>BNJU01001872.1_pt1 | contig 166725 bp, 198 predicted proteins | sample 8539281 | NCBI WGS metagenome assembly BNJU01 (sample SAMD00202456, study PRJDB9452) | human saliva metagenome | isolation source: human saliva | place: Japan | reverse complement strand
GATGCAAGTGCTGACAAAAAGTTGTAAGTTTGATATATACTTATATAATACCGTCTCTAAATCCGATATGGGTTAGGGGCGGTATCTTTGTATCAAAATTCAGATATTTTAGTAGATTTTCACCCTATATTAGCGCTAAAATATCATCCACATCACAATTGAAAATGACTATTGATATTATCTGTAAAAAGTTGTAGTATATTTCATGTAATCTATTAAATATTCTAACTCCATTTCAGGTTTTTGGGGGCTAACACATTAAAAAGGGGAAAAGATGTTATGAAAACTAATCTAAAAAATGCTGGTATTATTTCTTTATTGGCCATTTCATTGGCTGTCTCAGGCTGTTCCACGGGCAAACAGGATGATAAGGAAGCTGTGGCTTCAATGGGAGCAAGTACGGTTCAGAGCCAACAAAGCAGTGAATCACAAACTGTCACAGCGAGTCAAAACAGTTCAGGCAATCCACAAAGCAGTGTAAGCAAGGAGGACAAAACGGATAGTGTGGTTATAGATAATTTTGGGGTAACCACAACCTATGACAAGGCTCCGGAGAGAGTTGTGCCTCTTAGCTATGATGTCTGCTCAGATTCTGGTGGCACTTGGGTTAGAAGATAAAATAGCAGGTGTTGCAACTGCTGAGGGCAGCTACAAAGACTGCTTGCCTGAGTATCAGGAAAAATTATCTAAGTTAAAGGTAATTGTAGAGGGGACACCTACATTTGAAGTATTATTGTCGGAGAAACCGGATTTTGTCTATGCTACAGTATATACCTTTGGTAAGTATGGGGTAGCTCGGTGGAAGATTTTCAAAAAGAGAAGATTAACTTTTATTGTATAAACGGTACATTTTCAAAAAGAAGCTAAGTTTTTCTGATATATACAAGGATATAGAAGACTTAGGGAAGATATTTAGAAAGGAAGAAGAGGCTGCTAAATTGATTGACAGCCTTAAATCAAGGGAAGAAGCTCTCAGAGCAAATGTAAAAGCAGACAGATGTTAAGGTTATGGCTTTTGACAGTGGGGATAAGGCTGTGCTTACATCAGGGAAAAAGGCATAGAAGATGAGATGATAAAGCTTGCAGGCGGTAATAATATATTTGGAGACCTTGATAACGCATTTGAAGAGGTGAGCTTTGAGGAAGCTGCCAAGAGGAATCCGGATATCATTATAATTCACAGCTATGATGTGGGCGATACCAATGGTACTACTGAAGAAAAGATTGAAAGCCTCAAGAAAAATCCCGCACTTGAAAATGTAACTGCAATCAAAAATGATAATTTTGTTGTGGTAAAGCTTGTGGAAGTATTTCCGGGACTACAGATTTTTGATGCTGCGGAAAGGCTTAACAAAAAGATAACAGAACTTGCAAAATAATCTATTATCAGGGGATAGATAATTGAAAGATTATAAAAAAAGGTTTCTTTGGTAATACTTGTATTAATAATTATATCCATCCCCCTATCTACATTTTTAGGCTCTGCAGACTTGAGGGTTTAAAGAAGTGTTAGAGGTATATAAATACCATTTCTTTTCAGGGGTTTTAGATGATATGAGCCTAAACAGCATTGTATGGAATGTAAGACTTCCAAGGATTATCGCTGCCATAGCAGTAGGTGGAGGCTTGGCACTGACAGGTGCTATTATGCAGGCAATCACAGGCAACATTATGGCTGAGCCTTATACACTGGGCATTCAGTCGGGGGCAGGGATGTTTGCTGCATTCTCAATTGCATTTTTCGGGAAAATTCCTATATTGGGTGCAATCAGCACCAATTTGATGGCTTTTATCGGGGCTATGCTTTCTATGGCTGTAGTATATTTATCGCAGCCAAGGAAAAGGGTTATTCAAGCTCCACATTGGTGCTTACCGGAATATCTGTATCTATGATGTGTAGCGCCATTACCCAGTTAATCATATCATTTGCACCGGATAATTCAAAGGTTCGGGGGATAGTTTTTTGGATGATGGGAGGTCTTGGAGGTGTACACTGGGAAGATGTTCCATTTGCTATAATTGCAGTCATCATTGGTTTTGTAATAGCAGTTCTACTTGCAGAACAGTTAAATATTATATCAATGGGCAAAGAGACTGCGGTTATCTTGGGAATCAAGGTAAAACAGTTGAACAAGATACTATTAATCACCGTTTCCATGGTTGTCGGTGTACTTGTATCAATAAGCGGCAGCATTGGATTTGTGGGGCTAATAGTGCCTCATATAACCAGAAAGATTACAGGAGCCAACCATAAGGCGTTGTTACCTGTGGCATCATTGTTGGGAGCTTTGTTTCTTTTATGGGCAGATGCGGTATCCAGAGTAATATTTGCACCAAAGGAGCTTGCTATAGGTGTGCTTACATCTCTTATTGGAGTACCGTTTTTCTTGTACATAATGAAGAAAGAAATCAGGTGAGTTATGGGAGTTATCAATATAAAGGGCTTGTCATACTATATTGGAGATAAGGGAATTTGCAAAAACATAGACGTGGAATTTAGCGAAAAATAAATTCACTGGCATTATTGGGCCTAATGGAAGTGGCAAGAGTACCCTGTTAAAGCAGGTATACAGAGTGTTAGAACCTAGTGGTGGAGCCATTTATCTTTCTAACACCAATATAAAGTGATATAAGTACTAAGGAATTTGCTAAAATGCTTGCGGTTCTCCCTCAGGAAAATAACAGCGATTTTGACTATACGGTAGCTGATGTCATCTTAATGGGGCGCTTTCCTTATCACGATATATTTAATTCAGGTAAAGATATATGAAGAAGATGGTAAGCTGTTAGAAGAATGTATAAGTCTAGTAGGTTTAAGGGGCAGTGAGAATAGGATATTCAGGACATTGTCAGGTGGGGAAAAGCAAAGAGTGTTGCTTGCAAGAGCATTAATCACAAAGAGCAAGGTGCTTATTTTAGATGAGGTTACTAATCATTTGGATATTGGATATCAGTATAAAAACACTGGAAATATTAAAAGGATTAGGACTTACCATAATAGCCGCCATACATGACATAAGTCTCGCTATGAAATTTTGTGATGAAGTAGTGTTAATAAATGGCGGTGAAGTTGTAGAAGTGGGAAATCCTAAGGATATAATTGACGAAAAAGTCTTAAAGAACATTTTCAAAATAAATGCAAAGATAATTAAGACCGAAGAAAAAAATAGTGATAGATTATATAAGTTCCTGCTACTAGGGGGGTGATTTTATTTTTATCAACAAGGCTCTGCTCGCATTTTCAAAAGGTTCAGAAAGTAAAATATCAAAAGCCATTTTCTTACAGCTAATAATAACGCTGTTTTCATCGGCAGTATCGGTCTGCCTGAGCATTTTAATAAACGAGCTGCTAAAGTCTATGCAGATAGGAAGTCCCTCTGTATACATGCTTATAGGCTCTATATTTGTCCTACTTATAGTGATTAAATTCCTTCATAGATTAAATGTAAGAGTGGTAAATGAGGCAGGAAGAAGCATAAAGGATAATGTAAGAGCGAAGATACTCCAGAAGCTCTTTCTCCTTGGGTCCTGAATATGCTGATACCATCCGCACAGGCAGCTTGACCTCAATGTTTACTACCAGAGTAGAATGGCTAATGAATTATTATACTAAGTATCTTCCTGTTATTTTAAGTGCAGTGTTAAATGCGGGCATATTTATTATTTTCCTTATGTATGTAGATATCTATACAGGCATAGTTTCCCTTGTTTCGGTGGTAATGATGCTTGTCATCCCGATGCTGTTTTTTGGTATTATGAAAGAAAAGGGAAAGAAAGAGTGGGAAGAACACGCTACTTACTACAGTGAATGTCTGGACGGTTTGCAGGGAATGGTTAGCCTTAAGGCATTTAATGCGGATGCTAAATATGTAAGGGATATTAAGAACTACGGTGAGAATTACAGAAAGGCTATTATGGCTCATCTGAAGGTCACAATCATAGAAGGTACGTTTTCAGAGTTCTTCTTAAGGGTCGGTACTGCACTGACTATAGCTATTACCGGGCTTAGGTGTGCCTATGGCTATGTGGATAAAAATTATCTCATATATTCATTCTTTGCTATAGGGGCGGCATTTTCCCCTATGTTAAATCTAATCAGTGCCTGGCATCTGGGCTTTCAGGGTGTTTCAGGCTCATATTCTTTGAGTGAATTCCTTGAGACTAAGAGTGAGAAGCTTATGGAAAATGATGTAATAGGCAGGGAACTTAAAAACAGGCAGGAACTAGAGTCCTTACTTGATGAGAAGCATTTTCAGAAGGTTATAAATGGGGATGTCAGGCTTAGCTTTAATAAGGTGTCTTTTAGGTACAAGGGAGCTAAAAAGGATACATTAAAGAATATAAGCTTTGAACTATATAAGGGTAAGACCATAGCCCTGGTAGGGACCTGTCAGGTGGCGGTAAAGTCCACTATAGCTGGGGCTTATGATGGGGTTTTACAGGGCAGATAGCGGAGAAGTGACACTAAATGAAAAGGTGATGAACAATGAAAATACAGCCTTTTTTGGCGACAATATAGCTGCTGTGTGGCAGGATAACCATCTGTTCTATGGGAGCATTTATGAGAATATAAAGATGGGAAAGCCATCTGCTACCGATGAAGAGATATATGAGGCTGCTAAAAAAGCTATGATTTATGACCTGATTATGTCGTTTCCTGAAGAGTTTGATACTGGTGTAGATGAGCTTGGCAGCAGGTTCTCTGCTGGTGAAAGGCAGAGAATAGCTATTGCAAGGGCTTTGCTAAGGATGCGCCTATTCTCATCTTTGATGAGGCTACCTCTGCCCTTGATAGGGAAAATGAAAGATACATAGGGGAAACCCTGCAGTCACTAAAGCCAGATAAGGCTATTCTCATTATAGCTCATAGATTATCCACTGTAAGTATGGCTGATGAAATCCTGGTTGTGGAAGATGGAGAGATTATTGATAGAGGAAACAGGCAGTATTTGGAGGAAAACTGTGAACTTTTTAGAAGGCTTATAAGAGGAGTGAAATAGATATGGGTAAGATGAAATATGTGTTCTTACTTTCAAAGTATATAAAGAACTACAGAATAAATGTTATACTCTGCGTTATTATCCATGCTCTGTACAAGAGCCTGCCTATATGCCTTGGCTTTGAAACTGCATTAATCGTGTCAAAGGCTATGAGTGGGACTTTGACAAGCCCCGTGATGCATTTTCTAATCGTACTTTCGATGGTTATAGGTATGGCGGTATTAAATTATCTTGACATCTATGTGTCGCATGATGCGGCGTACAAGATACTCACCACATTAAGAGGAGTATCCTACGAGAAGATAGCAAGGCTTGCACCGGCGGGGCTTGAGGGCGAAAAAAGTGGAGACATAATGAGTATCGTGCTTGAAGATGTGGAAATATTGGAGTGGTTCTATGCCCATTCGATAATTCAGGTCTTTGTGGCAATCATTTTGCCAGTCATTTCTTTCATCATTGTCGGATACTTTTCTCCTGAATTTTCACTTATTCTTATAGCATTTTCAATTGTTATTCTACTAATCTCAGGCAGGAAAAATAGTAAGGCTGACAGATACGGAAGTGAGACGCAGTCAAGGCTTGGCGAGTTAAACGCTGTCATTATAGACGGGATACAGGGGCTTAAGGAAATCATTACATTTCGTGGCTTTAGGACATATTTTAAGAAGATGTTTAGGTACAATGATGATTATAACAAAGCGTATTTTGACTATTCTAGAGAGGCTGTGGAGGAAGTAACCAACACCAATCTAATCATAGGCATTTCTTCGGTAATCTCAGCTGTTGCGGGTGTGTATTTTGCCATAAAAGGTGAATACTCTGCTGAATTTGTACTTCCACTTATTGCAGTTTCAAGTATGGTATACAGCCCTTTAAGTGAGATGCTTTCTATGAAGAGCAATTATGGAAGAATATTTGCGGCAGCAGGCAGGGTATTTGATTTTCTAAATGAAGAAGAGCCTGTTATCAATGACGGCAGGTTAAATGCAAAAGATGTAATGAGTGAAAATGTACGGGAATTAGCATTTAACAATGTCGGATTTGCCTATAAAGACAGGGAAACAGGGGTAGAAAACAAGGTTATAAAGGATCTTTCATTTACTGTAGAAGAAGGAAAGAGCGTTGTGCTGGTTGGCTCTTCAGGCTCGGGTAAATCCACCTTAATCAAGCTTTTACAAAGATTTTGGGATGTAGATAAGGGAAGCATTACCATAAATGAAAATGACATAAAAGAAATAAAGATAGAGGAGTTAAGGAAGATGATTTCAGTCATTCCGCAGGATGTCTACCTGTTTAACCGCAGTATAGAAGAAAACCTAAAATTGGCAAAGGAAGATGCGGGAGATGGGGAAATAAAGAAAGCCTTACAAGATGCCAATGTTATGGAGCTGATAAACAGGCTTCCAGAGGGGATAAAGACAGTTGTAGGAGAAAGAGGAGCAAGCCTTTCAGGCGGTGAGAAGCAGAGAATATCCATAGCAAGAGCATTCTTAAAGGACTCGCCTATATTGATAATGGATGAGATTACTGCCAGTCTGGACTATGAAAATGAGAACAAGATAAATGAGTCTCTAAATGAATTAAAGAAGGGCAGGATAACCCTAATGATAGCCCACAGGCTCTCTACTATTAAAAGTGCAGACTATGTAGCTTTTATAAATGATGGAGTCTGTGAGGCTTTCGGAACCTTTAATGAAGTCTATGAGGCTAATGATAACTTTAGGAGGGTAATTGTCTCGTAAATTAGACTATATAAAGTCTTTAACAAGACTAAAGTCCCCCTTATAACACTTTTGAATAAGCACAGGCATATATTGTTAGAAATGTGCGGGGGAAAGTGCCCTGCTATGATAGGTAATAAAGCAAAATAGTGAAAAAATAGTGTAATTTTAGTGGAATAAAAGCACCTTCTCTGATACAATAAATGTATAGGGAGGTGCTTTTTATGATGAAGTCACTAGATTCAGTGTTCTTGTTTCTGGACATTTGTTAAATCTTGAGCCATATGGCAAAAATTCTGATAGTTTTATTTCATCTGACAGATATTTTTTTGAAATAAGTTTCCCATTTCTGTGATATCCCTCATTGGTTGTGACGACAATGGCACTGGCTTTTAAGCTGATGTTGCGTACATATTTGCGTATAATATCAATGTCAGGAACAGAAATATCTTCAGTTAAAAATAACATCAGTTCTGGCAGGGAATTTGTTTCATCGCACTACTATATGCAATACTCCCTTCTTTTCCTGAGACATATTTTTAGAAAACGTTTTGCAACAGCTTTATTTTTGAAGACTTATTTAATACATATTGCCAAGTAGCAATGTTGGTGGAAGCCTTTTTAAATAAAGGAAGTTCGGACATATGTATTTTATTTTTTTACCATATGCGCCTGAATTATAAAAGATGTTTATAGCTCCGCTGTACATAAATACGCATCCATATTTTCCATCTATAAATTTCTGCTCCATCTGTTCATAGCGGTCTATCATTTGACTGCCTGGTGTTTTACCTGTTTTTCAGCGTGTCATGAAGGAAAACGAACAGCTGCTATGGTGTTAGGATTATCCCAGTCATAATAGTTTCCACCAAAACATATTTATAAACTGTGACAGGGTCATTATAAATATAGGTTTCTTCCCACGCACTACCATATCCATAGGTATTGTGGGCATAATGATGTTTTTAATAATGTGGAAAAATCTTCTAAGTTTTTAATACTTTTAAGTCCTGACGCTTTTAAAAAATTTCTCATTAACCCATAGCATCATAATATCCATTAGATAAGGAACCGAATAAATATTTCCTTTGTACATGGATATTGATTGCATATAATCTTTCGGATAAGCTTCTAGGACTTTTCATCTGTCATGATGTCATTTAAGGGTTCAAGATAACCTTTATACTTAAACTCGCTTACCATTTCATCATTAACGGATATTAAATCCACTGAGGAGTTTCCTGATGCGAGAATGGTAGCAACCTCAGCTTGCCTGTTATTGGCATCAAGAGGACAGGGAACTATATTAATTTTAATATTCAATTGACGAGAAACTTGATTAATATAATCAACAAAATCATCATTTTCAGCTTCAATATGCATGATTGTTATCTCATCTTTACAGGGAAAGGCTGAAGTGCTTTCGCTGATATGAGTATCTGCTTTAGCTACAAGAAGCCAAGCCCATTGTGGTAAAAAGTAACAGACAGAGAAATGTATTTTTCAAATTCACTCCTATCTAGGACGACGGAACTCTTTATCTGCTAGTTTTGTAAAACGGGAATGAGGTTCTGTCTGATACCAGTAAGCTACGCTTGCTACATCATCTTGCCTCTCAAAAAGTCCTCCATGTCCTACACCAATTTGTTGAATAGTTACTCTTAAATCCTCATCAAAATATATAGGATCTTGTATATGCCATCTATAAAAACCTCTCATAGGCATACAATCATCATTGTGGTAGTCGTTATGTACGAGTTCATCATGTTTTGAATAGTAAGGATAACCCAAAAAGGCAGTATTATAATTCTGTTCTACAGTTTTACCGTTTATCTGTTTAGCAAAACTCCATGAACCGCCAAAATAATCTTCGGTTCCGGTACCACATATTGTAGGATAATCTATGTCGCCATCAATATAAAATTTAACCTCACCCTCTCCCCACCAGTAACGTTCTAAAGTTGTTAAGGCTATATATGTTCCCACATAATGTCCTTTACCTTTAACATTATCTAAGATTGTATAGTCTTTGCCAAGAGTTGTGATTTTTTCCCTTTTCCATGATGCATGAAAGTAGGCTATATTATCAGGAATATCATCAAGTAGACAGTAGTCTATCTGATAAAAAAATGCAGGAATAGGGTTTGGATGTTGATTTTCCAAGGTTATTCTTGCCTTTTTTCTAAAAAGGCATCTGAAAGTAGCTGTTAAATCCACGATTTGGAATTACTGCTATAGGAATAGAATTTACTGTACACTCCCTTCCAAAAACCACAGCAGAAAAAGTCTCCTAGCGGACTTTCAACAGACGGAACTTCTTCATCATCCCAATACATCCTAAGAACTAAGTCACTAAGTACAAAGCAGTCTGCTTCCGTAGTTTTATTTGTAACAGTTATCCAAATGTGGTTAATGATGCCGGGACCATCTATATCAGCCAAGGTTACAGTTGAACCACTTGGTATATCCCTAAGACAAGGGCTGCCTTTTCTTGAAGGGCCTAGATTACTTGCAGCCATGCCGCCTTTCCCCTTTTCGCCTGTAGGGTTTTCAGCATTGATTGCACGGCTCTTTCGGTTACTTAATAATGGCAGGGTACTTAAACTTCCGTATAATCCATACATGAGATTTCCTCCTTTTATTTTATGACTTTACACCGCCAGCCATAATACCGTCCATAATCTGCTTTTCAAATACAGCTACAAAGATAATTATCGGTAAAAGAATTATCCATCCCATAGCACTTACCAGATCCCAAGGAACTCCATACATATTATCCCTAAGAGGAAGCTGGACTATTGCAACTGATAATACCTGAATTCCGTTGGAATAGTATAGCGGCGTAAAAAAATTATTCAAGCAATTTATGAAATTGATAATACACACAGTTGCAATAGCAGGTTTCATTAAAGGCAGAACAATATAAAAAAGTCGTTGCATAAAATTTGCACCATCGATGGCAGCAGCTTCTTCAAGTGAAATTGGTATTTTACCTACAAAGTTACTTAGGATTAATACTGTGAAAGGAATAACAGAGCTGACATACAGCAATATCAATCCAGGATAAGTATCAAATAAGCCAACTTTTTTCATAAACTCATAGAGAGGCCTAGCGGTTACTACTTCGGGTATAAGTAGTGTTGCCAAAATAAATGCAAATGCTATACTTATCCATCTTGACCTGAACCTAGAGAAACCATAAGCCGCCATAGAGCATAATATAGTACCAATTACAAGTGTGCTTCCAACAATGAGTACTGTATTTCCTATTTTACTTAATAATCCTACATTTTCAATGAGAAATTTATAACTATCGAGAGTAGGATGATCTGGTAAATAATCAATTGGCTTTTTAAAATAGTTCTCCAGCAGGTGTTATTGAAGATATAAAAATCCAGTATACAGGAAACAAAAATAACAAATGCAAACTACTAGGAATAACAGCCATTTTGCCCACAATGGTACATTTTTTTGTATATAGCATATTTTGTCGTATTTATCATATTAGTCCTCCATTATTCCGTGTATCTGCGCATAAATCGGATGTTAAACCAGCTGAATAAGACCATTACAATAAAAAGCATAATCGCCAATGTAGAGGCATATCCTATGTTTAAGTTTGTAAATGATTCCATTGCGATACGGTATGCAATCAGTGAGGTGTCTTCTCCCGGACCACCAGAAGTCATTGCATATACTAAATCGAAAGAGGTTAAACGCCATAATGTAAAGGGAATACATAAGGTTAAAACATTTCGTGTAATGAGTGGTAGAGTAATTCTTTTAAAACTCTGAAAACTGCTAGCTCCATCTACTTTGGCAGCCTCATAAATATCACCTGAAATAAATTGGAGCCCGGAGAGCACAAGTATTGCAAAAAATGGCAGATCTTTCCATAAATCCATTGCTATAACAGCTGCACGTGCAGAACCTTTGTTAATCAACCAGTTATATTGAAAGTCAGAAAAAGAACCTACGGATAAAATCATTTATTAAACCGTAATCATTGTTAAATCCCCACTTTTGCAGCCATACCTATAACAACTGCTGGCATTGCCCAAGGAATAAGTACAATTGTCCTTAGAAAGCGGCGGCCTCTAAATTTCATATTAAGTATTAGTGCTAAGATAACTCCTAATACGACATGAAATGCCATAGATACAACAACAAAAATAGCGGTAAATTGGATAGAAGAAATGATTTTATCGTCCTTAAATACATCTACATAGTTTGATAATCCGGTAAATTCATGTATACCTGACAATACCTTGATATTATACAGACTGTTTACCATAGTAACAAGGATTGGATAAATTGTTGTAAATCCCCTTATTATCACTACAGGAAGAATCATAATAAGAGGAATCCATTTCATTGATTTTTACCGACAGTCAAGGTGCGCCTCCTTTAGGTTAGGATTAAATAATCGACTAATCAACAACAAACAAAAATTTCCTTAGGCAAAGGTGTTTATAGAAGAGAATTACGTTTATAAACACCTCCACCAAAGGATTTTATAACTTATAATTGTTAATTATGATTATTTATATTTGTTAACAAGTTCTTGTGCCTTTGTACAGAAATCATCTACAGATATTTCGCCCTTTCATACAAGACTGGAATATAGTACCCATATCAGTTATGAATTCCATAGTTTGAGGGAGCATAGGACGTCCGTTTACATTACATTCAGCAGCATATCTGCTATACATCTCTTTAGCCGGATCAGTATCAGGCACGATTTTTTTGCAGCAACATCCTTTCTTGCAGGATAACGGTCAAATGCTTTATATGAAGCCTCCATTCCTCCCTCAGAAGCCATATATTTTAAGAACTTTATTGCGGCATCTTTATTCTTGGAAGCAGTATTAAGTACATAGCTCCATGAATCTGTGAATATAGCTCTTTGTCCGTTAGAAGTCATTGAAGGAACCATTGCCATATGAATTTTATCAGGTCCTAGCATGTCAGCTTTAGCATAATCCGTTCCCAGTCCCCACATAAACCAGCAGCCATATTTTCCATCATTAGCCTTAGGATTCATTTGCTCGTATTTATCTGCAATTTGATCAATTGGAGTCTGATTATTCTGAACCATATCATATAAAAATTGGATTGCCTCTTTGTTTTCAGGCTTTGTCCAATCAAAATAATCTCCACCGAACATATTTACAAACTGTGCGATTTCATTAAATACATATGTTTTTCCCAAGAACCACCATAGCCATATCGTCCGTCCTTTGAGGCAGCTTCGAGATATTTCTTAAAAATCTTCTTTTTGTATCGAGGGATTTAATCCCTGTTTCATCCATTATTTTTTGATTAACCCAGAATGCAAGGTAACCGGCATATCCCGGAACACCTATTATGTTTCCGTCTTTGTTTGTAATCATCTGTTCCAAATATCCTTTAGCAAACTCGCCACGAATATCATCAGTCATTACTGTATCATTAAGACCTTCTAGCCAACCTGAGTTTTTAAATGATGCACTCATCTCATCATTTATTTCCAAAATATCCACACTCGAATCACCAGTAGAAAGTATTGTGGTTATTTTTTGCTGACGAGTATCAGAATCTGTAGGGGCTGCAATAACATTGATTTTTAAGCCTGTGGCACTTTCTACGTTTTTAAGCCAGCTTTCAAAATCAGAATCAGTAGTATTAATGCTGTACAGTGTCAAATAATAGTTTCCGGTTTTAGAACTCGTGGATGATTTATTTGCAGAAGCAGTTCCTGCCTGATTAGCACTACCCCCACACCCCACAAGAAGGCTTGTAACCAATGTTGTACCTAACATAAAAATTTACGATACTTTTTCATTTTTCCTCCATTCTGTCCGAGTTAAACTGTTTTTGTTATGACTGTAGAATTGCAATTTTACAGTCAAATTAAAAATGCTCGGACCGTTGCTTTGTGATACTTATAAAATACCAAATGATATGTATTTCAAAAAATACAATATATTATGATTTGTTTATATTATTTTTGTTTGTATTGCTTTGAAAAAAATACACAGCTTATAATTGTTATATATTTACGAGGAGGAATTACTATGCCTGTTAAGAAAAAATTATTGGCACTTATTTTATCCAGATACCGCTTCAAACTATTATTTTTCTTTTTATATGTACAGTATTACCATTAATAATAATGGGGTCTGCGTTTTATGGCATTGCCCACAAGATTGCAGGAGACAGCGTGCTGAATTCTATTATTCTTGCGGATGACCAGCTAGATATAAGAATAAATAACCGCATAAACCAGGTAAAAATGTTGCAGACTCAATTAGATATGACATGTACTCTTTAATACGGAAAAATGCATAACAATACTAAAGATTTTTCTGTACTTACTAATGTCAGAGATAATATTTCATTGCTTAAATCAACTTTTTAATTTATATCATATTGATATTTTTATAGGTGATGAAAATATTGCAGCTTCGGAGGGCTTTTTCATCCGCTAAAGGAGATAGATAAATCAGGTATAAAAAGGTATTACCAAAACGGACTCTGAATGGCTTTATAAAAGGAACTATACGTTGCCTTATGTGCTTGATAATAAAAGAACATCACAGGATGTAGCAGCCTGTGTAAGGATACTACATAACCAGACAACTGGAAATACAGAGTATGCATATCTGGTATTGTTAAGGGGAAGCGAATTTTCTGAAATGCTTGCTGATACTTTTGAAAGTTTGAATCTGAGGGGATATATTTGTGACAAGAGTGGTGTGATTATAGCTCATACTAATCGGAAACTTACAGGCTCAAAATTAAAAGAGGAAAACTTGAAGTTTATTTTGAATCAAAGAGAAAACATACAAGAAAAGGGAAGCATCTATTATCATACAGTTATGCTTAGTAACGGCTGGTATCAGGTGACTGAAATCCCTAAAGATTATGTATATAAGCACATATATTTATTGCTCAAGACATTTATACTAATAATGTTTATATCAATCCCTATAATTCTGGTTGTTATATTTCTCTTTTCAAGGAACTTAACAAAGAGAATAAAGTAAGCTATCATCTGCAATGGAGAATTTTAAGCTTGGGAATAAAGAAACGGACTTGAATGTTCCTCTGACAGTGGCTGGGAACCCTGATTATTTTTGATGAGATAGATAAATTAGGAGTTACATTTTAAATATGCAGTCATCTATTAATAAAAAATATGCAGTCAATATTAGAACTTACTTTATCAGAGGAGAAGCTAAAATATCAGTTACTACAATCTCAGATAAATCCCCATTTTTTTGTATAATATATTGGGGACGATTAAGACCTGTCAATCTATTGGGAAAATAGATACTGCAAATCATATGATAAGCAACCTGACACAATTTTATCGTATGTCATTGAGAAAGTCAGGAGAAAAAATAAAGATAAAAGATGAACTGGAAATTGCAAGGCTTTTATTTGGAAATGGAACAACTTTGTCGTAAAGATAAATTAAGTTGGGAAATAAACGCTGAAGATGGCGTAGAGAACTATTTAATTTGTAAGTTCACTTTACAACCGTTTTTGGAGAACTCTATCTTGCATGGATATTCAGCGGACAAACAGATTATTCATATAGTGATATCTGTTTCGTATGGGGGATGATGAGGTAGTTATAACCATAGAAGACAATGGATGTGGCATACAAAAAGACAAATTGGAACAGATAAGATATAAGCTGAGAAATCATATAGTAGATTATGATAGGCACTTTGGTATATGTAATGTAAATAAGAGAATCTCAGGAGAAGATTTTGGAAATGGTGTTGTTTTAATTGAAAGCGAAGCAAAAAAGGGAACCTGTATAACGATTAAATATGCGCAGATGGAGGAGAAAATTTGAAGAAAGGTTATATTAGCGGACGATAACTATATTGTTTCTGAAGGAATAAAAATGAATGTCGAATGGAATAGATTAGAGGCAGAGGTAGTATTTACTGCACAGAATGGGCAGGAAGTTTTGGAGTATATGAAAGCTAATAATGCAGATTTAATTATTACGGATATAGAAATGCCCAACATCGATGGAATTACATTGAGTCGTGAGGCAATGAAACTTAATCCATCATGTTAAGATAATTTTAATTAGTGCCTATGATAAGTTTGAGTATGCAAAGCAGGCGGTGAGATTAGGTGTTTGTGATTATATTGAAAAACCTATAGACTATATTTTTTTCTATGTGAAAAAAATAAAGAATGCATTTGATGCAATTGATAGAGAGCAGCGTAATTTATCCATTTTTAAAAGAGAGCAGGCAACTCATGGTTTACAAAAATTTTTTCAGGACTTATTGTACTATTCCCCGGAAAAACTTTCAGAGAATTTTTGAGAAATATATAGAGTACTTGGAGCTAAAGACAGATTATTCAAATTTTAACATAATAAAGTTGGAGATAGAGAGTGATTCTTTGCTTGGAGAGAGTGATGGAGTTTTTAACCTACCAGATGGAGATATTAAATCTATCGGATATATTTATGACAAAATGTGAAGTTTTTGATAGCGTACATTGTATTCAGGACTTGAATAACTTGATTTTTATAATAGCACAAAATAGTAAAACACCTGCACATTTCCAGTATGTAATTCACAAGGTGGTTTCAGCCTTTATGGATAGTTGTAGAATTCTGTTTTAAATGTCAGCGTGGGAATAGGAACTGTGGTTGACAGCTTATGGAAACTGCATGTTTCGTATGAAAAATGCGTATCATGCTCTAAAAATACCGTTTTTTTCTATCCTCACAAGAATATATTTGATGCACTGGAGGCAACAGGTAAAGAGTTTAGTTTATTATCCTTTTCTGACTCTAGTGAAGAGGAACTTATAAGCCTCCTATGTAAAAAGACAGTGAGGCAATCAAGGACTGGTTAGAAAAATTTTTTTCAAAAATTTATCAATGAAATATGAGAATAAAAATCTTATGTTTATACGAATTTATTCGTTGCTGGGTAAAATATTAAAATTTTTATATGAAATAAAACATAGATACAAGTGACTTAGAAGAGAAAATTATATCTGCATACAGCCACTTCGAAACATTTCATACTTATGAGCAATTTTTCTTATGGATGAATGAATTGTGCGCGTTGGTGTGTAATAAATTAAATGTTTCACTCAAATCTTACCATGACCAGACTTGTGAGCTAGTAGATAATTATATAAAAAGCAATTTTTGAGGATAATACACTTAGCTTGAATGATATAGCTAAGTTTGCTAATATGAGTCCATCCTATTTGAGTGCTTTATATATATGTTGGACAAGGTATAACTGATACCATCATAGGGATATCGCATTGAAGCTGCAAAAGGGATATTTGGAGAAGACAACACTTTCGTTGAAGGAAATAAGTATTAAATGTGGTTATACAAACCAGTATTATTTTAGCACTAGTTTTAAGAAACAGTTGGGAATGTCACCATCGGAATATAGAGATAAGCACTCGAAACTATAGATAAATTAAAAATAAAACTTTGTCCCATAAATATAGTAATAAGTCCCAAGATATGGTATAATGATTTTGACCTAGGGAGGTATGATAAGATGAAAAAGCAAAAATGTTTTAAACTTGATAAAATACTATGTTGAGAGGAATGAGAATTCTTTTAGAAATGAAGCAGTAGCGATAGCAAGAGACTTTGACAGTATTGGTGATTATCAATTGGCAGAATATATTATGGGACTGATATCAGAATCAAGCAGGTATGCACCACAGGGCAGTGATTTTGAAAGTGAATTTTTAAGGCAGGTAGAAACTAGGGGCTTGGAAGCCTTGAACCTGCCTTTGGAGATATCAGAAGACATAAAAGGAATCATAAATGCGGTAAACCATAATGTGGGAATTAATAAATTTTTATTTGAAGGCTTACCAGGAAGTGGAAAAACCGAGGCAGCAAAAAAACGTTGCAAGACTCCTTGATAGGGCGCTTTTTGTTGTAGATTTTGAGAATCTGATAGACAGCAAGCTGGGTCAGACAAACAAAAATATTACCAGTGTATTTAAAAAGAAATAAATATGATTCCGAATGCAGACAAAAATAGTTATTTTATTTGATGAAATAGATGTAATTGCTTTTAGACAGAATCAACTCAAATGATGTCAGAGAGATGGGAAGAGTAACATCAACTATTTTAAGGGAACTTGACAGACTTACAGATTTGAATAAAGAGATAGTAATTATTGCAACCACAAACCTGTACTCAAACTTTGATAAGGCATTAATAAGGCGGTTTGATGCAGTTATTAATTTTAACAGATATAGCGATGACGACTTGGTAGAAGTGGCAGAATATTATTTTTCATCATTTATTAAAAACTTTAAGGGTACATCTAAAGATATAAGGCTGGTCAGAAAGATACTAAGAGCTGCGAAAAAACTGCCTTACCCCGGAGAATTAAAGAATATTATTAAAACCTCACTTGCTTTTTAGCGAGATTGGTTCTGAATATGATTATTTAAGGAGACTATATAATAACCTGATAGGTAATTTGGAACAGAAGGAGTTGAGTGAATTATATGAAGAAGGATTTACGATGAGAGAAATAGAAAAAAACTAAAGGGTGAATCTAAAAAGCACGGTGGCAAGAAAAATTAAACAAAGAAGGGGATGGAAATGAATAACGTACTGGAATTAAGGGGAAAGCGGTTTGTGCAGGCGCCCAGAGGGGGATACAGCGGTGCGGTATCAATGAACAGTAAAAAGGAAGTAACAACTGAACATCTAATAGGATTGAAAGACCAGCTGACTCATATTAAAGAATATTGGCTCAATGAATCAAGGCTCGTTTGAAGGAATTCTTATAAGTGTTCATTATAACAAAATTGTTGCTAAAAGTAACCGCATAGGGGGACTGTTTAAGGGCAAGAAGTCTAATGAGGCGATTGTAGGAGCGAAAATTTAATGAAAGTAAAAGTAAGCATATTATAACATATTTTCTTGACCTGGAAGATTTAGGTACAAGTATTGAATTGTTATCTGATATTGCAGATATACTATCACGAGAATTTTCAGGAAGTTAACCCAAAAGAACAATTGAGAATGAACAACTTATCCACTCGAAGCTATTTAAGAATCTCTCGGTAAGTATGTCAGTATTTAAACAGGTGATTGCGGATGCTTCGTACATAGACTCATTTGGAGTGGAAATAAATACAAAGGATTTTAAGCAAAGCATAATAACGCTTTATGACGTCAAAAACAGATGTTAAGAGTGTTGTTTGAAGCATTAGGGATAAAACATTTTAAATACTAGAATATTAGACAACCAGACAGTTTATCTAGATGAAAATCAGGTGGGAGTCCTTCTTGAAAAAGGCACCATATTTGGTTTCAATGGCAACTGCTAATCTAACAGGATTATCTCCGGATGACTTCATGGATAAATATCAAAATGATGTGGTGACGATACCTTCGCCAACCATAGAGCCAACAATCAGGGGTCATAGATACTTTTATTTGACGAAAAATGTATATTTTAATGAATGGGTTGAATATCATGATATGGTATCAAGGGATATACCAAGAAGTTCAAACGACTATCGTCATGGCACTGCAGTAACGTCAATCATTGTAGACGGTGAAAGGCTAAATCCGTGGCTAAGTGATGGGTGTGGACGATTTAGAGTAAGGCATTTTGGCGTTGCAGTAGGTGCTGAATTTTCATCTTTTTCTATTATCAAACAAATTAAGAGCATTGTATTAAGTAATTTAGATATTAGAGTATGGAATATTTCGCTTGGAAGCAATCAGGAAATCAATGACAATTTTATTTCAGCAGAGGCTTCGGTATTAGATCAGATACAGTTTGACAACGATGTAATATTTGTCGTGGCAGGAACCAATAAGCCAAGTGAGGATGTAGATAAAATTGGATCTCCCGCAGACTCCATCAATAGTATAGTTGTAAATGCAGTTACTAAAAGTGGTTTGTCTACAAAATATTCACGAAAAGGTCTGGTATTGTCGTTTTTTGCCAAGCCTGATGTGAGTTATTATGGTGGAAGCGAAGAGCAATATATCAGAGTTTATGAACCGTTGGGAGCAGCAAATGTTGCAGGAACTTCATTTGCCGCCCCTTGGATTGCACGTAAACTGTCATATTTGATTGATATTTTAGGATTAAATAGAGAAGTTGCAAAAGCAATGATAATTGATGCAGCCAGAAGCTGGAATGAAAAACCGTCACCTAAGGAAATAGCACTGTACGGGCATGGAACTGTACCAATTCACATTAATGAGATAATTCAGACAAAAAATGATGAAATAAAGTTTGTAGTATCAGATGTCAGCGAGAAATGGAATACGTATAATTATCATTTTCCGGTCCCGCTTAAAGACAATAAATATCCTTATATTGCAAGGGCAACAATGTGCTATTTTCCACTATGTGACAGAACACAGGGAGTAGACTACACCAATACCGAACTAAACTTACATTTTGGACGATTAGGTAAAGATGGTAAGGTTGATGACATTAAGGGAGATAAACAAAATAAAGATGAGGCATCTGACTATATCTTTGAAGTTGAAGCAAGAAAGCAATTTAGAAAGTGGGACAACGTAAAATATATTGCAGAAAGTGCCACTAAAAGAATGAGACCTAAGGATTCTTATACGAATAAGAATTGGGGTATGGAAATAAAGACAAATAACAGATTGAATCCTAAAGATGGAGAGGGTGTAAGGTTTGGAGTTGTTGTAACACTTAAAGAAATGAATGGCATAAACAGAATAGATGAATTTATCCGAAACTGTACCCTTAACGGATGGCTGGTAAATGAGGTTGACGTTAAGAATAGGATTGATATCCACCAGAAGGTCAATGAGGAGATTGAGTTTGAGTAGAGGAATAGGTAATAAAAACTATGTATTATAATTTGTAAAATATAAATAAAAGGAGCTCACTATGTTAGACATAAAAAAATAAACTATATGATGTAATAGGTAAATTAATTTATCTTATAATAGGTTTTTATTGCATTTTTGCATTGAACTTGTAAGACATCCGATTAATAATATTTCTGTTTGGGCTATTGGTGGTCTTGCATGTTTTATTAATAAATATGTTGAGTTATTGCTGAATGCCAATAAAATGTTTTTCGCTTTCGCTAGGTTCTCTTGCTATAGTTTTCTTTTATTACAAACTATTTAGAATCTAAGGTGGTTGATATAGATAAAAAAAGAAAAACTTTTATTTAGGGTTTTAATATCATGAGACGGAGATTTCATGATAATTTTTGGTTACAAAAAATTTAATGATATTCCTATAAAACGGTTTTTGAGCGATAATAGCTATTCCTACAATTATATTATGCACAGAATTAAAGTACAACATTAAAAATCTTGGATGACGTTACCAGTGTTGTAAATAAAAATTCTAGATTGATAATTTCAATATGGGTAGCGACTTTTTGTAATTAGTGCTTTTTATTGTGTGGCTATTTTAATAGAAGCTGTGTCGTTATCAAGAAAGTCTTTTTCAAAAAGTGCTTTTATATGATAGTTCCAAATGGGGAGAGAAAATTGCAATTGAATATAAAGTTAAAAAAAGATTTTTAAAAATATTCTATGATCTTTTTCAATTAAATATATACTAGAGAGTGATGTAGAATTTGTTACAGATGTTAGTAATTTTATAAATTATATATTTAATAGAGCTAAAGAGGTGAGTAATAATGAAGAAGAAATTAATAAATACATTGAACTGGCTTTTAGGGAAGAGAGCAATGTAATTGAAAATTCATTAAAGAGGATTATTGGTATTTATGGCAATAAAATAAGTAATGAGACAATTGTAGCCATTAAGAATTACCTAATAAAAAATATATTGAAAGGCTGTACTGGTATTTTAATAATAAATGGAATACCATTAAGTTATTAGACATTCCACCATTAATTCTTTTTGAAAAATTGCTCGTAAAGATTTAAGATTTCTTCTTGAAATCGAGAGGAAGTTAAAGTCAAATGATTTATATAGGGAAATTTTTGGGGTAAGTATAGAAAAACATAAACATATTATTTTAGAAAGAAATCTTTTAGATAGTAATTTATGTGTATCTCAAATTGAAGAAATACTCGAAAGAAAAAAATAGAAGATATAAATTTTTTAGACAAATTGAATGATACAGATATAATTTTTTTGATATATTGGAAATATTAAGAGAGATAGATGATGAAACAAAAAAACTACACACTATTTTTACTAATATATTTGCGACAATTTATTCTTGTATATACAAGGTAGAGATGAAAGATATTAAAGTAATAAAAGAGTTTTTCAAAAAAACTTAAATTTAAATATGTAAGCTCACATTTGTGTGCCGAGGCAAGCTCGGAGTAGAATAATATTGATGGATGGGACGAAACTATCTGCCAATAACATTGAGTATTTGCTGGGATTTTTGAACTTAAATGAAAATTATTGAGGCATTAATTTTAACTTAGCTTACCGCGAGGATTATTCGGATAGAGAGATAATGCAAGTAGAAGAGTTTGATGTATGGAAAAATTATTAGTAATAAGACATCTAAGGGTGAAAGCATAGATAAATTAAATGAAAAACAATTATATACAGGAATTATGCGAGATAATAGGTAATACTTGCGTATCACATTTTGTATTTAAAGAATATCTGGAGTGGCTATGGAGTCATTATTTGAAGTGTTTGGCGATGAAAAATATGAAGAATTTAAGAATCTTGGTGAAAAGGGGGTTAGAAGAAACTTTTCATTAAAAAAAGCTATGTCATCTTGAGACTTTTACTATGTAGATATAGTCGAGAAGAATTTAAGTTAGTTTATTTTTTTCATCGTCAATTAGTGAACAGGTTAAGAAGGATTTAGCTGGGAATCGATGAGATCTTAGAGAGGAGGAATTTATCTTTAAGAATATGGCTTGTAACACTCATAAAATTTGATTTGTATCCAATATAATAAAAGAGCGTTTTCTTTCTTATGAATTAAGTGATTTTACGAAGGAGAATGATAAGGAAATAAGGAAGAGGATGAAGTAGAACCAATTATGAAAGATATAACAAAAAAAGCTGACAAACAAAAGAGGTTAGCCCTCCGCCTTAACAGGCAGCGACAAACCTCTTTTTGTATCTCTATACTAGCACACACATTAAAAATCAAGTATCTGTGACAGGGCACTATTTTATGATGACTATCAAACATATAACCAAGCAACCCAAATCAACCAGCCTTGTAAAGGCAGAAGTGAGGGCGATATGATTAGTGTCAACCACCTCACCCTGTTAAAACTCGGCCAAAAATCTTAAATGAACTGTTCTCCGTAATAGGCATAGGGGCGTATTTCTTGTTAAGAGAAACGAGATAAGCCCTTTTTGTTATTCTGAAACTTCTTCACATAAGCATTGCCATCAAGATAAAAATCCCTGTTTCGCCGTCAAGAAGTGTATCAGTCTGCTCTATCCAGATAAGGTCGCCGTCCTTATAGGCAGGCTCCATGCTGTCTCCACTTACATGAACCCCAAAATCAGCCTTTTCAGGGATATCTGCAGAAGAATACATTTCATAGTCTTCTCCGTCTAAGAAAGAGCCGTTACCAGCGGATACAGCGGCATAGTAGACCTTTCTCCTCCTTATTACGTGGATAGGAATAATGTCGCTAGCCTTATAATCTCCGCTCTTTTCAAGCAGAGAGGTATATTCCATAACCTTGTTAAGGCCATCTTTATTCAGGTTACGGAAAGGATTGTCGGGATTAGTTCCTATAAATTCCGTGTATATATCATAAATGTTTAAAATCTCGCATATAGCTAGCAACTGCTTGGAGCTTGGCAGAGAAAGTCCTGATTCCCAGGCACTTACGGTATTTGGTTTAACAAAGATATCGTAGCTTGTAAGCCTGTCTGCAAGCTGGCTCTGCTTCAGCTTATGCTCTTTTCTATGCTTTGCGATAGTTTTTCCCAAATCTCTCATAGTAAATCACCTTTCTGTGTTTGTGTTGGGTATATAAACCGGAACTTCTAATCTCAATTCAGTCTCGTATTATAATTATATCATTGAAACATCAAATATTCAAGTTTAAATCAATAAAAATAGAATAAATAAAAAAATTAATACTTGAAATTCAATAAAATTAGAGTTATATTATATACGAGATTACCGAACATAGATTCGATACAAAGATCTGATTGCATAGGATGATATTATCCAATGACAAGCTCTTGGTATCGCTAGGTGACTGCTTTTTGATATACAAGAAGAGAAGCTTAACATTTTCACATACTACTTTTTAGGAAAGGAAGGTCCCACAGATATGAGTAGAACCATACTTCACAGTGACTGCAACTGTTTTTATGCTTCAGTTGAACTTTTGCACCACCCTGAGCTTAGGGGAAGGCCTGTGGCGGTTTGTGGCAATCCTGAAGCAAGGCACGGCATCATTCTCACAGCGGACTATGCTGCAAAGAGATACGGAGTAAAGACGGGGATGGCACTTTGGCAGGCAAGACAGCTCTGTCCTGACCTCATCTTTCTTCCTGCTAGGATGGACTTGTATCTGAGATTTTCAAGGATGGCTCAGGAGATATATTCGGAATACACAGACAAGGTAGAGCCATTTGGAATAGATGAGTCCTGGCTTGATGTGACAGAGAGTGTGAGCGTAAAGGGAGACGGATATTCAATTGCAAAGGAAATAAATAACAGGATGAAAAAGGAGCTTGGTATAACCGTCAGTATAGGAGTCTCATTTAACAAGGTTTTTGCAAAGCTTGGCTCTGACTACAAGAAGCCGGATGCCATTACCACTATGGGTAAGGACGAATACCGCACAAAGGCCTGGTCGCTCCCTGTATCGGATCTTTTATATGTGGGGAGGGCGACAGATAGGAAGCTTAGGACAATGGGCGTAAAGACTATAGGAGACCTTGCGCTTATGGACGAGGGCATCCTTACTAAAAAGTTTGGCAAGGTGGGGAATATCCTTCATGCATTTGCAAATGGTTATGATACCTCTCCCGTAAAGATTGAAAATACTTCCGCACCGATTAAATCAGTAGGCAACAGCACCACAACTCCGAAGGATATGAGAACTGATGAGGATGTAAAGATTGTATTATACATTCTTGCAGAGAGCGTGGCTGCAAGGCTTCGTGAAAATGGATTTCGTTGCAGAACTGTGGAAATAAGCATCAGAGACAAGGAATTATTTAATTTTTCAAAACAGACCAAGCTTAAAAATGCCAGCAATATCACAGGTGAAATAGCTGAAGCAGCTTATATGCTTTACAAAAAAAGCTACAGTCTGCCTGCAAATGAATATGAGCTTAAAAGCTTTGGTACGGAATTTTATCAAAAGCCTCTAAGGAGTATAGGAATCAGTGGCTCAGATCTTGTGACAGACTTTTACTGGGAGCAGATGGATATATTTATGGATCCTAAGCTTAGGGAAAAGAGGATGAAGATGGACGTCACTGTTGACAATATAAGAAAAAGATTTGGATTTTACAGCATTCAGAGGGGGCTTATGTACAGAGATAGTATTTTATCTGCCTGTAATGCTAAGGAAGACCATACTGTGCACCCTATCGGGTACTTTGGGTAATGCAAGCGCCAAAGTTATGAAATTAAATGGAACCTGCCCACAAGAGAATTTACAGTCTTTTGACAGATAAATAAAAGAGAATGCTGCAAATATGTTGTATAGCTTACGGTATATAAACTTAGCTGAGGGCGAGATTCGTGTGCAAGGTCTGTACTTTGTATATGTTAAAAATGGAGGGATGATTTGATGGAAAGCAATAAGGTATATGTGGATGTAACAGCTGAGTTTACCAAGGACGGGAGGCTCATTCCGAAGAGCTTTGTGTGGAAGGACGGACAGGTTTATGAGATTCAGAAGGTGACAGATATACGCAGGGCAGCAAGCCTGAAAGCCGGGAGGAGTGGGACTCCGCTACACCTGCGTAGTAGACGGATGTAAAGAGTCACTTTTATATTATGAGGACAATAATCTGTGGTTTATGGAGGAGAGGTAGTGTTTTAGATGATTGTACAACCGTGTAATGGGAAGCCACACAATTACCATATTATGAGATGACATTAGCTGTATTTTTATAGTAGAGAGGCAGGACTTACCTTGTTCAAAAGCTTTTAAAATGTGATATTATCAAGTAAATAGAATAGTCGTATAAATTGTGGGGTTTCTAGGTGATTTGTAAGTTCTAAAAGGGGATAGCGGATATGTTAAAGGATGGTTTTTATAGGTTTGCTCGTATTTTTGCGGCATACTGCACAGGCATCGGGTTCTTTATGTATCACTGGATGAAGAAAAACTTTTGGTTAATGGAGGCAGCTGATGAACCAGCCTGTAAATGAACAGACAAGAACGGGCAAAATGGGGGCAGGAGAGTTATTGGTATATGGCTCCATAATTATTGTTGCGAGCTCTCATTGTAGTACTGATTATGCAGGAACAAGAAGGAGGAGGGTCTGCTATCCTTGCAAAAGGCAATTCTTCTGCCACCGGTTATGGCGCTTTTTAATGCAAGAAAGCGTACCGGCAAAGCCATGCTTGCTCTGGTGATAGCATTTATGGTCTCATTGTTTTTGATGCTGGCCAATGCGCTTATAGGTCTTCCTAAAAAAGCACCTTTACTGGTAGTAGACCACATTCCTATTACAGCAGCGAGGACGACTGCCAAAGATTTGATTGATAGTGGCTGTGATATCTACATTAGGAGGTCAGGTGCAGGGAGCACCGACTATAATGAACTTCTTACATCGGGGAGCTATGTAAAATATCCGGCTGACCAAAGTGTAAGGATAGAAAAAGGATTTCACCCGGTTAATGACTCTGTAGAGAATGCTAGGTATATCATTGTAAAAGAGGGGCTTGTTCTTGGAAGCATAGAATTATATGGTGGTGAGACAGAGGATACGGTACTGGAAGATAGTAAAATTATAGGCTTTAAGACTGATGAGGACTGTATAGCGGCAGCAAAAGGAAAGTCGCTCTCATACAAATTAAACGGCATGGATCTGCTTACTACTCTGAAAAGAGAAAAGGTAAAAAAGACATTTGCTGGGAATATATGGTCGATACCTGACAAAGATGCGGATATTACTCAGTTGTACTATGGATTGAAATGGGGAACAAACAGTGACCATCTGTTTTGGAATGAATATTATGCAACAATCAGTTTTGACAAAGAGAATAAAATGACTTCCTTTGAGCTGTTTGTAGAGATTGCAAGGGAGTAAGAATTAAAAATATCAAAGAAAACCCAAATTTATAGTGACAATAAGCTTAAAGGGGGTAACTACATGAGAAATCACGAAATCACAGAGTATCAAAACCTTTTAGACAAAAATGGAAATGTGGCGGAGCCCGGGTGGTCTAGGAAGCAGTTCCAAAGGTACAGGAGGAAGGATATAAAAGCTCCTGCAGTAAGGATTAAAGAGTGGGACTACTATCTCATATTAAATAAAGACTTTGGTATAGCCCTTACAATGTCGGATGACGGCTATCTGGGACTACAGTCTGCAAGCTTTCTTAAGTTTACGGATAAGCCTTTTGAGCATACGGAAACCATATTAACACCATTTCCTATGGGTAAGCTGAAGATGCCTGAAACAAGTGAAAAGGGGAACTGCTTTTACAAAGATAAGAGACTCACCCTGTCTTATGAGATTGTTGCAAATCCTTCAGGAAGTGGTAGAAAAAGGCATATAATCTGCAATTTTAAGAACTTTTATAACGGCAGGCCTTTTAAGTGTGATGTATGGCTTGATGAGCCTGAAATGGACAGTCTGGTAATAGCCACACCTTGGAATAAAAAAACACGCATTTTACTATAATCAGAAAAATAAACTGTATGCGCGCCTCAGGAGAGTGCAGTTTAACGATAAAACCTATCAATTTAACCCTAATACAGACTTTGGTACCCTGGACTGGGGCAGGGGAGTATGGACCTATGAAAATACCTGGTACTGGGGAACTTGCAGCTGCGACCTGGACAGACACAGCTTTGGCTTTAACATAGGCTATGGATTCGGCAATACAAAGGCGGCGAGCGAAAATATCCTCTTCTATGACGGGGTAGGACACAAGCTTGACGATGTTATGTTTTGTGATACCGGGGAGACAATGGACCCAATCCGCTAAAGGAAAAGGGTGAAGAGGTTAAGCCCGGAAAGAGAGACAAAAAGAGAGCCATACGCTATATGGATAAGTGGAAATATATTTCCTCTGATGGACGCTTTGAAATGGAGTTTGAACCTATTATCGACAGAAAGGCAAAAATCGACCTAAAACTTCTTTGCTCCGACCAGCATCAGGTATTTGGGAAAATAAGTGGAACCGCCATCCTTGATGATGGAAGAAAGATAGAACTTAAGGATGTACTTTGCTCGGCTGAGCATATTCACAATAAATTTTAAGAGGATGATACAGTATTAAAAGTGTAGAAAACCAACTAGAACTACAAGAAAGAAAATGTTGATACCTTAAGAACTGTGTCGTTTAAGTAAGAACAGTATTCTACAATAGTAGTAAACTCTTTGTGGGAGGAAATGAATGACGGAACAGGATATAGAAAAACTAATCAAAGAGCAGAATAAGTATTTTAATTCAGGGCTTACAAGGAGCTATGAATCAAGACTTGTTTCGCTTAAGGCCTTAAAAAGAGCAATACTTAGTAATGAAGATGAGCTGTGTAGAGCATTGAAGGCGGATCTTGGCAAGAGCAGGGCGGAGGCTTTCATGTGTGAGATAGGACTTGCCATTTCTGAGATAAACTGGCTTATAAAGCATCTTAGAGGGCTAATGAGAAAGAAATATGTCCTCACCCCTCTTGCACAGTTTGCGGCAACCAGCTTTAGAAGTCCATCTCCTTATGGAAATGTGCTGATAATAAGCCCTTGGAACTATCCTTTACTCCTTACCTTAGAGCCTCTTGCGGATGCACTGGCTGCGGGAAATACAGCCATATTAAAGCCGAGTGCCTATGCGCCCGAGACTTCTGCTATAATAAAGAAAATGCTTGAGGAGAGCTTTTAATCCCGGGGCTGGTGGCTGTGGTTACAGGAGGAAGAGCTGAAAAATCAGGCACTTTTAAGACAGAAATTCGACAAGATATTTTTTTCACAGGGCAGCAAGGATGTGGGCAAGGAGGTAATGCGAAGTGCCTCAGAGCATCTAACTCCCTGTTACACTTAGAGCTTGGAGGCAAAGAGTCCCTGCATAGTGGAAAAAAACGCCAAAAATAGGTCTTGCTGCAAGGAGAATAGTCTTCGGAAAGTTCTTAAACTGTGGGCAGACCTGTGTTGCATCAGATTATATCCTTTGTGATGAAAGCATAAGAGAGAGCTTGGTTTCTGCAATCAAAAAGGAAATAACCTTACAGTTTGGAAGCAAACCGCTTGAGAATCCTGACTACGGCAAGATAGTAAATGAAAAAGCATTTTAACAGGCTAAAGGGACTGATTGATAAGGAAAAGACGGTATATGGCGGAGGACTTGATGAGGAGAATAACAGAATAGAGCCTACTGTTATGGTAGATGTAAGCTGGGAAGATTTGGTCATGGGTGAAGAGATATTTGGCCCAATACTCCCTATACTTACTTATAAGAGCTTAGATGAGGCAATCTCCGTAGTTGAAAGCCACCCGCATCCGCTGGCGTTATACTGTTTTACGAAAGGATAGTAGAGTTAGTAAAGAGAGATGCTTAAAAAGCATGCAGATTTGGCGAGGGGCTGCATCAATGATGTGGTAATTCATTTGGCTACAAGTGAAATGCCTTTTGGAGGAGTTGGAGAAAGCGGAATGGGCTCTTACCACGGAAGGGCAGGCTTTGAGGAATTTAGCCATACAAAGGAGCATAGTGGATAAGAAAGACACTGGATGGATATGCCTGTACGCTATCAGCCTTATACAGGGACTCAAAGGAGAAGCTGTTGAGACTGTTTTTGACTTAAAAGTAGAGCTTTTAGTCTGAGGTTGAAGAAGTTGCTATAAGTTTCCGAAAAATCCAGTTTGACAAGGGCTACCGTGTCAGATAATGTAATGGCTGGTTGGGCTGAATATTTTAGGAAACAGCTATGCAGTTTATACTTATCTTGACATCGGCACATATTTTTAGTAGTATAAAAACAATTGCCTTTTTACAAGCAAGTCTTGCACAAGAATTTAAATATTATATTTGTGACACACTGTATTTTTATAATAGTGTAAACATTATACACGATTTACCCTTTTTAACAAAGCTATAGGTATAAATGAACTGGTCAGGAGTATAATTATCAACCTTTTCTCCGTCAACCTCAGCATAAGGATAGCCGAAGTCATTAAGTGGCTCACCATCCTGTGCCGGGAGTTAGGGTGAGATCTCTACCGTCAGCAAGTATGATTCTTTCTGCATCGCAGTTGCCCCAGTAGTATTCCTGCTTCTCCTTTGTTTCCTTCTGGTCTTTAGTCCAGCCATTCTTAAGGACTGCCTTTAATACGTCTGCAGGATCAGCAGATACCCAGCCTGTACCCTTTAAGTAGAACTCCGCCCAGCAATGCTGATTCTTTGTGATGTCATCGGCGTTTATACGGATACCGAAATGCTCTCTTGCAGGGATGCCTGATGCACGGCAAAGTGCTACAAACATGGAGTTGATATCTGTACATTTTCCGGACATTGTTGTATCTAAGAGAGCGCAGACATCGCCTTCTCCACAGCCCTTTACATCCTCATTACGGTTCATATTGGCGATAACCCAGTCATAGATGGCTCTTGCCTTTTCAAGGTCAGTAGTCTTTCCTTTCGGTAACTTCTTTTGCTTTATTCTTTACCTGGTCATTAAGAGGAAGGTTCTTAGAAGGCTCAAGATATTTCTTTATTTCATCTGTTAGCTCTTCTTTATCATCTTCTTTAAGTTCAGGACGAAGGACTTCATCTCTTTTTACATCAAACATAAGTTTAATTACTCTGTGATTAGGCACTATATCTTTATCCCATTCAACATAGAGTATCTGGTTGCCGTTTGAATCTGTATTCATCTGAGCCTTTACCATACCTGCTTCATACACTACATTTTCAACTGTCTGATATTCACTGTTATGCGGAACAGGAAGCCAAACACGAACCTTCTTGCCCTTCTCGTACTTTGGCATATTAATTATGTTTGTTACACTACCTGCGACAGACAGTTTCTCCGCAGTCTTTGCAGAGCTTACAGCGCTTGTTGCTGTACTTGCTGTTGAATTAGCTGAGCTTGTGGTAGAAGTGGTAGATGGAGTACTCTTTGTCTCGCTTACTGTACTCTTTGCAGAACTTGTGGCACTCTTAGCAGAGCTTGCAGCATTATCACTTGCCTTACTTCCACAGCCCACAGTAATACAGGCAACCATGCCTAATGCTAACAACATTTTCAGATTCTTCTTCATTTTTCTCCTCCTGGATTTGTAATAGTTATACCTCAAAAGGATTCTCACTCATAGTTTTGCCTGGTGCAATCCCCGAAATATAACATTTTAAGAATAACGATTGTGTGGCGTTTAGTAAAATTGTTTTTAGGTATAAATGAGGGTGTTTATTGAAGAATGGAATAATTGGTGGGGTTAATCAATTGATGGTTAATTATGTCGTTGTAACGTAGATATGATTTAAAAATGATAAAGGCAGAAATATATTATCAAAAAAACACATGCAAAAAAATTTCTAAAAAGTAAAAATTAAACATTTGCAAAAAATTATTAATGTGCTAGAATAACTTCCAGATATAAATGTTAAATATTTAACATACTTTACTAAAAGTATTATGTTAACAATTAAATTAAATGGAGGTTTGTTATGGAACGTTTAAGAATGATGCGTGCACCACTAAAGTATGTACAGGGAAAAGGAGCCCTTCTTCATTTCCACAAGGAAATGGAATACATAGGGCAAGAGATGGTTATTTGTCTGTTCCAACAGTGGTTACAAAATGCTTGCCACGATGAGTTAGAAAAGAGCTTTGAGGGTAAGGATGATTATCGCAGATATGAGGGTATTCGGAGGAATATCAAGTAACGGCGAAATCAAGAAAATGCAGGATATAGTCAAGGCTGATAAGATAGACGTAGTAGTTGCTGTAGGTGGTGGCTCAGCAGTTGATGCAGCCAAGGCAGCAGCTTATTATGAAGGCAAGAGAGTAGTTATCATACCTACCGTTGCAGCTACTGATGCACCTTGTACAGGACTTTCAGTTATTTATAATGATGATGGAAGCTTTAATAAATACCTTTTCTATCCACAGAATCCTGATGCGGTTTTAGTGGACAGCGATGTAATAGCTAAGGCCCCTGTTAAGTTCTTAATAGCAGGAATGGGAGATGCTTTGGGTACCTACTTCGAGGGAAGAGCTTCACTTCGTACTGAGTCTCCTAGCCTTGAGGGTGGCGGTATCACAAGAGCCGGTATGGCTATTGCAAAGACCTGTTATGAGACTTTAAGAACTCATGGAAAGGCAGCAGTTGTTGCCTGTGAGAATAATGTTGTTACTCCTGCTCTTGATGCTGTTATAGAGGCAGCTGTTTATCTATCAGGCGTAGGTGCTGATAATGTAAACTGTGCAGCACCACATTCATTCTACAATGGTCTTACATCTTTGGGTGGACATGATGCTTACCATGGTAACTGCGTAGCATTTGGTACCCTAGTGCAGCTTACTCTTGAGGGAGCTGACAAAGCAGAGTTTGAGGATATTCAGGACTTCTGCCTTGAGGTAGGACTTCCTATAACACTTTCAGAGCTTGGTGAATTTACAGATGAAGAGATTCATACTATGTCTAAAAATGCCTGTGTAGAAGGTGAAACCATACACAACCTTGCAGGAGATGTAACACCTGAAGAACTCTACTGCGCTATCATTGCTACAGATGCTTTAGGAAAGAAGAGACTAGGGAAGTAATTAGGTATATTGTAAGCACGGCTTTATGGTATTTACAGTTAGTGTAAGCCATAAGGGCGTGCTTTATTTTTTTATGTAGATAAGCGCAGATACAGCTGTTAGCTTAAAAATTTAGATAAAGGAGCTAACATTTTTATTGATTATTCCCCCAAAGAGGTATATACTCCAAAGGTAGAAATGAATAACAAAACAGATAGTTTTGATACTACCTGCCAAAGGAAAGGGATTCAAACTATGGGCTTAATGGATGAAAAGATGACGAGCTCTGTGTCAAAATCAGAGGGGTTGAGGCAGAGTTTAGGGGTATTGCCGCGAAAGAGAAGGCAGAGCTTCTTAAAGAGCTTAGCTGCAGTGATAAGGGAATAAGTGATGATGAAAGGGAAGAAAGACTTGAAAAATACGGATACAATGACTTATCCGCAAATCAAAAGCACAGCTGGCTGTATTTTATAGTTCACAGCTTCACTGATGCGTTTATTTTGGTGTTGCTTGTATTGTCGTTAGTTACCTTCGTCATTGAGAAGGATGTTGTTTCCGGAGTAATTATACTTGCTCTTGCCTGCATGAGTGCAGTCATAAGGTTTGTGCAGGACTACGGTTCTTACCTTGACATGCAAAAGCTTAAGGAAATGGAACATGATACAGTTAGAATACAGGTTCCGGGTGAAAATGGTCCTGAAGTAAGAGAGGTGCCTGTTGAGGAGGTTGTTCCGGGAGATATACAGTTAATTGGCTCAGGAGACATTGTCTGCGGTGACTTATATCTTCTTGAAAGCAGGGACTTGTTTGTATCCGTTTCAGCATTTACAGGAGAATCAATTCCTGTAGAAAAGACTGTTGGTGCAGATTTACGAAATGTAAATGCTGCTGAGTTAAACAATATATGCCTTGGTGGCTCTACTGTCAACTCAGGAACGGGTTTAGGAGTTGTGGTACGCACAGGTAAAAGTTCATATCTGGGCAAAATTTCTTCCACAATACATACAAAGAAGAAAGAGACGGACTTTGACCGCAGTCTTGCAAAGATTACAAGGATACTTATTACCTACATGGTAGTTGTAGTTTTATTTGTGCTCCTAATCAATGGTCTGGTTAAGAAGAACTGGCTTGAGGCCTTCCTTTTTGCGATTTCTGTAGCAGTAGGCATTACACCGGGAATGCTCCCAATGATTGTAAATGGTACACTTGCAAAGGGTGCAAAGTTCCTTGCAAAGAAAAAAACGATTGTTAAAAAAATGTCAGCCATTCAGAATCTTGGCGCAATTGACGTCCTTTGTACAGACAAGACTGGGAACTCTGACAATGGACAATGTAATTTTACAGAATTATTATGATATTAACGGTGAAGAATCACATCTGGTACTTAATTATGCATGGATGAACGCATATTACTCAACAGGAGTTAAGAACCTGATTGATAGGGCCGATTTTATCCTACGGGACAGGAAAATGATGTAAATAAGTATGCGGGAGGATATGTAAAGACTGACGAGATTCCTTATGACTTTGAGCGCCGTAGAATGAGCGTGCTTGTATCTAATCCCGGAGGAATGCACTTAGACGGTGGTGAAGAGGAATTGCTCCCTAAGCCAAATGAAGAGGTGCTTATTACAAAGGGAGCCCTCGAGTCTGTACTTGAGTGCTGCAGCCGTATTAGAGTGAAGAGGGAGTATAACAATATCAGTGAGGCCGATTTGGATAGGATAAAAGCCCTGGCTGACAGGCTAAACCAAGAAGGTATGCACGTAATCGGGGTTGCAGCAAAGAAAAGAAGTATTGACGCTCCAACCATCTTTCATGCAGAGGATGAAAATGATTTGACATTCTTAGGAATTGTCGCATTTCTTGACCCTCCTAAGCCTGATGCAAAGGAAGCAATACACGGTCTCTACGGTGCAGGAGTTCACGTAAAGGTAATCTCGGGAGACGCACCTGTAGTTGTAGAACACGTATGTAAGCTGGTTGGAATGAGGACAGACGGACAGAAGGCCATAACAGGCTCTGACATTGAAAATATGAGTGATGAGGCTCTGTCATCCGTTGTTGAAAACAATGACATATTTGCACGTCTATCTCCAATGCAGAAGAAGCGTGTGGTAGATGCCATAAGGAAGAACGGCCATGTTGTAGGATATATGGGAGACGGTGTAAATGATGCACCAAGCCTTCATGATGCGGATGTGGGTATATCAGTAGATAATGCAACAGACGTAGCAAAGGCAAGTGCAGATATCATTCTTTTGGAGAAGAGCCTGACTGTCATATTAAACGGTATTTATGAGGGAAGACGAATCTATGGCAATATACTTAAGTATATGAAAATGGCTCTCTCAGGCAATTTCGGAAATGTATTTTCAGTGCTTATTGCCTCCATTTTCCTGCCATTTTTACCAATACTGCCTCTGCAGATTCTGATTCAGAACCTAATATACGATTTCACTCAGATTGCGATACCTTGGGACAATGTTGATGATGAGTTCCTACAGGGACCTCACAAGTGGAACAGTGCCTCACTTGTGTCATTTATGAATGTTATGGGCGGTGTGTCATCAGTATTTGATGTAATGACATTCTTAGTTCTCTGGTTCGTTCTGGGGTTACAACACACTTGGAATGCAGAACTATTTCCAGACGGGATGGTTTGTTGAAGGACTCATTTCGCAGATACTGATAGTTCAGTTTATACGTACTGCCAAGAGGCCTATTATTGAATCAAGATGTGACGCAAGGCTTGGGCTGGCATCTGCACTTGGCATACTGGCAGCTATTTCAATTCCTTTCATATTTGACAGGACATCAAATGCTGTATTTACCCAGATGCCTGTAGAATTCTTCGTGTTCTTGATACTAATTTTAGTGCTATACAGCGTCACAATTGAGATTGTAAAGAAGTTTTATACCAGAAAATACGGAGCTTGGCTGTAGTTTAATACTAAGGGGGTGCAGCAATGTTTTGGGATAAGATAGCGGGGTTTTATGATTTTTTTGAAAAATGCTTCAATGGGGAAGTGAATAAAAAGCTTGTGGCGGAAGTTGCAGGCTTGATTGAAAAGGATGATGTGGTTTTAGAATGTGCCTGTGGAACCGGTATGATAACAGGGGGCATCTCACCTAGATGCAAAGAGGTTGTGGCAACAGATTTTTCTGAAGGCATGTTAGGGCAGGCGCGAAAGAACTGCGTTCACTTAAAGAATGTGAAGATAGAAAAAGCTGATATTATGCACCTTGGGTATGAGGATGAAGCATTTGATAAGGTTGTCGCAGGAAATGTTATACATTTGCTTGATGAACCCTATAAAGCACTCGAGGAGCTAATGCGGGTATGCAAAAATGGTGGATATGTCATCATTCCAACATATATCAATAATAAGACTGAGGGTAAGCCAAAACTTGTTGTTAAATGCTTAGAAAAACTAGGGGCAGATTTTAAGAAGGAGTTTACCTTTGACTCTTACAAGCAGTTCTTTTACAAAGCAGGCTTTGAAGAGGTTCAATATAAGCTTATAAAGGGGAAGCTGCCTTGTGCGATAGCGGTGATTGGGAAGAACTAGAATTCTAATTTATAGTGAGTGGCAAAGCAAAATGTCATATCTTTGTTTGAAAAAAGTGAGAAGACTGCAAGAAATGAACATAGAAACTTAGGGACTTTTATCAGTTGTGAAAACAATTGGTAAAGTCCTTTTTATATGTAGCTAAATGGAATGAAAATGTCTAAATGGACTTTGATTTTTATCTAAAGGAAGTAATATAAATATAGATTAGTTAATACTAACCATTAATTTATGACCGGAGGTGCTGGAATGAATTCAATCAGGACTTTGGGAGATAACGTAAAGGTTCTGGCACGGGACGAGAGCCATACTATTCTTGAAGTTAAAGATGATACCGGAGAGGGTGTCATGACGATATATATGCCATTTGCGGGAGTATATATAAATATTTGTGATATGCATATGCAACGTTGCAATTCGGGCTTTCTTTTGGAGGAAAATGCTAATGTCATCTGTTTTGACTACTGCAAGGAGGGGCGGATTGAATTGGAGGCTTCGGATGGCAGTTACAGCGTACTTCAGGAAAAACAGTTTAGGATTGATGACCGCAGGCATCATAGTGGGCAGGTATTTATGCCGCTTAATCATTTCCATGGGATTAGTATTTATTTGAATGTTGATACTGCCCCACAGGGGATTGCTGCGTTTATACCACAATTCTCTGCCGATATTCATAAACTAAAAAGTAAATTCTGTAAAGAAGGCGTTCCAAGTATTCTAAAAGACGATATGGTGGTGAATGGCATTATGGCTTGCTTATATGACCCTCCTGTCAATATTGGTCCGGATTACTATAGACTTAAAATACTTGAAGTGCTTCTATATCTTGATACGGTGGAGATACGGGAAGATAACCAAAAGGAGATTTGCTTTTTCTTAAGCCATGCCGATAAGCTTCGGGAGATTCATAAGCAGATCACGGAAAATCTATCCGTACATTTTACAATCAGGGAGTTATCTGAAGAATATGACATCCCACAGACAGAACTCAAAATAAGCTTTAAGGAGATGTATGGGGATTCTATATATTCTTATTTAAAAAGGTGCCGTATGAATACTGCAGCTTCTCTGCTGATAAAAAATCCTGACCTTAGCGTATCAGAGATTGCATACCTTGTAGGATATGAGACTACAGGCAAATTTGCTGCGGCATTTCGGCAAATCATCGGCACTACACCTTTAGACTACCGTAAGTACCGTACAAAGCCTACAGACAATTTGATCAATATATAGGAGTACAATGAAATGATGAACCAAAATCAAAAACTGACAGGAAAAGATGTAATCGCAATCGGTATCTATTCTGCAATCTACTTTGTACTGAATTTTGATGGCAATGATGACAGGATTAATTCCCCTACTCTGGATTTTACTTCCCGGAACGGTGGCAATACTCACCGGCATTCCCTTTTTGCTGATGGAGGTAAAAGTTCCTAAGCCGGGAGCTGTTATAATCATGGGTCTAATCACTGCTTTTTTGTATTTTGTTACAGGGCAGTTTACCGTCCTCATTCTGCTCACGATGCTAATTGCCTGTGCTGTTTTCGAAGCCTATAGGGTACATAACAAAATATAATCTCAAATTCAGTAATCTTATGGTCGCTTTCATCTTGTTTAGCTACGGTATGGCAGGATCGCCGCTTGCTTTATTTGTGTATCGTGAGAGCTTTCTGGCACAAATTGGCGAGACTATGAGTCAGGAATACGTTGCAGCAATCTCTTCCTATATCACCACCCCTATGCTGATACTTTTGCTGGTTTCCCCGATTGCCGGCGGGTTCTTTGGTGCATTGATTGCAGGAGGGATATTCAAAAAACATTTCAAGAAAGCAGGTATCGTCTAAATGCGTTATAGAAAGCCTGACCCTCGTGCAGGGCCTCTTCATTCTTTTGCTTGCCAACATAGGGATGTTCTTAGAAAGAACCGGAAGACAGGGAAATGCTTTGACGGGGGTAATTATCGTAGTTCTCATTATGTATGGCTGCTCTAAAATTGCGGTAGGCGGAGCAGGATTTCTGCTAATCTTATATTGTCTGCAGACCTTTGTGCTTCCTGCATCGCCTATAGCTTTTACTGCCCTTGTTTTCAGTATTTGTGAATATGACAAGACGGATGTTGCCCTGCCTCCTGACAGGGGCATTGTTAGTTAAGAAGTGCAGCGTCCATCAGTTTGTTGTGCCTTGAGGAAAAATGCATCTCCCTCAAAAATCTTATCACTGCCATGAGCTGTTACGGTTCGTTACTTCCCTGCCATTTCAGAAGAGGTTCGTCACATTAAGGATGCAATGAAGCTCCAGAGGATACGCATGGGGAGGAAAAGTAGAGTGTTATCTGGTGCCAATAATGCTGTCTGCAACAAAAACCGCAGAAGAACTTTCTGCGGCGGCAACAGTCAGGGGATTGACAATCCAAAAAAGACTTGTGCGTTAGAAATTAGTTTCAGCTTTACAGATATTTTCTGTATGTTGTTTACTGCCATAGCAGTTGTTCTTATTTTTGGTATTTGTGAAAGGATAAAATGATTGAGTTTATTGATGTGAATTATAGAGTGGGCGAATATGCGATTTTGACGGGAATAAACCTGAAGATACGCGGAGGTGAATGTGTCCTGCTTGCAGGAGAAAGCGGCAGTGGAAAGACGACTTTAACGAAACTTATCAATGGGCTGATTCCTCATTTTTATTCCAGTGGGCAGCTTGATGGAGAGGTAAATGTTAATGGAGAACCAGTGGCGGAAACAAGTATGTATAAGCTTGCGGAAATGATAGGAAGTGTATTTCAAAACCCTAAATCGCAATTTTTTTATACGGATTCATCTGCTGAGATTGCATTCGGACTGGAAAACCGCTGTGTTCCACCGGAAAAGATTAGACAGAGGATTGTGGCAGCAGCGAATGAGCTGGGAATTGAAAATTTGCTTAGCAGGAACATTTTTTCAAAACTCTCAGGTGGTGAAAAACAGATTATCGCATTTGCTTCTGTATATGCAGCAGAGCCGGAAATTTATGTGCTCGATGAACCCTCCTCCAATCTGGATAACACATCCGTTGAGCGATTGAAGGAACTGCTTCACTATATTAAGGCACAGGGGAAAACTGTGATTATTGCGGAGCATCGGCTGAATTATCTTAGCTCTGTAATAGACAGGGCCGTATATCTAAAAGGCGGACGGATTATGCAGGAATTTACTGCAGCACAGTTTCGTACGCTTACTGAAAGGGAACAGTTTCGATGGGTCTTCGAACCTTAAAAGAGACACAGATTACAATTCCTAAATGTACAGACCTAAAGGGAGAACTTTGTATCGAAAGGATTATCAGCCGTTACAAGGAAGAGGAAATCAGTTTTGGGGCTAATTCAGGAGATGTTATTGGAATTGTGGGAAAGAATGGGGCAGGAAAAACAACTCTATGCAAGATAATCTGCGGATTGCTTAAGGAGCAATCAGGTACAGTCAGCTACCGGGGGAAAAAAGCTTACAAGGAGGCAAAGACAGAGGCTCTGTGCCATGGTCATGCAGGATGTAAACCATCAATTATTTACAGACAGTGTTGTGGATGAATGTGAGCTGGCGGCACCGAAAGCATCGAAAGAAAAGATTGATAAACTTCTGCAAGGATTTGATTTGCTTTCCTATAAGGAGGTGCATCCTGCCGTACTGTCAGGGGGTCAGCGCCAAAGGCTGGCAGTATGCCAGGCAGTGCTGTCGGAGAAAAAGGTAGTGATATTTGACGAGCCGACAAGTGGTTTAGACTATACGCACATGATACAGACAGGTGAGATCATTCAGAAACTGTCCCGCGAGGGATATATAGTTCTCGTAATTACACATGATTATGAATTCCTGAACCTGGTTTGTCACAGTGTGATTCAGTTAGGTGAGCAAATTGCTGTGAAAGGGGGAAGCAGAGTGCAGAAGAAATATAAGAAAAAGAGAAAAAATTGGTTTAGTACGCTGCTATCTTACGCAGATGGAAGAGAGCATAGGCTGTGGCTTTCAGTTATCCTTTCGATTGTCAGCATTGTGAGTGGACTTATTCCTTTTTACTGTGTTTACAGAATGGTTGATGCATATATGGTGGGGGCGCTTGGGAACGCAGTCATTATCTTTTGGGGAGCAATAGGTGCTCTTGCCTATACAGTCAAAATAGTTTGTTTTGGCTTTTCAACAGGTCTTTCACACTATGTTGCGTACTATGTCTTGGAGGGTTGCGGCTTAAAATAGCAGAGACTTTTTTGAAAGCTCCTCTTGGAGAGGTGCAGGCACATTCAATTGGAGAGATCAAAAATGTGATTGTAGACAGAATAGAGGAGATTGAGCCGCCTTTAGCCCATATGATCCCGGAGGGAAGCGGACATCTTGTACTTCCTGCAGTGAGTCTGATTGCGTTGTTCTTACTTGATTTCAGAGTGGCATTTGGTTCCCTTCTATCTCTTCCAATTGGATTTGCGTTTATGTTGATTACATTTGCAATCAGTGGAAAGAGCATGGAAAAGTATATGGAATCAAATGTGCGTTTGAATAGTGTGATTGTTGAATACATTGAGGGGATTGAGGTAATCAGGGCTTTTGGGAAGGCAGGAAGCAGTTACAAAAAATATGCCGACACTGTCCTTGAATATAAAGAATTTGTAATCAATTGGATGAGGAACACCTGGGTAACAATGAAGCTCGCGTTTGCATTTATGCCAGCCACACTTCTTGGCGTAGTCCCTGTAAGCCTCTATCTGGTTTCCTGTGGAAGCCTTTCAGTATCCGAGATGACACTTGCGGTTATGTTAGCCTTGTCTATGGTTGTGAGCTTTGCAAAACTGGAAATTTTTGCCAATAGTATACAGCAGATGAAATATACTGTAGATCAGACGGAGGCTTTTCTTAACATGACAAGATTGTCAGAACCGGAAGCTGAAGCGATACTAAATGGCAGGGATGTCCACTTGAAAAACGTCCACTTTTCCTATTCAGAAAAAAGCGGAGAAATCCTACACGGAATTGATCTCACACTTCCTGAGGGAAGCTATACCGCTCTGGTTGGCCCAAGCGGAGGAGGGAAATCTACCTTGGCAAGGCTGATTGCCAGGTTCTGGGATGTTTGTGACGGAAGCATCGAAATAGGAGGAGTTGACATACGAAATATTCCTATCGCACAGCTATCAGAACTGGTGAGCTTTGTTACGCAGGATAATTTTCTATTTCAGGCTTCAATCAAAGAGAACATCCGTATTGGTAAACCATCAGCAACGGATGAAGAGGTGATGGCCGCTGCAAAGAGAGCACGCTGTGATGAGTTTATTTCAAAGCTGCCTTACGGATATGATACATCTGCTGGTGAAGCAGGAAAAAAACTTTCAGGCGGAGAAAAGCAACGTATAGCCATTGCACGTATAATGCTGAAAAATGCACCGATTGTTATTTTGGATGAGGCCACCGCTTTTACCGATCCGGAAAACGAGCATCTGATTCAGCAGTCAATTTCGGAGCTCACAAAAGGCAAGACCCTTCTTGTCATTGCACACCGGCTGTCTACGGTGAAAGATGCAGATAAGATTGTTGTTTTAAATGGGGGCAGGGTAGAAGCAGTGGGTACCCATGAGGAACTTTTGAAAGGCTCGCCGCTCTATAAGAAAATGTGGAGTGCACACATTGGGGCAAAGAGATGGACATTGCAAGGAAAGGAGGATAAAGTCAATGTTTAGAACGATAAGGCGCATCATCCACTGGTGTGGGGATTTCAGAAAGAGGCTCTATATAGGCTTCTTCTTTTCATTCCTTTCTGGATTATCTGCCGCAGCACCTATCATATATGCCGGTTATATCATTGGAAATGTTGTGCAGTGGAGAGCCAGAGGTCTCAGTGTTCCATCAGGGCTTTGGCTGCAGAGTCTGGGTGTGATTTTTACAACGATTCTATTTAGGTTCCTTCTCGACTATATAAAAGCAAGATTTCAGGAAACTATAAGTTATGAGTTGGTTGCAAGAGATCGTCTGGCAATAGGGACGGCATTGAAGAGGGTGTCTCTGGGGTATTTTCAGGAGAAAGACACAGGCACTATACTCAATTCAATTACCACAGGACTTTATACCCTGGAAAATATGGGAATGAGGATGATAGATACCTTTGTCGGAGGATATCTTAGCTTTTTGTATTTTTTTATCCTGCTTTTTGTCATACACCCTTTAGGGTGCATTAATTTGCCTGGTAGGGTGTTCTGCTGTCCTTTATCTGCTTAAATCTCATTTCAAGGTACAGCAAAAGAAATACACTTATCCAGACCGAAGTGAACGAAAAACTGACAAGAGCGGCCGTCGAATATACCAGAGGGCTGCCCGTGGTGAAATCATTCGGTATGGAGGGTGCGTCTTTTTCCGCATTTCGAAAGGCCTGTGCAGAAGCAAGAAAGATTGCCCTGAGAATTGAATGGGGATTTATTCCATTTAACTGCTTACACCTGCTTGCGTTAAAGTCGGCCAGTATCGCTATGATTATTTCTGTCATGGGAGCAGGACTCTCTGGTCATCTTTCCCTGCCAATGGTTTTTGTATTCTCCCTGCTTTCACTGACGGTATTTAATTCTCTTGAGCCGATTGCAGACAGTGCACATATCCTTTCCGTTATCAATAATGCTATGGATCATATAGAAGCCCTGTCTCCAGACAACTATATTGATGAGGACGGGAAAGGACATTTCACTTTCTAGTTATGACATTCATTTTGAACAGGTGCGATTTTCCTACGACAAAGGGAATGAAAAAAGGAATGTAATTGAAGACGTGAGCTTTACAGCCTTAGGAAGGCACGACAACAGCAATTATCGGACCATCCGGAAGCGGAAAGACAACGCTTTGCAGGCTTCTGGCACGCTTCTACGACGTGAGCGGAGGAAGGATTACTCTCGGTGGGCATAATCTAAAGGAATTTACCTGTGACAGCCTGTTGTCTAATATTTCCATGGTGTTCCAGAACGTTTACCTGTTTCACGACACTGTCAGGGCGAATATCTGCTTTGGGAAAGAGCAGGCATCAGAGGAAGAGATGATTAGTGCTGCGAAGCAGGCACGTTGCCACGACTTTATCAGGGCTCTTCCAGAGGGATATGATACCGTAATAGGGGAGGGAGGCTCCACGCTTTCCGGTGGCGAAAAACAACGCATCTCCATCGCCCGTGCCATCTTGAAGAATGCCCCTGTTATTATACTTGATGAGGCCACTGCTAGTCTTGATCCTGAAAATGAGCATCTGATACAGGAGGCATTGACTGAACTGACAGTTGGAAAGACGGTGATTGTGATTGCCCATAGGATGGCAACGATTGAAAACGCCGATCAGATCCTAGTACTTGATGAAGGGCACATCGTTCAGAAAGGTACGCATCAGCAATTGGCAGGGCAAGATGGGCTTTATAAACGTTTTGTCAAGATACGCGAACTAGCCGAGGGATGGTCTATAGTCTGAAAATGGAGCATTTAGAGAAATATGGAGTGTAAAGACACTTCAAATAAACATTGAATTTTTGGGATTAAATCCAATAAGTTAAAGATTAAGATTGATAAAATCATAGAAATCCGATCCTTTTTTTGTACATGGAAAAATCAATGATTTTATTAGGAATTATGATGAGGATCTGAGGTTTATTAAGAAGCATCATTGAGTCTTATTTTATCATTGATTTGCAAATGAGTACTTGACACAAACTCAATTAACATTTGGACTGTCCGCAATAGAAATGAATAGTTATGCAAGGTGAGAAGCTTCGGATAGAGGATTCTTTTTTGTATCGGCTAAAACATAAATTAGCGTCAAAGTTAATAGATACAAAAAATTAGAAAAAAATTCAAAAAGCAACCCCATAAAAGTAGACTTTGAGTAGACTTTATGGTAGACTTTATAATTATGTAGCGTGGAGGTTGACGAATGAATTAACATAGCCATAGTCTACTTCGGAGTTGATGACAATGGAAATGTAGTCGGTTTGCAAACTGGAAAAGATACACTGATGGATATACGTAATAAGATACGCGATAAAATAGAACCACGTATTTATCCGGATATTAAAGAAGAACAAGATGAAAATGGTAAAAAATATATTAAGGTTTCTGTAACTGGAGCAGATATTCCTTATTCTTATGATGGCAGATATTATATTCGAAAATGTTTCATCTGATGAACAGGCTTCAAATGAAATATTGAGAAAAAAATGCTGTCATCTTCTGACTCAGATATTATCAGACAGAAAACATCACCTAAACAGAATTTGACATTTAATGCTTTTTTCGCCGAATTATCCGGAAGTGGAATACATCCAAAAGACTCTGAGGAATTTTACGGCAACTATGGACTGCTTAATCGTGATGGTAAATTTAACTTTAATGCATATCTGATGTCAGATGAAAATGATTTGTCTATGAAAGTTGTTGTTTTTGAAGGCAGAGATAAGAGTGTAATGTCAAAGAGGACTGAGTATGGAGGAAAATGCCTGCTTAAATCATTATCTGAAATAGCTGGGTATTTTGAATCAATAAATATAACTAAAGTTAATATAAGTTCTTCAAAACGAATGGAAACTACTTTATTTGACTTTCAAAGCTTTAGAGAAGCTTGGATTAATGCCTGCCTGCATAATGACTGGAATAATGCTATTGCGCCTTCAGTATATATGTATGATGATAGGATAGAGGTAGTTTCATATGGTGGACTTCCATATTCTCTTTCTATTGAAGGGTTCTTTGCAGGAACCAGTGTTCCTGTAAATAAAAGCTTATTAACAATATTTATGGCGGCAAAGTATGCAGAACAAAGTGGCCATAGCGTTCCAACGATTGTTGACAAATATGGACGGAGTGCATTTTCATTTGCAGATGGAATGATTAAGGTTACTATTCCTTTAGAATTTGAGCGTGAAGAGATTATAAACCGTGTAAACAAAGAAAAAGTGAAAAATAACCTAACAGATAATCAGAAACATGTTTATGAGTATATGTCATCAAATATAGTAGGGAAATCTACAAGAGGTTGCTGATGCTAGTGGGGTTAAGCTTAGGGAGGAGTCAAAAAAATATGTGCAAAGCTTCAGGAGTATGGATTATTGGAAAGAAAAGGCTCCAAAAGGGATGGAATGTGGGTAACTAGGTAGACTTTGAAATTAGTGATAATCTGCAAAGGAGATGATGTCATGACTTCAATTAGTATAGCAAAGGCAAGAGCTAACTTATATAAGATAGTTTCAGATGTCAATGAAATACTCTGAGCCCTATAACCATAACAAATAATAGGGGGAAAATGCAGTATTAGTATCAGAGGATGATTGGCGAGCCATTCAGGAAACCTTATATCTTAATTCCGTTCCGGGTATGACGCAAAGTATTTTTGGATTCCAGAGCAGAAGATGTTTCTGAGTGTACATCTTATAATCCGGAAGAGGCGTGGTAGATGTATTTAATTAAATTTCAGTCCCTACCGCCAGCCTCGATGTAACTGATGCGTTTGTTTATAGAATAATAGAAATCAGCTCCGTTTTTGCGTTGCTCTGAGGCGCATTGCGAAGCAGACTTGCTTTACCCATAGGGTTGTAATATAATATCAAATATCATTTTAAATAGGAGGTTTAAGGGAATGTTAGGGATATGTAAAAAATGAAAAAAACTTTAGAGTTTAATTATAAAAAAATCCTGTGGTTTATGGTTAATTGCGGTTGCCTTAGTTATCCAGCAGCCACCTTAATAGGGGGAAAACAAATAATAAATATGCAAGTATTTAGCATAGGTTACATGATTAGTTTTTTTCAATTAATATGAATAAAACACTTGCTCAATAAATTGTCCACTGGTTCATCGACCAAATTTCAAAAAAATGTTTCTAAGTATTCGATAATATTACTTTTTTTATATTAATGATATTTTTAGGTGGACCATTTTTGCCACTGAGAATTGGAGATTGATATGGTTAGGAGCACTATTAGCCACAGCATTGCATTTTTTCCCATTCTATTTTTGTACATGGAAAATCAATGATTTTATTAGGGATTATGTGTACCGTTAATATTATTATGGGGTATATTTATTCAGATGTTTCTTTGGTACTGTTTTGCCTATATTGATGCAATTATTAAATTCATATTTGGAGTTTATTTGTTGTTCTTTTCGAAAGCAACAAAAGCAATAAACTGTAGTTTGCAAATCCACGCAAAATAAGGTGTTTAATGAGGGAATATTTTACTTTTGTGCCAGCCATTGCAGATATTAGAATGTCCATCAATACCTATGCTTCATTGTACAAGTCGCTCTGCTAGAATTATGATGAGGATCTGAGGTTTATTTATAAGCATTATAGAGTTTTATTTTATCATTGACTTTGCTAACGAGTACTTGACACAAACAAATGAGAACTAACGTTCGACAAATATAAATAGACATGGTATAATGGAGGTGACTAAATTGAGACCATCAGAAAGATTTACAGAGATAACTCACTAAAACGGGTCTCTATAATATTCAAGCTATCGATAACGTGCCATCCATTATGCAAAGAGGATTGCTGTCTAATGAAAGGGCAAGCAGGATTAACCATGTTTCAATTGCAATGAATGAAGTACAAGTGCGAAGGGAATTGGTTCGAGTTCCAAATGGGTTTGAAGTTACATCAGTATGCCAATCTTTATTTTGATCCGTGGAATCCTATGTTATCAAGAAAGCGAAGTCAGAATGAAGAAATATGTATTTTGAAAATTTGATAGATCGGTTTTTGGATTTTGAAGGTGTTATTCTTTCTGATAAAAATGCTTCTAGTGATTATGCTGCATTTTATGAGGCTGATGTGGGCTTAAGGAGTATTGATTTTAATTTAGTTTATGCCAGATATTGGACAGATGAAGATTATTACGAACAATGCAGAAAGAAATCTATAAAATGTGCAGAAGTTTTAGTACCTTATTATATACCATATGAATATGTGGTTTTGCGCAGCAGTTGTGAACTAAAAGATGCAGCAGAAAAGACTGGAGGCAACTGGATTTGATAGAGATATAATAGTTGAACCCAGAGTGTTTTTAGGAGATGATAGTATGAGAATAAAAATTGGAGATATTTTTGAAAGTAAATGCTTAACTATTGTCAATACTGTAAATTGTGTGGGCGTGATGGGAAAAAGGCATTGCTCTTGAGTTTAAAAAAGATACCCTGAAATGTTTCATGGATTATGTAATAAAGTGTAAATTCCGGCAAGTAAAACAGGAATTCCATATGTTTTTGATAATGGTGATGGGAATTAAAATCCTTAACTTTCCAACTAAGGACCATTGGAGATCGTCTTCAGATTGTCTTTCGTGATAGAAGGATTAGATTGGTTTATAGAAAAACTATGAAAAAGTATGGCATTACAAGTGTCGCATTTCCACCTTTGGGATGTGGAAATGGAGGTTTGACATAGGAGATTGTTGGTCCGATTATGTACCAAAAGTTGAAAAACTTACCAATCGAAGTTGAAATTTATGCTCCATTTGGGGGTAAATAGAAATTTAATTACAGAAGAATTTTTATCGAAAAACAGTTATTGAGGATGAAGTGCTGGGAAAAATAACCTAAAAGTTAATCCAAAATGGTATTTAATTTTAGAAGCGGTTAGAGAAATTGAATGGAAGGACATACTCGTTAAAAGTTGGAAGAACAATATATCAAAAGATATGTTATGTACTTACTAGAAACGGAGTAAAGACAGGATTTTACCTTTTTCAAAAGGAGTTATGGACCATACTCCACTAGTGTGAAAGATTCCATTACCGCATTAGCAAATGCCAATCTTATTATTGAACAGAGCTTAGGGAGAATGGTATCTTTAAGTGTTCCCTGAAAATGTGGTTATACATAAGGAAAAAGTTTAGTGAAGAAGAGTGGCTTGCAATGAAAAAACAGTTGATTTATTTGGAAGAATTAAAAAGTACTGAGCAGGCTGAACTGATTGCTACTGTTTTTGTATGCGTATGATGTATTAACTTGTGAAAAAGAAAGAAATTAGCGACAAGGATGTATATGACTTTGTTATGTCGTGGAAACCACGTTGGGAGCAAGAGAAGAACTTTGAAGTTTGTGACACTATTCACAATCTTGCTATGCTCACCCTGATTTCAGTAACGCACAGTAAATTATTATTAGATACAGCTATGTTTTAATGTTACACTGCTTCTTATAGTGTGGATTTTATTAGCGTCTTGTAATAGGGATGATATTACACAAGCGGGGGTTTATTTCCTATTCTGCAAAGAGGACGATGGCTCTGATTCGGTTTATATTGGAGAAGCAGAAAATGTTAAGGAAAGATTAGTGCAACACTTAAGAGATTACCAGTCAGAAAAAGAAAAGTATTATTGGACTACAGCAGCCATGTTTGTAATTGGTAAGAGTGCTAATGGTCTTACAAGTTGGAAAGATGAAGATGGACGTAGCCTATAGGATATAGAAAATAGTGAGATGGAATAGGAGGTGATTAATTGAGCGAGTGGGATTTTTTATGGGACCTCGAAGGACAGGAATTAATCGATGCGATGACGTCTGGTGGAACATATGATGATTGGGAATATATTGAACGGATGGAGCATAAGCAATATGAGCTTCGATGATGATTATCATGATGAGCTGTCATTTAAGAAGAATACAATGGTGTTTATAGATGCAGAGAATGTTTCTTCAACTTATGCGCAAGTATCGAGAATGAAATACGGGACATAGGAAATGTACAAGAGATCCGATACTATGCAATGCAGAAAGACCCGACAACAGCAAATTGGAAAGGTACCATTAAATTGTATGGTTACAAACCGATTCTTATGGCTGGGGAACGAGAAAAGAATAAGATAGATAATAAAAATCATTCGAGATGTAAAAAAAGGTTTTTGAATGAAAATAAAAGTATAGATATTTTTGTTATTGTTAGTCGTGATGGAGATTACACTGAGCTAGTACGATTTTTAAGAGTAATAGAAAACGAGTAGTTATACTCGCACCGAAGAACACTTCTAAAAATTGAAGAATGCTAGTAGTGAATCAAGAACAATTAAGAATAGAAGGGAAAATAGCAAAGACGTGCACATATATATTTTTCCTTTAAAAATGAGTTAAAAATCAAAGGGTTTATAGGCATTGAAAAAGTGATTTGTACCTCTCCTATTGTGAGACCTGTTTTTGAAATTGTTGATTAATTAATATTAGAACTGTTTACGATAGAAATGAATAGTTATATAAGGTGAGAAAGCTTCTGAGAGGGCTTCTCTTGGTTTATCTGTCAAAAGTAAGTGCAACACTCAGTTGCATTTAATTTGAAAAACTACCAACAAAAATTACATTTTTAAGTCATATCACAATTTATTGACATATGGAAATTGGAGATACTATAATACTTATATAGATTTTTGCGGTACAATTATATAGAGAGGATAATGTTATGGGCAGACTAGGGGTATATGTCATTGTATGCAGATGAGAAAAACACAACAGATATTTGATGAATTTGTTAAAATCAAAAGGAATTAAAAAAACTAAGGCACTAACAGAAATGCTTGAAATCTATATGTTGTGTTAGGGATGAGGAACTGTACACAAGATTAAAGAAGAAATCCCTAGGAGTGGAGGTGTGCAAAGCAGATGTTAATGCAGAGAACACATAAGAAAAGAATTAAACGATTATATTATTATGAAACTAGGAACAAGCCTTGATGCAGATGGAAATATAATTGATGGTATTGAAACAATTAATGCGTATATTAGAACTGCTCTGAAAATGGGAAAAGGTTATACTTGGTTCTCTACAAATGCACTTTCTAAAGGTATGAATGAGAAAAAAGTAAGGGATTATAATTTTTTTGTGTGAATCGGGTGAAAATGTAAGAATACTATTTGCTATTGGAAAAGATGTTAACGATATTGTATATTCTGCTAGAGTATTGGAGATTGTATCTGAAAATGATGAGTGTTATTTGTCCTGATTGCAAAGATTATGTACCTAGTGAATTTGTGGATGAAGAAAAAAAGCAAAAATATGGATAAAAATAACAAATATTCAAGAGGAGAAGGAACTGAAAGCTGAAATGCTGAAGTTTAGAAGACAAATTCAAATTTGAAACAGGTAATATCAATTCACAGTTTAATTTTGGCTATGTTTATATGGAGTAAAATTAAGCGATGCCATAGGGAATCAAACAGTATTTGGCCTAGGAACTTGTATTTAATAAAAAAGATGATGACCCCGGCGGTGATGTGTTGCAGGGGTTATTTTTGTGATAGGAAAAAGCAAGAGTGTTATGCTATGATAAATGATATATTAGACAGGGGTGCTTTATGTCCTATATTTTAATGTAACATTCAATTAGAATTAAAAACTGTTATTGACCACAACTTAACGTACGTTAAAAAGTACGCTATATTTAAGGTGAAAGGAGATGGTGTCATGACTTCAATTAGTATAACAAAGGCAAGAGCAAACTTATATCAGATAGTTTCAGATGTCAATAAATACTCTGAGCCTATAACAATAACAAATAATAGGGGGAAAAATGCAGTATTAATATCAGAGGATGATTGGCTAGCCATTCAGGAAACCTTGTATCTTAATTCCGTTCCGGGTATGACGCAAAGCATTTTGGATTCCAGAGCAGAAGATATTTCTGAGTGTACATCTTATAATCCGGAGGAGGAGTGGTAGATGTATTTAATTAAATTCAGTAAACAGGCTGATAAGGACAAAAAGCTATTAAAGGGTGCAAGGCTTGATGGAAAAGCAAAAGAACTTCTAAATATCATAGCAGATGATCCATTCAAAGAACCACCACCATATGAGAGGCTGGTTGGGAATCTAAGTGGTTTCTATTCAAGAAGAATAAATATACAGCACAGGATAGTTTACGAAGTCTATGTTCAGGAGACTTATGAAGACTGACGTAGCGTATGAAGGAATAGTGAAAGGTGGCACGTATGTGGACATCTTATGATGGAATGAGAGTAAATTGCTACAAAAACAATACAAATGCATTGAAATAGAAATGATTTAGCGTTATGCTAAAATAAAAAGACTGGAAGTGAGGTGCAGGACATGGCTAGTACAATTCAGATAAGAGTAGAAGATGAGTTAAAGAGTAAATCAGATGCTTTATTTAAGGACTTGGGTACAGATACAACAACTGCAATCAGAATGTTTTTAACACAGGCTATTGCAGCAAATGGATTCCCATTTGAAATAAAAAGACAGGTAGAATCAAATCCATATGCTCCGTTGACCGAGAAAGAGATACTTGCAAAACTGAAAAAGTCCAGAGAAGAGGAGATTGTTTAGGGATGCAGACGATGTGATTTCTGATATGAGGTCAAAGTATGGATTATAAGATTATTTTAATGAGGGATGCAGAGGAGGACTATGATAGATTTGTAATATATCTTTTTTGAAGAGAAAAGTGAGTATGAAGCAAGAAATTTATTAGTCCTTTAATCAGTTATAATCTGAGCTTGAAATGATTTTTAATTATCGGAGGTGATACAGTGTTTGAATTGGATTTTAGAAGGTACACGGTTTGAATTTGAACTTGAGAATTATAAGAAAAGTACTAAAGAAAACTGGGATGTTGAATGGTGTGTAGTGACAGCAAGGGTATATAGTGATGTTCTGAAATATAGCTTACATTCAAGTTGCTTGCTATGCTAGTGAAGTGGAGTTGCTTTTATCAGAAACTTGTTGAATTAGAAAATGGAGAGATAGTTGATACTACCGAAATAGAAAACATAGAGCCGGACTTTGAATACCTACTGTGTCATGTCGCCAGTGGTGTCTATTATATGGAGTGGAAGTTTAACTTATGGAATGAAGGTTGTCTTACTGCTAATAGCATTACTATAACTCTAAATGAAGAGGATATTAAAAAGCTGAGAGAATACTCTCATAATATTATAAATCAGTAAAATGATAAAAGAAATGGGTAGCAGAGATAACGTGGCTTATTTTTGTTATGTAAACGAAGTTGGGAATGGTAAAATTTCAGCTACAGTGGTATAATTATAAGCTAGATTAAAAGCATCAATGCAATTGCAATAGTGGTTATAGTTCTTTTTATATTACGAGAAAAATAATAGATTGAGTAAATTGTGAGGTAAGCATTATGAGTGAAAAAGAAAGGTGTTGTTTATATCTTAACAAATCCGTCTTTCCCGGAGTATGTAAAGATAGGATATGCTGATGATGTTATAGAAAGAGTAAATCAATCAACAGAAACGAATGCACACCATTTGCGTTTAGAGTTTACGCTACATATGAAGTAAATGCGCGACTTACGGTTATGAAGATCCACAACATAATTGATAAGCTTATTCCAAACCTTAGGAGTATTGATGCTGTAGAAGGTAAGAAACACATCAGGGAGTTCTATGCCATGTCTCCGGAAGATGCTTACGAGATATTGGAGGCTATTGCAGAGATTAATTCTTTGCAGGATAATCTGAAACTCTGGGAACAAACTTCAAAGGAGCAGAATGAAGAAGCTCAGGCTGAGGAAATAAAAAAATTGGTCAGCAATAGACATCATTTTCAGGATATAGAGTTCACATCAAGTACAACGGGAAAAAGCTATAGAGGTACAACTGGATCTGATGGGACCTTGTGTATAATTGAAAATGAAACAAATAGTGAGGTTGAGAATTTCAGTAGACCATCAAAACAAGAGATAGTAGGTCAGGCTATTTTGGATTTAGGTGGTGATACTGATAAGTATGAAACACTATACCAGAGGTACAGAAAGCTTACTAAACTTATTAAGAATAGTAATGAAAGGACCGTCATAAATCGAAACTGATTTATTAGTTAAACCTCAGTTTTTCTTATCAATGGTGAGGAAATCTAAAAGTGAGTCACACAAATTCTAAGTTTGTCGAGTTATATAAACTAACTAAGTGACGCTCGAATGATAACATTTTCAGACTCGCTCCGGCATCCGCTTCGCTCCGCCTAATGCGCTCGCTTAGAATTTATCATTCGTAGCTGATGCCCTAGATTTATGCAAATAGAAACTCGAATTCCAAATTAAAGACAGCCACCCCCACCTACCCCCATTGTAGCTGATGTGTTTGCTTTGCAGATCATTCATCAATTCAACAGCCGGAACTAATAATGCCCTAAGCGAGCGCATTAGGTTTTTCGTCAACGGAACTATTCTTAAGCAGCATCTTACAGAAAAAAACCGGAGCGAGTCTGGACATTTTATTAGTGGAGGCGTAACAGTCAACAAACAAACCATCAGCCCGACAACTTAAAATTTGTAAATCTACTCAGGATTGCTTTACACAAAAGTCAAGTAATACAGGGCATTTTAGTAGGAAAATTTTTATGACAAAAACACTTTTTATCTGCCACGGATATGCCATGTGAGTTAAGGCTTTTGTGGTCATAATTTGGCATATCTTAGCAAATCGAGTCAGTTGAAAAAGATACATACTACGGTTTTACTACGAATGACGAAATGAAAAGTGTGTTTTTTATATATTTGTTGCTTTTTCAGAACCGTCATAATTCTTCTGATATCTTTAAAAAGGTTTAGGCAGGTTGTCATAAAACATTGTCTAAGCCTTATTTTATAGGGTTTTGTAAATCGTTAATTGGTTGGATAAATTGTTAAATTGTTTTAAGTAAATCGTTAAAGAGTGAGGCAAAAATGTGTATGCAAGAATAAAAGGATGGTTATACTATGATACAATATTAGACTGTTTCGAGAAAATGAAAATAATTGAAAAAAATTAGAAATAGTATAATATAATAGTAATTACAAAAATGCTGGAGGTTTATTAATATGAAACTGATAGAGAGAACCGAGTATTTAGAACAGTTAAAAAAAGTGTGCAGGGAGTACCAGATATAAAGGTTATTACTGGAATTCGAAGATGTGGTAAATCGAAATTGATGGAGGCATTTATAGGGCATATTAAAAATACGGACGCTAATGCCAATATCATTTATATTGATTTTACTGAATTAGATTTTTGAGGAATTGAAGGAATATCATAAATTAAATGATTATGTGAAAAATGCTTATGTAGAATCCAAGAATAATTATCTTTTTCATAGATGAGGGTACAGATGTGTGAAGGCTTTGAAAAAGACATTGAATAGTCTTCATGCATCAGAAAAAAATATGATATTTATGTTATCGGGTTCAAATGCCTTTTTATTAAGTAGCGATTTGGCAACATTATTTACAGGAAGAACATTTAGTGTTGAAAGTATTTCCGTTTTCTCTTAAAGAGTATATGGAATACTATGAACTAACAGATGCATATGAAGCCTATACACAGTATCGTAAAAATCAGGTGGAATGGCAGGATCTTATTTATATGCAGACGAGAATAGTCGTACTTCTTATGTAAATGATGTTTTTGAAACACTTGTAATTCGAGATATTGTACAAAAATTTAAAATTCGAAAATACACCTCTTTTAGAAAAAAATTGCAGATTATTTGATGGATAATGTTTCAAATGTTGTATCTGCAAATAAAATGGCTAACACATTAGCTTCAAATCATATTAAGACAAATGACAAGACGGTAGGCACCTATATGGGATATCTGTGCAATGCGTTTGGATTTTATAGAATAAGAAGATACGATATTCGAGGTAAGAAATACTTGGCATCAAATGATAAATACTATCTAGCGGATCCTGCGTTTAGAAGTGCAAGGCTTGGTAATAAGAATCCGGATTTTGGAAGAGTATCAGAGAATCTTGTAGCAATTGAATTGTTAAGAAGAGGCTATGAAGTCTATGCAGGGTACTATATAAAAAAGAAATCGATTTTGTTGTGGTAAAACGTGATGAAAAAATCTACATTCAGGTTTCGGAGTATATCGATAATCCAGATACTTTCGAAAGAGAGTATACTCCGCTGTTAGCGATAAATGATGCATATCCTAAAATGATTCTTGCAAGAACTCATCAGGAGAATTATCAGTATGAGGGAATTCAGATAGTGGATATTGCAAATTGGTTGTTGGATGAATAACATAGTTGAAATGCTAATATTTGCGAAGATATGCCAGTTATGTAGTTTACACTTGAAAATTTAGAATGCGCGGAAAACCTGATAAAACCTCGCATTTCTCGGCATATTTTGGCATTTTGAGAGGAGAAAATTTTATGACAAAAATACTTTTTATCTGCCATGGCAACATCTGCCGCAGCACCATGGCACACTTTGTATTCCAAGACATGATTAACAAAGCAGGTCTTGCAGACGAATTCCTCATTGACTCCAAGGCTACCAGTACAGAGGCACTTGGAGAATCCACCCACTATGGGACAGTGAAAAAGCTTAGAGAAGTGGGGGTGCCTGTTCTGCCACATACCTCTACCCAGATAACCAAGAAAGATTACAGGGATTTTGACTACATTATCGCTATGGATACAAACAACCTTAGAAATCTGGATAGAATTCTAAATGGAGATCCGAAAAAGAAGATAAGAAAGCTTCTTTCATTTGCCGGAAAAGATGGTGACATAGCAGATCCTTGGTATACCGGGACTTTGACGCTACGTATAGAGACGTTCTCGCTGGCTGTGAAGGCTTACTGAAGGAATTAACATCAAAGAATAAGCAATAAGGCATACTGTTCTATTTACAATGCTTGAGTTAACCTATAGTAAAAATAAAGGTAAAATCAGCCTAAACCCACACTCATTTAACATAATCTCTTGACAGTCACATGAAACCCTAATAATACAATGTCTGAAGATAGAATAATTTGACGAAAGTTAAAGTTTAGCCAATGTATTTAATACAAATCAAAAGTCTAACCTGAGTGCATTTTTGCAAAGATTTACTATATTAAAAGCACATAGCAGTCATAGAGATTTTTTTATTTTTCGGAGGTAATTATGGGAAAAGCCAAATATACTTTTTCGTTTTTCAGACCAGCAGAGGGCAGATACTATGGGCTGTTATGGGACAGGAGCTTGATATAACCCCTAACCTTGACAGACTTGCGGATGAGGGAGTGCTTTTTAGAGATGCATTTACAGCGCAGCCGGTGTGCGGGCCTTGCAGGGCAATATTTCAAAGTGGCAAATATCCTACGGAAATAGGCTGCTACAGAAATGGACAGTCACTCCCAAGAGACATCAAAACTCTCGCTAACTATATGGAAGAGGCAGGATATGAAAATGCTTATGTGGGAAAATGGCATCTGGCAAGTGATAGGGCAAGCTATAGCGTACCAGCGGATCCTGACTATGAGACCCATGCTATACCTAAGGAGAGAAGAGGCGGATATAACGGCTTCTGGAGGGTATCTGATGTGCTTGAAGCGACCTCCCATGGCTATGACGGCTATGTATTTGATGAAAATATGAATAGGATTGACTTTAAGGGCTACAGGGTTGACAGGATTAATGATTTTGCACTTGAATTCCTTGATAAATATGATGGTAAAAAGCCATTTTTCCTTACTGTTTCACACATTGAGCCACATCATCAAAATGACAGGGCTGACTATGAGGGACCAGACGGCTCTAAGGAGAGGTTTAAGGACTGCAAGCTTCCAAAGGATTTGGAGGTGCTTGGCGGAGATGCAAGAGAGATGTACCCTGATTATCTGGGCTGCTGCAAGAGCTTAGACGATAATTTTGGAAAATTAGTTGATAAGCTAAAAGAAAAAGGCTTATATGATAACACGATAATAATATACTCCTCAGACCATGGCTCACATTTTAAGACAAGAAACCGAGAGACTTACTTAAAGGGCTCTGATGACTACAAGAGAACCTGCCACAGCTCTGCACTTAAGGTACCTCTAATAATCGCAGGAGGTGCATTTAAGGGTGGAAAGGTAGTTCGAGAGGTAGTTTCCACCTGCTCTTCCAAAGACAATCCTAGCTATGGCTGGAGTTGATGTAGGAGATAATATGATAGGTGAAAACCTTGCAACCCTTATAGATAAGCCTATAGACGAGGACAAGTTCGTATATGCCCAGATTAGTGAAAGCAGGCTTGGAAGATGTATAAGAAGCAAAGACTATCTCTATAGTGTGTTTGCACCTGAAAGTAATGGCTGGGATGAGGATAGGAGCGATGTCTACGAGGAAGAGTTCTTCTACGATTTACGTAAGGACCCTTATGAATTAAACAACCTTGTAAATGACAAATCTACTCTGGAGATAAGAAAGAAGCTTGCAAAAAAGCTGATAGAGAAGATAGAGGCAGGACGAGAGGAAAGGTAGAGATAATAATTAAAGAATAATTTTAAGGACTAGTATTCTAAAAGTGTAAGGCATAGGATATTAGTCCTTTTTCTACGAGGATATTATGCGTCAAAAGATAATTGAAATAATGGATGTAAATACTTATAATGGGAATGGAATAAATCATAAAAGGTGTCAAAAGATGATAAATTCATTTGACATTTATATTGATAGATAGTTTTTAAGAGATATAGACAGGAGAATTAAATGCCCGCTATCAGTGTACTTATAAAAACCCGCTTCGGGGCTTTGCAATATGCATTGTGACTATTGTTTTTACAAGGACGAGATGGAGAACCGCACCGATGCATCCTTTGGCTTTATGACGGAGGAAACGCTTAAAAATGTAATAAGGAAGACATTACTTAGAGCTGAAGGGGTGGCAAGCTATGCATTTCAAGGTGGTGAGCCCTCTCTTCGTGGACTTGATTTTTTTAAGAAGGCAGTAGAGTTTCAAAAACAGTACAATAAAAATAATGTGAGGGTAAACAATGCATTTCAGACAAACGGCACCCTCATTGATGAGGCTTGGTGTGCTTTCTTTAAGGAAAACAATTTTCTTGTCGGACTTTCCATTGACGGAAATAGATGTACCCACGATAAATACAGGCATTTGAATGGGAAATCAGCCTATGATAAGGCTTATGAAACAGCCAAACTATTTGATAAATTTGGAGTGGAATACAATATATTAACTGTTGTTACTGCAGATGTGGCAAAGAACATTGAAGAAATATACAGGGATTATGCCGAAAAAGGCTTTAAGTACCAGCAGTATATTCCCTGTCTTGAGGCATTTACAGAGGATGCTAAGAATGGTGAATTCGCACTTACCCCTGAAGTTTACGGCGAATTTCTCATAAAACTCTTTGACCTTTGGTTTGAGGACTGGAAAAAGGGAAGACAGCCCTACATAAGAAGCTTTGAAAACTATGTAGGTATATCTGATGGGCTACATGCCTGAGGCCTGCGAGACAGCGTGGAGTCTGTGGCATTCAAAATACGGTTGAGGCTGACGGAAGCGTATATCCTTGCGATTTCTATGCCCTTGATGAATATAAGTTAGGCAATTTCAATACGGATAACCTCGATGTAATAAATGAAAACAGGCTTAAGAGTAAATTCATAGAACGCTCCATCCCCCTTCCTGAATCCTGCAAGGTCTGTCAGTACATCCAAGTTTGCAGGGGAGGATGTATGAGAAACAGGGTGAAGAACGAATTTACAGGGGATTATGAAAACAGGTTTTGCTTAAGCTATAAGATGTTTTTTGATAAATGTCTTGATAGGATGTGGGAGATAGTGTAGAGGTTATAAACAATCACATAAGGAGGTCATAATGCAAAAAAGAACAAGAAAGTACAGTGGTGTAAGGAGTGCAGAAGTAACAAGCCGTGAAATAAAGCATAGAGAAATAGCCAGATATGCTGCTACACAAGGGTTTGTACTTCTAAAAAATGATGGGTTACTGCCACTAACAAGTGATGCAAGGGTATTTTTAGCAGGTACGGGAGCGGTTCACGCCATAAAGGGTGGAACAGGCTCGGGTGACGTTAATGAAAGAGAAGTAGTAAGCATCCTGACTGGATTTAAGAATGCGGGACTCACAGTTGTAAATGAAGAGGCTATCCTCTCTTCTACCACGGATTATGAGGATGCACAGGCTGAATATGTAGAAAAAATATTTAACAATATGTCAAACATATCAAGTCAGGATTTCTTTGAACTTTTTATGCGTGAGAAAAGACGTGATTTTAAGAGGGTTCCTATAGATGAAGAAGCAGTAAAGGCTTCTGATGCTGCCTTCTATGTAGTTAGCAGGGTTGCGGGTGAAGGTAGGGACAGAGTCCTTGAGAAAGGCGATTATTACCTAAGCGACATAGAAAAAGAAGAGCTTAACAAACTGGGAAAATACACTGATAACATAGTGGTTCTAATCAATGCAGGAGGTCCTGTTGACCTAAGTGACATATTAAGCAACAAAAGCGTAAGGGCTATAATGAATATATCACAGCCGGGTATGGAGCTAGGCAATGCTGTGGCTGATGCGGTAATTGGCAAGGAAACTCCTTGTGGAAAGTTGTCTGCTACCTGGGCTCTTCTTTACAAGGATTATCCAAATGCATCGACATTTAGCCATAATAATGGAGATGTTGAAAATGAGAGATACACTGAAGGCATCTATGTTGGCTACAGATATTTTGACAGCTTTAACGTAAAACCTGCATTTCCATTTGGTTTCGGTCTTTCTTATACGGACTTTGAGATTTCTGATGTGAAGATATCAGTAGCGAGCGGGAAATCACAGTAGAGTCTAAAGTCACCAATGTTGGTAACAAATATAGTGGACGTGAGGTGGTACAGGTCTACGCTGCCTGCCCTCAGACAGGTATTAAAAAAGAATTTAAGAGGCTTGTCGGATTTAAGAAAACGAGAGAGCTTAAGCCTGGTGAAAGTGAAGCCTTAAAGGTGACTATATCCTCTAAAGCACTTGCTTCCTTTGATGAAGAGAAGAGCCACTGGATGCTTGAAAATGGGGAATACGGTATATTTGTGGGCAATTCTTCTGACAAAGCAGAAATAGCAGGAATAATATCAGTTAAAGAAGATTATGTAATAGAAAAGGTTGAACACATTCTTCCACTTCAGGAGAAGCTTGAAGAAATGGTAAGGCCTGACAGTGTGATAAGTGAGCTTACAAAGAAATGGAAGGAAGAAGCAGAAAATAAGGGGATTAAAGCCATTACCTTTGTTCCCGTTGCAGAAGAAAGAGCAAAGAAGGGGCGTACTGACCTTGATCTTATCTCGATGGAATTGGCAGCAAAGCTCTCAGATGAGGAGCTTACAGCTCTTTTAATGGGAGAAATAAGCAAGGGTCAGGACAACATAAAGGATAATGAACTAATTGAAACAGGTATCTGTGTTCCGGGAGCAGCAGGGGAAACAAGCTGTGCGCTTGAAGAAAAGTATGGTATTCCAGGAATATCGATGGCAGATGGTCCTGCCGGCTTAAGAGTGCTTAGAAGCTATGATGTGGACAGAAAGACCGGGAAAATATATGGAGTGGGGCTTATAGGAAGCTCTGAAGGCGGTCTTTTTAGGAAGGACTATAAGAATGAGGATGTAGACAAGTACTACATGTACGCGACTGCTATTCCTATAGGCACTCATCTTGCACAGACCTTTGACCTTGAATTGGTTAGGGACCTCGGTAGGCTTGTAGCGGATGAAATGACTGAGTTTGGTATTGCCTGGTGGCTGGCTCCGGGACTTAATATTCACAGAAATCCTCTTTGTGGAAGAAACTTTGAGTATTATTCAGAAGATCCTCTGCTTTCAGGGGAGATGGCAGTGGCTATTACACTTGGAGTACAGTCCGTTCCGGGTGTGGGTACTACAATCAAACATTTTGCCTGCAACAATCAGGAAGACAACAGAATGAGCTCGAACAGCATAGTATCTGAAAGAGCTTTAAGAGAGATATATCTCCGCGGGTTTGAAATAGCCATTAAAACAGCCCAGCCAATGTGCGTTATGACCTCCTACAACCTCATCAACAGCATACATACAGCAAACAGCTATGACCTTTGTACGATAGTAGCAAGAAATGAGTGGGGATTTGAAGGAATAATAATGACAGATTGGACTACGACAACTGCGGGCGGAAGCAAATCATCGGCTTGCGCTATAGCGGGAAATGATCTTATAATGCCTGCAAATCAGATAGACATTGACAACATAATGGCTGCACTTAAGGACGGTTCTCTTCCAAGAAGCATAGCAAGAGACTGTGCAGCAAGACTTATAAAGGTCATCTTCCAGACAATTGGAATGGAGGATATAGAGGCTTATAATAAACAGTTTGGATTTTAGAATGGATAAAAGATGATTAGACTACAGGTTGTTGAAGATGAAGCTCCGATAAGGAACGGAATCATAAGACATGTTCCCTTTGCGGAGCTTGGCGTAGATGAAGTAAGAAGTGCCTCCAGTGCTGAAGAAGCACTGGAGATTATGAGCGAATATAAGCCTGATATCATTATTTCAGACATAAGAATGCCTGGGATGGGAGGTATTGAGCTTTGCAAGACTTATAAAAATAAGGCAAAGGACTGCCAAATCATTTTTATAAGCGGATTTTCGGATAAGGAGTATCTGACTACCGCAATCTCTCTGGGTGCAGTTAACTATATTGAAAAGCCTATTGACATTGAAGAGTTAAAAAAGTCAATTAAAAAGGCTGTAGATGCTGTGGTTAAGATAAACAGACAGCATAAGAACCTTTTACATAGTGTGCTTACACTTCCGGAAGAAGCTATAAAGGATTCTTTGCATCAAAACGGGGAGGCTGAAGGCATTTTTACTCCAATTTTATTTACAGCCAAGGAAGGGATTGTAAGCCTTAGCTCGGTAGCTGAAGGCCTTACAGAGCTGTTATCAGAAGAAACAGCTAAGAGTACACTGCCCTTACGGACTCTCTTGGAGGCAATGTTTACTGCATTCTTCTTAAGAGCAATGAGAGTTTGGGTGATATTAATGCCAAGATGATTGGTGAGAAGTTACTCTCAGTCAGAAAAAATGATGAGCAATGGTTTGTTGCTCTTGGCACCGAAATGAGAGGCTTTACCTGCCCTGAACCTGAAGAATTAAAAAAAGAAATTGCAAGATTAAAAGAAACAGCTTAATTCACTTTCATATCTTGGTTGGAATAAAATATCCACAAAGGATGATGAGGCTGTTGATAAATATGTTAGTTTATCGGATGTAGAGCTTGCAGATTTTCAAAAGTTGATAAATGCTGGTGAGACTGAGAGTATGATAAAGAGGGTAAACTACTGGTGTAACAAGCTGATACAGGATAGGGCCTCCATGAATCTATCGGTAAAGAATAGCTTTTATACCCTGCATAATATGATTGAAAAAGCATTATGGAAGCAAAACGGAAGACACTATTTATGAAGGCAGTTATGTATTCATAGAAGAAGCAAAGTCGGTAGAGGAAATCTGTGATTATATATGCAGTTACATTAAGGAAATTAAGACTGTAAAGCAAAATGTCTCAAGTAATTATATTATCAAAGAAGTTTGCAATTATATAAACAGCCACATATCAAAAACTGACCTATCAATAGTTGAGCTTTCTGAGATTGCCTGCCTTGCGCCTACCTATCTGAGCGCACTCTTTCGCAAGAAGACAGGTAATACAATAAGCTCTTATATCCAGGAAATGAGACTAAATAAGGCCTGTGAGTTGTTAAAGAATCCTGCTTATAAGCAGTATGAGGTTGCTGAAATGGTAGGCTATGATGATGCCAAGTATTTTGCAAAAGCATTTAAGAAGAAGATGGGTACTACGCCATCAGAATATAGGGATAATATGCCATGAAACTCTTAGTCAAATTAAAAAATAAGTTTAATGCTCTCCCAATGGGGAAGAAGATGCATATCTCTTTTGTGCTTCCAATAGTTATACTTTTGGGAGCACTGCTTTTAGGCATGGGTTCCCTCTTTGAAAGCCTGTACAAAAAACAGATTAGTTACAGTATAGAGAGGGCAAATGCACAGGCTGATGCATTTATTAGCAATTACCTGAGTAATCTTAGATTTATCGCAGATCAGATTAAGTCTGACAGGGATATAAGGAGTGTACTTGCAGATAAGAACTTTGGTAATAGGAAGGACCTAGGGTGATAATTACAGGAGTTCCTTAAAGCTTAACTCGGCATTTGGCTCCATTGAGGTTGCTCATCCTAATTTTTAAGATAGGGAATGTTTTTGAAAAGATACGATACTATATTCAAACAATAAACATTTCTTTTATCCGGAATCTGATTTATTTGTACATCAGGGCCCTATAGGTAAAAAAATTATTATGCCATATTAAAGGTAAAAGAAAAAAATATAGACTATGAATATCTAAGCTTCATAACTAAATACAATGTAAAAAAAGACTGACGGAGAGTTAGAAACTTATTCTGTTATGTCGCAGGTTGACATTGAGAAGCTAAAAAAGGTGCTTGATAGTGCAAAGAGCGTGGAAGGAGCCCTTCTCTATCTTGTAGATGAAAAAGGTACTGTACTTGTTCATCCAAATAACAGGGCTAATATGGAACTTCCAAATGTAAAGAATTACAAAGCAATGAGTCTGGTTAAGCTTGAGGACGGGGAGTTCTATTATACCAGGAGAATCATGGATAATGACTGGAAGATAGTAAGCCTTTATACCTAAAGCGGAAATAAAGAAACAGAGCAGTATAGTGACAACAATCTATATAGCAGCAACGGTAATTATGATTGCAATAGTTTTCACTATTTCTTTTTGTGTTTTTCTAAGTATTATTCAGGTAAGATATTTGCTCTAAAAAAGAGTGTAAATGATATAACCGAAGGTAATTTATCGGTTATAAATGAAGAAGTGGATTCAAGTACAAAGGATGAAATGGATGAGCTTTACAATAACTTTGAATTCATGGTATCGGAAGTTAAGAGGCTTATGAAAGAGCAGTACAGACTTGGTAAAGATGTGACAAGAGCAGAAATGAGGGCATTACAGGCACAGATTAATCCACATTTCCTATATAACACACTCGACTTAATCAACTGGGGAGCACTTGACTACGGGGCTGAATCAGTTGCCAAAATTGCAAGAGATTTGGGGCAGTTTTACAGGCTTAGCTTAAACCATGGAAGTGCCGTTATAAGTATAGCAGAGGAACTTTTACATGTAGAGTGCTTTATAAGAATTGAAAATGTACATTATGAAGGTGCTATTCACCTTGATACAGAAGTAGATGAGGATATAAAAAATTTCGCCTGTCTAAACATACTTCTACAACCATTTGTAGAAAATGCAATAGTTCATGGAATAGCTGAGCATCCTGACATCAAAGAGGGTAAATATAAAGATAACCGCTAACAAGTTAGAGGATGATATAGAGTTTCATATAATTGATGACGGATTGGGAGTAGACAAGGATGAGATAGAAAAAGCTTCTTAACGAGCGACCTGTTGGAGGATTTAGAGGCTTTGGCATAAATAACGTAAATTTCAGACTTAAGCTCTGTTATGGAGAAGATTACGGTATACATTATGACAATATAAAGCCTCATGGAACTGACGTAACCATAAGGATAAAAGCACTTACAATAAACGAGCTTGAAGAAACCTTGATGTAGATACACAAAAATTTCCCCCTTTTTCTTAAAATCGTCTGTGTAAAATTTGAGGAAAATAAACTAGAATTATAACAACAGCTAAACCACATGAATAACTTTAAGGCGGTAAAAGGAGGAAAAGAAATGAAAAAAAGATTATTATCTGCTTTTCGTTGCATCTTGTCTTATAGCCTGCAGTTTAGTAGGCTGTGGAAGTAAAGGGAAGCACAGAAAAAGCTTCAACTGCTGCAAGCACAGCAAAATCAGGGAGTGCTGCAAACCAGTTCGCAGATGAAGTAAACCTTACAATGTATGTTGTAAGTGACAGACCGGCAGGGCAGGATTTAATAGATGAGAATTTCAACAAGCTTCTCAAGGAGAAGATGAATACAACTCTTACTATTAACTGGTACCTTGGTCTGATTTTGCAAACAAGTATCCGCTTTTATTCTCCTCAGGAGAAGAGTTTGACATGGCTTATACATCAAACTGGCTTAACTGGACACAGCTTGCAAGAAAAGGTGCTTTTATGAACCTTGATGACCTATGGGAGAAGTATGCACCTGATAACTTTAAGGCAACCACTGACAATGCTAAGAAACAGGCAAAGGTAGATGGCCATTACTATGTAATCCCTACCCAGCTCGCTACTTACAAGGGCTACGGACCTATCTACCGTACAAAGTTTGACGATGGCAAGGAATACAAAGAAGAAGTTAAAGACTTTGAAAGCTATGAGAAATACTTAGACTGGGTTAAAGCAGAATGAACCTGGAATACAGCCTTTTGAAGTATATTCAGAAGGAACAGCAGCTGATGATAACTGGATGTACATCAATGGTTTCTGCAACTCAAAAGGTGCTACAAACGACTTCCTTTTCTTCGACCCTAAGGAAGCAAATCCTAAGCTTTTCACATATTATGAGTATCCTCAGGTAAAGGATTACCTTTCTATGATGAAGCGTTGGAATGAAAAAGGCTTCTTCTCAAAGTCAGCTCTGTCTGACACAGATGCAACAAAGACACAAAACGGAGTAGCAGCTACAAGGCTTCACAACATAGATACTTATGGACAGTATTATTCAATGCATCCTGACTGGAACTTTAAGTTCGCTGACTTTGTTAAGTATGAGGCACATCTTCCTTATACGCAGGATGCCCTTGCTATATCCCACACCTCAAAGAACCCTGAGAGAGCCTTGGCATTCTGGAATCTTGTAACCACTGACAGAGAAGTTTACGATGCATTTCTACTTTGGTGTACTTGGAACAAGCTATGAGCTTGATGACAAGGGACGTTTCACAATGCTTGATACCAACAATTACAACACATCAGCTATGTGGGCTGTAAGAACAAATGAGTTTCACCGTATGGATGCTAAATATCCTGACTCCTACGAGACACTTCGCAAGGAATGGGAGGAGAAGATAAAGGCTGATGATACAGCAGAGAAGTTCTCATCATTTATCATAGATACATCTAAGATTGAGACAGAATATGCAGCCTGCAACAGCGTACATCAGCAGTACTGGTGGCCACTAGAGCTTGGTTATACCGATATCGATAAGGGTCTTGCTGAGTATGAAGCAAAGATGAAGGCAGACAGGTGTTGACAAGGTTAGAGCTGAAATACAGAGACAGCTTGATGAATACGTAGCAGGTCTTGGTAAGTAAAAATAATTTAAATTTATAGGAAAAGTGCAGTCTATTACGGACTGTGCTTTTTTTCCTTTATAAGGTACTAATGTAGATGAAATCAAAAAGCTTATATTTTTCCCTATTTCATAATTATATAAGTGTAAACTCTTTTGTGATAAAAAGTTACAATTAAGAAAAATGAAATATAATGAGGAGGCAACAATGAAAATCTAACGGTTTTTTTAGCGGAATTTAAGAAGAATAAACCGCTGTTTGTGATGATATGTCCTGCAGTTATTCTTACTATTGTTATGGCATACCTTCCTATGTCAGGACTTGTCTTGGCTTTCAAGAACTACAGGTTTGACCATGGAGTATTTGGAAGTGACTGGAACGGTATAGAGAACTTTAGATATCTCTTTGAATCAGGTACAGGATGGCTGATTACAAAGAATACCATAGTATATAATCTGGTTAATCTTATAACCTCGCAGCTGCTTGCGATAGCTATAGCTATCTTTATCTCTGAGATTAACAAGAAGGTATTTAAGAAAGTATCTCAGTCATTGATTTTTCTGCCTTACTTTATATCTTGGGTAATCGTGGGAACCTTTGTATTTGCAATATTTAACTATGAAACAGGCTTGTTAAACAGTATCATAAAAGGCCTTTGGAGGAGATCCGGTAAATGTCTATGAGATGCCCGGTATCTGGCCTGTAATCATAGCCTGCTTTAACTCTTGGAAATGGTGTGGTTACAACTCAGTTATATATATAGCCGCAATAGTTGGTGTAGATGCTGAGATATATGAGGCTGCATCAGTTGACGGAGCAAATATTTTCCAGAGAATAAGAAATATCACCCTCCCATCAATAAGAGCAACAGTTATCACAATGCTTCTTCTAAACGTAGGGCGTATCCTTCGAGGAGACTTCGAGATGTTCTACCAGATAGTTGGCAAAACGGTCAATTGTTTAATGCAACAGATGTTATTGATACTTACGTATTCCGCTCCCTCTTACAGAATTCGAACCTGGGAATGAGTGCGGCGCATCGCTTTATCAGTCGGTACTTTGTTTTGTAATAATTATAATCGTCAATAAGATAGTTAAAAAGGTAGATGAATCAAACGCTTTATTCTAAAGGAGGAAAAATATGGCAGACAAAAAATAAAGACATGGAAAGCAGCGGCTTAGGCTCTAAAGGTTAAGCTCAGCACTTCTTCAAAAAGGTATTTTATATACTTGCCTATGTAAGTGTTGGTCTTATGGCACTCATATGTATAATACCATTTATTGTGCTGATATCAGGCTCATTTACGTCCGAGAACTATATCAGGACACAGGGCATACAGCCTTTTTATAAATGAATTTTCAACCAAAGCCTATGAACTTATATTCAGAAATCCGGTTACAGTATTTCCGTGCCCTATGGTATATCTATCCTTATTACAGGTGTTGGAACTATCTTAGGTACCTTGCTATACTATGACAGCCTATGTAATTTGTAGAAAAGACTTTAAGTACAGAAACCATTTTTCATTTTTCTTTTACTTTACCACGCTTTTTAACGGTGGAATGGTTTCAACCTATATTTTCTACATTCAGTATTTGAAATTAAAGGACAGCCTTTGGGCTCTCATATTGACCGGGATTATTCAATGTATTTCTATCTGCTCATAATGAGGAGCTTTGTAAATACAATACCGCCATCGCTTATAGAGGCATCAAAGATAGATGGTGCAGGGGAATACAGGATTTTCTTCCAGGTAGTCTTCCCTCTTCTTAAGCCGGGCCTTGCTACAGTAGGACTGTTTATGGCACTCGGATATTGGAATGACTGGTACAATGCAATGCTTTATATAAACAGCAATACTAAGTTCCCTCTACAGTATATGCTGTACAATCTCTTACAACAGACGCAGGCACTGGCAAGAATAGCCTCACAGTCAGGCATCAGTGTGGCGGATTTGCCGTCTAACAGTCTTAAGATGGCAATGGCTATAGTCGCCACAGGACCTATCCTCCTGGTATATCCTTTTTGTACAGAAGTACTTTGTAAAAGGTATTACAGTTGGTTCTGTAAAAGGCTGATACTTATAAAGTAAAAGCTATGTGATGTATTTAACAAAACAGCAATTATCAGAAAGGCAAAAAATGAATACAAAAATAGATAAGGTAAAAGGCGTAAATCTCGGTAACTGGCTTGTACTTGAGAAATGGATGAGCCCTGAGCTCTTTGCAGGGACAACAGCTGAAGATGAATATTATCTTCCAACACAGCTGCCAAAAGAAGTATATGAAGCAAGGATACGCCAGCACAGGGCTGAGTACATTTCTGAGAGAGACTTTGTATACATAAAGTCTCTAGGATTAAATTCAGTAAGAATACCTGTCCCATACTTCATATTTGGCGATAGGGAGCCATTTATCGGCTGTATTGAAGAGCTTGACAAGGCATTTAACTGGGCAGAGCGCTATGGACTAAGTATCCTAATAGACCTACATACTGCACCTGATAGCCAGAATGGCTTTGACAATGGTGGAATAAGCGGGGTGTGTAAGTGGTCAATCGAACCTGATGAGGTTGAATTCGTGCTGACTGTACTTGAAAGGCTTGCTCACCGCTATGGAGAAAGAAAAGGGACTTTGGGGTATCCAGATAATAAATGAGCCTGTATCCGAGGAACTCTGGGACATGGTTCAAAAGAGATATCCACCTGTTGATAGTAAAAAGGCTGAGGGCTCAGGTCCTATCACAAGTAAATTTTCTACGTGAGTTTTTATGTAAAAGCTTATGACAGACTGAGAAAATACCTCCTAAGGAAAAAGTACGTTGTATTTCCATGATGGCTTCCGCCTCAAAGAGTGGAAGGACTTTATGAGGAGGATAGATTTGAAAAATGTTGTCCTTGATACCCATCAGTATCTGATGATGGCTGAGATGCAGGGAGTCGCACAAGACCTTGATTCTTATGTAAAAGTTTATTAAAAGATGTGTATGAGGGAGGATGTGAAGGAAAATGCAGGAGTATTTCCCTGTAATCTGCAGTGAGTGGTGTCTGTTTTAACTCTCTAGCCTGTGGCAGGGATACAAAAAGGGTGGTCAGTCTGTCTTAAATGGAGAGATGGAAGATATAACTAAGTGCTTAGTGACGAAAGAAAAAGCATATTTACAAAAACTCTTTGTGAGGCACAAGCAAGGCGTGGAATCAGGAAGCGGCTATTATTACTGGAGCTACAAGTTGCTTACAGACACTGTAAATACAAAAGGGCTGGGAAGGCTGGGACCCTTGGGATCTTGGCAGGAGTGCAGCCTTTGGATGGTTTGAAACGGAGTAGACTATGATAAAGAATCCAATACTTACAGGCTTCAACCCTGGATCCCTGCATTTGCAGAAAGGGAGATGATTTTACATAGCAGTATCTTCTTTTGAATGGTTACCGGAATCCCCTATATCATTCTAAGGACTTGAAAGCACTGGGAGCTATATACACATGTCTTAACTCTTAATTCTGCAGGTTGAACTCAGGAAGCTTCCATCTGCAAAGGATGATGGGCTCCTGCCTTACCTACTGTGAGGAAGAGGATAGCTTTTATGTTATCTATGGAGTGATGAACTCTATGAATGCAAGATACTTTGATGTAGATAACTACCTTATAAAGGCAAAGGATATAAGAGGACCTTGGACAGAGCCTGTATATCTGCATTCTGCGGGCTTTGATGCGTCTATACTACACGATGATGATGGAAGAAAATACATAGTTTCTCTGGAATGGGAGACACGAGACGGTTATGAAAAAGCCAGGTGTAATCTGTGTTGCTGAGTATGATACGGTGAATAAATGCCTGAAGGAATATCCTAAGCGGGTATACAACGGCGGTACTGATAGAGGCTGTATTGAAGCACCTCACCTTACTAAAAGGGGAGAGTATTACTACCTAATGTGTGCGGAAGGCGGAACGGGATACAATCACTGTGTTACTATGGCAAGGTCAAAGTCTCCATATGGGCCATTTGAAAAGGATCCTATGAATCCCATACTGACCTCATCGCCAAATAGTTCAAATGAAAGGGCAGATTGGGATCACCTTAAGCCAAGATACTATAATCCTGAGTCGGTTTTGCAAAAGTCAGGGCACGGAAGCTATGTTAATCTGGATGAAAAAACTGCATACCTGGTTCATCTTTGTGCAAGACCTTTTGTGCCGGAGCTTAGATGTACTCTGGGGAGGGAAAGTGCCATTCAGAAAATGGTATGGACTGATGTTGGCTGGCTTAGAATGGCAGATGGCACTAATCTGGCAAAGCTTGAGGTTGAAGAAACAGGCTTGCCTGTCTTTGATGTAGAGATACTACCGGACAGAGATGATTTTGATGAGACGGTATTAAGAAAGGACTACTATTCCCCAAGAATATTTCCAAACGAATTTACAGACTGCACAAGTAGGGAAGGCTTTATCAGACTTAGGGGGCAGGAATCTTTGTCTTCACTTAACAAAGTAAGTCTTCTTTGTAGAAAACTGCCATCCGTAGATATTGAGGCTTCAGCAGGATTAGATTTTAACCCTGAGATATATCAACATAGTGCAGGGCTGGTGCTTTATTATGACAATATGAATTATATAGCCCTTAGGAAGTATTATTCAGATACACTTAAGCAGACCTGCTGATTGCAATCATATCCCTTGAAAATGGTGAGAAGAAAGAACATCTGGACACAAGGACAGCTGTAGATGACCGCCTGCTTAGATTTGAACTGAGTCGTATCGGGCAGAGAAAGCTATTTCAAATGGGGATATGAGGGCGAGGATACCAAGCCTATTGGACCTGTTTTTGCTACGGATAAAGCTTTCGGATGAATATTGCAAATACGGTGAGTTTACGGGCACAATGGTAGGCATATTCGCGGTAGACAGTATGTTCCACAAGAAGGAAGCTGATTTTGATTATTTTAGTGTGACTAACAAAGAGTAATAGAATTTTAGTTTAAGCTTAACTGATGATTTCAAACATCTGTAGCAGTGTAATTTCATAAATTTTGAGTTATACTGTCTACAGATGTTTTGTTTAACCTGATAAGGAGAACGATAATGGAAAATGAATTCTTGTATGGCTGTGCATATTATCCTGAGTATATGCCTTATGAGAGGATAGACGAAGATTTTGCCCTTATGCAAAAGGCTGGGATGAATGTAGTAAGAATAGCGGAATCTACCTGGAGTACACTAGAGCCAAAGGAGGGAGAGTATGATTTTTACCATATTGATGAGGTTCTAAAAAGAGCTGGAAAGTATGGTCTCAAGGTAATAATTGGCACACCAACTTATGCTATACCGTCTTGGCTTGCAAAGCTTGATAAAAACGTACTTGTCCATACCAAAAACGGCGATGTAAAATATGGTAAAAAGGCAGATATTTAACCTTTTATCAGATACATATATATTCTACGGCAGTAGAATAATCAGAAAACTCTTAGAGCATACAGCTAAGCATCCACAGGTTATAGGATTTCAGATAGACAATGAAACCAAGCATTATGACAACTTCGGAGCAGAGATTCAGGAAGCGTTCATCCGTCTGCTAAAAGCAGATATACAGACATAGAGGAGTTTAACAAAGACTTTGGACTTGCTTACTGGAGTAACAGTATCCACTCGTGGGAGGATTTTCCTGATATTTCCGGGACAATAAATGCAAGCCTTGCCTGTGAATTTGAAGAATTTCAGAGAGATATGGCAGTTAACTTCCTTAAAATGCAGGCAGAGATTGTAAATGAATATAAAAAACCGGAGCAGTTTATTACACACAACTTTGACTTTGAATGGAGAAAGTTTGGAGCTGATATAGCTCAGGATGGCTATTCTTATGGGATACAGGATGGTATCCATCACCTAAGAGCTTCTGATGCCCTTACCCACGCGGGAACTGACATCTATCATCCTACTGGATTTCAGCTGACAGGTGCAGAGATAGCGTTTTGCGGAGATGAAATAAGAAGTCTGAAAAATGACAACTACTTTGTGCTTGAATGCCAGTCACAGGCATTTAAGTACTGGTGCCCATTCCCCAAAACAGCTCAGACTTCACGCTTTCAGCCATATTGCATCGGGTGCTGATGGAGTGATGTACTGGAACTGGCACTCCATCCATCAAAGCTTTGAGACTTACTGGAAAGGCATTTTAAGCCATGACCTAAAGCCATCCAGAGTATACAATGAGATTTCTGAAATTGGTAATGAAATCAAGGCACTTACAAAGGAAAAGCTTTGCATAAAAAAGAAAAACAGGATAGCCCTTTTGGTTGATACCCTGTCTTTAAGTGCGCTTAAGTGGTTTCCCTATCGATAAAAAGCTTAGTTATAATGATGTCGTAAGATATATGTATGACAGCCTCTATGAGGAAAACCTAGAATGTGATGTCATTTTCTCCGAGTACGCAAATCTCGATGAGTATGAAGCCATCATCTGCCCTGCGCTTTACTGCGTTTCAGAAGAGCTTACTAAAAAGCTTGACAAGTTTGTGAAAAACGGCGGCATCCTCATAGGGAGCTTTCGCTCCTTTGTAGCAGACAGAAGGGTTAGTGTATATACTAAAACTCTTCCTGCGGGGCTTACTGACTGCTTTGGAGTACATTATGATGAATTTACACATACTCTTAACATGGGAGCAGGAGGAAAAGAAGTAAAGTATGTGGCAGAGCTTGTAACTGCTGATACAGCTAAAGAAATCCATCCTTATGAGCATATATACTGGAATAATTATTCTGCCGTAACCTGCAATGAATACGGAAGGGGAAATGCTTATTATATAGCTTCATATCTGGACAAAACTGTGCTAAAGGATGTCTTAAGAGAGGCATTAAAAGCTGTGTATGAGAGACAAAATCTCCCTGTACAGACTGTTTTCCCAGTGATAACAAGAAGAGGTGTAAATGGACTGAATGAGGAGTTAACCTATGTATTTAACTACTCCTGTAAGCCTATGGAAGTAGAGATATGTCTAGAGGATGGGAAGGGGTGCACAGATGCCATTACCGGGATAAGTTATGTAAAGGGGGATAAGCTAAGGCTGGAAGACTGGGGAGTGGCAGTGCTTGTGGGGTGACAGAGTACATCTTAAAGCCTGTAAATGTGGACGAACTCACTGAAATCCTCAAAAAAGTCAGATCAAAACTTGATGAAGAACTAGAGTCTGCAAGAAACATAGACAGCCTTAGAGAAAGCTACAAGACAAGCCTCCCGGTGCTTAGAGAACAGTTCTTAAATAAGCTAATTATTAAAAAGGGATTTTATGATGAAAATAGCCAGACAGGACTTCAAGTACCTACTCCCTCACCATCCTTGGTATCGATACCAACTTACAGTTCGTATTTGAAGGTATCATCATACTTGTAGCCGTAACTCTTGACTGCTTAAAGAATGTACAGAAAAAGTAAATAAATTTTTAGTTAATGCCCCCGGTTAGTCGGGGCAACAAAGGATTTTCGTAAAACGAGGGAATTTTTGAGTGACACCTTCAAAAGAGTGTGACAAGGAGAACACCACGCAAGAGTAGAAATGCTCCTGTGTGGGTGTTTTCTGATGTTTTATATCCAACTTGTATTCGTTGTTAACCGATTTTAGGTATAGGGTTTCGCCTACGCATCCAGTCAGTTGACGATGGCTGATGATTCTTTGCTCTAAAACTTGTCCATCTTCATTTTTGGATTTGCATATAAAAAGCGAAAATTAGTTATCTCCAAAATAATATTTACACTGAAATAGTTATGGCGAACACAGAGGAAACCTAATGTCAGATAAAATATCAAGAACAAAATCACTTGGCTCCATTGCGTGAAATCAAATGCAAACAGTGGAAGAATATATGACAATAGATACTCTGCAGTGATTGTCTTCTCCTCTGTCGCAGATATGAGCATCTGTGGTGTTGTCCCTTCTTTACCGCCTGTGCGCAATGTCACCAGTAACACAATAAGTGCTATAAGACATGAAACCAGAATCCAGCCTATGCTGATATATTCTGTCCATAGATTCGATGTGTTTTTCTATGCAACTCTTTATATCAATAAAAAGAATGGATATCCACAGCGGGGCGAACGATGTGATAAAGAAGCTAATGAAAATATTTTTGACATTCATTCAACCTCCATATTATTCCCATCTCTTTGACCCAGCTACTTCCATAGGATTATCATCAAACGGGTCAATCATCCCTCTGTCACAAAGGAGTTTTACGATTTTGTCAGCGGCTCCCGGTTGACTGGTATCAAACTTATCTCCGTCTAATGGGATATTAAATTTTTTCGCCATTTTCTTTCGACTATTTGCATTTTTAGCTTTTGGAATGACCATCATGAAATGAAACAAATTTTCTTGGATTATGACCACTTCCGGCAATTGAAGCAAATGCATCAAAATCTGTTACAATACTGCATTGCTGAATATCCTGTATTTTTTCGCTACAAGTTGCTTTATATGCGCGTTCCATGTTAAATAGATTTTCTCCTACGAGTGTAAGCATATAAACAGTGTCATCAATCATGATTACATCAATTAATGTGCGCAACGAGATGACCCTATCAGAAATTTCCTTAAAAGTTCCGCTTGCTCTTAAGAATTTATGCTTTAATGATGTAACCGGATTATGCATAGAAATCAATTTAACAGGTTTTTCTTCGTTGCCAATCTTAATAATACCTCGCAGTAGGTAAGCACGTGCTTTGAACTCTAAAGGGTCAATTTCACGTATCAGGGGTAGTAATGGTCGCAATCAATGTCTTATATTCCTCGGAAATTAAAAGCACTGTCTGTTTTTATCCAATAGATAACTTTGTCGATGGTAGAGCCATCATACTCTATAACATCTTGATATGAGTTAATAACTCCATTTGTATCAGCAATATAGCGTTCAGCTATTTCAGAAACAAATGCTGATAATGTACCCTCTGGAGAGAGTGTGATTTCTCTCCCCGAGTAAGAAGTACCGTGTTGTCTTGAATTCTTTATCTGTAACAATTGTAATGACCATGTTGAGCAAGTTGATAAAGAAGCAAACACTGTTTTCATTTTTTCGAGCGTCATATTTATTTCCCTCCATCTCTATCAAAATTCTTGCTGTAATGGCACCCAATGCTCATCTGCCATATCAATGGAAAATTCTGTATTATTGATATAAAGCTGATTATCTTTGTCACGCACAAATCCCCAGTGCAGACCCTTATCGACAGCATATCGTTTGAATGCTTCGAATTTATTTCTTATCTGTGTATCGATATTTTTATTTTTTCCTTTGAATTCGCCACCTTTTGCTTCAATAACCCAAACTGTACCGCCTTTTTTCATAACGATATAGTCAGCATAGAATAGCCACTGGTCCTGCAAGCCGTCCATATATACAATAGAGAAGTACTCCTGCCCGGTATCGCCATTTTTATAGACCCATTCGATATCATCACAGCCTTCGCAGTATTGTTCGAAAAGCATTTCAGAGGTACTGCGTACAAGACTTGTAGCATAGCTAGATGTGTATTCGTGATAAGCGTTAGTTAGGTATTCAACCTCGTTCTTAACGCCGGGGTCATAACGGAAAAAGTCTTGCTCTGGAATATGGAAAGCAGAGGTCTTGGGGCTTACTGCAAAACTTATCTGTACGGACATTTCCGCTGTGACTGCTCTAAATTCTTCTTTAAGCATATGCTCATTGTTAATAACAAATGCATAAAATTCTGCCGTATCCAGTAACAACAGCTTTTTGTAATTATTGCAACCTCTGCGGAACAAACGCTCTAAAATAGTTTTTACCTTTGCCGTAGGCATACCAATTGTGGTTTTGATTGCATCAACACAGTGGAGAAGCTCCATACCGTGCTTATGCGTATTCACACGCTTACGAGTAGTAAAATAGTTATGGCTTTCCATTACCTTGTCAGTACGGATAAATTGACCGTGCAGGGCGTGACCGATAATTTCATCTCCAAATACATATCCATCAGCAGTAAGACGCAGTTTATTATTTGCCTTGTCTGTGCCGAGATTATGTTTTTTCACAAAATGGTCATAGATGCGGTTTAACACTTCACGCTCACCAAGGCCATCAAAATCGAGGTCGCGTATTTGTTTTTCAAGGGTAAATGTTTTGCATTTATCCTTAAGGAACAGTCTGCGTGTTTCGTATGCCTTGTCCATGTTGGAAAGCAGACCTGCTTTATATTTTTCGTCAAAGGTGTAAACATAGCAGAAGTCTAATAAATCATCTTCATAGTGCATAGCCTCCGGCATACGGCGGATACGGCCTATGGTCTGGATTTCAAAACTCTCGTTCATGCCTTCACGCAGCTTAACGAGTATTTTAGCACGAGGGCAATCCCACCCTGTGCTGATAGCTTGTTTCATAAGCAGGAACACAGGGATAGCATCGTTTTCTGTCAGATTGTCTGGGAGATCTTTCTTGTCCTCACTCATCCATTTGCTGACCATACCGTTATCGTAGGTATATCCCATGCTCTCTAACTTGCGTTCAACGGCAACGATAGTTTCCGGCTGTCCGTTTGGAAACTGAATAAGCACAAGAGGGCGTATGTTTTTGCCGATTTCTTTATAACGTCCTGCGATAGCTTTTCTTTTGACATCAGCTAAGTCGAGCAGATAATCGTAATCGTCTGTAATTTCCAGATTGTCCTCAATGCCTTCATTGACATAGAGAGCCTTGGTAATCAGACCAGCACCAATAACGTCCACTTCATCGATTTCAAAGAATTCATATCGTTTATTTTCGATAGCAGTAGCACTGATACGCACAATATTTTTTGCAGCAAAAGCATCGATAATAACCTTGGCTTTTGCAGTATTATTAGAATGTTCCTCATCAATAATGATAATGAATTCAATACATTTTCTGTGTGCATCAGCTATACGGTCAAACAAATTTTTGCATTCACTATCTCGTATGGCGGTGTTATCACGCTTAGTAACCAATTCCCAGTTTATGAATGTAGTGCTGCCCGGCTCAAAACCATTGAGCAATGCATCAAATAAATTCTGCGTTTTCCTGCCAGAAGCAAACTTACGCATTTTGTCACGGCTCTGTTCTTCGAGATTGCCTTTCCCGGGGCACAACCAAATAATCGCTGTGTTTTCACTAACATTGGACAGATAATTATCCACATAATCAACGAGAATGATGGTCTTACCGGAGCCGGTAGAAGCCTTCATCACAATGGTCTGTTTGCCATCCTTTTTTGTAGTGAGGTCGAGCAGATTTATGACAGCTTTTTCTTGGAACTCAAAGAGTTCTATACTTAATCCGGGAACTACCATACTTCGCCAACCTCCTTTAACTCAAATTGGAAGTAATTATCCGGGATAATGTGTATGTCAATATTTCCGAACAATTTCTTCTGTGCCGTAGTAAACAACACATTTTTGGATACATACATTGCTTTCACATTACCACAGTTGTCCCAATTCTGTTCTATTGCATCCAGTTCATCATCATTCATAATAATGAGATATTCGCTGCCATCAATTTTTACGCCGTGTTCCAACTGTACCATTTCAGTTATATGAGCAAGTAATTCTTCACTGATGTCTTCTGCATCCTTTGATACAAAGTCGGTACGATAATATTTCACATCAGCAGGAATACCCGCGGTTTTACCATAACCTGAAATTATACGGCGAATACGCTCGTAGGTGACTTCTTCGCAGATATTATTTTCATTATTAGTACATAGAATGAAAGTACGATTGCTTCCATCGTTATCACGATTATATTCCAAAACAGCCTGTCCAGTAGTACCAGAACCTGCGAAAAAGTCAAGAACGATACTATCGGGTTTACTTGCAATGTGAATAATGCGAGAAATGAGTTCAACAGGCTTTGGGAACGAAAATACATTGTCTCCAAAAATATTCTTAATAGTGATAGTGGCTTTTTTATTACCTTCAATCCCTGTCCACAAATTTCCGGGCTGTTTGATGCGACCTTAAGATAAAACTTCTGATATACTTTTCCAACCACTTTTATCTTTTTTCCATTCTATCCTATGTTCATTTCGTAAACTAATATAAGTGCTCTCTTGACAACGCCACCTGCTTTCATAGCCAGCAGGAGCAATCGGGTATATCTGTGTACCGTCTGGAGCAGTAACAGGATAATACATACTGGGTCTGTCTTCATGCCTGTCCTCGCGGCCAGTTTTTCTCAAAGGACGCACTAAATAACGCCCATATTCATCTTCTAAATTATAAATTTTCGAACTTTCATCATCAAAAGGCAGGCCATTGAAGATAGCTTGTTCGGTACGTGCATAAACCAACATATAGTCAATTTCATTAGAAATAATTGCATTTCCCTGTCCAGTGGAGTACCCTGTACTACGAGCGATTTGTCCTCTGAAGTTGTTTGCTCCAAAAATTTCATCACAAAAGCAATTTCAACTGAGCAACTTCATTATCATCGATACTTATGAAAATTAATCCTCTGGACTAGAAGTTCCTTTGCTCTCCCAAGTCGAGTTGCCACAAAAGACAACCACTTGGAATGTCGAAAAAGTATCCGTATTGTCTACAAAAAGCATCATCATATATAAAATCACGACCGCCCGTATTGTACGGTGGATCTATGTAGATAAGGTCAATTTTTTTCCTGAGTGTGTCTTTTCAAGAAGACGAAAGCAGAATGCAGATTATCGCCTTCAGGATAAAAATTATAGACCCCATCAGCGGATGCGTGATTTCATATCTGTGCATTCAGTAAATATAGAATATTATCACGCATCTGTATATCCACAGCCTCTTCGTGATGTTCCCACACAAGACCATATTTTTTGGCGTTGAGTTCACTTTCGATTTCGCCTATGGCAATTAAGACATCATCATCGTCTTTATGTTCCTCACGAATGGTTTGCAGAAATTCAAGCATTCGTTGACGTTTCTGTTGTGTTAGATTAGCCATTAATTTTCACCTCCATCATCGAACTCTGGCAATTTTCCAGCCTGTGCTGCCATTTTCTTTTCCTGCGACTTTACTCGGCGTTCTAATTTTTTGATATCCTCAGACGAGGCAGTTCTTCTGGTTTGATGCCACGCTGACCAAGCATTTTCGCGAACAGACGAGATTATTCTGAAAGTGTTCGCCTGTAATGGCTATTTCTCCCTGCAAATCCTTTTCTTCTACATTATAATTCGTCATTTCTGTTGCCAGATTTTTTGCAGCTATCGTCAGAGTTGGCAGAAAAATCAGCAAGAGGGCGGTTGTCTTTCACTCCCAAGCGAGACTTCATCTCCTGTGATGCCATGACCACCGAACAGAGCTTGGTCACCTTTAGAACGAATACGGCCAAATCCGGTGTCATCGACGCCACGCTCATAAATGTTCTGCGATAAACGTTTTTCAGATTCGCGCAATCTGACGCGAGCTTCTGTACGCTCAATAAAGGGCAATACGTTCTTCAATTAATTCCTGTTTTCGGGTCTGTACAGCAAAAATAGCTCTGTGCAAATGCAATTTCTTCCTTTTTCGGGTCGCCGTTCTGTGCAATTAAATAACAGGCATAACGAGTCAACATATAGTCCTTGACGTTTCTATGTCGCCACTACTCAAGGGAAACCATTTTCGTGACATCACGAAAATGGTCAGAATCTCAATACCACTGGTTTCACAGGATTCCATCGCACGGCTAATTGCTTTATCAAAATTTTTCCCAACGCTCATAACCAAGCAAAGGCATTAGTTCACGAGCAAACCAAAACTCGACGTTAGCGTTTTTCATCACTATGTATAACAAGGTCAAACTGTTCTTTGATTTGACCGACTCTTTTTTTGTCCATTATACTTCCTCCTTTTCATCGGGTTCAAATTCCAAAATATCATCAACGCCGCAACTTAAAACCCGGCAAATGCTTTCAATGCTGTCAAGCGAGATATATCCGTTTCGTTTTATTCTTGTGATAATATTGGCAGAAAATCCTGCTTGCTTTGCTAATTGTGCATTCGTCATATCTTTCTCTATTAATAAATGGAATAGTTTTTGTAGCTTACTGCCATTTTCACACCTCCAAAAACATCTCGTATAACTTTAAAATATATCATATCACGCAAAGATGAAATTTTCAATCCGCGAAGGCGCTTGAGTTTTCGTAAACTGCATTAATAAAGTTAGTAAATCCTTATACACAAAGAAGATTTAGAAATTTTCTACATTAAAATGGGTACTATTAAAAATAAATATACTTTATAAGCCCTACTTAAGCAGGACTTGTGAAATGTATATTTGTTCTTTAAGTTAACTTATAAATTTAAAGCAAAGCTGCCTGTATACCGGACGTTCTGTCTTAAACCACAGTCTTACGCCTTCTTTGGCATATGAAAGAACGTTTTGTATACCTTTTGCAAGTCTGTCATAATAAAATGAAACTTTTTCCTTTATGGGATCTGAAGCCTTTATTATTGTAGCCTTCATGGCATTTGTTTCAGATTTCATTGAAGTCTGAACAAGAAATGCTATGCATAGCGTAATATAAAAATTTAGTGCATTGATTGCCTTAAGCTTACGTACACGGAAATTTTCAAACTTAAACATCTGCTTTTTGCAACGGAAATATTCTTCAATCCGCCATCTGGAAAAGTACATTTTTGCCTTTCCAAACAATGAGACAGCCCTTTCAATTGCAGAAAAAGTAACATCATTAATTGATGTAAAGTTTTTTTCATTTGATGAATGGATTTTAGAAAACAGGCTGGCCGGATGGGCATTATTAGTCAGCACGGTTGCTTCTGTTACATAATGTCCCTTTTATAAATGTTTTTCTTGGCAGTACTTTCAGAACCGTCACGCACTAAACAGAGCGACTCAAATTTATATCCGCTAGGGTTTTACAACATCGCTGTCATCAATGTGTACCACAGGGATGTTCAGGGCACCATTTTTAACAGATGAAAGATAAGAGTTGAGAGCGCATGCAGGGTATGCCTTTTGCAAGGTGGTTGGAAAGCCTGTCCACAACATTGATTTTTCTGGATGGTTCGTGAAGTTTGTCGGCTATGTCTGTAAGTAGGTGGCTTCCTGATGCTAACATTCCATAATTCATATCAGCCATAGAACTTTCTTTCGGGCTTTGGAAGTTTTTGAAATTTTTATTTGAAAAAGTTAAAATTTCCCGTTTCATTTTATAAGTATTTGATGTAAAATTAATCACAGGGAGTCCTCCAATTTTTGTTTAGTATGTTTTTGATGATTAAGTATACATCAAAATGAGAAGGATTCCTATATTTATGGAATTTTTGATTGTGAAAACTGTAATTAAGAGTGACTTGTGAATAAAATACGGAAACTCGAGTACGATGTCAAGAGTATTTTTAAAATCATATTGACTTTATGAAACCCATTTCATATAATCTAGATTAACCCATTTCAAATTTATAAATACGGAGGATATCATTCGGATAATAGTATTATTTCTGTAGATATTTTCGCAGTTAGATGAGGGAGAAAATTTGAAGGATTTGGAACTTCCTTTGTTGGTGGGACAATGTCATAGGGAGATGGGAAGACAAGGAATTAGTTGAGAAAAATCTGTGCCCTACTTTTGACAAGACTTGATGGACTTGGGCTTAATATTTTACGCTATAACTTAGGAGGAGGTGAAAATCCACCAAATAAGAAAAAAACTTTTAGGGTAGAGCAGATATACCATCGTATGCTAATGCCTGATGGCAGTATCAACTTGGAAGCTGATAAAAGCACAGTTAAGTATATTAAAGAAGGCGATTAAATATGGACTGGATACAGTTGAATTGTTCTTGAACAGTCCACCGTTAGCTATGTTAAAATATCCACTCGACTGCAGGTGCAGATGACGGACTTTGTAATTTAAGAAAAGGATGAAGAAGACTTAGCACAATTTATAGTAAAAAGTGCTGTTGCTATAGAAAATGAAGTTGGTATGAAAATATCGAGTATAGCTCCATTCAATGAACCTGTGTCTTTTGGTGGGAAAAGCGATAATGATCAGGAAGGCTGTCACTTTGATGTAAATGAACAAAAGTAGGTTTATTGAGTATTATCAAAAGCAATAGAAGATGCAGGTCTTGGTGATACTGTGATAAGTGCACCTGAGTGTTGGAGTACTTTTGAGACTATATATTGTATCAACCATTATTCTGTACAAGCGTTGAGTAAGGTAAAACAGATAAATACACATTCTTATTTCAGCAATGAGCAGAGTAGGAAAAGAACTTTGTGAAATTGCACGGAGACTTAATAAAACCACTGTGTATGTCTGAAATAAGTTGTGGAGGAACTGCGAGCATAATCATGGTGATGTCAGCGCCAGTATGGAATTGGCAAAAAACATAGGAGTTCACTTAAATGAAATGAAAGCATCTTCTTGGATTTATTGGCAAGCGGTCGAAAATGAACTAATGAAACATAACCATGGACTTATGCACGCCAACTTTGAAGGAAAAGAAGAGTTCTTTTTGACCAAGCAGTATTATATCTTAGGAAACTATGCCAAATTTATAAGACCTGGAATGATGGTGTATGATAGTGAAGATTCAAACATTACAATAGCGATGAATGAAAATAATAGGAAGTTGGTTATAGTGGCTGTAAATGACAGCGAGAAAGCCAAGGTATTGAAAAATTCAGAATGAGTACTCTTCAACTAAACAGTTGTAATCTATACAGGAGCTCTGAGACAGAGAGCTTGATTTAAGATAAAAAGCAGATACAAGTGGTGTATAGAGATTACTCCGTATTCTGTGACAACTTTAGTATTTGCTGATGAAGCATAAGGAAAGTAGGCAAAGTATGCAGGAAAAGATAATGACGATTTATGATATAGCTAAGGTGCAGGGAGTATCTCCTGCTACTGTTTCAAGGGTTTTAACTGGAAATGCAAGAGTAAAAGAAAGATAAAAAGAAAAGATTTTAAGTATAATTAAAGAAAATGACTTTTAAAGCCCAATGCTCTTGCAAGAGGTTTGATTAATAAAGCAACGAAAACAATAGGCTTTTATAGTACCTGATATTACAAATCCATTTTTCCGGAGTGTTTTTAGAGGCTGAAAAAGCGCTAAGTCTTGGATACACAATGATTTTTATGCAATTCTATGAACGATAACAGGATGAACCGTACAGGTGTAGAATCCTTATATTTAGATATCTGCGTGAAAAAACAGGTAGATGGTATAGTCATAATGGGGGCAGGGCAAATGAAAAAAGTCAGGAAAAGATCAGGGTTGAGGAACTTAAAGGCTATAACTGAAAAAGATACCTGTAGTATTTATAAACGGTGCAATGTCAGGAGTTAAAAGTTATCATCATGGCGACAGATGAGAAAAAGGAATGAAAGAACTGATAAATTATTTAGTCAGAACTGGGACATAAAAATGTGGGCTTTTATTGGTGGTCGAAAAAGTAGTACCTCAACAGATATAAAAACTTAAAGCTTTCATGGAGCCGTTGATAGTAAGTTATTTCAAAGCAGGAAAGAATGGATAATAGATAGTAACTTTTTCTGTTGAAGACGGATATGAAAGTATGAATAAGTTATTAGATTGTAAAAAGCGCCTACAGCTGTGATGGCGGTAAATGATTTTCCACAGCCATCGGAGCGATTAATCGCGACAAAAGACAGAGGGCTAAGGGTGCCGAGGATATTTCAGTTACAGGATTTTGATGGAATTTATATGACTGATGCAGTTCGTCCAAGGATTACAACTGTTTCTAAAAATTACTCTGAACTAGGAGCAAAAGCGATAGAAATTATTGATAAACTACTATTGGAGACAAAGTAAAAAGGAAAATATATTATAGATACTGCGATGTTGATTAAAGATTCTTGTGGACGTATTTGATAGTGAGGTAAACTTATCACCTAAGAAGATTTAAGAAAAAATTTATAAAATAATGAATTTATTATTGACACATTGTAGTAACTATAATCCAAAAATATGAAATGGGTTTCAAAAAGACATAATTAATAAATTTTATCCTAATACACTTAAACTATTAGTCTAGTTTATCTAGTAAAAACTTGGTAATTAAATCAGAAAATAGAAGGAGTATTAAAAATTCTTAGCTAAAACGGAGAGGTAAGGTATGAAAAATCTAAATTACGGTACTGGCAGTAGCTCTGGTGACAGGAATGATTCTGTCAGGGATGTTAAGGCGACATCAGGGTAGTGGCTCTTCTAAGAAAGAGTCGATGGCATCAGATGGAAGCTTACGAAGGGCAGCATCTGTAGCAAAGACTGAAGCATCTGGCGAAAACATCTAAGGAAGAAGTTACTCTAAGATGGCTTGCTGAGGAGTGAGAATGACATTAAGACTTATGAAGAGAAGCGCTGGTACATGAAAAAATATCCTGAGATAACGCTTGAGGTAATGGCTATGCAAATGATGGATATGATACCAAAGTACAGACCATGAGTAGCTTCGGGTGATGCACCTGATATTATACGGGTAGGAGAAGCTAACTACCTACGCTTCAAAGGGAGTCTTAGAGACTTGACCAAATTGTCAGAGCGACAGGACTTGATCTTGCAAAGGGTTTGGAACAACAACTACATATACCAATGGAATACATTGTATGCAATGCCTGACAGAGGCGGAGCTATGATAGTATATTATAACAAGGGATATGTTTGATAAGGCTGGAGTATCCTATCCTACAAAAGACTGGACTTGGAAAGACTTTGTGAAGCGACACGAAACTAACAATTACTAAAGATGGGAGTTGTGGAGCAGTATGGTTTTGCGACAGGTGGCTGGTGGCCTTGGTGGATGAGTTTATGTGCCAGAATGGTGGAAGCGTTTTAGATAGCAACCTTGAAAAAGTTACAGTTAACTCTCCTGAAAACGTAGAAGCCATAAATTTTTACACTGACCTTGTACACAAGTATAAAGTAGCACCTTCGGCTGATGATTATAGTCGCTTTGGACTTAAAGACGGACAGCCTGATCCTTTATTTGCACAGGGACATTGTGCTATTAATATCTACAGGATTTTGGAATGTAGGTTCTCTTGAAAGTGTAGAGGGGCTTAATTGGGATATGTCACCAATGTGGAAAAATAAAGTTGGTGCGACCTTCTCATTTGGAAGTGGGTTAGCTATTCCAAAAGGTGGGAAAAATGTAGATGCGACGTTTCGTGTAATCGAATTTTTGACTAGTCTTGAAGGACAGAAGCCTATAGTAAGAATAAGCAGGATGCACCTGCGAATGTAGAACTTCTTCAAAGTGACCTTTTCTTAAAGCCTGCATGGGCAGAGGGAAGGAACATGAGACTTTTAATGCGTTTGCTGAATCAGCTGATATTATAGTTTCTCCTCCTCTTCATCCAAAGTGGAATGAGATACAGCGTGTATTTGATGAAAACTTCAGTGTGTTGTTTGCTGAAGGAGGAGATTGTTCTGAAACACTTAAAAAGATAGAAAAAGAACTTAATGAAGTAATAAAATAAACAACTTATGTTAAGAATGGAGGCTGTCGTGACGGATAAGAACCGCCACGGTGGCCCTTATTGAAAATGGAAGGAGGGAGACCATGGGCTCCAAAATGAAAGCATCAAAGGAGAAGCAATTTGGTTTTATATTTTTGTTTCGCCCTGGGTATTAGGGTTTTTATTTTTCTCTTGGTCCAATGATCAGCCTCTTTATTTTATAGCTTTACAGATTGGAATATGTTTGAAACACCACGCTTTATAGGATTTTCAAATTATATAAAGGCTGCTGACTGAGGATAAAATTTTTACAAGAGCCTATTGCTACATTTTTATGCGGGATTAACCGTTCCACTTTCATTGATAATATCTTTGCTTCTAACGTTTTATTAGTTTCAAGGTTCGAGGATGAAAATATTCAGAACCATATACTACTTGCCGGTTTTAGTACCTCTCACAGCTGTGGCCTTTGTGTTCTTTTTGGATATTTAATACACAGATAGGCTTGGCAAATCAGTTTTTGGGGTTGTTCGGCATAAAACCACTATCCTGGCTATACGATGAAAATCTTATAAAATATGTCATTGTTTTCATGGGCTTATGGCAAGGAGGTGGAAGTCTTGTACTAGTACTTGCGACCATAAACGGGTGCCAAGGCCTTATATGAGTCTGCAAGCCTTGACGGGAGCAGGTGCACATGGAAACAGTTTTTGGAAGATGACGGTTCCACTTGTTTCACCGGTATTGTTCTTCAACCTTATTACAGGTCTTATTGGTTCTTTGCAGGTATTTACACAGTCTTATGTGCTTACTGATGGGTATTACAAGCCCAACAATGCAGCACTGATGATAAGTAACTATCTATACCTCAAGGGATTTTCTGACTTTGAGATGGGATACGCCTGTGCACTGGGTTTGGATAATCTTACATAATCATAGTTTTAAGCGCGATGAGTATTTCGATCATCTGCAATGTTTGTATTTTACGAAGGAGGTGAAAATAAATGGGAAAAGAAAGAAAAGCCGGTTGAAAAGATTATTGTAGTATGCTTTTACTTATTTTCATAGGGAATAATGTTTTATCACCATTTATTTTTATGATATCTATTACTTGCCTCAGACTCGACTAATGTAAAAGGAGCGTTTGACCTTTATACCTAAGGAAATTTCATTTGAAAATTATCTTAAAATATTTGAAAAGAATTCCGCTATGGGTAGCTCATTTGAGAAATAATATAATCTTTGTATTTTTCTGCATAGTTGAGCAGGGTATTTCTCAAGTTCATTTGTAGCATTCGGCTTTGCAAGAGCTTAGGGCAAAGGGGAAAAATGTATTGTTTCTTATGCTTTTAGCTACTTTTAATGATACTCGCAGGATGTTTTATATTATACCTCAGTTTATGTTTCATTTAAGAAAATAGGCTGGCTCAACACCTATCTTCCGATAATAGTGCCGAAATTTCTGCGGTGGAGCATTTAACATCTTTTCTTATGCGTCAGTTTTTATGACAATTCCCACTACCCTCGATGATGCTGCAAAAATAGATGGTCTGGGATATTTTGGAATATGCAGAAGAATTGTTCTGCCACTAATGAAGCCAATACTGATAGCAGTCGCGTTGTTTACGCTTTCAGTTTAACTGGGGATGGTTTTACGGCCCATTGGTATTTGATACAGGATAGAGAAAATATCCTCTTGCAGTGGCGCTTAAAGTTATGCAGGCATCTTCCAGGAAACGCAGTTTCTAGTGGCATCTGGTTATGGTAGGAGCAATGTTGAACTATTCCTCCACTTACTTACTACTTTTGGACGAAGACTACTGAGGCTACATCATTACTGCTAGGAAGTGCTTCTATGAGTAGAATTAAAATTGTTATACACTTGATAAAGGGAGCTGTTAGTGGTAACAGCTCGCTAGATCTTCCCTGTGCATTGACTATCCCCACAAACAAAGTTAGAATTATCATAACACTTTGAATACAAATTAGAAGGCCGGTATACACATGGATTTATATAAAATAATGCTGGTAGATGATGAGGAAGAAGTGCGTACCAGCATCATCAAGAAAAATTAACTGGAAGCAAATGGCTTTGAAGTGGTTGGAGACGCTGAAAATAGCAGAGATATGCTAAAGATAGAGAACTTAGAGCCAAATGTGATAATTACGGATATTAGGATGCCGTATATGGATGGGCTGACACTTACGGAAAAGCCTGAGGCAGAAGATTTCCGTCTATTAAAGTTATCATCGGGGCTGACGACTTTACCTATGCAAAAAGAGGCGATTAGGCTTGGGGTGACAGAGTATATCTTAAAAGCCTGTAAAGTGTGGATGAACTCACCAAAATCTCAAAAAGTCAGAGCAAAAACTGGATGAAGAAATAGAGTCTGCAAAGAAAACATAGACAGTCTTGAGGCTACAAAGGCAAGCCTCCCTGTGCTTGAGAGAACAGTTCTCTAAACAAGCTGATTATTAAAAAGGGATTTTAGGATGAAAATGCTATAGACAGTTAAAGAATATGGCATAGATATTGGAGGTGCCAACAAATGGGTGGTTTGTGCAGTAAACATAGAGCTTGAAAAATGCGAAAATAAATGGCAGAACTCCTTAAAGAAAAATTAATTCCTATATACGTTAAGTATAGAGGATAAGCTTACCCCTTACTACAGAAACGTGGTCTTTGATTCGGTGCAGGATGAGAGCCTGTCATCATCGTGGCCATGATGATGAAAACAGCCAGACAGGGCTTACAAACGTCATAAGGATGTATGTAAAGAGTGCGAGAGTATTAGAGTCGGCATTACTGTTGGAATAGGACGGAGCACCAGACGCTTTCTGACATTTCAAATTCATACAAGGCAGTGACCGATCTGCTGTAGGCTACAAGAAAATTGTAGGAGCTGAGGATGTGTCTACATCCACGATATGGAGCCTGTGGCTACGTGAGGAGTATTAAGGAAGCTTGATGAGAAAAGGGAAGAGGAGAGCTAATCTCCGCTATCAAATTCAGGAGAGGAAAAAGATTAGAAGGCAGCGGTCCAGTGTACTTTTACTGCAAGGATAGATGCGGTAAAGGTACTCAAACCAGTATCAGAGCGTATATGATGAGGATATTGACCTCTGTCATGGATCTTATAGCAACAGTATGAAATCAGCCTCTCGAGACTTAGAAAAACTACATAGGAAACAGTTTCAAGATGAAAAGACGAGAAAGCTTCAAAAATGGCTGGTTGGAATCTGCAACAGTATTAGCCTCGGAAATGCGAGCGAAAAGAGAGAATCGACCTCGAAGCAGATTGTGAAAAGAAGCCAGGACTATATCTTAAATAACTACACAATCCCGAGCTTTCGTGGAAGTTATCTGTGGGCATTTACACCTTAGTCCTGCGTCTTTTCAAGCCTTTTTGAAAAGAAACAGGCACACCTACATCAACTATCTCACAGATATAAGGCTTAACAGGCTGTTGGGCTCTTAAATGCAGCAGACGAAAAGACCTATATGATAGCTGAAAAAGGTGGGATATTTGGAGCACAAAAATTATTTTAGCTATGTATTTAAGAAAAATTTGGAGTATCACCAACCAAATACAGAACAGGAAAATAAGATGCAGGCTGAAAGAAAGAAAATCGTTTATAACAGAAGCATTAGAAATTCAATATTCATTTATTTTACAATAACCTCACTTGTTGCGGTGCTTTTTGATTGTGAGTATCTATCTACTCAAGGCTCTCCTCACAGCTTTAGAGACACAGTTAAGCAGGAGAATGTAAACTGTAACCGCGTTGATTCCTCGATGGAAGTGTATCTTAGAAACATAATGACTTTCTGACACGATTTATTACGGAATCATAAAAATACTAATCTCTCCGAAGACTCAATGTGAATCACTCTTCTTACAATAATAATAAGGAGCAGGTATCAAACATTGCTCTCATTTCAAAGGAGGAGAGCCAATAAGTGTGGTACTATACGAGTTAGGAAAAATTTCAAGGTGAAAGATGAGAATGGTTTGTAAATGACGCTTAACAAAACTGAAAACATACATTTTCACCTCTCATGTGCAGAAAATGTTTGAAAAGGGTGATAATAGCTACAACTGGGTAATAAACATGTCAAGAGCAGTTGAAAATAACTGTAGGAGAGCACAGAGCAGGCGGTTTGCTTATAGAAATAGCATATCAGGGGCTTGAAGAGGTACTTGATGAGGTAACCCTTGGAAATGGCGGTTATATATACCTAATGGATTCAAAGGGTGATATAATCTGGACATCCCAAATTTGAGCTGATAGCCTCGGGCGAGGTAAAGACGAATCTCTGTGTGGCGGGCTATGATGACAGCAGCAGGAAGAAGTCTTTAACGGCACAAGACAGACAGTGGTAACAAAGACTGTAGGGATATGAGGCTGGAAGCTAGTTGGTGTGATAAAGGGACTGGAATCTCTCTGTAAATATGCTTAAAACAAGGCTTTTCATCGTGTTTGTCATCCTCTATATCATTTTCATAGTAATCCTTATCAATTCTTATATTTTCGTTAGGGTAACTAACCGATAAGAGGAGCTTGAAAAGTCCCAAAAGGGAGCTTGAAGAGGGCAATCTTGACGCAATATCTACATAGGGCGGCTCTTACGAGGTGCAGCACCTGGGCCAAGTCGGTTCAGGATATGAGTTTAGGATAAAGGGCTTATGCGCAGGACATTGTAAATGAGCACGAGGGAGAGAGCAAAGAGCGAGTTTGACTCACTACAGGCACAGATTAATCCCATTTTCCTATACAATACGTCGATATCATAGTTTGGCAGATTGAAAATGAAAAAGCAGTCTGAAGCTGTACACACTGTTACTGCCCTTGCGAGATTTTTCAGGCTTTCACTTGGCAAAAGGCAAAACATAATTACAGTCAAGGATGAGATAGACCATGTTAAGAACTATCCTTTATGATTCAGCATATGCGTTTTAAGAATAAATTTGACCATGAATTTGATATAGCTGAGGATGTGCAGAGCTTCCATCTCTTAAGCTGATGTTACAGCCTTTGCGTGAAAATGCCATTTACCATAACATGGGTTTATGGACGGAGATGGGCTAGATTATGGTAAAGGCTTGGCGTAGAGAGGATGAGCTGTATCTTTCTGTGGCGGACAATGGACTTGGTATGACATGAGGATAAAGTGAAATGATACTTACAGGAAAAAAGCACCTCCGGTAACGGGCGTGGGTTCAGGTATAGGTGTTAAGAATGTAAATGAGAGGATAAAACTCTACTTGGAGAGGCTTACGGACTAACTATTGATTCAGAGCCTGATGAAGGTACAACAGTGATAATACATCTGCCTGCAAAAGGATGAGAGGAGGCTTATGAACAAAATCTATAATATTTTTGGGCTTTATACGCCACCCTCCTTGTATTTTTATATACATCCTCTCTGCTACGGATTTAATCATAAAAGAGAATGAAAACCAAAGGTTTACTCTATATCCATACTAGTAGATGGGATATCCGGAGAAAACTTTGAGAATATGACAAGACTGGATGAGTACCGCCACGAATTCAACGCAGTATGAGTTCCCGCTGTGGGAGAGCCTTACTTTGGAAGAAAAAAGGTTGAGATAGCTGAGGATGAGATGAGGCTGGGGCTAAGGCACTAAATCATAGGGAATGCCCTAAAAAATGAAGTTGCTGACAAAATAAAGGAGAAATACCGGATTTTCCGATACTTGTATTAGGTGAAAAATGGGGATATTTCCTGGATAATGTGCATACTCCGAGTTTTTATTTAAGAATATAAATAAGACTAAGAGAAAGGGAAAATGAGATATGCTTAGTTGCAAAAAGCCTTGAGGGAGAGGACATTAAAGGTCTGGTGCAGAGTTTGCGAGATAAATTTGAAGTCGCAGGAGTAGGGGTTAGCATGATGGAGGAGAAGGGACTGAAGCTTGAAAAAGAGACTTAATGAGTCTGGCAAATGATGAAACTGTTTTTATTTCCCTAGATAAAGAAAGCTCACAGAGACTTTGTTAAGCATGCAGATGATAATGAAATAAAGCAAGAATAAATTCAAAATATACACAGTAGGAGCTACTGATTATCTGCTAGGAAAACTTGAAGAGGGAGACGTAGAGGAATAGTAGCTTGGAATGAGTATGATATGGGATATTCTATGATTGAGAAACTAATCAATCGACTTGCAAATAAAGAAAAATTAGCAAAGAGTAGTAGAAACATTTTATCTTACAGCAAGTGATATGAAGAACGAAAAATATATTAAAAATACTTTATCCGATAAGCGGGTAAGGAGGGTATGATGAAAAGAAAAGCTAATTACTCTTATAGCTGTTATAATTGTTATAATTGCCTTTGCCACTGCATTCATAGTATTTATGTGGGAGAAAAGGATACCGGACAAGAAAACCATAAGAATCGGAGTTAGTCTCTATCGCAGTAACGACACCTTTATATCAAGCATTAAAAAGGAAATGGAGAATTATGTCATACTATGAAAAAGAAATAAAATAAAACTTAACATGGAAATAGTGGATGCGGAGGCAGTCAGTCCACACAGAACAAGCAGGTGGACAGGTTCATTTCACTTGATTATGACGTGATATGTATAAATCCCTAGTAGAGAGCTCAATGCTTTTGTGGATTATAGATAAGGCAATATCTGCGGACATACCTGTAGTTTTTTCAATAGAGAACCTGTGGAAGATGATAGGAAAACGCTCGAGTAAATTCCATGCTATGTTGGTGCGGGATCCAAAGAATCTGCAGTGCTTGAAGGGGCAGATTTTTGGTTGACGCTTGATAAAAAGACAAGAGGACGCTAGATCTAAATGGCGACGGAGAAGTCAGCTATATTCTTCTTGAGGAGAAGCCAGCCATCAAGATTCTATAGTGAGGACAGAATGGTCCATTAAAAACTAAAAAGTGGTGAGTCCCTATAAAGAAGCTGGCAGGAGATATAGCAAACTGGGAGAGAAGCTGTACGAAATTTTATGGAAGGCTGGTCAAAATACGGAAATAAATAGAGCTCATATTGTCAAACAATGATCATGGCACTTGGAGCCATAGATATTATTAAAAATGAAAATCACTTAAAAGACGTGAAAGTGGTTGGAGTGGATGCTACTGAGCCTGCACTTGGAGCAATCAAAAAGGAGAGCTTTTAGAGTGTATCAAGTTGACAAGCCTGAATATGCCAGAGCAATCATAGAATCCCTATGCCATAGCCAAGGCTACAGGAATGAGCTCTGAGGACATTAAAGAGAAGTGCTCGGACGGTCAAATACTACAAGGTGAGCCAGTACATAGTAACTACGGAAAAGCCTGTCAAAAATTACACATTAGATTTCTGGTTGTAAAGCTTATAAGCTTATTTTTATAGGCAATGTTGAATACTTTGATGGTTTATATTGTCAAAATAACTATCATAGAAAAATAGAAAAATTCTATATATTAACTTTCCGAATTTTTGATATACTACCATTGTAAATGATTGAACCCATAGTTAAAGGGTTTCTGAAAAAGGAGGAAAGATTTAATATGAGAGAGAGCATTATCACTTATGTTGGTTCGGCTACAGCACTTTTTATCAGCTTAGTGGCAGTGGAGCAAAGACAACTCTCCAGTACAAAGACTTCAAGTGCATGCTAGAGCAGCACTGCAGACTCCATCTAAGACTCATCAGCAGCAAAAGACTCCAGGTGAAGTAGCAAACGCAAAGAAGCCTTTAGTTTGGTTTAGATCGTCAGCCATCTAATAGTACACAGGTGAGCTTCGATATGACAGCACTTAACTTCCCAACGAGAATACATCTACGTTGGTTTTGATGCTCGCTCAGGGTGCTGAATTACAGGGTAAGATGATTAAAGAACACATCGAGAAAAATGCAGATAAAATTGACCGTAACGGTGATGGAGTTATCGGTTGCGTGCTCGCTATAGGAGATGTAGGGCCATAATGACTCAATCGCTCGTACAAGAGGTGTTCGTAGCGCACTTGGTACAGCAGTTGAAAAAAGGATGGTACTGCAGTTAGTGATCCTGTTGGAACCAATGCAGACGTACAGGGCTGACAAGGTAGTTAAAGATGGGTGAGATTGAGGCAGGAGGAAAGAAGTACAAGGTACGTGAGCTTGCTTCTCAGAAATGAAGACAGCTGCAGGTGCTACCTGGGATGCTCCTACAGCAGGTAACGCTAATCGGAATATGGTCATCTCTTTTGGAGACCAGATAGATGAAGTTGCTCTAACAACGACGGTATGGGGTATGGCTATGTTCAATGCTTGGTCAAAAGAGAAGAAAGTTCCTACCTCGGTTACGATGCTAACAGTGATGCAGTAGTCATGCAATAGCAGATGGGCATGGCGGAACTATCAGCCAGCATCGCAGATGTACAGGCCATTTCAACGCTTTCGTGTACTTCGTAATGCCTTAGACGGCGTAGATATCAATACAGGTATTTCAACTGCTGATGAGGCAGGTAACGTACTCAAAGAGGGTGAGGACTATGTATACAATGCAGACCAGAGATCTTACTACGCATTAAACCTTGCTGTAACAGCAGATAACCACAAGAACTTCCTCGATGCTACGCAGTTCCTTTTTGCAAAGCAGTTTCTACAGCTTGACGCAGCTAAGAGCCCTGAGAAGAAGGTATGGCTTATATCTACAACTCAGCTGATAACTTCTTAGGTGCTACATATCAGCCACTTTCTTCAGAAGTATGATAAGTTATTAAACCTCAATGTTGAGTACATTGCAGGAGATGGACAGACAGAGTCTAATATCACAAACAGACTTGGCAAACCCAAGCGAGTATGATGCATTTGCACAAAACATAGTTAAGACAGACAATGCACTTATACAGCCTTCTTAAGAATTAAGAAAGGCTATAAAGAATTAAAAGGCATTAGGTGGCATCTATGCCGCCGCTTTTAGATATTATCAAAGATTCAGGTAGCCTTTTGTTATTTTGACTGATATATGAATAAGGTTATAATACTGCGGAAAAATGTGAATGAATTAAGTATTTGAATAAGATATAACAGGGTATGGATATGGAAGAAAACAATGAGACTATCTTATCGATACGCAAGATGAGTAAAGTCTTTTGTAGAAATAGAGTTTTACAGCATATCAATCTGGATGTAAAACGCGGTACGGTTATGGGACCGATGGGCGAAAATGGCGCAGGTAAAGTCAACGATGATGAAGTGCCTTTTCGGAACGTACCAAAAAGGATGATGGAGCAGTTGTTTTAGATGGAAAAGAAGTAAATTTCTTCAGGGCCTAAGGATGCACTTGAAAATGGAATAGCAATGGTTCATCAGGAACTCAATCAATGTCTGGAAAGAAGTGTTGTAGACAACCTATTCTTAGGCAGATGCCCCTGTAAATTCGTTAGGGATAGTGGACGAAGAAGAAATCGAGGAAAGAGGCCTCAGAGCTCTTTCGTCAAATTAGGTATGACTATAAACCTGACTCAGCCAATGGTAAAATGTCAGTTTCACAGCGTCAGATGCGTGAAATAGCAAAGGCCATCTCTATAATTCAAAGGTAATGTACCGGATGAGCCAACCCTTCGCTGAACGTTCAGGAAGTAAATAAATTGTTTGAAATGATGAGAATGCTAAAAGAGAAGGAATTGCCCTTATTTACATTTCTCATAAGATGGATGAGATTTTAAAATCTGATGATGAAATCATCGGTACTAAGAGACGGTAATCTGGTTGCGACAAAGCCATCATCAGAGACTAATATGAATGAGCTTTATTACCGCCGATGGTTGGACGAGTGCTCGAGAACCGTTTCGCCTGTGGATAATGTTCCGGGAGAGCCGGTACTTTCAATCAAGAATCTTTCTACAAAATTCTAAGCCTCAGCTCCAGGATATAAGCTTTTGATGTTAAAAGAGGAGAAATCTTCTGGACTTTTACGGACCTGTAGGAGCCGGAAGAACAGAGCTTGAGACTATTTTTGGAGTTAGAACCAGGGCCTCGGAAGAGTTTATTTTAAGAATAAGCTAGCCGAACTTTAATAGCCCTATAGAAGCTATGGAGAGTGGATTTGCAATGATTACTCGAGGAGAGAAAGGCAAATGGCTTTGTTCTCAAAGGTGACCTTACATTCAATACCACAATTGCCAACTTAGGTCAGTATAAGTCAGGAGCTGTACTATCAGATCAGAAAAATGGTAAAAAGCTACTTCAAAAAGAAATCAAGACAATGAGTACAAAGTGTATGGACCATCTGATCTCATTTTCAAGTCTTTCAGGTGGAAACCAGCAGAAGGTTATTTTTGGAAAATGGCTTGAGCGTCAGCCCCAGGTATGTGATGGATGAGCCGACCAGAGGTATTGACGTTGGCGCTAAGTGTGAGATATAGGAGCTTATTATAAAGATGGCTAAAAGAAGGTAAAACTATCATAGTTGCTTTTCTCCGAAATGCCTGAGATACTTGGTATTACAAACCGTATCGAGTTATGAGTAATGGAAGGCTTTCAGGTATAGTCAAATACCAAAGAAACCAATCAGGAAGAGCTTTTTAGACTAAGTTCAAAAATACCTATAAATGAGGGAGATAAAGTCTATGAGTAAAATATTAACAGTGGAAGAAGAGAACAACTGTAAGCCTATAGATGATTGCGTGGGTGAGATACAGGGGAAAAATCGATGCACTGAGAGTTGAGGGTACTGATAAGATTATTGCTATCCAGAGTCTGATGGAGAGCATCAAGAGATAAGACGCTTACTAATGACGAGAAAAATCTAGACCTTTCAGAACTTGCAGCAAAGCTTAAAAAGGCGGAAGAAGTCGAAAGGAAAATAAGGATCAGATAGCTAAGTATATAAGTGAGGCAGAGGCTTATATAGATGCACATTTTTGACAAAGAATACTACAATCCATTAGTCTCAAGCCGCATTGAAGCAAAAAGTGTTCAGTCTGCTCTATATAGGCTAAACTTGAGAAGCTTGTTTCTGAGCATAAGGAAAATCTTGCCGGACTTAAGGACAGCCAGGAAATAAAAGATGAAAAATATGTACAAGAACCGTCTTTTTGACGCAAAAGCTGAGTATGAAAAGCATTTCAGGACATAAAGGACAGGAAGATGGAGGCATTCAGCCATATACCATCTCATTGACTTTAGCTTAGAATGTCTAAGTTTACCTTTATGCAGAATCGAGATTAAAGCTTGAGAAATTACAAATACAGCTCAGCATTAAGAAATTCTTTCTGCAGAACGGTCTGTATCTGGCAATTATCTTGATATTCATAGGACTTAGTATAATGACACCTGTGTTAAAGGGACCACAGACACACCTGCTTACTTATAACAACGTGCTTAATATTTTGCAGAGGCATCTCCAAAGATGTTCCTCGCCCTCAGTGTAGCAGGACTCATCCTTTCTTACAGGTACCGACCTTTCTATCGGTCGTAAGGATAGGTATGGGTATGACTGTAGCAACTATACTATGCATCAGGGCGTAAATACAGGTCAGGTACTTTGGCCATGCATTTGACTTCACAGGGCTTCCTGTAGCCTTTAAGAGTTGTACTTGCGCTTGTTGTATGTGTAGTGCTTTGTACCTTATTTACATCCATAGCGGGCTTCTTTTACTGCAAAGTTTAAGATGCATCCGTTCATTTTCAACCATGGCTAACATGCTTGTAATCTTTGGTTTAGCTACCTATGCTACAAAGGGTGTATCTTTGGTGCTATCGAGTCAAGCATACCTGATATGATAATTCCTAAAGCTTAACGGCTTCCTACTATTATTCTTTGGGCAGTGCGTAATTGCTGTGGTTTGGTTCATTTGGAATAAGACACTGTTTGGAAAAAGAATCTTTACGCTGTAGGTGGTAACTCTGAAGTTACGTCAGCTTCCGGTATCTCAGTATTTGCTGTAAATCTCCTGGTGCCTCATCCTTGCAGGTATCCTTTACGGATTCGGTGCTGGCTTTGAGTGTGCAGAATGAGGGCTCAGGTCTCAGCAACTACGGTCAGGGCTGGGAGATGGACGCTATCGCGACTGCGTAGTTGGTGGTATGCCCACAGGTGGTATTGGTAAGATATCAGGTGTAGTTGTCGGTGTGCTTATATTTACAGGCACCTACTCCCTCACCATCCTTGGTATCGATACCAACTACAGTTTGTATTTGAAGGTATTATCATACTCAGTAGCGGTTACTCTCGACTGCTTGAAGTACGTACAGAAGAAGTAATTAGATATTTACCATTGCCTATGGCGTGTATATAGGGCTTTTTATGCTATAGATATTTAGTAAAAGTTGTTATTATCATTCCAAACTAAAAACGTAATATAAAGAGTTATAAATTATTTAAATAAAAAGTAAACTATATATGATATTAGTATCATCGTCAATATTAGAAATTCGAGGTAAATGATGAAAAATCTATTTTAAGTTGTTGTTGTCGATGATGATACTCCCTAAGCCTGTCATTTCTGCCAACATTTTCTGAGAGTGTTAGTGCAGATACAGGTGGGACTGTGGTCGCTGTAAGAGGCAATGTAGTTGCGTATAGGCAGACTTGAAAAAGGCTAAACACAAGAAAGCGACCTAAGAAGGCGGTTGCAAAGACGTAATTAACCCTGATGAAAGCAGAATTAGGCTTCTTTGTTAACAGAAGGCTATGAAACACTCATTTAATGAGTATAAAAAGATGCTTTTACGAGATCACCGACAATCAGAAATTCAACGAAAAATAATGGAGCATACTCATACTGGGATATCGACAGCTATAATTACAATAAAAACTACTATGTATGGGGAATTTCAGACCTAGGTACACCATAACAAGGCTCCAGGCTAAGAGGATTCTTGCCAAGGTGAAGCCCTATCATCAAGACCAGAAAAACAGCTTATCAAGCAGGTAGCAAAAGCACGTTAAGAATCTTGACAGATGAATACACCTTAAACATTAGCAGTAAAGCTGGTAAAGATAGAGAACTAAAAATCATACACCAAGTTCTGGATAAGCTATATGCTAATCCTACTATCAGTGATATAAAACCACTACAGAATAAACTTTGATGATAAGTACAGAAATACAAGAACTATATAAGTGGAGAACCGTGTAAAGTACAATATCTACCAAGAAGGAAATCAAAGCTCAGACAAGTTCAAACAACTGGTAGCGACTATAAACTCAGGTATGACACAGGAACAGAAGGTAAAGGGCTATCAATGATTTTTGATGGTAAGTGAGTACAGATATACCTTCGGCGACAATGTTAAGCTCCTAGCTAAAAATCGAAAAGTATACCCTGACGGAAAGCTTGCAAATACTCAGTATACTGCTTCTCACTGTTGTACGGAAAAGAGGCGGGCGTGTGTGATGCAAAGGCTAAGATGTTTCTATAGGCTTAGCAAAAGCATGGTATAAAGGTGCTTTTGGCATTACAGGTCGTGCGGGAGGAATGTTTCACGCTTGGAACCTGGTAAACATTGACGGCTACTGGTATCACGTTGATGTTACCTGAACAGAGGACATTATGAAGAAACGGAGAGACGAATACCTGAAAGGCTTTTGATGACTATATTAAGGGATGCAAAGAACTATCCTAGCTATGCAAACTATGATTATCCTGTATCGTAGAAAGCTATTTTCATAGCAGTTTTCATCTTGAAGGTTAACCTAAAGAAGTGTTATAATAGAAACTAAATATTAAATAAATGTAACGAGAAGAAGTCTCGAATATAAACAGGCTTTTTTCTCATTTATTTAGCGATTCAAAAGCAAACTTATTTAAAATAATACTAAATTTATGATAATATATTGTGGTCAGAACTAAAATGCTATGGAGGTAAAATGAAAAGGCTATCATTTATATTCAGCTTCGTGCTGATTTTGCATAACAAGCGGTGTATACACTAAAGTGGATAGTGTAAATCCCGGTACATCAAGAATTGCAACAGTTGCAGTTAAAAAGAGCAAAATGTTAAACAAAAGCAGAAGAATAATCAATAAAGCAAAGCTGATAAACCTCGATTATAAAAGATGTGACCAAACTTGATAAGAATATTAGGGCTAAAGATATCGAGAAAGAGTCAAAAAACAAGGATAGTGAATTTAGTAAGATATTTGGACAGGCTCACTCGAAAGTGTAGAATATAACGAAATAATGTCAGATGTCAAAGGGATATAAAGACATCAACGTATGATAAAGGAGGCAATACTACTATTTTACACTTAAGACTGATTACAAGATAAAACAAGGGCTGAGGCAAAGATTATTTTATCTATATTCAGCCTATTATACGGACTAAGAGAACTTATTAAGAGTATAGGCACATACAGAGAATCTGGACGAAGAATTTTTCTATTAACGTAGATAACAGAGTCTTATCGTATACCAATCAAAAAGAGTATATATGCACTATGGGATGAACTCTACGCAATACCTGGAAATAAACGACATAGTTCACTACAGCAAGGGAGATGATTCGGATTTTATTCAGTATAAGAACTATTTTAAGTGGAAAACAAAAATAAAGTATGATATCACAGGAAGGAAGTCGCTGATCTGAATAATTTTGTGACAATCTTGGTTTGCAGAAAATATAAGCCTGAAATGACAGAGGAAGAGAAGAGCGAGAGACTAATGACTTTTATGGTTAAAGAATACAGATATACCTATGGTGAAAAGAAACTCGTCAACGGATACTTTATCGTGTCGGGAGGAAACCTTGGGAAATATTCTGTGTAACAAGCTTCTTTCTCTGTTTTATGGTAAGGGAGGGGTATGTGATGCAAAGGCTAAGATGTTCTACAGGCTTTGCAAAAAGCCTGCAGGTCTTGATGTCATATATATAACAGGTAATGTTGATGATGGGGCCTATGTCGAACCTGGTGAAGATTGACGGCAACTGGTATCATCTCGACAATACCTGGAATAGGGGCGGTATGATGGAAGGAGATATGACTACTTTTTGAAACCAGAGCTTATTATTTAAAAAGGAGATGCCACAATGAGCAAAGACCACAGTTAGACAGAGCAAAATACCCTCCGCCAATGCTGACTATCCTCTAGGGACCGGAACAGGCATTACCTGATGATCTGGAGAACAGTTATGACTCGTTTTCCCTAAAGAGCTCTCAACTGTCTATAGATTATTGGCGGAATTGTGATATCATTATAAAGTTAGGAACGAATTAACTATAAATTAGCATAGATTCAACCTCGAGGAAGACATGGGGAGAGTAATTGGTGGTAGCAAATCAAAAGGTGGAGGGCAAGACAACCACGGTAATCAATCTGTCAGCCTGCCTTGCGGAAAAGGGGCAAAAAGGTTCTTGTTATAGACATTGACCCACAGGAATACTTCAAGCGGACTGGGAGTGGACAAGAACAATGCTGAAAAACACTGTGTACGAGCCCTCTTAGAGAGAGTGAGCTTAACGACTGCATTATAGAGAATGATATGATGGTCTTTCGATTGTGCTGCAAATGTAAAATCCTGCAGGTGCTGAGATAGAACTTATAGGAATACCTGACCAGCATTATATTTTAGCAGCTATATCGAAGCTGTGAGGCAGACTACGACTTTATTATCCTTGATTGTCCGCCATCCTCAAATACTCTCACTGTAAATGCAATGTCTGCGGCTGATTCGGTGTTTGTGCTGATACAGTGCGAATACTACGCACTTTGAGGGACTAGCCAGCTGATACTATACAATAGAGCTTAAAGGCGAGAATGAACGAAAAAGCTATACGATAGAGGGAGTGGTATTTACTATGTACGATGCCCGCACCAATCTCTCACTTCAGGTGGTTGAAGAACGTATGATGCTGAAGCAGAATATACAAGACGATAGCTACCAAGAAACGTTAGACTGGCAGAGTCACCAGCCACAGTGTGCCAATCAATATCTATGATTCCAAGTCGGCTGCGCAGAAGGCTATAGGGCGTTGGCTGATGAGGTCATAGAGAGCGATGTAACAGGATATTAGTGAAGAGAGGATAATAGGCAATGAAAAAAGGGTTAGCAAGGACTTGATTCGATGATTCCTGAGAAAAAGACTAAGGCAGAACTAAGTGAGGCGCTGATAAGTCTTTCTTAGAAATAAAAATATCTGAAAATAGACCCTAATATGGGGCGACCAAGAAAAAGGTCGATGAAGACGAGTCTTAGAGCTTTCAGAATCCATTAAAATACACGGTGTCATTCAGCCCTATCATCCTCACAAAAGAGGAAAGCGCTATGAGATAATAGCGGGCGAGAGAGCTGAGAGCTTCAAAGCTTGCGGACTCACAAGATTCCTGCGTAATAAGGAGGCACCGACAGAGAAATAATGGAAGCAAGCTCACTTTATTGAGATTCAACGTCAGGACCTAAATCCGCAGGAAGAGGCTGAAGGCATGTGAGAATCTCATAGACGAGTATAAAAATGAAGCAGGACAGACTCTTTGCTGGAAAGAGTGTCTAAGAGCCGTTCTGGCAATCGCACGCACTAAAGGCTTCTGTAAGCTTTGACGACAGAGCTAAGCTCGATGCTTGCGTGAAGGACTTATTTCACCGGGACACGCACTAGGGCATTGCTTGCCGTTGGAGGATAAAACAAGCAAAGACAACTCGCAACCAGGATATTTGATGAGGTAAGCTAAGTGTGAGAGAGACTGAAAAGCTGGTTAAGCATATCTAGAGAAGAAGGAGCCTGAAAAGAGAAGAAACCCTCAGAAGACTTGCTTACAAGAAGCTTGAGGACAGTCTCAAAAGAGCATTTTGGGCAGTAAGGTAAGCATCAAAGGGCAGAAACAACGCAAGTGTGGTAAGATAGAAATGAGACTATTATTCTGCTGAAGAACTGGATAGAATTAGCGGAACGACTTTTCCACAATCAAGAAATAGGATACAAGAGGTAAAGCAAAATGAAGTTGTTTGGTTATGATTTTATTGACAGGTAGTATAGTAATCTGTGGCTTGGCAGGAGACAATACTCGTCGCTATATTTGATATCATCTCAGTGTTAAGATTTCCAGGACTTAAAGAGGATAGAAAGATTAACTCAAGGCGCGATGGAAGCCTTTGAAGATAGAGGTAGCTGAAATTTGCTCAGATTACTGGAGATTAAAAGAGGTTCAGAAATAAGATTACAGCAAAATACTGAAATGATATCTAGGCCGCACGTCACCATCAGAAAGGCGACCATGCGTATAGTTGATGATCTATCCATGGCTGACTTATGGGGAGGTCAGTTAAGCCCAGTTATCGTTATGCTTGATGAGAGAGACAATGGTTTTCTCATTAACTCGCACGCAGTACCACAGGCAGGTACCTACACATATGTTAAGAAAATAACAGATGTGCCTTTCGCAGATGTGGACGCTATTGAGGAAAGAGGCAGTAAGTGGCAGAGGCACTAAGTCAAGAAAACAAGATAGGACACCCACAGATAGGAGAGACCTCATGCACAGCCTTTTATTTTTAAGGCCGGTATTTAAGGAAATGATATGCGGACTGACCTTATGCGAGTTTATACCACTACGATATACCAGAGTGATAAAACAGGAGAATGTTGGGCACTGGTGCACATAAAAATGGCGACTGCATGGTAGGAAACGAGAGAGAGAGTCCGAAGATATTCAGGAAAGAAGCTTTTAGTGAGACGTGTGCAAGACAACAAAGAGCTCTGGGAAAGTCCGGAAAGGCAGAGGTGTTCCCTCTTCAACCAAGCTTATTTGCTGCTGAAACTGACCATCAGGTTCATCCCTGATGATACTACGCTAAAGAGCACGGCGGCTACTCTCAGGCAAGACAGAATGTTGGTATGTGGCTGATGCAAAGAAGGTGCAACCATAGCTATAGGGCACAATGCTAAGACCAAAGAAGGGCTCCATAAATATGTGGATGAAAAGAACTGCAGAGGTCTCACTCAGAAATCGGTAGAGGCGACTTTTCTTTTATTGAGCCGGGTACTGTACCACGCCATAGGGAGGAACCGTAATACTTTGAGCCCAGCAGAACAGTGATATAACTTTATAGACTGTATGACTATGACAGGCTCAGGATGGCAAGCCACTACGTGAGCTCCATAAAGACAAGTGCTTTGATCTCATAACCTGTCCATTTGAGCAAAGAGCTCGTACACAGATTTAAAGACTTTGGAGGATGGCTCCATCGTTAGAAAACCTTGTGGTATGTGACCTCTTTGAAGTAAGCTATATCGAAGGTCGTGAAACGGTAAAACTCCACAGGAGACAGACTTCACGATTGGTGAGCGTACTAGAGGTGAAGGAGTACTTATAAGTGGCGACGTGATAAGTATGATATAGGGAGAACATTTCATCCTCCCTTATGGCTTTGGTGCTTATGAACTTAAAAGGTAATATGGAGCTAATAATATCTGGTACGCACTCAAATGATAATATGGAGCTCATAATATCTTGTTGCACCAACGATGATAGATGAGCTCATAATATCTGGCCTCTACTTAACGATTAAAATGTACTCAAGTACAGGCTGTAAGAGGAGATACCCTCTCCATCAGCTTCGCTAAAACGCCCACGTAGGACTGTCGATATCAAGTACAGCTACCACGGTTGCCGGATTTATCGTGTAAAGGAAAGAGGACTACTTTCACAGAGTTTGATGCAGAGTCACGGCGATATGCCCCGGAAGAGGCGTGGACATCCTCTACTGGCTGGAGGCTGTCAGTGGACACCGCGGTTCTCGCTACACTTACCTTTCCCACGAGATGGTTACACAGGCAGGTTTACCTTGAAAAGGTCCGAGGATTAGCTTATCATCTTTAAGCAGATAAAATAGCCGACCCAGTTTATATCAGTAAGCTCCATATTTAAGAGGGCTGATGCATCTTTTGAAAGACTAGCAGTGAGGGCTCTGCTTACATCAGATGTAAGAGCCTCTGATTTAACGATATGAGTGAATAGTTTGTCATATATTCTCCTTTGGCTGTAATATATTTTGTCTCAGAATACTCACAATTATTTGTTCATAACAAGCAGATAAACAGGTAACAGGGAAAAAGTTTCAAAAATTGTAAGAAAAGATTAAACTAAAGCCACTCTGTAATTGACACTTATCTTGTTATATAATAGAGTGTATATATATGGATTTAACTTTTATGTGTAAAGGAGAAAACAGGATGAGCAATGAAGATGAATTTTTAGAATACGAAGCTTCTTCTGGCAGAGCAGGTAAAAAGGAAAATGGACGCTAAAACAAAAGGGTGAAAGACATGTATGAATGATAAAAAGAAAACCAAGGAAAAGAAAAAGAAACTAAACATTTTACTAAGGTACTCTGGTCCTCTTTAGTTATCATACTGGCGGGAGGCTCCTTTCTTGTATTTACAAGACCGGGCAGAAAAGATAACGTCCAATCTTGCAGTTGAACGAGCAAACACTGGAGGACGGGCAAGAACTCAAGCGACATCGGATGATAAAGCTCTGCTACGAACGCTTCAGGCTCTGCGGTTGAGACCAAGGAGGAAGAGAGAGGGAAGAAGGACTAAAGGTGGGTGAAATCACTGAGAACATAGACTCCATCTAAGATGTCCGCTACCTTTAGAAATGCACTTCACGAGGACCAGGTATACAACATCCTTCTCCTTGGAGTAGAGGCTATTGGCAATAACAGCACGGCTTCAGGACGTACTGATTTCCATCACTCGATACTACATTAAACACCAAAGCAGAAGACCCTGGGCCTCACCTCTACTCCTCAGAGACAGTTATGTGGACTATACCGGGATTCTACACACGAATCACGTCAAAGATTTACACTGACACGGCGGAGTTCCTCTCTATGTGGTATGAGACCATGGCTTATAGCTACTGGACGACTAAGGCTTGACGGCTCTATCGCAGTTAGCTGGCTTTAAAGACATTTCAGAGAAATCATTGATGACCTTTGGAGGAGCCGGGAGAGAAATCACCTGCAGGTGAGGCTCAGTACTTAAATACCAATGAACTACATTTTCAAAGAGGTCTAACCGTACCTTTAAAGCCGGGAATGAACCACATAGACGCAATCAGGCTCTTGGGCACTGGCAAGGAGGTAGGAAGGTAGCTACCGTGGATGGCTCAACAACGACCAGGGAAGAAACCTCAAGGCATAGAAGGGTTATGGCTAAATATATTTGAGGAAGTGAAGAAAAGAGTAACTCCTATTACTCTTGTAAAAGTCGCTATGATACCGTATTCTCTCAGGTACAGACTGACATTACAGAAGAGTGCTCGAAAGTTCATACCTCGCAGAGGTGATGGAGCTACAGCTTAGACGGTGTACCTCTCGATACTTTCGGGCTTCCTGCAGAAGGGACATCAGGGTGCCCTTGCACGTGGAGACGGCTGTTGTAACCTTTGATATTCCCTGGAGAATAAGGGATGGACTGGCTACACTTAGTACTTTGGCGACTCATAAAAAGCTCGCAATACCGAATCAGCCATGACGCAAAAGAAAACGAAGAATAAGTAAAATACAAATCTAACCGATGGGGCAGCACGTGTCGAGTTTTTCTGTGGGAAGGAGGACGTATGGGTGACTCTGTTGTTGATGTTTCTCATAATCATTTTTGCCTCAGTGTCCTCTCTTGACAGAATATCAGCCAAGATGAGGCATGCCAGCTCTCTTCTCCTGCATTTATTTTTCCTGGCATACTTTGCTTGGATCTGATGGAATCTTAAGGATACCTTTTAGAAGACTATAAATTGCGGAGAGAATATCTGCTCCATAAGCTCTTATATTTGACTATATTTTACGGAGGCTTTGGTACGGACTGGGACGCAGCGAAAGCCCGTAGCCCATAAGTCAGGACCATATCCACATTTGTAGCTCTCACAGCATTTATCACTGCTGTATTTGCCACGTGCTGAGAACTCCAGCTGGACAGATCCCTGATACAGGCTCTATAATAGGCTCCACAGATGCGAGCCTCAGTCTTCTCCAGACATGCATGTTCCAGAAAAACTAAACCTAAAATACAATACAGCGTCACTGCTTGAGCTTGAGAGCGGAGTAACGACCCTATCGCACATAGTCTTACCATACTCTTTATTCAGCTGTTACAAAGTAGTGAGAATGCATCAAATCGGTTCTTTTGGTACTAGGGCAGCATGGGCTTTGGCAGTGGGAGTACGAATGTTCGACTCTTATTGCTATTTGGACCCTGCAGCAACATACTTTACAGAGGCAGATGGCTTTGATACCATCTGTGTATTTGGCGTAGCTCTGCTGGTCTTTAATGCAGGAGCGAGCGCAATGGGTGGAACAGCTACCTAAGTGCATATATCACAGGAATAATAATGGGTGCGCCGTATCGAGGGACAAGAGAAGAACCTGGTGCATTTGCTTTGACGAACTACAAAGCCTTATGCAGATGGTTATCTTCTTCCTTTAGGACTCCTGTCAAAGCCCTCCAAAGCTCCCTGGGGTAGCGGCTCGGCTATATTCATATTTTTATTTATGACATTTTGTGGCAAGACCGACTTGCAGCAATGTGCGACACTCGGCCCTCTTTTAAGAGCAAGGCAAATCAGAGAGCTCTCGTGTCTTTGCAGGAGCTTAGAGGCGCCTACGTGTGTGTTTGCAATCATGGCTGTACGGCACAGAACTTTGACGAAAATCTCTCCACATTACACTATAGTGCTGCTTTCAATCATATTTCGAGGGGCATCCTGCCGAAAGATAACAGAAACACCTGACGACGCAATGAGACCACCAGGAGACGTTATGAAGACGTTGCACTGACTATACTGAGGAGGTTCCTTGTTCAGTTTATTCAGTTTACCACACCGAAAGGCGTGCATTACTGGGCGGGGAGGACGCGCCATGGATAGAGACACCTCCTGAAACCATCATCATAGTTTCCAGTTACAAAATGAGTCGGGGACAAAGGTTCCTGTAAATGGTCGAACAGTTCTAAAGGAGGGGACAAGGTTATACTCTCGGCTGTATGTTCCAGAGGCACAGCACGAGGCACAAATGCTAAAGTAAATACAGATCAACAAGACAAGCAGCTACATTGGCAAAGGCACTCGAGATACCTACTGATGATGACAGCAGTGATAATACTAATTAAAGAGGGATGATGTCACGCCCTAATGGAAAATATAGTGTTAAATGAAGGCGATAAAGCTGTAGGTAGACAGTAGTGAGCCAGGTAGACTAGAAGGAAATTATGTTTAAGACAGATTTGACAACGACAAGTATCTGAAAATGCAGTCAGAAAAGGATTATGGAGCGAATTAAGAGTTTCGGTGGAAAGCTCTATATAGAATTTGGAGGCAAGCTCTTTGACGATCACCACGCCTCAAAGAGTGCTGCCGGGATTCAAGCCTGACAGTAAGATAAGGATCTTACACAGATTAGGGAGACGTAGAGGTAGTAGTGGTCATCAACTCTGCCGGTATAGAGAAGAATAAGGTGCGTGGTGACCTTTGGCATAACCTATGACCTGGATGTACTGGGGGAGCATAGATGCATTTTAGAAGCTATGGGCCTATATGTTGGAAACGTAGTACTTACAAGATTTGAAGGTCAGAATGTGCCATCCAGTATCAGAAAAAGCTTGAAGCGCTGGGTATAAAGGTGTACAGACACTACCCAATAGCAGGTTATCCAAAACGATGCGCCTACGAAATCATAAGTGATGAAGGCTATGGTAAAAATGATTATATAGAGACAAAAGCACTCTTGTGGTGGTTACAGCACCGGGACCTGGAAGCGGCAAGATGGCAGTATGCCTCACAGCTCTACCACGAGCATAAGCACGGAATAAAGGCTGGCTATGCCAAGTTTGAGACCTTCCTGTATGGAATCTATCCCTGTCACCTGTAAACCTTTGCTGTAGGGCGGCTACAGCTGACTTAAATGACGTAAATATGATAGACCCATACCACCTTGAGGCTTATGGCCTTACTACAGTTAATTACAATAGGGATGGTAATCTTCCTGTGCTTAACGCAATGTTTGAAAAAGATATACGGTTCCCTCCCCATACAAATCGCCTACAGATATGGGAGTAAATATGGCTGGTAACTGTATATTTGATGATGAGGCTGTGAGAGCGGACAGAAGCCAGGAGATAATGGAAGGCGTTACTTTAAGGAAAGATGTGAGCATGAAAGGGTAACAGCAAGGAAGAGGTGGTAGAAGCTTGAACTCATCATGAAGAAGGCAGGAACCAGGTGCAGGATAGAAAATCGTGTTGCTTAATGACCTACCAATGCTGAGGTGACAGGAGAGCCTGCCAGTGCCATCGAGAGCTGGCTGATGGCAGTGTGTGACAGGCAAGACTTGAGAGCTGAGCTACATCTGCTCGCTCTAATGACACTTAAGAAAACTCGGCGGGACTGCCTGATGAGCTTAGACTTATTTCTCCAGGAGTGTAATAGAGCCTATTCAGCAGTTAAGATAAAGCACCTGGCAACCACAATCCAAATCTGCATATTGCTGGATGCTGATTGCACTTACCATTTGTGCAGGAACCGATGAAAATGCGGCAAAGGTGGTTTGCAAGCGATGAGCTTAAGGCTGTGGCACATTCCTCAGTTATCCTTTCAAGTGAAGACCAGCGTACACTTGCAAAGCTTGCTATCAACCTCACCTGTGAGCCAAAGTATCAGACTAAAAGCTTTTTCACAACTAAAGGGTGGATTTATGCTATGTTGCGGTGCCATATTTTAATAACCTGATATGTCTCTACCTATATGTTAAAAATTTTAACTTGAAAATATTTGACACATGTATATTAGAATAATAACATTAAACAGTTTTGGGAGGAAATAAAATTATGGCTAAAGAAATTAGGAGCAGAAAAGCCCTTGCATTAAATCTTGAATTCCTTATAGGAGAATATGAGAAGAAGCTTAGTGCTGAGGATACAGAAGAAGGCAAGAAACGTCTTGGTGAGCTTCTTGAGGCTTGTAAGTCCTTAAATGGCAGAGCCTTTCAGACTTACTTCACTTGTAGATACAGGAGCATTTAACAATGTTATTTCTGCATACTGTATGAAGCTATGCAGGAGACAGGAAGAGTCCGAATCAGAGTGTGAAGAAGTTCTTAACAAGCTTGGGAGCTTTGACTATGATGCAGATAGTGTTGTAATTCCTATGTTCCTGGTTGAGGCTGATGAGACAGATAATAAGTTTACATTTTGAGGATTAGATGTTTATTGATGAATTAATAGAGGGCTGTGAGTTAACGCTCACAGCGCGCTAGTTCTAAGACCGCAGTTTTAGCTCTAAGGCAGTAGACATACCAGTCCGAAGGACAAGAAGGAGAATATCCGGTTTTATTGAAAGACATGAAGGCGGTCTTTTTCCTTATGTGGTGGGCGAGATGTTTGCTTTAACGGACACCCTTTAGCTTCTGACAACAATGAGATATCTGTGATTTTATCGGCATTTTGGATTCAAAGCCTTATGAATGGCAAAATGTTAGGGTTTATAGGATTAATCTTGACAACTACGGGCCTGCACACTTATTATCTCAGAGGATGATGCTGGAGTCCTTTCAGGGAGAAACAGCTTTAGAGTTCCTCTCACAATGAATGCTACATAAAGCTTGGGAGCGATGATACGCTTAATAAGGCTAATTTGAAGGACCTTAGTTCAGTAGGTATTGGAATAGTTATGCCTAAGTTTTTGTTTGTCGAGGCGGAGAGGATATTCTCGTAACATTTTCAGACTATATGAAGATGTTTAGTAAAGAGTCCTGCGCGTCAGCCTGAAACAAAAGATAAGAAGGACATCGCAAGGTTCAAGCAGATTTCCCTTATTGAGGCTATGAACGGTGGAGGCAGTGCCGAAAGTCGGAAAAAGTTAATCAAAAGAATCGAGTTTGTTATAAAAGCTAAGATAGTTAGAGTTGTCAGATACAATCAACAGGAAAACCATAGGTTGTAGGTTTCTTAGCTATTAATCAGGAGCTTAGCAAGTATGTAAATGAGAAACAGATGGAAAAGCGAAGGGCAGAACAGACATCTCTACGGTAAAGATAAATAGTGTTATGGATAACCGGTCGGCGTTGAACTTGACTGGTTTTTGTAAAAATGAGCGAATTACGAATATTTTTGACACCCACATCATATAATTAAAGGAAAATGAAATGAAGCAGGTAGAAATAAGACTAATAGATTTATCTGTGAAGAAGGAAATGAATATCTGAAAAAGTGCTTATGCTGAGATAAAAAGGCAGAATTGTGGACAAGACTATACTCAGGAATACATTTGAAAGTGCTTAGGCTGTTGCCTAAAGAAAGCGTGGATTTGCTAATAGTGGACCCTCCTTACAACCTCGATAAGGTTTCCATAAATAAATTTCAAGAAAACCAGTACGAGCTACTTGGAATATAAGGATGGATAAAGCTGAAGCCTCTGTAAGGCAAATGGGTGACAGAATATGTCTGCAGAAACTGATTCCAGTTCCGCGATATTTATGAAGCTATAGAAGCCTACTGTCTATAAAGCAAAACCGATTACTGGCAGAGGAAAAGAGCAGAGGGGCTCTTAGTAACTGGAAGAAGAGTAGCATGGAGGATATCTGGTTTAGTGACGAATTCTGCCAAAGTATACCTTCAATGTAGAAGCTGTTAAGATGAGAAGAAGTGTGATTGCGCCGTATAAGGTGGACAGGAAGCCAAAAGGACTGGGAGGAAAGCGGAGTCAGGTAACTTTAGAAACTACCTATCCGTCTAATTTTTGGATGATATTTCCATTGTCATTAAAGGTCTATGTCCGAGAATACCGCTCATCTACTCAAAAAGCCTGAAGCTTTTAGCTAAGCTCATTCTAGCAAGCTCAATGCGGGAGATGTGGTTCTGGACCCTCCTGGCTCAGGCTCTACCTCGCTAACTGCAAAGAAGCTTGGAAGGCTATATGGGATAGAGCAGAATGTGCAATACTGTATAGGCTGGAAGGCTTGAAATGGCTGAAGAGGGACAAGACAATCCAGGGCTATGCAGATGGCGTACTTTTGGGAAGAAATACGGGAGGCTGCAAAGGAAGGGTGAAAGAGAGTAAGAGTTTCTGAAAAGGTAGAGAGTTAATGTCGCTGGGCAGTTGTCATCATCCTGTAAAAGGCTTGTAATTAGGGGATTCTTTAATGTAATTATCACAGCTGTGTGACACTTCGCCCTTTGACCATAGTCCTGCTAAGTTGATTTGCCCTGAGCATATGCGGCTTCTTTTGCACCGTCAATCTCAGGATTAACATATTTGCTAAACCAAGCTTCAAGCTCATATCTAAGCTCGGTGGCAAGCTCATCATCGCTATCTTTTTAGCAGGAGGTTGTTTCTTTCATCAGGATCATTTATTAAATCTACATTTCATCAGGTCCATAAGATAGCGTTTATGTACTTAAACTCCTTGTTTTCTAATCATTCCGATTTGGACCATACTCATCAGAACAATGATTTTTATCATCCTGCTCAAAGTCAAGGCCCTTCAAGGCAGTGGCAAAGCTTCTTCCCGGGAGGGTTTCATCCTCGTAATCTGCTATTCCCACATAGTTTAAGAGCGTTGGCATAAAAATCATAGGCTGCAAACAAGTGCATCGTGAACCTTTATTTTCAGGAATAATCGCGGGCTGTGAAGCAATGAAAAGGCACTTTTAACTGAGCTGTCATACATATTGATTGGAAAGGTACCATTTCCTTACCCCCAAAAAGCTCATATTGACGCAGACTAAAACCGTTATCACTGCTAAACACAATAAGTGTATCTCTCTGATTCCAAGGCTTTCGACCTTGTCTATTATCCTGCCAACCTTCAGCATCCATAGCAGTAACAGCAGCAAAATAGCCTATGAGGTTAGAACGCAGGGTCTTTGTGCTACCTCTTTAGTAAAGATAAATACTGTCAGGATGCTCCTTCTCCTCGAATAGTGTCAAAAGGGCAGTCTTTATACAAATCAGTGTATTCTTTGAGGGTGGTTATTAACTCAAAGGAGAGATGTGGAGCAGATGCAACAGTAGTAAAATTGCTGTTTTCCGGCATTTTCATCGATAAATTCTAAGGCATCATCGGTTATTACATCAGTTACATACAAGGTTCATTATAGTACTCCGTCTTTATAAAGGTGCATTGTAGTAAGGTCCACCTCCGGACTTGTGAGCAAACCAATGAGAGTAACTCTTTTGAGGCTTGGCACTGTTTCCAAGATGCCATTTACAGACAGACCGCATATATATAGCCGTTTGCGCAAGTACATCGGTATAAGCCTTCATACCTTCTAGGTATTCAATGTCTTCCTGCTTTTGTTGTCATTTCTAAGCCAGCTGAACACTCATCTGAGAAGGATTCTCCCGTTACAGTGGAAAGCCCAGCAGGTGAGCATAAGGAAGCTTACAGATTGTCAATCAATATTCCCTCCTTGCCAGTCTATCGAGGGTTTGGAGTGATGATTTCTTTATTACCTGCACATCCCATCGACCATCTCTGGTCGTCAGATAAAAATAAAAATAATATTAGATTTTTAGTATTCATATCAGTCTTGTATGATAATTAGTAATTATCACTTATTCCTTTCTTTTAATATTGTGGTTATAATACATTCAGATACTGCTAGGACTTTTGATTTTGTCTTGTAGCTTTGACTACTTAACAGGAGTGTATTCGCTACACTTTATCTGAATTGTTTATGTGCTGGATGTACCGAGACACTTTGTTCAATAGTGCTCGATTTTCAATCAAGTCTACGATGATAATCGTTTGCGGATATCACAGTATCAGATCTTATGAAAAGGGAGGATTACCCTCATCAGTTTATGTATGGCAGTGATATTGCCAAACCAACCATTTTGCTCTGCCATTTTCCTTCAGAAGGTGAAACGACTCATCGAGCCGTTTAGAATTGCAAATGACGCTGATGGCTTCCATCTGCTGGCTTCAAACTCGAATCATTCGATAAAGGCCAACACCATCATCGGTCGTGAGTCAACGGCACACTACGGTGACAACCTAGTTCGATACCTTGCTGCGGGCTTTACAAAGTGTGTGTACTAAACCCTAGTAAGACGTCTCAAATGCGTAAAACAATATCTGCAAAACAAAGACGGATAAGGTCGACACTTATGTCATTACTAAAACTCTTATGATGCAGGATACCTTAAAATTTATCAGCTTTCTATGATCTTGATCTGATGGAGATTGAAGGCACTTTAGATCTTTCAGACACAATAAAACAACGGACAGCATAAAATACAACTGAAAACTATGTTGATCAGGTATTTCCGGAATTACAATACTTCTTCAAATCCGGTCTGCTCAAAAGGCTGTATATGCTGTACTAAAAGAAGCACCTTCGCCTAACAGGATTGCTTCCATGCATATGACTCATCTGGCAACTCTGCTCAAAACTACATCTCACGGACACTTTACAAAGGAGCAGGCCAAGGAATTAAGAGTTCTGGCACAGAAGTCTGTCGGCGCAAACGACAGCACTTTATCTATTCAGATAACTCAGTCCATAGAACAAATCGAGTTACTGGACAGCCAATTAAAAAGATTGAAGAAGAAATGACTGACTATATCGATAGTTCAATGATTCTGTCATAATGACCATTCCGGGTATCGGTTATATAAACGGCGGAATGATTCTTGGCGAAAATAGGGTGATATTCACCGTTTCTCCAACCCTAACAAGCTGCTGGCTTTTGCCGGTCTGGATCCATCTGTTTACCAGTCCGGTAACTTTCAGGCCAGACGAACACGGATGTCTAAACGCGGCTCCCGTGTACTAAGATATGCACTGGTCAATGCAGCTTGAATGTTATTAGGAACAATTTTACCTTCAAGTCTTACTATGAAAGCCAAAATGGCTGAAGGGAGGACACACTATAATGCCTCGGACACTGTTCCGGAAAGTTAGTCAGATTATCTGGAAGATGCTCACTGACAAAGTTGAATTTAACCTCAAACTAAGAGGTCTATACCAACGTCGATAGTATCCCGAAAAAGGCACCCTAAAAGCGGGAGCTTTGTTAAAGTTACCTTTTTTACCATCGATATAAAAAGAAAGTTTTACCTAATTTAAACTTGACTTTTCATAGCTGGTCTCCTGTAATGTATAGATGATGAACTGATACGAATGAATTTGTCACAAAATGGCAAACCGTATCCATCTTTAAATTATCTATATTAGCCCATCTTCAATGTCAATACTGTGTGACGCAAATTATTAAAGAAATGTCAAATAATTTATATAATAAAATTCAATTGGCTACTATGCTTTCAGGCTGTTAAATATTATTTTTGAATTTAACAATAAAATATTGGGATGTGATATGACATATCAGATACCATATTTAAGAGGTATAGTTGTCGCAGCTGAGAAATAAGCTCGGGGGTAACACTTACCTCTTCCTGTGCAGGGTTAGAAATATTACCTAGCGAAAAGATGTTGCCATTTCAGGTTATGGCAGACCCAAGCGTAGGTGGAGTGGTATAACTCAGAAATACGCTAAAACTAAGGAGTCTTGATTAATAATCAAGGCATAAGTATGATACTGTTCTGCGCGTTTTCTAACTGATGTTACCAAAATCTACTACCTGATAGCCGTAAAATGTTATACTAGGGTAAACTAAAACATATGGTACCCACAAAAAGCAATGCAATATGTCAAGAGGCATTTTGAAAAGATTTTTAGATAAAAGGTACTTAACAAACCTATGTACACCATAGAAATGGAGAACATAAGTTTAATATTCTCTATTGATTACCTACCCTTTCCAGAGAGTAGAGTTGGCTTTTTGTCCAGCAGTCCAAAAAGCATACGTAAAATTTATGGGATGTCAACGCAGTGCTCTTTTTGTGCTGATGCGCAGTAGTCTCAGCAAACTTTTTGTCATAAAAATCTCTATATTCCGGACAGTTATTGATAACGCTTCCGGTAGCTTCTATGACATAGTAACGGGTAACGGTTTCCGGCTTTTGCTCATTTTAGTATCTTCTGCACGGAAGTTGCCTGACTGATTTTCTTTCAGACGATGCCGCAATATTTAGCGAGCGTGCGCCATTGCCGGTAAAAGCTTTGATGGCACCTGTTTCAGCAAGTATACCGCTGCATATACCATGACCTATGCCCGGGATTGATTTTCAGTACCTGATACTCGACAGGGTTTAGTCCCTGCACGGTATGTTCAATCGCCTTTTCAATTGCCTTGAGCTCTTTCTCAAAAGCTCTGATGCAATTAAAAGAACTGCTGATAGACAACGTAATCGGTTCAGCAACGACTTTGTCCAGACGGTATGAACCATTAGCATAGCTTTCTTTAAAATCTTTACAGCTCTTCCGGATCAGTAATGCGTCCACGGCTTTTTGGATTCAATAGAGTTCGACCAGTTCTTCAATAGAAGCCCCAATGATATCATCATTGGTTACGTGTTCCAGGATGGCTTCTGCGGTTGCACCATATTTGTTGCTGAACGGATGGTCTTCCTTTTCAGCCTCATGGCAAACTCACTGAATTTGAGGAGGAGATGTTGTTAAGCACATGGTCTTCTCACGTGCAATGCATTCAGTGATGTGCAAACGGTGTCTTGTAGCTTTTGAAGAGCCAGATACTGGGCCCCACGCCACGGCTTTTATACTGATACGTCCGACTCTTGCAGTCGGCTATGACAAAGGAATCAATGCCATCGTTCTTGTCGAGAGAATTGAATGATTCTTTGTACTTGGCAACTTCTTTTCGGATTGAGACAGTATACCTCTGTCCCAAATGGTGCCAACAAACCACTGGCTGAAAAGATAACTGGCAATATGTACACCGTAAAATCCAGTAGACTCAAGTCCGATGATTATGCATGGTTGAACTCTATGGTGGGGCTGAAAGAACGTCCACAAGAAGGGACTCAAGAGTCTCTGCACCTTCTTTGGCATTAGGCACGGGCTACATGTGGATATCCTGGTTGAAAATCAATGGCAGAAACAACATTTGTACGGGATCCTATATCAATCCCAACAAACAGCGTTGACAGGTAATCGGTTTCTTCATATTAATCACCTCCTCTCATCATCAGAATGGGCGTGAAATAGAGGACATGGTTTATCCCAAACCAATACACCAGTCTCAAACCTCGCGTTATGAGCATTGTCCGTAGAAACGTCCTGCTGGAGACTTTAGAACCGGGATACGAGCATTTGTGTAATAGATCTGAGTGTATCGTCCGGGCTTAAGCTTTCATAGCATGTAGCATAAGCTCTGCAGGAGGGTGTACAGAGTGACCACAGCCTTGATTCACTCAAAGGAACCATTATAGCATTTGGGACAGTCATAGTCGCAATGTAACTGTAAAACCGTATAGATGAGAAATGGACTGCCAGCACTTGGTGGAGGAGAATCCTCCAGACAGATAAGAATGTCCACACATCTATACTCAAAAGAAAAAGTTTGAACCCGATTTTATTGGCTACAAACTTATTATACGAGGAGGCTAGCTTTGAAAAATAAAGGGGTTTATAGCGCTTTGTCTGATACTGTTTTTAGCAAGTGATATATTTAACGACTCTTGCTAATTCTGCAGAGGAGAATCTGGTATGGAGTAGATATGACGGGGACTGATGGTAAGGTGAAAACTTGTCCGATAGAAGTGGAAGATGAGCACCTAACCTTTGATATATCAGAATTTCCTAATAGCTACTATAGAGGGGATGAAAACATAATGGAAAGGTGACTGCAAAATATACATTTTACAATCCGTCTGATTATAAGGTACACTGCAAAGCTTTGTGTTTCCATTCGGATATTATCCGGAATATGGGACTGATGAATACAATGAAGAAAATCAGATGTACACAAAGAATAGATGATACTGCAAGTTTGATATAAAATAAATGATAAGGAAATCACTCTGAGGCATAGTCTTTATAGTAGCGACTATGATTTTGATATTTATAAGGAAATGAGCTTTCATTATTGAGCTATATAAAGGATGATTTTTATTCTCCTGAACTTCCCGTTACAAAATATGTCTATGAAGATTAGTGGAGTTGATAAAAAGCTTTTATAACAGAGAAGTAGCAGAGATAGAGTTCCTGCCTTTGATGGGAAAAAGAAGATACTATCTTGAACAATCATCCTATGGTTTTACAACAAATGACAAAGGAATACCAGGATAGGTGTGGAGGTGCAGAGAATGGTGAAGAGGGTGAGGTTTATGTAATAGGGTGAGCCTGTCGAGATTTACCAAAGTGGAAATTTTTACGGAAAAGCAGTAGTAATGAAAGCAAAGAAATCAAAGGAGAAATGAAGCCGATCAACTTCTAAGATGACATTTAAGGAATTTGCTACAGCAAAGCTGACAAAAATGGACGAATGTTGAGTCTGATTGGTACAATATTATTGTTGAATTATATAAGCAGGCTACAGTAGAAAATGCAGGTGCTATATTTATGTCTGCATATGATGTTGAGGAAATGCAAAAATTTCTCCTGCGTTGGTATGATGTGAAATCACCTGGCCCCGGAGATAACCAATACGATAGAAGCACCCATAATCCTCACAATAGACGCAGAATATGATCCGGGCGTTTACAGATACAACTATCTTTTATCTCCTGCGTCAACCTGGGCAGTTGGAAATCTGAATGTAGATATAAATACACCGTTTTTATGATTTGAGAATAATCAGTGGATTTCACCAAAACCCAAAGGATACCTATTTTAAATCAAACGGACTCCCTGAAGGAGAGCTGATTCCCTTAGCACAGTCGAAAAACCTGAGTAATATAGGACATTTTATATTCTTGGAATGTTGATGTTTTGACTTGTTACAAATTTTGCCCATTATCGTGTGTGTGGCTGAAGTTGTACTGGGTGGCTATTTGGGTGAGGAGGAGAAGTAAGTATCATACTATATTCTAATATCTGGTACTCATGTTTGATATTGTTTTATGGATAGTATTGCTTATTCAGGAAGATGGTGAAAAGAAAGCTGGATGAAGCCAAACTTTTATTGCTGGAACGTATTAATGAGACAATATCAACTAATCTGAAAAATGTACAAGTATACTCAGATTTTTATATGGAAATAAGGAGTTGAATAAGCTTTTGTCAATGAATGACTACAAAAATGAATATAGACCTCTAAGACTGATAACCTTATTAGAGTAATCTTGTGAAAAACTTTATTCTGTATGGTGATAATCATTACTATGTTGAGATTTTTAGCGAAAATGGCAAAAAGTATTCGACACTAAGCGATGATGAAAAGGTAGACTTTGGTGATTTAAGTAAATTAAAAGGGAGATACTTGGTATAAAGACCTTAAGGAAAATAGTCGAATACACTATATTCCAGGATATTACAATAAGAGCTGTTTAAGAAAGTACACAATAAACTATGAGAATAATTAAGAACTTTAACAGTGGAAGAGAAATAGCTCTAATGAATATTGTAATTAAAAATAGTTATTTTGAAAATTTATTTAATGAAAAAGTGTAGATACTGGTAAATATAGTATTGTTTTGTTTCAGATAATAACAATAATATGATTGAGGGGGATGCCGACTTTCAAGTGGAGCTATTAGTTCTAACAAAAGATAAAGAACATTGATAAGGGCTATTATAGAGTAAAGATAATAATTCAAGTTATATTTTGTAACAATGAAATGACGTCATAGAACTAATTATGTATGAAAAATGCAGTATTCCACCCTGGAGTTATTGTTATATTGGTTTCAATGGGATTTTAATATTATCAATTTTATGTCGTATTATAATTCTAAATATATTAACAAGTCCATACAGAAACTAAAAAAGGTATGAAAACAGTTTTCAGTTGGTAATCTTTAGTTTCAGACGGATGAAAACAGTGACGATGAGCTCGTGGAGTTAAGTGTTCAATTTTAATAAAATGGTAAATAAGATTGAGACCATGTGTACTGTATCAAAGCAGGATGAGGAAAAAGATGGAGCTCAGGGACATTACAGGCTCAGATTGGTCACATTTCTTATATAATACTCTTGCCAGCATAAGATTTTTGATGAACATGAGGGAACTCCTGAGGAAGGCAGAAGAGTGCCTGGTGGCATTGGCAAGATTATTAAATATTACCTTTTTCGGATTATAGAAACTTATACCTTTAGGAGATGAACTGGAAGCGTTGAAAAATTATCTGATATTGATGCAAAACAGATATCAGGACAAGTTTACTTAGGATATAGAAAATGGAGCTAGGATGGATGAATATCTAGATTCCAAGGATATCCGCATGTCGAATAGTTGAAAACATACCATTTTACATGGGTTTTCTATCAGATAGAGGTCATATTTACATAGTTGCACTATGTAGTAATTATACCATCAACATAAAGGATGATGGTATGGCAAATATAGAAAGAGGGTGAGAAAAAGCCGAGTGCACCAGAAAGTATTTGACAAGAAACAAAGTGGAGGGAAATGGCATGTTAGCGTTGAAAAGAGAATCAAGCTACTGGTGACAATTATGGAATTAGAGTGTACAAAAATAGTGATGGTGGATTAACATCTGTTATTACGTTGCCAATAAAAATTAGTAGTGAAGAAGGTAAATAAACATGAGAATACTTATGAGAAGATGAGGATTAACAGACAGTGGATAGAAAATTGAGAAATAGACTCTAATTATAAGGTAGAGTGCTTTGAAGATGCAGTATCAGCATTGAATACTTAAATAATAATTCAGTGGATGTTATATTTACGGATATAAGACTGCCTATAATGAATGGACTTGAATTTCTAAGGAGACTCCAGAACGAAATATTGATACACAAAATATAATAAGTGCTTATGATGAATTTGACTATGCGGAGAAGCAATGAAGATGGGTGTAAAAGAGTTTCTACTAAAAAACAGAAATAACCAAAGAGAAACTTAAAGAGGTACTTAACTACCTTGAGAAAAATAGTAATTCTAAGAATGAGGATATTGTGATTCAAATTCAATCTTATATTCTCCAAATATTAAAATCATTGATGTATATAACTTTTTAGAGTTTTATGGACTAAATCGAGAGATTGGTGAAAAATGTGCATTACTACATTTTTGAAAAAAGACATTTCAAAAGACAGTATGAAGATTTGATAATTCAATATTTAGCCATAATGCACTAAACGCTTGGCATGAAAAGTCAGGTTCATATGGAATATATAATTATTTTTAATGATATACTAAAAACTGCACAAGTGGAACAACTGAAGTTTAGTTAGACTCACTTTATTGGCAAAAACATATATCTGGGCATAAGTTCATTTTGAACAAGATGAGTCGTTGATTGAAAAAGAAGCAAAATCCATTAGCAGAATTGCGTGAAAAGCTGAGTTGGCAGTGAAAACAGACTCTGGAGATACTTCATATATTAACTATAGGGATATGTGTGATTTAAAGAAAAAGATAGTTTAGAACTTTTGTTTTAATGAAGAAAACCGTTGCTGGTACTTTTATAAGCGAAGATAATTTATACCATATTCCCTAAGCTTGTTAGCTTTGTTTGATAAAGTAAACCAGTTCTCATCTTTCGGTGGGATACGTAAAAAATTTGTTTAATGAAGTTTTAAGGGCGTACTACCATGCGGGAGAAATTTATTTGAAAAGATGAAGATAAACTAACTACTCACAAAATAATGGACAAGATTTTTGCTGGGACTTTAGAAAATATATATACGATAGAGGAACAAATATTAACTTGATTTTCGGACTTCACTGAAAAGGCCAAAAGCAAGAATGACTGGAAGAAGATATACGAGGTAACAACATAATAAAGTGTATAAATGATAATTATAAAATCAGCACTTTGTAAATGAACTATCAGTGTAAATTATAGTAGAAACTATATTTTCAGCACTATTTCGGGGGATACAGGAAACCACAATTAGTAAGTATATTGCGAGAGGGTAAGGTTAAAACAAAAGCAAAACAACTGCTTTTTAGAAACAAATTCAAAGTATCTAATTGCTTTAGATACAGGATTTTTGATATTTCTCACTTTAGTAGAGTATTTAAAGAAAAGTATAGTGAATCGCTACTGGAATATAGGAAGAAAGTATACAAAAAACACAGTAGAAATATGCAAATAATAATAATTTAACAAGATATGAATTCATATTATTTATATGCAGATGCTGAGTAGATATAAAAAGCATCAAGTAGAGTTTTATCTTATAATGTGAGCAGGGTATTCATTAAAAACAGAATAATTTTAGGAAAAGACATTTGATGTAAGAAAGGAGTTATATGAAAATGAAGAGTAATGAGCGAGCATTTTTATCGTTTTCGCTTGGTTTGCTCACTAGTTGCTTGTGGGACAGGTTCAGGGCAAAGGAGGCAGTAGTGCAAAAGGTGGAGGCAAATTCAAGAGCTCAACTAGTGCTAACGTGACAAGTACTGCAAGTAAATCTGGAAATGAAAAACAAAACTCACTTTTTAAGAGGTTGGAAACAGAGCCTGAAAGAAGAAGAATAGGGGAGAAAATCTTATAAAAGGATTATATAGCTAAACATCCTAGTATAGATATTGAATATCAGGAAGCTGGGTATGGTGATGACTTTGAAACTAAAGCTAAACACTACTGGGATGCATCAGGAACTGCACCGGATAATATCAACTTTACCATAGCGAGTATGGGTACAAGAGTTCCTTTAGGGACAGTATGCTGCTTTTGAGATAGGTAGTAATAGTGGGAAGAGCAGGACGATTTTATGGATAATGCCCTTAAATTAGGCACTATTAATGGGAAAATCTATGGGATTGCCACTTTCCCTGACCACAAGTCTAATATACAATAAAGGAAAATGTTCAAGAAGCAGGGCTGGATCCTAATAAACCACCTACAACTTGGGATGAATTGCTTGAGTATCATAAAAAGTTGAGATAAAAGGACGGAGATACTGTAGTTCAAACAGGCTGGAGTACCTACATCAGCACGAATATGCATATTCTTTATCTGTGTTGCAGAGCAAAATGGACTTAAGAATCTTATTGACAGAAGATGATAACACCATTTTATTTAATAAACTCAGAGGCTATTGAGCGCAGCCTTTTTAAAAGAAGTGCAGATGCAGGGTGTTATTAAGTGGGATAGTAATAGAGAGCAGAACCCTTTTTGCAACGGGAATGGCGGCAATGACTTTGGGTAACATCTGAGTTTATAACTATAATAAAAGGTGGATTGGAGGCAAACTTGCAATGGTCTGCCCCCTACATCAAAAGGTAAAACAGGCAGCTTTCATGTGAGATGGGATTCTATCATTTGTAATGGTGGTGGAAACAAAATATAGAGATGAGGCCTGGGATTTTATCTCTTATGTAGCTAGTGCAGAAGGAAAGTGTCGAGACAGATATATGAAAAACTTGGTGTGCCACCACTTAGAAAGTCATTGGAGAAGAAATTTGTAGATTTGGAACACTGAAAATAATAAAAGCAATATATGACTCCATTAACACAGGAACCGGTTCACCTAAAGTTGCATATGCAAACTCTGTTTTATAATACAGTAAATGATGCAATGGAAAAAGGTTATGTACGATGTTGCAAGTCCAAAAAGAAGCGTTGGATGAGGCAGCAGAAACAATTAAACAGGAAATTAACAATCAATAAGTTAATTTGAAATGAGTAAATTTTGAAGATGGATAAAGGGTGTATGTTAAAGGAATTGTTTTGGCAAGATACCCTTTTAGGGAGATTTTTATGAAGATTAAACAAAAATATGATAATAGCATATCTAATGATATTGTCAACATATCTAATATTTAGCATATTTGTTCTGTTACCTGTATTTATTTGCATATTACAGTATTACTAACTTTAATATGTATTCAAATCCGAAGTACTGGGCTGTCAATTATAAGCTTTATTAAGGATAAAAGATTTTCTTTCGATAGCAGTTAAAAATACATTGGTATACTCTGTTTTGACACTTTTCCTCAATTGGCAATAGGATTATTTATAGCGATATTGCTTTATGAAAATCAAAGCTACTACCTTTTTCAGAAATATCATTTTATATACCTAATATCATACAATGTATTTATATCTATGATTTGGCTTTGGATATATGATCCTACCTTTGGATTACTAAATATGCTATTTAAGTTTTTGGCTTATCAATGAAAAGTTGGTTGCAAGATCCAGGTTATCAATGCTACTAGTGATAATGAGTATATGGAAGAATTGTGGTTATTCAATGGTAATATTTCTATCGGGTTTAGTGGGAATTCCAACAAGCTTGTATGAGCGGCAGCACTTGATGGTGCGGGATCTTTTAGAAAAATTTGTAAATATAACTTGGCAATGTTGAGACCTACTCTGTTTTTCCTTCTGGTAACAGGGTTGGTAGTTCATTTTCTGTATTCGAGCAGGTAAATATTATGACAGGCGGAGGACCATAAAGACAACAACAACCATTGTTCATCAGATATACAGACGAGGATTTTTGGAGTTTAAGATGGGATATGCCAGTGCAATGGCCATAATTACTGTTGGCATTTTCTATACTAGTAACTGATAGTATTTAAGTATGGTTCCGGTCATAGTACAGATGTTTTCTTAAGAAAGTCTGATGAGAGTAATATAGTGTGGTGATTGCAATGACATTATCACTTATTATGCTAATACCAATTATAATGATGTTTTTAAGTTCATTTAAGTCTTTAGATAGATTAAATCAGTATTTCATCTGTTTCAAAAAGAATTTAGTTTAAAAAGCTATGAGGATGCACTGTGCTCAGGGATGTAGTACAAATTCTTTCTAAATTCGACAGTAATTACTGTTGCAGACTGTAGTGTTTTCATTGCTTTTTAACTCTATAGCGGGATATGCATTTTGACTAGACTAAAATTTGGGAAGAAAAGTGCTATTCCTATTTCTTATGATTGGATTAATGATGCCACCTCAAGTAACCATGCTTCCTACATTCTTAATTATGGCTAAGTTACCTTTGGTCGGAGGAAACAATATATTTGGACTTGGTGGTCAGGGACTTATCGATACATACTTAGGTCTTATTATACCTTTGGTATCAGGTTCTTATGGTGTGTTTTATGTAAGCAGTTTTCATGAGAGCTTCAAAGTCTTTAGATGAGGCTGCAACAATTGACGGTGCAGGTAAGTGAGAACTTTCTTCCATAATATATATGCTACAAATTCTAAAACAATATTAGCCACGCTTGGTCTTCTAAAGGCAGTTTCCGTATGGAATGATTATATGTGGTCATTAGTTATGATAAAATCAGAGAATATGAAACTGTACAGCTAGCATTGCGTATGTTTAAGACAGAAGGAGGAATTGAGTGGGGACAAACGCTCGCTACCTCAGGTTAGTATAATGCCGATGCTAGTAATATTCTTGATTACACAGAAATATTTTTATCAATGGAATAAATAACATCAGGATTAAAAATAATGGAGGCAAAATGGTGAAAAACCTAATATAATTTTCTCGGATCAGCAAAGACTGATACTTTGATTTATGGATAGATATTAAATAGTTAGTCCTAACATGACAGACTATCTGAAGAAGGTGTGGTGTTTAAACAGGCATTACAGCACAGCCGGTATGTGGACCATCGTAGGCTATATTTTCAGACTGGAGATATCCTGCAGAGATAAATTGCTTTAGAAAATGGCCAGTCCCTCTGACGATGTAAAAAGCTTTGCAAACTATGGAAGAAGCGGATATGAAAATGCCTATGTGAGGAAATGGCATTTAACAAGTGACAGGGTACAGTGTGCCTGCAAATCCTGACTATGAGACTAGTGCTGTGCCTCTTGAGAGAAGAGGAGTGGGTATAATGGTTTTTGGAGAGCGCAGATGTGCTTGAAGCCACATCTCACGGATATGACGGGTATGTGTTTGATGAAAAGCTATGAGACAGGATAGATTTTAAAGGTACAGAGTTGATAGAATAACAGATTTTGCGGTAGGAATTTCTGGATAAAATATGATGGGAAAAAGCCGTTTTCAGCAGTTTCCACATGTGAACCTCATCATCAGAATGATAGGGAGACTATGAAGGGTCGAATGGTTCAAAAAGAGATATTTAGAAATTGTCCGTTACCAAAAGGATTTAGAGATTTTGAAATTGGTGATGCGAGAGAGATGTATCCTGATTATTTAGGAGCTGTAAGAGTCTTGATGATAACTTTGGTCGAATGACGAAATTAAAGAGAAAGGCTTGTTGATATACAATAATCATTTATTCTTCAGATCATGGTTCGACTCGAAACGAGAAACAGAGAATCTTATTTGAAAGGATTTGATGATTATAAGAGAACCTGCCATGAGTTCAGCATTAAAGGTTTCCATTAATCATCGCAGGAGGAACTATTTAAGGGAGGAAAAAGGTAGAAGAAATGGTTTCCACTTCTCCATACCAAAGACAATCTTAGCTATGGCTGAGTAGTGATGTGGGGTGATAAGATGATAGGAGAGAATCTTGGTGCTCTAATTGACAAGGACACCGACGAAAATAAGTAATATTCGCTAGCAAATTAGTGAAAGTAGAGTAGGAAGATGCATAAGAACCAAAGACTATTTGTATAGTGTATATGCAGACAGTAACGGATGGGATGAGGGTAAGAGCTATGTATGAAGAAGAATTTTTATATGACATACATAATGATCCTAGCGAACTCAATAATCTTGTTAATGACTCATCTACTAAGGGTATTAGGAAGACTGCTCTGCATCTGAATTAATTAAACAGGTGGAGAAGGCGGGAGAAGGGTGTGAAAATAGTAATTAAATAGCAAGTAGAATGCGAGCAAGGGGGTATCCTTTTGTCGCATTTTTGTTATACATACAAATTAAAGAAAATGTAATGATAATACTTGCAAAAGTTTTAGTGGCTAGTTTTATAATAAGAGCAATAGAAAGGAAATTAGATATGGCTGTCACTGAGTAAATGTGAATTTTTAGATTAGACGAAGATGTAAAGGAGTATGGAGCAGACTTGCTCTGAACTTGAGCTTTCCATCAGTGCTGTTCACGATTTTTGCACAAAGAAAGTCAGCAGGAGAAAAGCGTATACCGTTTCCAGTGTCACTGGATCCATTCTATTCGAAAATAATATCCGCTATCTTGAAAATATCGTACGAGATATAAAAAGAAGGAAAGGCAAATTTTGCTGAACATGATTTGATAGAGGTAGACTAATGCGCTATTATGCAGGGAAGATAGAGCATGGAACGATTATTTGTATTAGCAGACACAGGATAAAGAAAACGCTGAAAAAGATAAAATGCATTGATTAAAGATATTCAGAAGCACTTTTTGAGGGTGTGAGGCAAGCCTGAAACGCTAAAGAGATAACTTGAGCGGAGGTATGTGGAGCAGGCGCATTGATGATACTAATAGAATTGTCTATTACGAGAAAGATAGTATAATTTATGTCGTTATATCTGAGGGCACTATGAAGACTGAGAGGTCGGAATGGACAGTTGATTAAAAAGTCCGAACGACTTATTATAATAATGCTTGTAACTTTGACTTTTGTAATTGGAGTATTCTGTTATAGTCTGCCCATAAGGTGATAGATCAGCTCTATAGCGTATTCCAGCCTAAAAAGCAAAGATGATTATAGAGTTTATATCAGGAAGATGGTAGTATGTGCCGTTTTTGGTTATTTACAATGGATATGAAAGGAAGTACCCTTTCTTTTAAAGGGAAGAAATCTACGCTGATACAAAGAGGATGAATGAGTATAGCTCGTACTATAAAGACAACGAAATAGACAGGTTCTTGAATGGTTCATATTATGAGAATCTTAAGAAATTCACTCCTTATAGAGAGTACTGCGGTTGAGATTGTTAAGGATGAGGCAATTGGTTCAACTGGAGATGGAACCGAAAGATAAATAGAAATGTACTGCTTTCAGTCATGAACTTGGATTTGATGCGGAAAAAGGAAGGTAAAAGACTGGGGTTACTTCTCATCCTGACAATAGGATATGTTACTTAAGTGGAGAATCCGTATCTTGGCTACTGCGAACTCCCAATGCTTGGGAGCGTTCTGTGATATGTTGTTTGCTCTATGACGGGGCGTGGGTTCTTGGAACGCATATGCTAAGTGTGGAATCCGCCCAGTATTTTGTGTCGATTCTTTAGCAAAAATAAAGAAAAAGCGAATCGTTGAGGAAAGAGGTCTAGTGTTGGAGTAAGGATTTACCCTACTTTTTCAAGCAATGATATACTCCACGACCTCGCGCCTGCTATCCTCCTATTTTTCGTCTTTTGTCAGCCTTAAACCTCTTTAGTATTCTTTGGTGTAAACGCTGTATTTACCATAAGCAGACACTAATATCTCTATCGGTGTCAGAGACATCAGACCTCGTTGTTGTAGCTTAGGAAAATATAGCCAAAATCAGCATTTTTAATAAGTGTATCAAAGGGGCTGGCAGAGGCTGACCTTCGAGCAGAAGCTGCTCTTTTTACCGCTCATAGTCACGAAGACCGGTTATGCACGAAGGGAGGATTGTCATGCTATGCTATGGTTTCAAGGATGTGATAATTGGCAGAATACTGTCTTGTATTATATGGCGGATCAGGCAGAGGATGTCGTCACTTATTTTTCTTATTAAACATTTACATCTTCGTTATATACTTTGCCGCTTGCCCGAGAAATGATGACAGCGCAGGGATAGTGTGAAGTCCTTGTCTGCTGATTTTTGATGTGTTTGAAAGGTCTGCGTAGACAGAAGCCGTATTGCATATTTATCTATTGAATTGATAAGGCTTGCAAGGTAGTAAAAATACTCCATCACCCATTTCCCTGAGCTATGTGCTTCTTCCAAAAAGTTCTGATAGCATCACATTTTCCCGTTACTGTCTGTAAAATAATTTCTCCCGGAGCCTGAACCATCGTAGTAATTATTGTAAATAAAGCCCTTTAAGGGGCATTTAAGAGAATTAAGCACTACTCTAAGTCATTATTTAACGGAGGGATATTTTCGATAAAATGCTTGTTTAGGACATAGCTGTAGTACTGTATATCATTTGCAATTACATAGGCGCCCTTCTCCTTATAAGCAGTTCCTACACCTGTTCCTGCAAGGTCTGCAAAGATGTAATTATCCCTGTTTTTATATCCGCTGATATTTTCAATGACATTTTCAATAAAAATCGAAGTGAATACTTTGAACCTATGTAATTCATTGCTTATCCCCCTATTTTTATATAAGTCTACAGATAGAGAAGAATAACATATTTTTGACGGAAAAATAAACTGTCTGGTGGATGAATTATATGGAGTGAAAAGGTGAAAATATGATATAAGTCTGAAGATGATGTTGGAATAGAGATTGAAATATTATATACTTGTAGTGATGTTTATATTATTGCAAGTGGGGAGAAACAAATCTGTACCGCAGGAGGGCGGATATTTCATATATCCATATCATTTAAGAAAAAGGAGATAACATTATGCAGGCAAAAGCGGGGATGTGTACTGTGTTTACAATGAGAAATTAAAAATATACGGCTTGTCAGATAACCAGGTAGAAGATAAAGATGGAAAAAGAAATGGCGTAAAAGCTGTCTCTTAACTGGTCGGGAGAGGCCATGCAAGGACTGAACTATCGGAGTTTAAAGTCACTTTTATGTTGATTATATGTATTGGGACAACAGCCTCAGACTATGAATAATGTGGAAGTAGATGTTCCGGGAAAATATATTTTTGTAGGAAATGTAGCTCCTATAATGGATGAGAGCTCAGACTCGTATTCATGTAGCTGGGGCAGTGGTGATATAATCTACAGACAGTTAAGATGGCAGGATATCCCGAAAGAGAAGAGAGATGCCTTTACGAACTTTGCAGATAAAAAGCGAAGAAAAAGGTTGTTTTTTAGAGGGAGAGGAATGTAGAATATCAAGGGAGAAATATGAGTGATGAGTGGTCGCATTTTGAAGATGTGCTTAGTCTTAGGGGTTTTTCCTTGTTTAAGTCACATTACCTTGCATAAATGGTATAAAACCTATATGAATATTTAGAGGCTATCCACTTCTTAGAGAGCTGGAGCAATCAAACCATGGGCAGAAGAAGCTGATTTCTCAAAAAGCTATATAGACAGGCTTTCCGTTGATATGACAGGGTGAAGAGCTTGTGACAAATGACGGTATGGAGCAGTCTTATTTTGTTCGGCGAAGTTTCAGACAACTGCAAGATAAGGACTGAGGATAATGGGAGTACCCTGATTCTATATGTTGACGGAAAACTTCAAGGCTGTCAGGTCTTGAGAATTTAGAAAGTTTGCATATGAAGTATAATGGAACTTGATATAGAGGAGGTTTTGTCTAGGTATCCTGATCTTTTGGAATTAAGGCTATGGGGGAAGCCCGGCAATCTGATTAACTTTGACAAGCTATCAGGCTTTAGCAAGCTGAGGTTCTTTTCCACTATGGAATTGTTTGGATTCTCTGAGAAGGATATTCCAGAGCCTGAGTGTTTCCTCAATCTTTGCAGACCCTGTGGATGGACAGCCTGCCTGAGGACGCAGACTAAGATGGTGAAGAAACTATATAAAAAACCATAGCTAAAGAGGGTCTACACCTTTGGATTACGAAGGCAAGAAAAACCTGAATGGCTGGCACAAAAACCTAGACAACCCGTTCTCGCTCATGGGATGGCAGAGAGGGCATCACTCCTTCAAATGCCAAGAAAGCTGCTGACCTTTACAGAAAGACAAGGGCTCAGGTGGTAAAACTTATAGAGGGACCTACATCAGACTTTGAGCAGGATATCGAAGCCTTAGTAGAGAACCTATGCCGAGGGCTTTAACAAGATGGATAAGCGAAAAATATTTTATCACAACTATCGAGAGATGAGGTATTTGACGCTCTTCAGACATCTTAGGCCTGATTCCCGATGAATTAGGACTTGATAAGAATAGGGATGATTGATATTTTTGATGATGTGAAGGAGTTTTAAGCCAAACTTTAGATTTTTAACATATGAAACTTTAGATTTAGATTATCCCATAGGAACTTTTCGCAGATAAAGTACCGAAAAGTTCCCTAAAATCATTTTCTGTCTAATTTTTACCTGTAACTGTATGAGTTTTACCTGCCTCCACGGTTTTTGCCAGATGGGGTGGAGACTAAGAGGCTGGTCACCTGTATTGTTTGTGACTGTTATAGGTGTCTTGTAGTCAAGGTGTTATTTTTAGAGTCCTTAGCTCGCTATTTACTACAAGAGTAGTACGGGCATCGGCAAAAGAGTGATGCTTTTATTTGCCGTGACCTTGTCTCTGCTGCAGAATCATTTATAGCAACTACATCTTTCTTTTTACTTTTTACCGCTTATCCTAATATCTGACTTTGCAAGTACGTAGATATTGCAAGGTTCTTTTTGCTATCTGATACAAAAATCAAGCTTAGCAGGATTTTCAAGGAAGACAGTATGTACAATAGCTTTCTTTCCTGAAAGATTTAAGGGATATTTTTAGCATTGTCTTTTCGCGCATAGAGGTAAGACAACTGTCCTGTGACATCGATTTTCACTGCCTTAGAGCCTGTTATTATCACTGAATTAAGGGAACTGCCCTCTGATACCTTAAGTGATAGGCCATCTCCTACACTTTCAAGATTCTTACCGAAATTCCCCTTTGGTATGGTAAACTTAGCCTTGCCCTGTACAATGATATCATTTATCTTTTTTATTTTTAAGCAGGGCCACAAGTAAGGCCTGTGTAGTGGCATAGCCCTTATTATCTACCTTAACATTTGCTTTAAGAGTGTATTTAAGCTTGTTCTTGTTGTAGATTTTTGGCGTAAACAACAGTCTTTCCGCTGGAATTTCCTTTTACAACCCCTTTTAATGACACAGTGGCTATTTTCTTGTTTCCTGCTGACCATTTAACAGTAAGTTTCTTATCAAGACCTTTTATTTTTAAGCTGTATCCCTGTTCTATGTGAAGATTTATGGATGATTTATTTAGCTCAGGTTTAGCGGCCTGCAACGGTGCAACCCAAAAGTAATCCTGTCATCAAAAGCACTGCTATAGCTAATATGGGAAAGTATACTTAATTTTTCATAGGCTCCTCCTTTTTGGTATATGGTAATTGTAACATTAAAATGCGGGGACTACAATAACCTATGATATATTTGAAATATGATTTTACATTTTTCCGAATCACTTCCTCTTTACATTTCCCACTGTTTTTCGTATAAAATTACATAGGAGTTTTAGTAGCATAACAACAAAGCAAAGGATGGTGTTGAGACGTGAAGCTGGATATTAAAACAATAAGCAGGAAGTAGTAAAAATATATATCAAAAATAAATTCGGATATTATACAAAGGCTGTCATATTACAGCTAGCAACTGTTGGGGAGCTATTCACTGAGGTTTATATTCAAACTCATACTTATGAGTGCCGGGCAGGATAATTTTACCACTCATAACGTGATATCTATACTCAGTGCACCGCTTAGTATACCCCTTTTGTTTGTATTTGTAATCCTTTCTAAGTATGCTTACATTATTTGAATTTTCGGTACTAACGTTGATGGTTTATAGTTCATACAAAAACGAAAAGATCCTTTTGGCGAGGATAGTCTTACCAAGGAATTTATAAAGTGGAAGAACTTTAGCCCAAAGCAGTTATTTTTGTTTGTCATATATTTTATACTGATGATACCAATGTCAAATCTTGGGTTAAGCTCTGCATTTTCGGAAAAATTCTTCATACCTACATTTATCACTGAGGAACTTATGAAGATGAAGAACGAGTGAGTTGTATACATAGTATTTTCTTGTGATATGTGGGTACATCAATATCAGGCTGATTTTTTTACTATCTCCACTCACTGTCATTAATCAACCAGCCTTTTTCAACCAACATGAAAAAAGTCTCGAAATTACCAAAAAGGGAAAGATTCGACTGCTGTTTATGTGGTTTCAGGCTTGAAGTCTGTCCCTGAGTCTTAATCGGAGGTATTTTACTCTGGGTTAACACTTTGGTGTTTGAGCTTTTGATTCATCTGGAAGAGAAATAGTATATAATAATTTATTTTATATCATTTCGCGTATCATTTTATTCTTCTTTATAATAGTATCTAAGCTGATTCTTATATCTTCGATAGTGAAGATAATAAGTGACAGGGGAGAAAAAGCTCTTTTTAAGACAGCTCCCAGGGTGGATAATGAGATAAGAAAGCGTAAAAAGCTTGCAGCTATAACGAGTGTAATAATGATAATTATATTTGGGTCATATAGGGCTACCAGATGTTTTTCACAGAGATAAATAAAAATGTGCTGATTATAGCACATAGAGGCTATAGTGAGATGGGAGTTGAGAACTCTCTGGAGTCCCTTGCGGGTGCTAAAAAGGTAGGTGCGGATTACGTAGAGCTTGATATACAGTTAACAAAGGATAATAAATTTGTGGTAATGCATGATTTCAATCTCAAAAAGGTTGGCGGGGGTTGATAAGATGGTAAAGGACTTGACCTTTTGACGAGATAGAAAAAGCTTACCATAAGTCAGGGAAATTTTTAAGAGCCATATCCCATCCTTTGATGAATTTGTTAATCGTGCAAAGGAGCTTAATATCAAGCTTTTGGTGAGTTAAAGCCTCATGGAGGGAGCCTGATAACTACGCCGATCTTTTTATAAATGAAATGAAGAGGCTTGGTGTCGAGAAGACTTACAAAACTATGTCCGGAAATCTTGATATAATGGAGCAAATCGAAAAAAAGCTCCTGAGATAGAGACAGGTCACATTATTGCCCTGCAGTTTGGCAATTTCTCAGATGAAAAAGGTAGATTTCTTTTGTACTGGAAGACTTTTCATTTAATGACATATGAGTGCTGACGCCAAGAAAAAAGGGTAAGGACATTTTTGTATGGACCATAGATGACAGTGAAAATATAGTAAAATACCTGCATAAGGATGTGGCGGGCATCATTACTGATTATCCTGATATGGTAAAGGAAGAGATAGAAAACGAGGGAAGACAGCTATTTTGAGAAGCTAACAAGATTGTTGTATCAAAATATAAAAATAACTACGAAAGGTAAAATGGTGGGAAACTTGACTTTTAGGGACTTCGGAGTGGATGAAGAAGAAGTAAAAAGGTAAGGGCAGAGTTAAAATTTGCTGTTAATCTAGAGTCGATAACGGATGATAGCTATAAGGTGTAGAAAGCAGAAGGCTTGACTAAGGAAGCAGAAACCACTGCGCTTTAGGCGAAAACAAAAATCGTCTATGGGCTAAGTTCATATTCCAGGCAGGCATATATAAGATATGAGCTTACAAGATTCAGGCTTGACTTTATAAGTGAGGCCTCAGCTGTAAAACTATCAATATACGGATATATCCGAAAAAAGATGTAATAGATTTTTATGAGAAAAACAGAGATTTTATATACAAGAGCGAATGGCGAGAGCTTTTGAATTTGATGAGGTCAGGGCTTATAGTAAAAAAAGAAAATCAGAGAATTGGAGTATGAGAAAAATGTCAACTTATTATGTGAGCAGCTTTAACGGAAATGATGCAAATGACGGACTTAGCGAGAGCTCTGCATTTGGAAGCTTATTTAAGATAAATTCTCTTAAGCTTAAGGCTGGGGATAAGGTTTTGCTTGAAAAGGATTCGATATTTGAACATCAGTATCTCCACATAAGTGCCAGAGGAGTAAAGAAAGCCCTATATTAGTGTCTTCGTATGGTGAAGGGAGTCTGCCTATTATAAAATGCTGTGGTGGAGGCATATGGTATCAGGATTACGGCAGGGAGCTTGACTCAAAGGCTCATACTTTCAAGGGCTATGTGTCCTCTGCGGTTTTACTGTATGACTGCGAATATATTGAGGTTGAGGGGCTTGAAATAAGCAATAAGCCTGTGAATTTCTTTGGAGAGTCCTACAATCAGGCGGATAAGATGAATAGGACAGGGTGGCTGTAATAGCGAAAAACTACGGAACACTCCATGACATTTCCCTCAAAAATCTCTATATTCACGATGTAGAGGGCAATGTCTATGATAAGCATATGAACAATGGTGGGATCTATGCGACTGCACTTACACCTGATGATGAGCAGACTACAGGTGTAGCAAGATATGACGGCTTTACGATAGAGGGCTGTACAGTGAGGAAGGTAAGCAGATGGGGAATAGCTATGGGCTATACCTATGAGCATGATAAATTCCTCGGGGCTTATCTTGAAAAGGAGTCTTTCAGAAAGTATGGGCACGAAAATGTTGTCATTAAAGAAAACAATTATGTCTGCGAAGCAGGAGGAGATGCCATCACTGTTATGTATGCACTAACACCTCTCGTCGAGCACAATACTGCTGACAGTGTAGCCACAGAGATGAATGACAGAGCTTATAAATATCCTGAAAAGAGAAGTGGCAAGGTGGCTGCCGGCATATGGCCTTGGAAGTGTAAGGATGCCTTATTAAGATACAATGAGGTGACTGACACCAAGCTAAATCAGGACGGAATGGCCTATGATGCGGATTCGGGAGATGGAACGGTTTATGAGTATAACTACAGCAGGCTGAACGAGGGCGGCTGTGTGATGTTCTGCCTTGAGGAAGCGGTAAACAATACATTTAGGCACAACCTAAGCGTAGACGACCTAGGTGGCACCATAAGCCCCGCCGGCAACCCTGATGCTTATATTGCAGAAAATGAGTTCTATGTAAGGGAAGGCACACCATTTTTAAGAAAAAATATGTCAGGTGGAAAGTATGAGCTGGTTGATAATAAGATTGAGGTGATAAGGGAGAGGATTAGTGCCTTCTCCGTCTATTTTCAAGCTTTGTATTTTCATCTATTAACTCCTGAATTGATTTATATGGTACTTCGCTAAACAGATTATTAAGCTCTTCCTCCAATTCAAGAGCTATGGAAAGTTTAATTAGTGATGTTAGCGAAATTTCGCCTGTGTGTTCAAACCGCTTAAGTGAGCCAAGGCTCACACCTGACTTTGTGGCAAGCTTTTCCTGTGAGAGCTTTCGCCTCTTTCGGATAGCTATGAGGTTATGCGCTATGTTGTTTGAAATCTCAGGAGGAGTTTTCTGTGTCAAATTTATCATAGCTAATATATTATCCAAAAACTGGGCTAAAATGTCAAGAAACTGGATAATATATTAGCTATTATTATATCTGAGATATGAGTTCTGAAAGCGTTTGGAATCCAATGATAACGATTGCATAAATTTTTATGGAAAAATGTTTGCGTAGATGCTATTATAATAGTAAAGTTACTTAAAAATCGTTCTTTTTAAAGGACTATTATAGCTTTGATTTTTAGGAATCTTTCGAAAATATTTGTAGTTGGGTCATTTGTATATTTACATAAAAAACAGGAGAAACTTATGGCAGATAATCTTATAGTTATACACGGGGGAGGGCCGACTGCGGTGATAAATTCCTCCCTCTATGGGGTATTAACATTTGCAAAGAAGGATGAAAGAGTAGGGAAAATCTATGCTGCAAAAAACGGTACGGGAGGCCTCTTAAAGGAAGACTTTATTGACCTTAGCGATGTCGCTGATGAAAGACTTGAGCTACTTAAAACATACGCCCTGGCACAGCTATCGGGCACATCAAGAGACCCACTTGAAAAAGAGGATTATGAAAAGATGATAGACATCCTCTTAAAGCATGGGATAAAGTACGTACTCTTTAATGGCGGCAACGGCACCATGGATACCTGTGGCAAGCTGTACGAGGCCTGCAAGAAGCTCGGTAAGGATATATATGTGATGGGTATACCAAAGACTATGGACAATGACCTTGCAATCACAGACCACAGCCCGGGATTTGGAAGTGCTGCAAGGTATATAGCAACAAGCGTTAGGGAGCTATGTTTCGATGTCGAAAGCCTGCCTATCCATGTGGTTGTGGTTGAGGCGTCTGGCAGGAATGCCGGATGGATAACCGCAGCAAGTGCTCTTGCTGACAAAGAAGGTAGATATGCACCAGACTTGATATATTTGCCTGAAGTTCCATTTTCAGAAGAAAGATTCCTCGAAGATGTAAGGAAAAAGCTTAAAACCAAGAAGGGTATAGTGGTTGTTGTCAGTGAAGGACTTAGCGATAAAGAGGGAAAACCTATAGTTAAACCTATATTTCAGGTTGGCAGGGCGACTTACTTCGGCGATATCAGCTCTCACCTTGCAAATCTTGTGATTAAGGAGCTTGGCTACAAGGCAAGGGGCGAGAAGCCGGGGCTTCTTGGCAGGGCATCCATTACCTTGCAAAGTGAGGTGGATGTCGAAAGAAGCCATACTTGTTTGGGATATGAAGCGGTAAAAAGCCGTGCTTGATGGAGAAAGCGGCAAGATGATAGCTCTATTACGAAATGAAGGAAATGAGTATGGAGTTCATACTACAGCAGTAGATATAAAAGGAGGTAATGATGTTTGAAAAAGAAGCTCCCTGAAAATTTTATAAATGAATCTAAAAAAACGGAGTGACCGAGGATTTTATAAAATGGTGCGAGCCTTTGGTAGGGGAAAATTGAGAATGAAATGGTGAGTTTTAAGTAGTTCATAATATGCAAATATATGATATGAAACAAGTTGAGATTACGTAAGAGTGAAAAATATAAAAATGCTATACTGAAAGATATGAAAAAGAATTGGAAAAAGTAGTCAAAGAAGTAACTAATAAAGATACATTTTAACGGTATATATAAAAATAAATTAATAGAAAATGAAATAACGAGGTGAGAATATGTTAGTAAATATGAGGGATGTACTAAAAGGCGAGCAGATGACAATTTATACGGGCAGGGTGCATTTAATGCCAATTCCGTAGCACAGATAAAGGCTCTTGTCGAGATACACGAAGAGCTTAGAAGTCCAGCCATTATTCAGGGAGCCAATCAGCCAACGGCTTCATGGGTGGGCTGCATTGATTTTCCAAAATGTCACGCTTGAAGATAAGAAAAAGGTGCTAAGAACATAGGGGATGCGGTTAGAAAATATGCTGAGAACAGCAAGGTTCCTGTTGTACTTCACCTTGACCATGGCAATGACTTTGATGCCTGCAAGGCTGCCATAGACGGTGGCTACACCAGTGTTATGATAGATGGCAGCAGCCTCCCTTATGAGAAGAATGTGGAGCTTACCAGAGAGGTGGTAAAGTATGCCCACGAAAGAGGAGTATCGGTAGAGGGTGAGCTTGGTGTACTTGCAGGGGTAGAGGATGATGTATTCAGCGAAAAGAGCAGCTATACCAATCCTTTACAGGCTTTGGACTTCTTTAAGAAGACAGAGGTTGATGCCCTCGCTATTAGCTATGGAACCATGCATGGTCCTAACAAGGGTAAGAATGCAGTTATCAGGAAGGAGATTGCAATCGCTATAAAGGAGATAATGAGGCACGAGGGAATTGATGGCTTCCTTGTAAGCCACGGCTCCTCCACTGTTCCTCAGTACATAGTGAAAGAGATAAACGAGCTTGGAGGAGACATTACCAATGCTTACGGAATAGATGTAAACCAGCTTGTTGAGGTAACAAGAAGCGGCATTAACAAAGTAAATGTAGATACAGACATTAGGCTTGCTACCACGAGGAATATGAGGGAGTTGTTTAAGAACAAGCCTGAACTTAAAAATGTGCAGTTTTGTGATGAGATATTTAAACTCCTTGAAGCAAACCCTAAGGTGTCAGACCCTAGAGCCTACTTACACCCTATAATGGATACTCTTATGTATGGAAATATTCCAAATGAAGGAGTGGCTGAGATAGTAAGAGAGGTAGAACTTGCAGTCAAGGAAACTGTCGGAACTCTGATAGTCAAGTTTGGCAGTGTAGGCAAAATGCCCCTTGTAGTGCCTCATACACTTGGTGAAATGGCAGATTACTACAAGAGTAGAAAGTAAGGAGGAAGGATGAAAAAGTATTTATATCTTAACTTAAAAAGATTTGATGTGCTGAGAGAATTTGGCGGTGTTAATGGGGACTTAGACCTTAAAAAAACTGGTCTGTTAACATCATCAAAAAGATAACCGAGCCATTAAAGGAGATTAAGGCTAAGTCAGATGTCGAATTTGTAATGTATCTTCCGGAGCTTCATTTATTTAATGCCTTAGAGGCTGCTGATGAAACTATCTCTGTCGGCTGTCAGGGCATCTTCTATGAAAATGTGAGTAAGGGAGGCAACTTTGGAGCATTTACAACTCACAGGGTAGCTGCGGCAATGAAGCAGATAGGGGTAAAGGATGTAATTATTGGCCATTTTGAAGAGAGAAAAGATAAGAACAATCTCTTATCAATGGCGGGGACTGAGGACAAGGCTTTGGTGAACAGGATATTAAACAAAGAGCTTGCCCTTGCCATAGAAGCCGGCATTACTCCTTTATACTGTATTGGGGAGAGCCTTGAAGAGAGACAGACTTCCTGGAAAGAAGTTCTTAAACTCCAGATAGAGGAGGGCTTAAAGGGGATAGACTTGGCCAAGGTAAAGATTGCCTATGAGCCGCTTTGGGCGATAGGACCGGGTAAGACTCCGGCTACAGCTAACGAGATTAAGGAGGTGGCAGACTTTATCAAGTCAATTGTTGATGTACCTGTACTTTACGGAGGCGGCCTTAAGAGTGATAATGCTGCTTCCATTTCACAGATAGAAGGAGTGGATGGCGGACTCATAGCACTAACCAGATTTACTGGAGATATAGGATTTTACCCTGAGGAGTATTTGGAGATAATTAAGACTTATTTGGGGTGATATGTGCTATTTGACAATATGATTAAGGCGGGAGAATATTAAAATCTGCTAAAAGATATAAGCAGAAAATAAACATTTCATTCGGAGGTAAACATGAACTTAAATTTTGAGTATGGACATGGCTTCATGAAGGCGGAATTGCCTGATAATACAGATATATTTATACCGGGGGAGACAGTTGCAGACCCACCTCACATACCAGAGGAGCTCCTTGTGGAGAAGACCCTGTATTCTATTAGGCATCCTATAGGAATGGAGCCTATAAGCAAGCAGGTTAAGGCAGGAAGCAAGGTTACCATCATCTTCCCTGACAGGGTGAAGGGTGGAGAACAGCCTACCTCTCACAGAAAAATCTCCATAAAGCTAATATTACAGGAGCTCTACGATGCAGGAGTTAAGAAAGAGGACATCCTCCTTATCTGCTCAAACGGACTTCATAGGAAAAATACTGAAAAAGAAATAAGAGGGGTATTAGGAGATGAGCTCTTCTTTGAATTCATCCACACGGGACAGATAATAAACCACGACAGTGAGGACTACGAGCATCTTGTAGACCTTGGAAAGACACCTCAGGGCGATCCTGTAATCATGAATAAATATGTCTATGATGCGGACTTTGCAGTACTTATCGGACATACTCAGGGCAACCCTTATGGTGGATATTCGGGTGGATACAAGCACTGTGCAACAGGTATTACACATTGGCGTTCAATAGCAAGCCACCATGTGCCAAAGGTAATGCACAGAGAAGACTTTGTTCCTGTCAATAACAGCTCCGCTATGCGCCACAAGTTCGATGAAATAGGCTCATATATGGAAAAATGCATGGGCAAGAAATTCTTCTGTTGTGATGCTGTCCTTGATACCAAGTCAAGGCAGATAGAGATAAACTCAGGCAGTGCTGACGGTGTACAGGAAAAGGCCTGGGTACTGGGAAATCAGAGAACCTATGTGCCCTTTGCGGAGAAAAAATACGATGTGATAGTTTTTGGTATGCCTCAGTTTTTCCACTACGGAGACGGCATGGGTACCAACCCTATCATGCTTATGCAGGCCTTATCTGCGCAGGTTATCCGCCACAAGAGAATAATGAGTGATAACTGTGTCTTCATCTGCTCAAGCACCTGTAACGGATATTTCAACGAAAGGCTGTGGCCTTATCTGCCTGAACTCTTCTGAGCTGTTCAAGGAAGAGGGAAATACCTTGGTTGATTTAAACAGATATGGAGAGTACTTTGCAACAAATGAGGAGTATATAAGAAAATACCGTTTCGCTAATGCTTTCCATCCTTTCCATGGCTTTAGTATGATATCCTGTGGCCATCTGGCTGAAAAACATACATCTGCAATCTACCTTGTAGGAGCTGAGAAGCCGGGATATGCAAGGGCTATGGGCTTAAAGACCAGGGAGACTTTTGAAGAGGCACTTAAGGATGCAAGACTTAAATATCTTCCAAAGGAGCCTAACATCCTTGCCCTCCCAAGAACCTTTACCACAGCTGCAGTCCACCTTATGATGAAGGACGATGTGATGCCTGTAGCAGACAGATACTTAAAATAAGAAAACCAGAAATCAGGATGTCAGCGAGTTTTGACATCCTGATTTTTTACTTCTGTTATGCAATCGTTTGCCTAAATTTGTGTATTGATTTGCGTAAATTTATGGTACAATATCCTTACCTTATAAGGCAAAGGGGAAAAGCATGGAAAAGAATACAACCCTTAAAGATATAGCTGACAAGCTTGGAATATCAGTATCAACTGTTTCAAGAGTAATAAACGGCAATTCGGTAAAGGCAGCAAACAAAAAGCTTCAGGATGATATCTGGAGGACTGCCAAAGAGCTAAACTATGTGCCTAATACCGCAGCTCAGCTTCTAAAGAGGAGCAGGGAGACAGACAGGGAAAGCCTTAGAACGATAGCCTGTGTATTTGCTAGGGCGGACACAGACCAAAGCGATCCGTTTTTTTCGGAAATATCCAGGGCGCTTGAGACTGAGCTTCTAAGACAGGGCTTCATTATGAAGTATTCCATTTACAACAAGGGACTGCCTCAGGCGGTACTTGAGACCTTTCTTAAGACTGAGAGGGTGGATGGGGTTATCATACTTGGAAGACCTGATAAGAAGATAATTGAGTTAGTATGTAAGTACAACAAATATGTAGTCTATGTCGGGCTTAACAAGATAGATGGAGACATAGACCAGGTTATCTGTGACGGCTATGAAGCGGGAATGGCTGCCTTAAAACACTTAGAAAGGGCAGGGATAAGAAAAATATTTTATCTTGGTGAGACAAAAAGTGAAGCAAGGTATAAGGCATTTAAGGACTTTATGAGGCAGCATGGACTGGCAAAGGAGCCTGCTGATTATACCATAGAATCGCCTTTTAGACTTCAGGCTGCCTACGATAAGATGAAGCATTTCTTAAAAAAGGGTACTCTGCCCGAAGGACTGTTTTGCGGCAATGATCTGGCAGCACTAGGTGCGCTGAAGGCTCTGATCGAAGAAGGGATTAAGGTGCCAAAAGACATATCGGTTATAGGGATTGATGATATTGCGATGGCAGGTTTTTCAGCCCCAATGCTCACTACAGTAAGTATTCCCAAAGAACAGCTCGGCAAGAAGGCAGCTAAGTTCATAGTGGACAGGATACTTAATGGAAATGACATAAATGTAATAATGATGATTCCTTTCAAGCTGATTGAGAGGGAGTCTGCAAAAAAAGTAAAAGAGGTCAAAAGATGATTAAGAACAAAAAAATAGTTTTAACAGCATTATTTATAGCACTTGGACTGACCTTGCCTATGATAACCGCCAACGTACCAATGATAGGCAATATGCTGCTTCCTATGCATTTCCCTATTATTATCTGCGGTCTTATATGTGGAGTGGGTTATGGTGCTCTGGCAGGGGTGATAACGCCACTGTTAAGAAGCTTTATCTTCGGAATGCCTCCTCTTTTTCCGATTGCGGCAGCTATGGCATTTGAACTTGCTGTATACGGTGTTGTAGCAGGACTTGTTTATGTGGTTATTCAAAAAAGCAAAGGCTCGGTTTATCCTGCCCTCATTATATCGATGTTATCAGGAAGGGCAGTTTGGGGAGTGGTGAGCTTTATATTATTTAGAATGATGGGCAAGACACTTACACTCCAAATGTTCATTGCAGGAGCATTTACAAATGCGGTACCGGGAATAGTAGGACAGTTAATCATCATCCCTGCGCTTATGTATTATCTTGCAAAGCACAGGGCTGCATCAGTAGAAACTATATAGGTATGAAATGAAATATTCTTATGAGGAAATAAAAAAATCTTGTAGAAAAATATATGCAGGATGAAGATGAAAGCCCTGTTTTAATTGCGATTGACGGAAACTGTGCCTCAGGCAAGACTACGCTTGAGCAAGGCTACAAAGCGACCTTGGAGGCAATGTCTTTCATATGGATGACTATTATCTGCAAAGCTTCCAAAGGACAAAGGAGAGGCTAAGGGAAACAGGCGGTAATGTAGACTATGAAAGATTTAAAAAAGAGGTGATTGAGCCTCTTAAAAAGGGTGAAGCAGTAGGGGTATATGCCTGCATTCACCCTGATTTCGTTTTAGAATACAGGAAAACACTCGAATTTAAGAGGCTTAACATCATAGAAGGCTCTTATTCCTGTCATCCCTATTTTTAACTCTCCCTACAAGCTTCAAATCTTTCGTAGAGGCTGATTATGAGCTGCAGATTGAAAAGGATTAGAAAGAGAAATGGGGAGGTAATGCTTCAAAGATTTATAAATGAATGGATACCCAAGGAAAATGAATATTTCAGAAAAAAATGAAGATAAAGGAGAATTGTTTACAGATAAAGGTGTAGAAAGAAAAAGGATGATAAAAAATCATACTTATAATCAGACAAGCACAGTGGTACAATAGCCTTAACTTGATGAAGGGAGATGGTTACATGAAGAAAAAAAGTAGACTCCAAGCAATCCCTAAGCAGTTATGGCTATTGTTTTCTTTTTTGGCAGCCATGGTGGTATGGTACCTCTTATCCATAAACCCACAGACTGCAAGAAGTTTTCCAAATGTAGTCTTAACAGTAGAATCTGTGAAAACGATGATTAACAGGGGGGTTTTCTTTACAGACATTAGCAGCAGTTTGATATCGGTGAGTGTAGGATTTTTACTGGGCTTTGTATTATCCTTACCTACCGCTATACTTATGGCTTGGTATGCACCGGTAAGAAATATTATCGAGCCTTGGATACAGTTTATCAGAAATATCCCACCTCTTGCTTATGTTCCACTTGTAGTTATTTCAGCAGGTGTGGGCAGGAGGCCTCAGATTATAGTCATTACTATTGCGACCTTTCTTATAATGACGGTTACTATATATCAGGGTGTTGTAAATGTGGATGAAACCCTTATAAAGGCTGCCAGGGTACTTGGTGCAACTGATAAAGACATATTCTTTAGGGTTATTGCCCCGGCGACTCTGCCTTTTATAATAACAGCCATAAGGCTTGGAAGCTCGACAGCTCTAACCACGCTGATTGCGGCAGAATCAACAGGAGCGGTTGCAGGATTGGGTATGAGAATCCGTTCGCTAAATAACAGCTTTGAGTCAGCACCTATGCTTATGTATATCATTATTATCGGTATCATCGGTATGTTGGTAGAAAAGCTGGTTAAATTCTTAGAGAGGAGGTTTACATCATGGCAGGAGAAGAGAGAAGTGTAAGCGGGAATGTAAAGCTTCAGATAAACAAGTTAAGAAAGGTATTTAACACAAGAAACGGTGAAATGGTAGCCTTAAACGGGGTTGACCTGGATATAAAGGAAAATGAATTCATCTGTGTTGTAGGACCATCAGGCTGTGGGAAGTCTACCTTACTGAATATAATCGCAGGACTCTCGGAGCCAACCTCAGGAGAGGTATACTGTGATGGCAAGCTTGTCAAGGGAACGGGTACTGAAAGAGGAGTGGTATTTCAGCAGTATGCCCTATTTCCTTGGCTTACGGTAAAAAAGAATGTAATGTTCGGACTTGAACTTGAGGGAATCAAGGGAAAAGAAGCCGAAGATAGAGCCATGAAATATATCAAAATGGTTCAGCTGGAAGAGTTTGCAGACCATTATCCAAAGGAGCTTTCAGGTGGTATGAAGCAGAGGGTTGCCATAGCGAGAGCCTATGCGGTAAATCCTTCAATTTTGCTTATGGATGAGCCTTTTGGAGCCCTTGATGCACAGACCAGAACCCAGCTTCAGCAAGAGCTTTTGGAGACCTGGGAGAAGGAGAGAAAGACCTGCTTTTTCATCACACATGACGTGGATGAAGCTATCATCCTTGCTCAAAGGGTTATCATAATGAGTGCAAGACCTGGAAGAATCAAGGAGATAGTAGAGATAGACATTCCTTATCCTAGAGACCAGGAGACCAAGATGTCACCTAGATTTTTGGAGCTTAAGAACCATATTTGGAGCCAGGTATACAAGGAATATCTGGAAGTAAAGAAGTAAAACCTGCGTGCAGGATATTTACAATATAAGGAGGAGAAAGATATGAAGAAAAGAATAATGGGACTGGCACTTTGTGCTACACTTCTTGCGAGTGCTTTAGTAGGTTGTGGAGGCAATACCACAAAGACCACCTCGGACACAAAGGCAAGCACAGCAAGCACCTCACAGGCTGCAAGCCAAACTTCAACCAAGTCAGAGGCCAAGAGCGAGACTCCTGCCAGCACAAAGCCGGAGGCAGTTACCCTCAATGTGGCATATATGCCTAACTACGGAAGCCTTTGGGCGATTGAAAATGCTATTGCACAGGGCTATCTTGAGGAAGAGGGAATTACAGTTAATCTTACTGAGTTCCAGGACGGACCTACAATCATAGCGGCTATGGAGTCTGGAAGTATTGATATCGGATACATAGGACAGGGTGCTCATAAGCTCTGTATCAATGGAAAGGCTTCAATATTTGCGCTTTCACACATTTCAAACGGTGACGCTGTTATCGGAGGAAAAGGATATCAAGAAGATAGCAGACCTTAAGGGAAAGAAGGTTGCTTATTCCTCAGGTACTTCAAGCGAGGATATCTTACTTAAGACACTTGCTAAAGAAGGAATGAAGCTTAGTGACGTAGAAGCAGTAGACATGGATGCTTCAGCAATAGTAACAGCTATGCTCTCAGGTGGTGTAGATGCTTGTGCAACCTGGTCACCAAATACACTTAAGATACTTGATGAAATGAAGGATGCAACCAAGCTATCAGACAACCTTACCTTCAAGGATACTACAGTTTCTCTTGCAAGCTGGATTGTAATGCCTAATTTTGCTAAAGAGAAGAAGGATGTGCTTGTTAGATTTACAAAGAGCATTTGTTTAAGGCTATGGACTATGCGACAAAAGACCATCAGGAAGAGACAGCAGAGCTTATCGCAAAGCGTATTGCAAGCGACAAGGATACAGTATATGCACAGAGAGGCGATGCTGACTGGCTTACCGGTAAGGAAGTTTCAGCAGGTGCAGCAGACGGAACTGTAGAGAAGTACTATGAACTTCAGAAGAAGGACTTCATTGCAGCAGGTGCTGTAGAAGGAGATCCTGCGGTTAAGGACTATGTATTGTTTGATGTAATGATTGAAGCAGGCAAGTAAACTGTATACTATATGGCTGTCGGAAGCGGGTTGATACTTGCTTCTGACAGCTTTATCAGGTGTAAAGGAGGAAATATGAGACACGACTATTATAATTATTCAAAGGAAGAGTGCTTAAGAATCCCAAGATAGAGCTTATTCCTATGGAGGACGGTGAGAAGGTATTTCAGTCAATGGCTGAGGAAATGGTGGCTGAGATAGAAAAAAACAATGAAATGGGAGAAAATACAGTATTTATCTGCCCTGTAGGGCCCTGTTGGGCAGTATAAGTATTTTGTAGAGGCTGTAAACAAAGGGAAGATAAGCCTTAAAAATGTATGGTTCATAAATATGGACGAATACCTTACAGATGAAAAGGAATGGATAAGTAAGGACGATCCTCTTAGCTTTAGGGGATTTATGTACAGCGAAGTATATGATAGAATAGATAAGGATTTGGTAATGCCTGAAAGTCAAAGAGTGTTTCCTGATCCTAAGAGGCTAGGCCGCATACCTGAGCTTATAAATGAGCTGGGCGGTGTGGATATCTGCTTTGGAGGAATTGGGATAAATGGTCATGTGGCATTTAACGAGCCTGAGGAAGGACTAAGTGTCGATGAATTTAGAAATCTTCAAACAAGGGTGCTTGAGATAAAGCCTGAAACTAGGGCAATCAACGCAGTAGGTGCATTAAACGGCGCTATTGAAGATATGCCAAAGTACTGTATAACCATTGGCTTTAAGGAAATATCGGAGGCGAAGAAAATAAGGCTTGGCTGCTTTAGAGACTGGCACAGGGCTGTGGTAAGAAGGGCTGCCTATGGAGAGATGACGACAGAGTTCCCGGTGAGCCTATTGCAGTCACACAATGATATAAATATCAAATTTCCGAGGTTGGTCGCAGAGATAAAAATAGGAGAAGATATGGGAAATACATTTATTAAGGGTGCGAAAGTTTATATTGACAACGCATTTCTAAAAGAAAACCATTGAGATAGTTGATTCTAAAAATAAAAATACATGAGGAGGACTATCCACTCCCAAGTGATGCAGTTGAAGTGGATGGTGAGGGAAAAAGGCTTTGTGCCGGGCTTTATAGACATCCACACTCATGGAGGAGTGGGAGTTGATGTAAACTCTGCTACAGCAGATGAACTTGAAAAAATAGGAGAGTTTTTGCTTCAAACGGTACTACTTCCTGGCTTTGCTCCATACTTACAGACACCAAAGAACAGACAGAGTGGTGCATAGAGCAGTTTAATGAATACCAAAAATCAGAAAGAAGTGGTTCAAATTTGGTAGGAATCCATCTTGAAGGACCGTTTCTTGCAAAAGAATACAAGGGAGCCATGCCCGAGTACCTCCTTAGAAAGTTTGACATAGATTTACTTAGGGAATATCAGGAGAAATCAGGAGGAAATGTCCGCTATCTGACAGTTGCCCCTGAGGTTGACGGAATAGCGGGTGGAGTAAAGAGATAACAAAGCTAGGTATAGCTGTTTCCTTGGGACATTCAGGAGCAGACTATGAAACAACGATGAAAGCTATTGAAAACGGAGCCACTGCCTGCACCCATACCTTTAATGCTATGAAGCTTTTACATCAGCATTTTCCAAGCATCATGGGAGCTGTACTTGAGACGGATGTATACTGTGAGGCTATTTGTGACGGAAGGCATCTTCATCCGGGAGTAGTAAGGCTTCTTATCAAGGTTAAGGGACTAGACAAGGTGGTTGCAGTTACAGACTCAATTATGGCAGCAGGTCTGCCTGACGGGAAAGTACAAGCTTGGTGTAAATGATGTGGTTGTTGAAGACGGAGATGCAAAGCTTGCAGAAAACGGAGTAAGGGCAGGAAGTACTCTTACACAGAACGTCGCCCTGCTTAACCTGCTTAAATTTACAGGAAGGCCTCTTGAAGAGATTTTACCTATACTTACGGAAAAATCCTGCAAAGCTTGTAGGAATATATGACAGAAAAGGCTCTATAGCTGACGGCAAGGATGCTGACCTGGTTTTACTTGATGAAGATGCTAAGATATCAGAGGTCTTTGTTATGGGCAACAAGCAGGAGAGAAAGTAAGAGAGGAATTTGGATTAGGAGAGAAAGATGCTTATTATACTGACTATTTTTTTGGTTATATCAACCGTAATCATGGTATTTCTAAAAAAGAACAGGGAGATGCTATTACTTTTGGGACTTTGCATCTGCCTTATGATGGAAATAGCCGGAGTTATGATATACATAGCCAAAAAGGGCGGTATATCCTACAATGTAATGCAGTTTTTTTATTTTACAGATGCCTTAAGGGATAAGTTTCGATACTTATACATCAGCCTTGGGCAGCTTGGATTTTTGATTACATTGGGGCGTCTTTTCTTTCCTTATTTTTTGTTAAACCTTGCCCTAAGCTACTCCATGATTGAGGCAATAAGGCGGAATAACAGGCTGAAGACAATTACCCTGATTTTTCCGGTGCTTACCACTGTATTATACTATCCAAGCATCTACCACAAGCTGGTCGATACAAGGGAATCCTGGCAGATATATATGGCTGAGGGAAGTATGATATGGATAGTGGGCTATCTTATCATAGCTACGGTTTTGCTTATGGTAGAGTATGCCTCTATAACGATGAAGCTATGCAAGGTACAGTTTAGGAAAATTATTATAAGTCTCCTTGCTCTTACAGGAATTTATCTGCTCTATTGCAGGCAGGATCCCGGGCAGGTATATAAGTTTTACAGCTCTCCCTTTGCCTGGAACAAGGGAATAGGATATCTTCAGGGCAATCCTACGCTTATTAGCTATATTACGCTGATTACGGTAAGTGTGGTGTGCTGTGTGATGGGCTTTTACAGCCTGTTTAGCTTCACCAGCGACAACTACGCTGAGAGTAAAGATGATGCCATCATAAGGAGGAAGTTTGACACCGCAAGAATCGGCGCATCTATGTTTGTGCACAGTATGAAGAACCAGATTCTGTCAAACAAGGTAATATACAAAAGAATATCGAATTTGTTTGAAAATGAGACCCCTGACATGGTAAAATTAAAGGAGTATATATCTGCCCTTGAAAATGCTAATACAAACATGTTAAACAGGGTGGAAGAGCTATACAGGCATGTAAAGGCTAATGAAATATATATGGTTCCGGTGCCTATAGGAGAAATAGTGGAATCAGCCGTTGACAGGTTTAATGAAAAATATCCGGACGCAAAGGTAGACAGTGTATGTAACGAAGAAATGCAGATACTGGCTGACAAGTCACATTTATCAGAGGCTGTCTGCAATATAATTGCAAATGGCTATGAATCGATGCTTGAGGCTGGCACAGATAAAGAGAGAAACATTGAGATTAAGTGCTACAATGAGAGGCTCTACAGTGTGATTGAGATAAAGGATTATGGTAAGGGGATGAACAAGAAGCTAAAGAAGAAGGTCTTTGACCCCTTTTTCTCAAGTAAGAATTCCAATCATAACTGGGGTATGGGGCTGTATTATGTAAGGGAAATAGTGAAAAGCCACCTTGGACAAATAAATATAGAAAGTGTGGAAGGAAAGGGAAGCAGTTTCTTTATAATGCTGCCAAGGTATAAATGATGTGGGTGTCAAAAGCGCTTGGTGCCTATGATAGATTGACAGGTGGAATAAGAATTGGAAAGAAAAATAAGAGTTTTAATTGCGGATGATTTCGTGTATTTGAGAGAAGACTTGACAGAGCTTATAAATAAACAGGAAGATATGGAAGTGGTTGGAACCGCAGAAAGTGGAAGTGAAATCATTGAACTTGCAGAGAAAACAGACCATGACATCATACTTATGGATATTGAAATGGAGCAGACCAATGCAGGGATACTTGCGGCTGAAGCCATTAGGGATGATAATCCTGACTCGATGATTATCTTTCTTACAGCGCACGAAACCAAGGAAATGATACTAACTGCTATGGGTGCGGGGGCAGTTGACTATGTGGTAAAGGGACTTGATGATGAGGTTCTTTTAACCCATATAAGAAGTGCATACGAGGGGAATCCTATTATGCAAAGCAGAGTCAGGGATACTGTTATGCAGGAATATGAGAGGCTTCAAAAAAGTGAGAGAAGCCTGCTCTTTTTTATACACTGTATATCAAATCTTACAGGAGCTGAAAGGGAATTGGTTAAGCTGTTGCTTCAGGGGTGTAAGGTCTCTGAGATTGCTGATATAAGAAAGGTTGAAAACAGTACAGTAAAGACACAGATTAAAAGCCTGCTTAGGAAGTTTGGCTGTGCCAGAAGCAAGGAAGTGGTAAGCCTTATCGAGGAGCTTAAGATAGGTCATCTGTTTTAATGGCATAGGTGTTTGAAGTATAAAGGCTGATTGTGGCTTATTTTCTGAGTATTTGTCAGCTTTTTAATTGACATCAGTTGTATAATACAAGTGTAGAATAATTGGGGCAAAATAGCGATGGAAATATTATTTTTTGTGGTTTGTTTTTGGCATCAATAGTTGGGGCAATCTGTGGTATAGGCGGAGGGTTATTATTAAACCTCTCCTTGATGCACTTAAATTCCTTGATGTAAGTCAGATAAGCTTTTTGTCAGGCTGTACGGTTTTGTCTATGTCAACTTACTCTGTGATTAAATCTAAGCTTAGCGGTAAGAAAGAGGTTGATATAGCTACGGTTTTACCTGTTGGTATTGGCGGTGCTATAGGAGGGATAGCCGGGGAAATGGCTGTTTTCATTTATAAAAAGCCTTAGCGACAACCCTAACAAGGTGGGAGTGGTACAGGCTGCCTGCCTTCTTATAGTAACTGTATTCACTCTGGTTTACACTGTATTTAAGGATAGGATAACTACAAAGAAGCTGAGAGGCCTCCCTATCCTCATACTTGTGGGCTTACTCCTTGGCATCATGTCATCCTTCCTCGGCATTGGCGGTGGTCCTATCAATCTGGTGGTTTTATTTTATCTCTTTTCAATGACCACGAAGGAGGCTGTAATTACCTCGCTTTACATCATCTTCATCTCTCAGATAGCAAGTCTCGCTACATCTATCATTACTAACACCAGTGCCGAATTTCCTATAAAAGGTACTCGTTGTTATGGTGGCTGGAGGCATCCTTGGCAGGGGTTGTAGGGAAGAATAGTGAATAAGAAGATTGCTGATAAGACAGTAGATAAGCTCTTTATAGGACTTATGGCTGTGATGATAGCTATAAACATTTACAATATTTTTCGGTCTTGTGTGAGAGAGGAGGAAAAATAAAAATTTTAAAAACCTCTTGCAATATACTTAAAAACATATGTTATACTTGCTTTCGTTCGATTGAGAAAAATTGAATAAAAGAAATGCGGAAGTGTTGAAATTGGTAGACAAGCAAGACTAAGGATCTTGTGGCTATTGCAGTCGTGTGGGTTCAAGTCCCATCTTCCGCACTATTTTTTTGCCCATACCGGTTATCTGCGGATGTGGCGGAACGGTAGACGCGCTAGATTCAGGTTCTAGTGAGAGCAATCTTGTGTGAGTTCAAATCTCATCATCCGCACTAATCAAAAACTGTTGCAATAAGGCTTAACTTAGGTTATCTTTATTGTAACAGTTTTTTTATGTGACAGGAAATTTCTCCGAAATTACCTGTCACATAAAAAACTCTCCGAGGGATGCACAGCTCGCGGCAGGGGAATTTGCCTTACGGCACCGCTCGCGCGCGAAGTGTGCTGAGCACACTCTTTATTAATATAGGGAGGACAATATGGTAAAGGCAGTTTATCCCGGCAGTTTTGATCCGGTGACCAATGGACATATAGATGTAATCACCAGGGCGGCGGCAATAGTAGATGAAGTCATTATAGGTGTGCTTGTAAACAAAAAGAAGTCTCCTTTTTTCACTATGGAAGAAAGATTTGAGATGCTAAGGAAGGCGGTAGCGGATATACCGAATGTCACGGTAAAGACATTTGAGGGTACTACTGTAGACTTTGCAAAGGCAAATGATGCAAGGATAATAGTAAGGGGCTTAAGGGCGGTTACCGACTATGAGAATGAAATGCAGATAGCACAGACAAACAGGCAGATTTGCGAAGAAATCGAGACGCTGTTTCTTATAACCTCACTTGAATACGCATTTTTAAGCTCTACCATAGTCAAAGAGATTGCATCCTTCGGGAAAGATGTATCTAACTGGGTGCCTAAGGTGGTTGAGGATAAACTTAAGGAAAAGTTTGGTACAAGCTTATTGTAAAAGATGCTTAAAAGAAGTATACTGAAGGTAATAATAAAGGCAGGTTAACTAACGCGGGAAAAGGAGGAAGGTTATGAACAAAGTAGTAACTATAAGCAGACAGTATGCAAGCGGAGGACGCGAGGTTGCGGAGAAGTTAGCTAAGGAGTACGGTGTTCCGTTTTATGACAGGGCTCTTATAGCCAAAGCGACGAAGGAAAGCGGATTTGCAGAGGCGCCTTTGATAATGTAGAGATGAAGGCTACCAACAGTCTCCTCTATTCCATAGCGATGGGAATGAATGCTTACGGAAGCCCTGATCTTGGGGTACACCACCTCTCCCTTGATGACAGGATATACATAGCACAGTCTGATATCATAAGAAAAGGTGGCTGATGAAGGCCCTTGTATCATAGTTGGACGCTGTGCGGACTATGTGCTAGAGAGAAAAGGATGTAGTAAATATCTTCATTTGGTCTTCGATGCCATATAGAATCAAGAGAGCAATTGAGAGAGATGGAGTTGAGCCGGATAAGGCGGAAGAGACTATAACCAGGATGGATAAACGTAGGGCAAACTACTACAACTACCACGCTATCGAGAAGTGGGGCGTAGTTACCAATTATCATTTAGCCATCCAGAATGACTTCAGGGAGTGGACAAGACGGTTGAGGTCATCAAGCAGTTTATCAATAGCCTTGATTAGCATAATTTTTACAGGTGATTTCCAAAGGGGTTTCTAGAACGTTTAGAAGCCCCTTTTTCGAATCAATCTTAAGGATAATGTAATAAAAAAAGATACTCATAGGCTTAAAAATGGGTGTTATACTACGGGTATATGTAGCAAAGGTAGTTAAATATAGGTATCAAGCGAGTTTGATACACGTATTAAAAAGTATAGGAATAAGAAAAATCTGGTAAAAATTATGGGAAAAAAATCATCGAATTGAAAAATGTGAAGAAAGTATATCAGATGGGAAATGAGAGGATTAAGGCGGTAAATGGAGTCAGCTTTGAGATAAACAAAGGAGAATTTTGCTGTCTCCTTGGTACCTCAGGCTCAGGAAAATCCACACTGCTTAACCTGATGGCGGGCATAGAAAAGGCGTCATCCGGTGAAATCCTCTTAAAAGGCTATGATATAAGGCATATGAGCGAGAAAAATCTTGCAGACTTCAGACAGCATTATCTGGGATTTGTATTTCAGGCTTACAACCTCATAGGCTCAATGAACGCTGTTGAAAATGTGGAATTGCCTCTTGTATTTAAGAGGGTGGACACAAAGACCAGAAGAAGGCTTGCTGAGCAGATGCTAAAGCAGGTAGGACTTGGAAGCAGGCTTACTCACAAACCAAAGGAAATGAGTGGTGGTCAGCAGCAGAGAGTAGGTATAGCAAGAGCCTTTGTTGCAAAGCCCGAGATTGTGTTTGCGGACGAACCGACAGGAAACCTTGATACCAAGACGACTATGGAGGTTATGGAACTTATACACGCAATGGCAAGAAGAAACAGGCAGACCATTGTTATGGTTACCCACGATCCGAGACTTGCGAGCTATGGCGATAAGATAATCCACATTTTAGATGGAAACATTCAAAATGTTGAAGTGATAAAAACTGCTGAACAGATTGAAGAAGAGAGCAGGATAGAGATTGAGAAGTTTAAGGAGCTTCAAAAGGAGCAAAAGAAGGCAAGGGAAGAAAAGCTTGCCAAACTAATGGGTAAAAAGACGGAGGAAATAAAAGATGAAGCCAACAAAGATAATTAAAAAAGGTGCAGCACTTGTTCTTGCGGCAGCAATGATATTTACCGGGGCTACAGGTTTTCCCGGAGGGATGAGTGTTGTGGAGGCATCAGAGATTGATTTTAACAACCTAAAGCCTTTAGTGCCAAAAGCGGTACTCGCAGATGTGCTTAGGCCTTACAATGTAAAGCCCGGTGATGTGGTAAATGTTACAATACCTGTCAAGGCTTCAAACTACAATATAAGAAAGCCTGTGGTAAATGTTGACCTGAGCAAGACTCCGGACTTTTCCCTTGCTTCAGATGTAACAATAACAGATGATAAGGGCAATAAGGTTGAAAGCATATTTGTAGGCAATACAGCCTATGTTAAGTTTGCGGTAAAGATTCCGCTTAATGCAAAGAAGGGTAGATATAATGACATCCCTGTTACCTTTATTACAACAGATAGCTACGACAACTATCAGGAGGTGGCTCTAGAGCAGTCAAGTAAGCTTACCTTCGTTGTAGACAGCCAGAAGAAGAATGCTAAGCTTTCCCTTTTTGACTCAGACTATCCAAGGAATGTAAGGGATAACGATGATGTAAACATTAAGCTTACCTTCCATAATGACGGAGAGCTTAATGCTGACAATGTAACCGTAAGCCTTTCGGGATATGAGAGCACTCTTATACCTAATGACCAGCCTACAGCTAATATAGGGACCATTAAGGGTGGTGAAGACGGAAGTGTTGATTTTGATTTTGATGCAATAGAGAACCTGGCTGCAGGAGTTACAAAGATAGACGTAACCGTAAAATACGATAACTCAGACGGCACAGCGGCAGATCCTCAGACCTTTACACTGTCTATGCAGACTATACCTAAGAAGACTGAAGCTGAGAAGCTTGAGATAAGGCCTGTACTTCAGGTAACAAGTGTTAACTATCCTCATTATACTGTAAAGGTGGGCGACCATTTTGATGTGGTTTATGAGTTTAAGAATATCGGTAAGGTGGACGCCAAGAATATAGTTGTGGATACAACAGGATATTCGGAGGCAGGGTTTAAGCCTGCTTCAGCTTATGATAAATACAGACTTGCTTCACTTAAGTCAGGTGGAGTATTTAGAATAAGAAGAAGCTTTACCGCTATAGAGACCATTACTGACGGAATGAAGCCTATTACCGTAAACTACTCATATTATTCAGTTAAGGATAAGACTCTTGCTACCCAGATTACCGATACAATGAGTATCTACATCGACACTAAGGGGAAGGAAGATTCAGGTGAAGTAGACAACAGTATGCCTAGACTTACCGTATCCAAGTATAGTACGGGTAAGGGTAAGATAAAGGCGGGAAAAGAATTTGTTTTCACCTTTGATGTGAAGAATCCACATCCTACAGCATCAGCAGACAACATAGTTGTTACCATATCCTCGGCGGACAACAGCTTTGCCATAGTTGAGGGAAGCGCGAGTATGTTCATCAATTCCCTTAAGGCTGGACAGAGTGAGACCTTAAGCATACCTCTTAAAGCAAAGGGAGATATAGCAACAAACGGATATGACCTTACAATTACCTTTGATTATGAATACTTAACCAAGGATGTTGCCAATAAAAACGCACTTGTAAAGAAGCAGAACAAGATAGAAGAGAAGTTAAAGCTTCAGGTATACTCAGATGACAGGCCGATGGTTGCTAATATCTCAGTTGGTGCGGGAGATACGCCTGTGCTTAACGAAGCAACCTCACTTTCATTTGATTTCAACAACATGGGTAAGTCTGTACTCTACAACGTAACAGCTAAGGTTAAGGGTGATTTTAAGTCTACTAACGAGGTCCTCATTATCGGTAATGTAAATGCCGGAGAAGGAAGATCCTGGTCTATGGATGTAACCCCTCAGGTGGATGGAATGGGAAAAGGAGTACTTACCATTTCTTACGAGGATAGTAACGGAAATGTAAGCTCTTACGATACCAATTTTGAGAGTATGGTTAGTGCCACAAATCCTAACGAAACTCCTGATACTCCTATTGACCAGACACCGATAGATGAAGGACCAAAGGAAATCATTCCTCTTTGGGCTTTCATATGCGGAAATGTGATTATATTCATTGTCGGAGCATTGGTAGCAAGAAATGTTGCAATAAAGAAGTACAAGAAGAAAAAGATTGATGAAGCAATGCGTGAAGATGAAGAGTTATAGTATAGGAAATTGAGGTGATTACATTGAGCGAGAATTTATTTATATTTAACGGAGTGCTTACAGCTACAGCAGGCAGTGCGACTACAGCTGAGCCACTTCCTGAAAGCAAATGTGGATGCAAACGGCAAGGTTACAGTTGTGCAGCCGGGGGGAACAAGTAATGCTACATCTGCGACTGACAATACTCAGACAGATGCAGGAACTACGGCGGGTGATACAACAACTTCAGCAGGTGGTTCTGCAAGTGGTGCACAGACTGGAGCAACGTCAGAGGCGGGAACTGAGACAGCCGGATCTGCGGCAGCACAGACCTCCGGCAATGCGGCGGTTGAAGGCGGAACTGAGGCAACAGGCACCGATGCAGGCATGGGGGGAGGAGAAGTAGGCAACATGACTGGAGAAGCCGGTATGACAGGGTGGTGGAGGTGTCGCCATGGATGGTGCAGGCGGTATGGATGGCATGGGCACAGAGACAGGTACCTCTCATCCATAACCCAGAGCGCACCTGCCATGATAGGTATAACCGCCGGAGTGCTTGCACTTTCTATATTAGTGGGAATAGTCCTTGCTAAGTTAAAGATAAAAAAGGGTATTAATTTATATGAAGATTAGTGATCTTATGAAAATGGGCCTTAGGAATCTCGGAAGAAGAAAGGCCAGAACTGCACTTACAGTTGTCGGCATTGTCATAGGAACCATATCCATAGTTGTAATGATATCCATCGGTAGAGGCATGAACCAGAGCTTTAGAGAGAACCTTATGCAGTATGGAAGCTTTACCGTTATAAATATGGAAAAGAACCAGGTAAGCATTGATGACAAAGGAAACTACTCTGAAAAGAAGCAGAAGTTAGATGACAAGCTGATAGCAAAGCTTAGGCAGATACCTCATGTAAAGACAGTGTCGCCTGTTATTACTTTTGCAGACAAAGCTAAAGTATGGAGTTTATGAAAATATTGTCCAGGTTAATGTAATGGATTCGGACTCATTTGAAGCCCTTGAATTCCCTAAGCTAAAAGATAATAAGACATATAAGAAAAGCACCAATAGAGCTAAAATCAAGCTTTGGGTAGGAGCAGAAGGCTTCCAGGATTTTTACAATCCCAATTCAACGTCATTTCAGCCAAAGACTGTTGATCCTCTAAAGGACAGGGTTACTCTTACTATAAATGAGGAGGAAGTTCTTCCTCGTGATGACAAGGGAAACCTGAAAGATTCAGCTTAAGGACTATGCTACAGACCTTGCGGTATTTGACACGGAAGGCTACAGTGAATACTCTTTCGGTGTATATATGGATATGGGGACAGTTCCTAGATATATATAAGGATTTTTGTAAAAACAGCTCCCTGCTGATAGAGAAGGATAGCTGAAAAAGAAGCTTAAAAGAGTATGGCGGCGTTAAGATAAATGCGGACAGTGTGGAAAAATGTTCAGGATATTCAGGATAAAATTAAGGAAATGGGCTATAAAGTCAAAGCAGCATGTCAGACTATACACAGCAGATTGAGAAACTTCTCAAAGACCATTCAGATGGTACTGGGTGGTGTAGGAGCTATATCTATGCTGGTTCTGTGCGATATCCATGCCAATACCATCGATAATGTCTATCTACGAGCGTACCAAGGAAATCGGTGTAATGAAGGTACTTGGCTGTCAGATAGTTGATATCAAAAAGCTTTTCCTTTTTGAGGCTGCCATGATGGGACTAATCGGAGGCGTGATTGGAATAACGCTTAGCTATGGTGCTTCCTATCTGCTAAATACCTTTGGCGGGGCCCTAGGCAGTGCCCTTAACATGATGGGCGGCGGTGATGAAGGCGCGGGTGGAAAACTTTCTGTTATCCCACTCTGGTTGCCATTACTTGCTTCAGGTTTTGCTATTTTAATAGGTATCATATCAGGATATTATCCTGCAAGCAGGGCTACTAAGATATCTGCTATAGAGGCTATGAAGAACGAGTAACATATTGGTTAAGAAGATATTGGTTTTGCAGGACGAAACCACAAAGCAGAAACAATTTAATATCAGATTTGTATGCTAAAACTTCCTTTGGAGAATAAAACTCTGAAGAAGTTTTTGATCAGAAATTGTCAGATACTCTATCAAATAAAATACTGCTATCGGAAACATATAAAATCTGTCTAATAAAGACTTTCTAAGTAACGAACGTAGCTTATAGAAAGTTAATTTTCTAATTGACAAACGATATTATATATTATATAATATACTATTATAACCCACATAAATAAGAGACAATTATTTATAGAAAGGAGATAACTATGACTTTTCAGGTAACTGCTCCACTGCTAGACTGCCTGTGTACTGGGGATATTGGAAAAAGGAAGACTTTTATGGATACACACTGACACAGAAGGTACAGGAAGTAATAGATATATCTGAGTCCACTCTTTACACCCGGTACTAAGAAGGCTTCAGAAAGAGGGAGAACTAGCAACTTATGACAGCCCTGTACAGGGACGAAACCGCAGATACTATAGGATTACACCCGGAGGGAAGGAAAAGCTAAAGTTCTACAAGAAGGAGTGGAAGTCCTATAAAGACAGGGATAGACAGACTTCTAAGAGGAAAGCTTTAATGTTGATTTTTCATTTTCAGTAAATATCAATAATGGCAAGGGGGATAAAGAGTAATGAATAAGAATGAATTTATGGAAAGCCTGAAAAGCAAAGCTCTCGGAACTTAATCCGGAGGATAGGAAGATGCCATCAATTACTATTGGGAATATTTTGAAGAGGCAGGCTTTGGAGAGGAAAGTGACGTAACTAAAAGTGTAGGCAACCCGGAAGATGTGGCAGCAAAGATAATAGGGGCATCTGCATATGTGAATGAAACACGTGCAGAAGATAATTCAACAGAAACAAAGGAGGAGGTTTGCAATACACTCGCTCCTTGTAATGACAGTGTAGATAACAAACCGTCAGCTATGGGAAACGGCTGTGAGAAGACAGAGGCGGACAAAGAAAAACATCCTCAGAAAGGCGGAGAAAAAGCAGTATGTGAAAAGCACTGCACTTGAGCTCTATAAGGATATAACCCCTGACGCTTTTGACAGCATAGATATAGACGTATCTTCCCTGGATATCATCATCAGAACAGGTGATGAGTTTGGCATCTATCTTAACTGCAAAGAAAATGAGCCTATTATCAAAAAAAGAGGACAATAAGCTGGTTATAAGGGATAAGCGTAAGTCAAAAAAATATTTGATTTTTAATTTTAACTTTAATATATTTAACAAAAGTAAAGAGTTTGTTGAAATTGTTATCCCAAGAGGAAAGAAACTTCTTGAAGTACGTGGTGAGACAGACATGGGCAAGCTATCCCTCTTTGCCATATCATCAGGCACCCTCGCGCTTGAGGCAGATATGGGCTCTGTTGAAGTGGTTGGTGTAAGCACTCCGGAAGCAAAGATAAAAGCAGACATGGGACATGATTTGCTGTTAGAGACAGCGAAATAAAGAGGTTTATTGTAGAGAGTTCCACAGGAGCTGTCAATGTAAATAGCTTAGAGGCTGAGTTTACAGATATTTCGACAGAGACAGGCTATATCTCTCTTGAAGATGTAAAGAGCAATGACCTAAGGCTGAAATCAGAGACAGGCTATGTCAAGTCTAAGAATGTAGGTGCAGAGCGAGTTACTGCAAAAACAGATACAGGACTGGTTAAGCTAAAAAAGGTAGACGCGGACTATATAGATGCAGGAAGTGATACAGGCAGTGTAAACCTTCAGCTTGTAGGAAGCAGGGATGACTATAGTCTTGACCTCACCAATGACCTTGGCGTGATAGTTGTAGACGGCTTCAATAACGGAAGAGGAATCTTTAACAACAGCTTCAGAGAAAAGAGAGGAAGCAGGCAGGTAATGGCAAATGTAGACACCGGCAAGATAAATGTAGAGTTCCTTGGAAGATAAAGAGAATAATTCTCAATAAGACCTTAAAATGTTTTAAAAATCCATTTGACAATTGTTCAAAGCTTATGGTATATTGTATAACATAATATTGTACGCAATCAAATCATAGAAAAAGAAGTCGTACACTATAATTAACTTACATTTGAAAGGAGATTTTTGAACATATCATTAATTAACAAAGAAGTATCAGATTTTACAGTACAGGCTTTTGAGAATAATAACTTTAAAGAGGTAAGCAAGAAGGACATCTTAGGAAAGTGGAGCGTATTCTTCTTCTACCCGGCTGATTTTACATTTGTTTGCCCTACAGAGCTTGAGGATCTTCAGAACCTTTATCCAAAGTTTAAGGAAGTTGGCTGCGATATCTACAGCGTATCTACAGATACTCACTTCGTACACAAGGCATGGCACGATAGCTCAGAGAGAATCTCAAAGCTTACATATACAATGCTTGCAGATCCTACACACGTACTTTCAAAGGATTTTGAGGTATATATCGAGGAGAACGGTCTTGCTGAGAGAGGAACCTTCGTAGTTAATCCTGAAGGAAAGATTGTTGCTTACGAAGTAAACGCAGGTAACGTAGGACGTAACGCTGAGGAGCTTTTCAGAAAGGTTCAGGCTCTCCAGTTCGTACACGAGCACGGTGATGAAGTTTGCCCAGCTAAGTGGACTCCAGGTGCAGAGACATTGAAGCCAAGTCTTGACCTTGTAGGACAGCTTTAATTCTAAGCATAGACTCTGAGGATTGTGATAAGTAAGCTCCAATCCCATTCAAGTGTGTGACATATGATTTTGTCGCATACGAGTGTAATAAATGGTAATAATCAGGCTGTCGTATTAAGCGTACACTGCGAGATGTGGTGGCGAGATACGACAGCCTTTTTATAGCATAATATACATTTGCCTGGTTTATCTGGGTTGTGCAAAAATATTCGCAATCCGCTTATATTTGAGAAAAATGGCTGAATACGCGTGTTTTGTGCTTTTGCTGGTTGCATTACAAAAACCGGATTTTGATATTGAGATTTTTAGATAAAAAGGTTAGAATAGAGTAGATAGATATAACTAACCAGATTTAATTATATACAGAGGAGGATACATGGATAACAAGAACTTATATGATGTTGCTATCATTGGCGGAGGTCCTGCAGGACTTACTGCGGCTCTTTACCTTGCAAGAGCCTGCTATAGGGTAATAGTGCTTGAAAAGGAGAAATTTGGTGGACAGATTACCATTACTTCTGAGGTGGTAAACTATCCAGGCATTGAAATCACAGATGGAAAGACACTTACCGAGAAAATGCGTGTACAGGCACAGAACTTTGGAGCGGAGTTCAAGCTTGCCGAGGTTACATCAATAAACATGGATAATGATGTAAAGGAGATTGAGACCACCAAGGGTAAGATTCACTGCCTTGGCGTACTTCTTGCTACAGGTGCACACCCTAGGATGATTGGCTTTGAGGGAGAGGCAGAGTATAAAGGCCATGGCGTGGCTTATTGTGCTACCTGTGACGGTGAGTTCTTTACAGGAAAGGACATCTTTGTAATAGGCGGTGGATTTGCTGCTGCGGAGGAAAGTGTATTCCTTACAAAAGTACGCAAAGACAGTCACCATTCTCGTAAGGGAAGAAGATTTTTACCTATGCCAAGGCTACAGCGGATGAGACCAAGGCAAATAAGGATATAACCGTACTTTACAACAAAGAGGTTGTAAGGGTTGAGGTGACAGAGTACTTAGAAGCATTACGTGGAAGGATTTGGTTTCAGGAGAAGAGACCACCCACAAGGTAGAAGATGATACCTTCGGTGTGTTTGTATTTGCGGGCTATGAACCTGAAACAAGCCTTGTAAAGGGACTTGCAGAGATTGATGAAAGAGGCTACATAATTACAGATAAATCTCAGATGACGACAAGAGAGGGACTTTTTGCAGCTGGAGATGTGTGCATCAAGCCTCTTAGACAGGTAGTAACTGCAGTTGGCGATGGAGCTCTTGCGGCTACCGAGCTTGAAAAGTATGTAGTTAAGATGCACAAGAAGACAGGACTTGTTCCTGAACAGCCTGTAAGAGAAGGAAGTGCAACCAGCCACAATATCACTCCTGCAAGCGTAAAGCCTGCCACAGAGGATAATGGCAATGCACTCTTTACATCAGATATGCTGGCTCAGCTAAATGCTGTATTTGGCAAAATGGAGAGCAAACTCGTACTTAGTCTTGGACTTGATAGCAGGGATTCATCAAATGAGCTGAAGCACTATATGGAAGAGCTTGCTAAGCTAACAGATAAGCTAAGCATAAGGCTTGAGGAAAATGTAGATGAAAAAGAAGCCCCTTATGTGAAGGTATGTAAGGAGGATGGAAGCTACTCAGGACTTGCCTTCCACGGTATACCGGGAGGACATGAGTTTACCTCCTTCATCTTAGGTCTTTACAATGTGGCAGGACCGGGACAGCAGATAGAGGATGACATCAAGTCTAAGATAGAGGCAGTTGATAAGGAGACAAAGATAAAGCTCATGGTCAGCCTTACCTGTACGATGTGTCCTGACCTTGTTGTTGCAGCTCAGAGAATTGCTTCTCTTAATCCTAAGGTAAGCACAGAGGTATATGACCTCAACCACTTCCCTGACCTTCGTGACAAATACCAGATTATGAGTGTGCCTTGTATGGTGATAAATGACGCAAGCCTAATTTTGGTAAGAAGGATATAAAGTCAGGTGCTTGATTTAATTTAATATACAAGTGTCAAAAAGTATAAAAATTCGATTGGTGCTTGTTTGCAAGAGAATTTATTATCTCTTTGGCACCTACATCATATAATTAATAAGTTTTTAAAACATAAACTCCGTAAATCTTATATAATAGCATAAGGTTTACGGAGTGTACTTTAGAGAAAATTTAACATTTATTTCTTCTTTTTATTCCCCATTGAATAGGCATTTAGTATTAAGATCCGCCTATACCTATGAAGGCTGCGTACTGATTGTTGTTACCCTTATAATACATATAGCCTGCAAATATAAGGATGATGGCACCTGCTATCAGTTTTATGTAAAAAGGCGAAAATTTCTTAGGCTTCATAATCCCTCCCCAAAGTGTTTTAAGATATTATAGTGCTTTTTTTGCAGGAAGGTAAAGAGTGAAGTGAATGAAGTTTGGTGTGAAGTGGTGTGAAGTTTAGTGTGAAGTGGTGTGAAGTTTCGTGTGAAGTAGAGTAAAGTTTCGTGTGAAGTAGAGTGAAGTTTTGTGTGAAGTGGTGTGAAGTTTTTGTTTATAACTTCTCATATATGCGATATATTTTAGTTAAATACACTAAGGAAGGTGATAACTATATAAAAAAGAGCGTAAGTGCTTATGGGATAAGTGTTTTTACGCTCTTAAATTATATAATACCAAGTTTGTTGTATTGGAAAAACAGAAAAATCGATATTTGGATTATTACCTCGGTACAATGGGCTAAACAGCGAGGGTAACCTGTATAATAGTGCCTTCTGAAAATGCAAAACAAGATAAAGCTCACCATAAATAAGATTGCTATGTACCTTATTCCCTCAAACCTCTTATACAGTCTTATAAGCATAAGTATGGCGGCGGTAAACATAACCAGGAGAAACCAGGCTGCTACCAGCCTCCTGGAGGTAAAGCCATAGCTTGCCACATATAAGTAAAGCTTGAAATAATCAAGGATGGCGAAGCAGATACCTGTGGCGGCAAAAAGAGTGGCAAAAACCTTCACCCACCTGTCCTTAAATTCTACGAGGCTGTCAGGTGCAAAGAAGAAAAACACACCGAAGACCGAGAAATTAAGCATAAGTATCTCGATAAGTTCATAAAAGCCTTTTACTGCAAGCCTTGAAGCCTCTGGAGCGGTAAAAGAATCAGAGCTTATAACCGGAATCATTGTACGAATCTGGAAGATAAAAAATATTATATAAATGATGCTTAGGGCAGCAAACACTGTGATTACGGCAAACTTAGGTATGTGTCTGTAGCCTGCAAGTCCATTAACTATATTTTCCTTCTTAAATTCAGGCTCATTTTTGATGGCTGAACCTCCGATAAGCCCCATAAGAAAGGCTCCTACAGGTATGGTAATGATAATCCTTGGCAGCATAGTCATAAAGAAATAGTTGTTAAACAAAGGATCAAAGCCTGGAAGCAAGCGTACAATTCCACTCATTAAGTGTGCAAACCCGCTGTCTACATCAGAAAGCAGGGAAGAAGCAAATAATACCAGCAACAAGGTTGCAATTATTGTAAGAATTATAGGCAGATGCTTCTTCTTACTAAACTTAAAGGTACGCCTTTTTATGGAATTTACAAAGACAATCACCCTTAAGCCTAAATTTGAAAAAGGGATAATGATAAAGGCGGAGAGGAAGTCAAAAGAATACCATAGGGCCGGTCTTACCCTCTGCTGTGACACCCATTCTCATAATTACATAGTAGGCTGCATTACAGTGAAGGAAGAGGAGTAAAAACGGCGAGAAGGCTCCTTCGCTTTCAAATGTTCTCATACACCATAGGATGGAAAGCAGTATAAGGGTAATAAGCCAGAATATGCTCTCTCTATTTCTTGCTTTATTGTATTTTACAGCGGTAAACTCTGTAATTCCAATGAAGACAAGTGTAAATATAAAAAATCTTAGGTTAAAGTCAAAGCTTCCCATATGAAGTATAATGGAACGCTCGCCCATGATATCAGGATAAAAATAGGCAAGAACATAGGAAACAAAGGTCAACAGCAGCAAAAATGGTCTATATACAAATTTTTTCTCATTCATTTTCTTCATCCTCCCTGTATTCTATTATGTCACCCGGCTGGCAGGAAAGTGCCTTGCAAAGCGCCTCAAGAGTAGAAAAACGGATTGCCTTTGCCTTGTTATTTTTAAGTATAGAGAGATTGGCGTTGGTAATGTCCACCTTCTCTGCAAGCTCAGAAAGGCCTATATTACGCTTTGCCATCATCACATTTAAGTTAATATGAATTCCCATAATCGTCCTTTCCTATATGGTTAAGTCAAGTTCTTCCTTCATAGCGAGAGCCTGTTCAAAGGCATTTTTAATCACCCTCACAATGAGCATCATAAAGAGCGCTGCTAAAGTAAGCACAAGGAAATACTTGTCGTAGAGTACAGTTACAATAATTAGAAGTGAACCTGCTGCAAGACAGCCAAAGCTAATGTACCTTAGCCACTTTACATTCTCTGCGGTAAATACCTTGTCTTTTTCGAGGTTGCTAACCAGTCTGAACATACAAAATAGCGTACATAGAGCAATTATGCCCAAAACATAGCTTATAAAGGTGATGATATAAAATGACAATTCTTTGCTTATATTTATCCTTGCTCCGCCAGTCATAGCTAAAAACCTTGTTATAAGATAGTTTCCAAAGCACATCATTACCACTGAAATAAACATAAGTATAATTATGCAAAACTTGGTTAGAATTATGCTCTTCTTACTGCTTAAAAGTGAATCTTTCATACTGCCTCCTTAGGGATAATTGTTATAAGCGGATTATATCAGGGTGGGTATTGAATGTCAATAGAAAATTATTGATAAACGATAAATTAATAATGATAAACGGTATGAAGGCTTGGGCTGTATTTGAGGGAAACAAAATATAGAACTTTAATAAGCCAAGATATTGTATGTGTTTTAATAAAAGTATGGTCTATGACCGTGGATTCAGCCAAATATCTAAGACTTAGCGAATTTCATTAAAATAATCAGCATAAACCTTGAAAATTAGCCTGAAATTGCTTATAGTATAAGTAAGAGCAATAATGTAAATCTAGTCACAGGAGGTGTGGTATGTTTTCTATAATTTCAGGAGTAGGGGCATTTTTAGTAGACCAGTTCTTAAAGGGACAGGTTGAAAAGGATAAGATAGAGACAGGAAAGCAGTATTTCGGAGACCTTATTACCATCAAAAAGTCTGTAAATAAGGGGTTCATTATGAACAACCTTGAGGAAAAGCCTAGATGGGTGCTTTCTTGGGTGTCTGCTATGTTTGGTATGACTGCTTATATATATCTGCTTACCCTTGGCAAGAAGCATAGAAAGATAAAGAGACTGGGTCTAGCCCTCATGGTAGGTGCAGCAGCCTCCAATCTCTATGACAGAATCACAAAGGGCGGAGTTACTGATTATTTCGTAATCAAGGGAATTCCTAAGATTATCTTCAACCTTTCTGACTTGGTAATCATACTCGGTGCTGTGATATCGGTGCTTGGAGAGATAGTAGGGAATGATGATTAGTTGAAGGATGTACATTCTTAGTTGTTTAAGAATTGCTGACACGAAAAAAATAGGCGGAATTCCGCCTCAGATTGAAGACAAAGTCCTTGGAACACAAGTTTCCAAGGGCTTTTCTTTGTGCAAAATCGTATAATAGAGCTAAGAAGAGTTGTGAGGTATTTCCTATGTTTCACAAAGAAAAACCAGATTATAATCGACGCCAAAAATGACGTTTGTCTATGTTCTGGAACTTTGTATTGTATTTTTGTATTGTATATAGTATGGTAAAGTGTTATAATACCTATTGTATAGGGTCGTTATACACGTAGACATAGCTCAATCCATTTTATTTAAACAGGAAAGCAATTTGGTAATATGTCAAGAGGCATTTTGAAAAAGATTTTTAGATAAAAGGGTAACTTTAACAAACCTATGTACACCATAGAAATGGAGAACATAAGTTTAATATTCTCTATTGATTACCTACTCCTTTCCAGAGAGTAGAGTTGGCTTTTGTCCAGCAGTCCAAAAAGCATACGTAAAAATTTACGGGATGTCAACGCGAGTGCTCTTTTGTGCTGATGCGTAGTAGTCTCAGCAAACTTTTTGTAGGAAAATTATTGGTGAATTTAGATTATCTCTTTAGAAGTTCTTATATGTCGGTATAGCCCGTATTTTCGGGCTTTCCCGGCATTTTAGATATGGGGAGAAGTTCTTATATACCCTCATAACCTTTTAGGTTTTCCCTCTCAATGGTAGTAAAAAAGTAGTAAATTGCTCTGCGGCTATGCTGCAATCAGCCTTTCCATTTCAGCCTTTGCGGAAGCGAAAGTTGCGTGTGCGTAATAATTCAGTGTCATGGTGATATTGGAGTGTCCCATAATATACTGTAACGCTTTCGGGTTCATGCCCGCATTGGCTAAGTTGGTGCAGAACGTATGACGCAGGGTGTGAGGTGTCATTACTTTGGGTAAGGCTTCCTCATGGCACTTGTTGTACTTCTTCGCAAGCCCCCGGAACATATTATCATAGCTTGTCGCCGTTTTCGGGCAACCGTCCCGGTTGAGGAAAAGGAAATTGCTGTAACCGTCAATCGTGATCGGCTTCGATCCCTTGCGGTTCTCCAACACGCGCCCCAACGCTTCATATACTTTTTTTCACTCATTGGAATTTGTCTGATACCGCTTTCTGTTTTGGGCTTCTCTATGTAGTAGCCTGTTTCCGCGCTCCGTAAAAGCTGGTGGTCTACATTGATTATCCTGTTTTCAAAATCAAGGTCGGTTTCAGTTAGTCCGCAGAGTTCGGAAACCCTAAGCCCTGTCCCCAGCAGTATGATAACCTCGTCACGGTATTTCTGATAGACGCTATCACCTTGCATAAAGGATAAAAAGGCTTTCTTCCTGTTCCGCTGTGAGAGGTACTTTC
>BNJU01001699.1_pt1 | contig 166766 bp, 196 predicted proteins | sample 8539281 | NCBI WGS metagenome assembly BNJU01 (sample SAMD00202456, study PRJDB9452) | human saliva metagenome | isolation source: human saliva | place: Japan | reverse complement strand
GGATATGTAACCTGTCAAAAAGCGAAAATAAATCTGTCAGTGGACAGTAATGAGTGCAGAACTCAAACTTTTTAATGAGTTTTGAGTCCTGAAAGCTCCAGGACGAGACGCTGGCGGCGTGCCTAATACATGCAAGTAGAACGCTGAAGAGAGGAGCTTGCTCTTCTTGGATGAGTTGCGAACGGTGAGTAACGCGTGGGTAACCTGCCTGGTGGCGGGGGATAACTTCTTGGAAAGCGATAGCTAATACCGCATAAAATTGATTAGTGCATGATAATTAATTGAAAGATGCAATTGCATCACTACCAGATGGACCTGCGTTGTATTAGCTAGTTGGTGAGGTAACGGCTCACCCGAAGGCGACGATACATAGCCGACCTGAGAGGGTGATCAGCCCACACTGGGACTGAGACACGGCCCAGACTCCTACAGGAGGCAGCAGTAGGGAATCTTCGGCAATGGGGGAACCCTGACCAGGCAAGCGCCGCGTGAGTGAAGAAGGTTTTCGGATCGTAAAAGCTCTGTTGTAAGAGAAGAACGGGTGTGAGAGTGGAAAGTTCACACTGTGACGGTATCTCTACCAGAAAAGGGACGGCTAACTACGTGCCAGCAGCCGCTGGTAATACGTAGGTCCCGAGCGTTGTCCGGATTTATTGGGCGTAAAGCGAGCGCAGGCGGTTAGATAAGTCTGAAGTTAAAGGCTGTGGCTTAACCATGGTATACTTTGGAAACTGTTTAACTTGGGTGCAGAAGGGAGGTGGAATTCCATGTGTAGCAGTGAAATGCGTAGATATATGGAGAGAACACCGGTGGCGAAAGCAGCTCTCTGGTCTGTAACTGACGCTGCAGGCTCGAAAGCGTGGGGAGCAAACAGGATTAGATACCCTGGTGAGTCCACGCCGTAAACGATGAGTGCTAGGTGTTGAGGCCTTTCCGGGGCTTGGTGCCGCAGCTAACGCATTAAAGCGCCTCGCCTGGGGAGTACGACCGCAAGGTTGAAACTCAAAAGGGAATTGACGAGGGGCCCGCGCAAGCGGTGGAGCATGTGGTTTAATTCGAAGCAACGCGAAAGAACCTTTACCAGGTCTTGACATCCCTCTGACCGCTCTAGAGATAGAGTTTTTCCTTCAGGGACAGAGGTGACAGGTGAGTGCATGGTTGTCGTCAGCTCGTGTCGTGAGATGTTGAGTTAAGTCCCAGCAACGAGCGCAACCTATTGTTGGTGCCATCATTCAGTTGGGCACTCTGGCAGAGACTGCCGGTAATAAACCCGGAGGAAGGTGGATGACGTCAAATCATCATGCCCCTTATGACCTGGGCTACACACGTGCTACAATGGCTGGTACAACGAGTCGCAAGCCGGTGACGGCGAAGCTAATCTCTGAAAGCCAGTCTCGAGTTCGGATTGTCAGGCTACTGCTCGCCTACATGAAGTCAGAATCAGCTAGTAATCGCGGATCAGCACGCCGCGGTGAATACGTTCCCGGGCCTTGTACACACCGCCCCGTCACACCACGAGTTTGCACACCCAGAGTCGGTGAGGTAACGTAAGGAGCCAGCCGCCTAAGGTGGGATAGATGATTGGGGTGAAGTCGTAACAAGGTAGCCGTATCGGAAGGTGCGGCTGGATCACTCTCCTTTCTAAGGGTCCGTAAGGACACGGAGATGCACTTGCGTCTTGTTTGGTTTTGAGAGGGCTATGTGGGGCCTTAGCTCAGCTGGGAGGCAGCCTGCTTTGCACCAGGAGGTCAGCGGTTCGATCCCGCTAGGCTCCATTATCTAGTTTGACTAGATAAAGAACTTTGTCCATTGAGAAAATTGAATACCGATATCAAATAGTAACAAGAAAATAAACCAGAAACGCTGCAGAAAATTAATGAGTTTAAGACTGAAAGGTCAAAAATAAGGTTAAGTTAGTAAGGGCGCACGGTGGATGCCTTGGCACTAGGAGCCGATGAAGGACGTGACAAACGACGAAATGCCTCAGGGGAGCTGTAAGTAGCTTCGATCGGGGATGTCCAGATGGGGAACCCAACAGGTTGATGCCTGTTACCCATTTCTGTTAAGGGAATGAGGGAGAAGACGCAGTGAACTGAAACATCTAAGTAGCTGCAGGAAGAAAGCAAAAAGCGATTGCCTTAGTAGCGGCGAGCGAAGAGAGCAGAAGAGGCAAACCGAAGGAGTTTACTCTTCGGGGTTGTAGAGACTGCATGGACTCCAGAATTTATAGAAGAATGACTTGGGAAAAGTCAGCCAAAAGAAAGTAAAGCCTCGTATTTTAAATAGATTCTGTACCTAGCAGTATCCTGAGTACGAGCAGGGACACGTGAAATCCCGTCAGAATCTGGGAGGACCATCTCCCAACCCTAAATACTCCCTAGTGACCGATAGTGAACCAGTACCGTGAGGAAAGGTGAAAAAGCACCCAGGGAGGGGTAGAAATAGAACCTGAAACCGTGTGCTACAACAGTTCGAGCCCGTTCATGGGTGAGAGCGTGCCTTTATGTAGAATGAACCGGCGAGTTACGTTATGATGCGAGGTTAAGTTGAAGAGACAGGGCCGTAGAAAAACCGAGGTCTGAATAGGGCGCTTTAGTATCATGATGTAGACCCGAAACCATGTGACCTACCGCATGAGCAGGGTTGAAGTGCGGTAAAACACACTGGAGGACCGAGACAGGGCACGTTGAAAAGTGCTTGGATGACTTGATGGGTAGCGGAGAAATTCAAACGAGACTTGGAGATAGCTGGTTCTCTCTCAGAAATAGCTTTAGGGCTAGCGTCGACATAAAGATTCTTGGAGGTGAGAGCACTGTTTGGGTGAGGGTCCATCCCGGATTACCAATCTCAGATAAACTCCAGAATGCCAATGAATTATGGTCGGCAGTCAGACTGCGAGTGCTAAGATCCGTAGTCGAAAGGAAACAGCCAGACCACCAGCTAAGGTCCCAAAATAATTGTTAAGTGGAAAAAGGATGTGGGGTTGCACAGACAACTAGGATGTTAACTTAGAAGCAGCTATTCATTCAAAGAGTGCGTAATAGCTCACTAGTCCAGTGACCCTGCGCCGAAAAATGTACCGAGGGCTAAAAACAATTTACCGAAGCTGTGGATACCTTTTATAGGTATGGTAGGAGAGCGTTCTATGTGTGGAGAAGGTGTACCGTGAGGGCGCTGGAACACATGAAGTGAGAATGCCGGTATGAGTAGCGCAAGACAGGGTGAGAATCCTGTCCACCGTAAGACTAAGGTTTCCAGGGGAAGGCTCGATCCGCCCTGGGTTAATCGAGGACCCTAAGGAGAGACCGAAAAGGTGTATCCGATGGCCAACAGGTTGAGATTCCTGTACTAGAGTATGTAGTGATGGAGGGACGCAGTAGGCTAACTCAGTGCGTACGATTGGATGTACGTCTAAAGCAGTGAGGCGTGGTATGAGTCAAATGCTTATACCTCTAACGTTGAGCTGTGATGGGGAGCGAAGTTTAGTGGCAGTGAGTGATGTCACACTGCCAAGAAAAGCTTCTGGCGTTGTGTCATACTCTACCCGTACCTGCAAACCGACATCAGGTAGTCAGAGGCGAGTAGCCTCAGGTGAGCAGAGAGAACTCTCGTTAAGGAACTCGGCAAATGACCCCGTAACTTCGGGAGAAGGGGTGCTGACTTTTGTCAGCCGCAGTGAATAGGCCCAAAGCAACTGTTTATCAAAAACAGCTCTCTGCTAAATCGTAAGATGATGTATAGGGGGTGACACTGCCGGTGCTGGAAGGTTAAGAGGAGTGCTTAGCGGTAACGCGAAGGTATGAATTGAAGCCCCAGTAAACGGCGGCCGTAACTATAACGGTCCTAAGGTAGCAGGAAATTCCTTGTCGGGTAAGTTCCGACCCGCACTGAAAGGCGTAATGATTTGGGCACTGTCTCAGCAGGGAGACTCGGTGAAATTTTAGTACCTGTGAAGATGCAGGGTTACCCGCGACAGGACGGAAAGACCCCATGGAGCTTTACTGCAGTTTGATGTTGAGTGTCTGTGCCACATGTACAGGATAGGTAGGAGCCTATGAAATCAGGGACGCCAGTTTCGATGGAGGCGTTGATGGGATACTACCCTTGTGTTATCAGCCCTCTAACCCGGTAGGTTTATCATCTACGGAGACAGTGTCTGACGGGCACGGTTTGACTGGGGCGGTCGCCTCCTAAAAAGGTAACAGAGGCGCTCAAGGTTCCCTCAGACTGGTTGGAAATCAGTCGCAGAGTGTAAGGTATAAAGGGAGCTTGACTGCGAGAGCTACAACTCGAGCAGGGACGAAAGTCGAGGCTTAGTGATCCGGTGGTTCCGTATGGAAGGGCCATCGCTCAACGGATAAAAAGCTACCCTGGGGATAACAGGCTTATCTCCCCAGAGTTCCACATCGACGGGAGGTTTGGCACCTCGATGTCGGCTCGTCGCATCCTGGGCTGCTAGTCGGTCCCAAGGGTTGGGCTGTTCGCCCATTAAAGCGGCACGCGAGCTGGGTTCAGAACGTCGTGAGACAGTTCGGTCCCTATCCGTCGCGAGGCGTAGGAAATTGAGGAGGATCTGCTCCTAGTACGAGAGAGGACCAGAGTGGACTTACCGCTGGTGTACCAGTTGTTCTGCCAAAGAGCATCGCTGGGTAGCTATGTAGGGAAGGATAAACGCTGAAAGCATCTAAGTGTGAAACCCACCTCAAGATGAGATTTCCCATAACGCAAGTTAGTAAGAGCCCTGAGAGAAGATCAGGTTGATAGGTTAGGGAGTGGAGGTGTGGTGACACATGGAGCGGACTAATACTAATCGCTCGAGGACTTATCCTAGAATAAGAGCTTCATCAGAGTGCAGCAGAATGGTTTAGAAATTGTGAGATTTGATGTGCTGTTCAATTTTGAGTTGACAAGGCCTGTCTGAGAGGACAGGACAGTTAATTCAATAGTTAAGTGACGATAGCCTAGGAGATACACCTGTACCCATGCCGAACACAGCAGTTAAGCCTAGAACGCCGGAGTAGTTGGGGTTGCCCCCTGTGAGATATGGTAGTCGCTTAGCGAAGGGAGTTTAGCTCAGCTGGGAGAGCATCTGCTTACAAGCAGAGGGTCAGCGGTTCGATCCGTTAACTCCCATATTCTGAAAGAATAGGGTCCCATGGTGTAGCGAGTTATCACGTCGCCCTGTCACGGCGAAGATCGCGAGTTCGATTCCCGTCAGGGGACCGTTGAAGTCGAGAAGATTTCAATAAAGTAGAACTCGATTAGCTCAGTTGGTAGAGCATTTGACTTTTAATCAAAAGGGTCACTGGTTCGAGGCCCAGTACAGGGTCATAAGAGCAGGTTTGGCGGGAATTGGCAGACGCACCAGATTTGGGGATCTGGCGCTTTGGGGCGTGGGGTTCAAGTCCCTTAACCCGCATATAAGATAATAATGAGCCGGCTTAGCTCAGTTGGTGAGCATCTGATTTGTAATCAGAGGTCAGCGTGTTCAAATCATGTAGCCGGCATTTTTGAATAGGATGCGAACGTAGTTCAGTGGTAGAACATCCACCTTGCCAAGGTGGGGTCATGGGTTCAGAATCCCGTCGTTCGCTTGAGGCGGCCGGGGTGGCGGAACTGGCAGACGCACAGGGACTTAAAAATCCTGCGATTGGTAACGATCGTACCGGTTCGATTCCGGGTCCTCGGCATAGACTTGTAAGAGGCAGTAGAAGATGAGCACCCTTAGCTCAACTGGATAGAGTACCTGACTACGAGATCAGGCGGTTAGAGGTTCGACTCCTCTAGGGGTGCATTAAGTGAATAACTTAAGTTCGAGGAGTAGCTCAGCTTGGTACGAGTACTTGGTTTTGGGACCAAGGTGTCGAGGTTCGAATCCTGTCTTCCCGATAGATGGCGGTGTAGCTCAGCTGGCTAGAGCGTCCGGTTCATACCGGGAGGTCAGGGGTTCGAGTCCCTTCGCCCGCTATAATGATCTTGTCGGACCTTTAGCTCAGCTGGTTAGAGCTCTCAGCTCATAACCAGTGGTCGTAGGTTCAAGTCCTACAAGGTCCATAGTTATCTTGGAGGATTACCCAGAGGTCCGGCTGAAGGGAACGGTCTTGAAAACCGTCAGGCGTGTAAAAGCGTGCGTGGGTTCAGATCCCACATCCTCCTTAGGGACGAATAGTATTGACGCGGGATGGAGCAGCTGGGTAGCTCGTCGGGCTCTCATAACCCGAAGGTCGTGGGTTCAAATCCTGCTCCCGCAATAGTTGGCTCGGTAGCTCAGTTGGTGAGCAATGGATTGAGCTCCATGTGTCGGCGGTTCGATTCCGTCTCGCGCCATACATTATCATAGTGGTGATGCGGGTGTAGTTTAGTGGTAAAACTACAGCCTTCCAAGCTGTTGTCGCGAGTTCGATTCTCGTCACCCGCTTTGAACGAAAGTTCATACCAAGTTTTCAGAACTTGGGCGCGTAGCTCAGGTGGTTAGAGCGCACGCCTGATAAGCGTGAGGTCGGTGGTTCGAAAAGTCCACTCGTGCCCATTAAATATTGGAGAATTACTCAAGAGGCTGAAGAGGACGGTTTGCTAAATCGTTGGGTCGGGTTACCGGCGCGGGGGTTCAGATCCCCCATTCTCCGTATAATGAGGGAGTTTAGCATTTGCTATCTCCTTTTCTTATACTTTCTCGTCCTGTTTAGTGGGGTTTTTCTGATGAATCGATTTAAAAAGTCTAAGTTTCTGATTTCTTTTTTTGTATTAGTTGTTGCAATGACGATACTCATCTATCTACCTCTTCTAGTTGGTTTGTATCAACTACTTCAAATATTATTTCATTGGTAGATAGACTTGTCGGCTCTCCTTTTGCTTTTTGTAGCTGATAAAAGAAGAAATGTCAGATTTGATGTCTACTATGAGGAGAATCAGCAGCTCAAGAAAAAATCTTTATGAGGTTGAGGAAAAGGCTGGGAAGGCAGATTCCTTAGAAGATGAGAATGAGCAGTTACGAAAACTTCTGGAATTTAAAGAGGCTGATAAAATCAAACACAAATTGCCAGCGAAGTGATTGCCCGTACGCCAGCATCCTGGAAAAATGAGCTGACTATTGACAAGGGGACATCTGATAATGTGACAGATGCTATGCTAGTAGTCGCTAATGGTGGTCTGGTCGGGTGTTTCTGAAACTAGTAGTCAGTCTAGCTTGGTTCTCTACTGACTAACGAGAAAAACTCAACTAAAATTTCTGTTAGAATTCAAACTAAGTCTGGTCTAGTTTATGGGATTATTACAGGTTATGATGCAAAAAACTCTGCTTATATCATCAGTCAGTTAAATAGTGCTGAAGATATAAAAGAGGGAGATGAGTGGCAAACCAGTGGCTTAGGGTGCTTATAATGCAGAAAAATATTCCTGTCGGTAAAGATGCTTTCCGTGTCTGAGGCTAAGGATCAGTTAAACAAGATTGTTCTAGTTAAAGCCAGCTGGGATTTGTCGGATATCCGTGCTGTAATGTTAGTAGGGAACTGATATGAGAGATATTAAAGAACATCTTTTGACTCCTATTATTTTATTTTTTGTTTTATTGATCGACGGGCAGATTTCGACTTTTCTGGCTAATATTCTGCCTTTGCAATGGCACCTTGTCAGTCATTTTATCTTTATTTTCATGCTTTTTGTTTCCATCAACCTCTCTAGAAAACCACAATATTCTCTTATTTTGCTGTTTTGGGGGTTGATTTATGATGTTTACTATTTTCATACCATTGGTATTGCTCTTATTCTTTTTCCTCTTCTAAGTCTCTTGGTTTGTCAGTCTAGTTCAACTATGCTTTTAAATAAATTTACTCGCTTTTTTATCTGTTTTGATTCTTGTATTTTTATTTGAATTAATCAGTTTTACTTTTGCAGTATTTTTGAATCTTTCTAGTTTGAATTTACAGGATTTTGTCCTTAGCAGTCTGGTACCGACTATCCTTCTCAATAGCCTGATATTCCTCATTTTTCAGCCTATTTTCGAAAAAATGTATTTATGATAAACAAGAAATAAAAATGTAATAAAGGCGTAACATATGATACAGCATTTTCTGGTATACTAGTTAATGTCTTATAAGAAGGAGTGTATTATTTTTATGAAGAAAAAACTACTCACATCAATTTTATTGAGTACAGTTATCCTTTCACAAGGAGCTGCACTTGTGAGCGTTAAAGCGGAGACAACTGATGAAAAGATTGCTGCACAAGACAGCAAGATTAATAGTTTGACAGAGCAACAACAATCAGCTCAGGCACAAGTTAACGAGATTCAAGGCCAAGTATCTGCTATTCAAAAGCAACAAGAAGAGCTTAAAGCAGAAAATGAAAAATTGTCTGCTGAATCTGCAAACTTTCTGCAGAGATTGACGAACTGTCTAAAAATATTGTTGCTCGTAATGAGTCACTTGCAAATCAAGCACGCAGTACTCAAACAAATGGAACTGCTACTAGCTACATCAATACAGTTGTAAATTCTAGCTCTATCACAGAAGCTATCTCTCGTGTAGCAGCTATGAGCGAGAATTGTTTCAGCAAACTAATAAAATGTTGGAACAACAAAAGAAAGATAAAAAGTAATTGCTGAAAAAGCAAGTTGCGAATAATGAAGCTATCAATACTGTGATTGCTAACCAAGAGAAGTTAGCTGATGATGAGGCAAGCTTTTGGCAACAAAACAAGCTGAACTGAAAGCAGCTCAGACAAGTCTTGCAGCTGAAAAAGCGACTGCTGAAAACGAAAAAAATTCTCTTCTTGAAGAAAAAGCAGCTGAAAAAGCAGCAGCGAAGCAGCGGCTCGTGGAAGCAGCTTATAAAGCAGAGCAAGAATCAAAACGCCAAGCAATTGAAGCTTCGGGAAATACCACCCTGCAAGCTCAGGTTCAAGCAGTTGTTAATTCAGCTCCAGCAGCTGAAGCAGCGGCTCCAGCAGCACCTGCAGTAACTCAATCTGTTGCCCGTGCAAATAGACCAGTTTATAGCTCATCTGCCTCTTCTTATCCAGTAGGTCAATGTACTTGGGGTGCTAAGACATTAGCTCCTTGGGCTGGCGATTACTGGGGTAATGGTGGACAATGGTCAGCAAGCGCAGCAGCAGCAGGCTTCCGTGTTGGTTCACAGCCAGAAGTTGGCGCAATTGCATGTTGGACTGACGGTGGATACGGACACGTTGCAGTAGTAACAGCTGTTCAATCTACTACAAGCATCCAAGTATCAGAAGCAAACTACCTTGGACAACAATCAATCGGTAACTACCGTGGATGGTTTAACTCAACAACTGCACAAGGTACAGTTTCATATATCTATCCGAACTAATCAGTAAAAAGCGCCTCTGGCGTTTTTAATTTTTAATTGAAAAATCAACTGAAAAAAGTTACAATGGTAGTTGGGAAAAGTTGTAATTGGACAATGAAAGACGATTTAGAATCTGGAGGGAATCATGTCTTTTTCTGATTTAAAACTCTTTGCTCTTTCTTCTAATCAAGAATTAGCGCAGCGTGTTGCTCAAGAGATTGGATTGCCACTTGGGAAATCAACTGTCCGTCAGTTTTCTGATGGAGATTCAAGTGAATATTGAAGAATCTATTCGCAGGGAAACACGTCTTTATTTTGCAGTCTACCAGTTCGCCAGTCAATGATAATTTGATGGAAATCTTGATTATGGTAGATGCTTTGAAACGGGCTAGTGCTGAATCAATCAATGTTGTCATGCCTTACTATGGCTATGCTCGACAGGATCGCAAGGCTAGAGCTCGTGAGCCAATTACATCTAAATTAGTTGCTAATATGTTGGAAATTGCTGGTGTGGATCGGATGCTGACTAATGACTTGCACGCAGCGCAAATCCAGGGCTTCTTTGATATTCCAGTGGATCACTTGATGGGTGCACCTTTGATTGCTGATTACTTTGAGCGCCGTAATATGACAGGGAGGAGACTATGTGGTAGTCAGTCCTGACCATGGTGGTGTGAGTCGGGCTCGTAAGTTAGCAGAGTTTCTGAAAACCCCCGATTGCCATTGATTGATAAGCGCCGCAGTGTGGACAAGATGAATAGCAGTGAAGTCATGAACATCATTGGTAAGGTAGAAGGAAAAACTTGTATCCTAATTGATGATATGATTGATACAGCAGGAACTATCTGCCATGCAGCTGACGCTCTCGCTGAGGCAGGGGAGCTGTAGAAGTCTATGCCAGCTGTACTCACCCAGTCTTATCTGGTCCTACTATGGATAATATTCAAAAATCAGCGATTAAAAAAATTGGTCGTGCTGGATACAATTTATCTGCCTCAAGAGCGCTTGATTGATAAGATTGAGCAGATTTTCAATTGCGCATCTTTTTAGGGGAAGCCATTGTTCGTATTCATGAGAAAACGACCCCTGTCACCCTTGTTTTGAAATAGGGAAAAATAATCTGATATATATGGCTGGGAAGTTTGATTCCTAGTCTCTTTTTATTTCTAGTCCTACTTTTTTAAAAAAACTAACATCAACTTTAGAAGACAGCTCAAACTACTTGATGTTTCAAATATAAATAAATGACCATTTAAATAGTTGGTAAATTGACAATTTGTCTCATCCTTGGTATTATTTGATTTTTAGAAATTTTTATGTAGTAAAAATTCTTGACTTTTTAAGAGTTCGAACTATACTTAGTAGTAGGTAATATTAGGTAACAGGGGAGTTACAATTATTTTTTGAAAAGTAACGAGGAGATGAGATAATGAAAAAGGTTTTGCTTTCAAGTGCTGTGGCCCTTTCACTTTTCGCTGCTGCTGCACCAAAGTATTTTGCTGAGGGTACAGCCAGTCTTTGGGTTAATGACATTGATAATAATGAAGTTCCCCAAGGCAGTACGGACTCAGAATCTAATAAAGTTATGGATGAATTGCAGGCTATAGAGATGCACAATCAGCTCTGGATCAGCAAGTTGCTGAAGCTAAGAAAGCTCAGTTGGCAAAAGTGCTGTGATGGAGGATCAGCTGGTAACAAAGTTCTTGTTATTGGTGAGGGAGAGTCGGCTAATGCGGATCAGCCTTCAGTGGCACCATCTACTACAGATCCATCTACACCGGCTTATTCGGCAGCACCTACTCCACAGCCTCTTCATCAGTTCCAACTTTTCCAGCACCGTCTCAATCTTCGGCGGCATCCTCTTCAGCAGCAGGTAAAAGAAGGCTAAAAATCAGAAAAATAAAAGCAAAAAGCTCCGGAAGCAAAAAGAGAACAAGGAAAATGAGGAAAAACTCTGAAGACAAGTCACTTCCCTAAAGACAAGTGCAGTCAAATAATTTTGTCTTTTAATTTGTGCTAACGCCTAAATATCACTGAGCCTTTGTTCGGTGATATGTAAAAATGAAAAAAATAAAGGATTTTTAGATTATGCAAGAAAAAGATAGAGTCAAACTTCGAATAAGAAACTGCTCCTTGTTGTTGGAATTTGCCTCCTACTGATTGTTCTGGTTATTTTTCTGTTTTTATTCTTTCCGTTCATCAGCATCAGGCGGCAAGCTTCGAGTTTTCGCATCCCTAGCAGGATTGAAATGTCAGCTCATCTGCATCTTCAAGTCAGACAGAAAAGGAATATTTAGCAGAGCGTTTTGCTAAACTGAAAGCTGTGAATTCAGAAACGATAGGCTATGTCTATGCTCCTGGTACACAGTTGGATGAGCCAGTGGTGCAAACGAAAGATAATGCGACTTATCTGCTGAAGACTTTTGAAGGAAAGCAAGAGCCCTATATGGGAGCGGTCTTTATGGATAAGGACAATCATAAAGATTTCAGCGATCGTCTGACTTGGCTTTTCGGGCATGCTCGGGGTAGCAAGGCAGGAGATCATCGCATGTTTAATGATGTCAACTACTATGATCGTCAGGATTATTTTGACAAACATAGATATGTCGTGATTGAGACTCCTGAGCGTAAGTATTATTATCAAGCTATGGGACTGGTCATCGTGCCGGAAGAGACTGCTTTTTATCGGACGGAGTTTAAGGATGACGAGGACTTTACAACTCAGCTTAGAAATATCTATGAGGCTGCTCGGACAAAAGGATCCCAAGATAAAGATTAAGGCAGTGACCGGTATTTAGTTCTCTCAACCCTGCCGTGAGGAAGATGATACGATTCGTTCTAACCTTTATTTGCGGCAGATTCCTGATTCAGAACTGCCAGATTTTCTGGCCAAGCATGGCAAGGAATTGACTTATACACCGACTCGTTGATTGGCCAGTCACGTGAGATGCAGCTATATCCACTATCTGCCAGAGAAGAATTTTAAGGCAAGAGCCAAAAAGGGACTGAGTGCAAGCTTAGTCCTTTTCTGCATGGGAAAATCATGTAATAGCTACTATGCTTCTGCATTTATAGTATAATAGTTCTATTGAGCGGCTGGAGGTATGTATGGATTTAAGTAAGAAATTTAATAAAAACTTAGAGAAAAATAGAAATTTCGCTGATTCGTCAGTTTGACCAATCAATTTCTGCTATTCCGGGAGTTCTTCGGCTAACCTTAGGGGAGCCGGACTTTACTAACACCGGATCATATCAAAGAAGCGGCCAAGGCGGCGATTGATGCTAATCAAAGTCACTACACTGGTATGAGCGGTCTCTTGGAGCTGCGTCAGGCGGCTAGCAGCTTTGTGAAAGAAAAAGTACAATCTGCACTATCGCCCTAGAAGATGAGGTTTTTGGTCACAATTGGGGCGACAGAGGCCTTGTCAGCTACGCTGACAGCTATTTTAGAAGAAGGAGACAAGGTCTTGCTGCCAGCTCCTGCTTATCCAGGCTATGAGCCTATTGTCAATCTAGTGGGGGCAGAGATTGTCGAGATTGACTGACAACGCCAATAACTTTGTCCTCACTCCCAGAGATGCTGGAAGCAGCTATTTTGGAGCAGGGCGAGCAGCTAAAAGCGGTCATTCTTAATTATCCAGCCAATCAGACCGGCGTGACTTATTCGCGGGAGCAGATAAAAAGCTCTGGCGGATGTCCTAGGAAAATACCAAGTCTTTGTGGTCTGCGATGAGGTCTATTCTGAGCTGACCTATACAGAGCAGGGACATGTTTCCATCATGGAGTATCTGCCAGACCAAAACCATCGTTATCAACAGCCTGTCTAAGTCTCATGCCATGACTGGCTGGCAGTTGGGCTTTATCTTTGCTCCAGCAGTTTTTCACTGCTCAGCTGATTAAGAGCCATCAGTATCTCGTAACAGCAGTCAATACCATGGCTCAGTTTGCAGGCATTGAAGCTCTGACAGTTGGGAAAGATGATGCGGAACCAATGAAGGCTGAGTATATCCAGCGTCGCGATTATATCATAGAGAAAATGGCTGAGCTAGGCTTTAAGATTATCAAACCAGATGGGGCTTTTTATATTTTTGCTAAGATACCAGACGGTTATAATCAAGATTCTTTCGCCTTTCTGCAGGATTTTGCGGAGAAGAAGGCCGTGGCCTTTATCCCAGGAGCGGCTTTTTGGTCAATATGGGAAGGCTATATCCGCCTGTCCTATGCGGCTAGTATAGAGACGATTCGAGAAGCTCTGAAACGCCTCAAGGACCACATGAGGACTATGCTTAAATCTCTAACAAGTCAAGGTCTGGTTCTCTATAACCGCAATTTCCGCGAGGATGATAAAGCTGGTCAAAATCTTTACGGAACAGGCTGGTAAGCGTATGTTTTTCGTCAAGCATGCTGGGAAGTCCAAGCTAGCACCCGTCATTCAGCCTTTGACTGCGGCGAACTTGCTGATGAAAATCAATGATGATGGTCTTAGCTATATCGAGGACTATCAGGATGTGGTTACCTACCATCGCATCAATGAGGACTTATTCATCATGGCCTATGCCAGCTATGTGGCGGCCTTGGCAGATGCCAGTCTTCAGGACAATCAGCCGGATCCGGCTCTCTTTGCTTTTCTGCAGAAAACTCTGGAGATGATGAATAATGGTCTAGACTATGAGGTGCTGACCAATATCTTTGAGATTCAGATTTTGTCACGTTTTGGGGTTTCGCTGAACTTCCATGATTGTGCCTTTTGTCATCGGACAGGTCTGCCCTTTGATTTTTCTTTCAAATATAGCGGAGTCCTTTGCCCTGATCATTACCATCAGGATGAACGGCGATGCCATCTGAATCCCAATCTTCCTTTTCTGCTGGACCAATTTCAGGCGGTCCGCTTTAGCGAATTAGAGACCATTTCTTTGAAGCCAGATATTAAAAAGCAGCTGCGGGATTTTATCGACCTGCTCTATGATGAATATGTCGGCATCCATCTCAAATCCAAAAAATTTATAGATTCTCTGGGGGACTGGGGAAGCATTTTAAAAGATAAGAACGAGGAATAAATCGAATGAAAAAAATAGCTGTTGATGCTATGGGAGGGGACAATGCCCCTCAGGCTCTGGTCGAAGGAGTCAATCAAGCAGTACAGGAGTTCTCGGATATTGAAATTCTCCTTTATGGCGATGAGGCGAAAAATTAAGCCTTATCTGACTGCTGGTGAGCAGGGTCCGCATCATCCACACGGAGGAAAAAGATTGACTCGGACGACGAGCCGACAAAGGCCATTCGTCAGAAGAAAGAGGCTAGTATGGTGCTGGCAGCCAAGGCTGTGAAGGCAGGGGAGGCAGATGCTATGCTATCTGCTGGAAATACTGGAGCGCTTTTGGCGGCAGGTTTCTTTATCGTAGGGCGTATCAAGAATATTGACCGACCAGGTCTCTTATCTACTATGCCAACGGTTGGCGGTCAGGGATTTGATATGCTGGATTTGGGAGCTAATGCTGAAAACACAGCCCATCATTTACACCAGTATGCGACTTTGGGTTCTTTCTATGCTGAAAATGTCCGAGGGATCAAGAAGCCGCGGGTGGGTCTCTTGAATAACGGAACGGAAAGCAGTAAGGGCGATCCTCTACGCAAGGAAGCCTATGAGCTTTTAGCTGGGGATTCGACACTTAACTTTATCGGCAATGTAGAAGCGCGTGATTTGATGGATGATGTGGCGGATGTTGTCGTTGCAGATGGCTTTACTGGTAATGCCGTTCTGAAATCAATCGAAGGAACTGCTATCAGTATCATGGGTCAGCTGAAGAAGTCTATTTTAGGCGGTGGTTTCAAAGCTAAATTGGGAGCTTGGCTGCTCAAGGACAGCCTGCGAGGGCTCAAAAATAGTCTGGACTATTCTAGTGCAGGCGGTGCAGTTCTATTCGGTTTGAAAGCGCCTGTTGTCAAAACGCATGGCTCTAGCGATGCTAAGGCTGTTTATAGTACGATTCGTCAAATTCGGACCATGCTGGAAACAGATGTTGTTGGTAAATCGGTCATTGAATTTTCAGATGCAAAGGAGTAACCATGAGCGAAAAAGAAATTTATGCAAAAATTGTCGAAATCATTCAAGAACATGACAGCAGCAAGCTGCATATCACTCCAGAGTTGAATTTGAAAGAAGAACTGGGAGTGGACTCTGTTGATTTGATGGAATTTATCATCAATTTGGAAGAAGCTTTTGATATTGAGATTCCTGATGAGGATATGGATAACTTCAAAACAATTTCCGATGTGGTGGCTTATATCCATGAGAAACTGAAGAAGCAACATTAAAAATCAAAGATCGGTATCTTCCGGTCTTTTTTCGTATCTTGAAAAGGGAACTATTTTCAGCTAGACACAGAAAGTTTATACGGAATTTCTTGTAAAATGTATTTAAAGATGATAAAATGAGGGTATAAAACCACGAAAGGCGAATATTAAAATGTCTAATAAGTTGTTATATTCGGGAAAAGCTAAGGATATTTTCTCTACAGATGATGAGCAAGTCATTCTGGCACGCTACAAGGACCAGGCAACGGCCTTTAATGGAGTCAAGAAGGAGCAGATTGCTGGTAAAGGAGTGCTCAACAACCAGATTTCATCTTTTATTTTTGAGAAACTCAATGGAGCTGGTGTGGCGACGCATTTCATTAAGAAGATTTCGGATACGGACCAGCTAAATAAAAAAGTAGAGATTATTCCTTTGGAAGTGGTGCTACGCAACTACACAGCGGGTTCTTTTTCCAAACGTTTTGGAGTAGAAGAGGGCATCGCGCTTGAAACTCCGATTGTGGAATTTTACTACAAAAATGATGATTTGGATGATCCTTTCATCAATGACGAACATGTGAAATTCTTGAAGATTGCCAGCGATCAAGAAATTGCCTTTTTGAAAGAGGAGACTCGTCGGATTAATGAACTCTTGTCAGACTGGTTCCGCCAAATCGGACTGAAATTGATTGATTTCAAGTTAGAGTTCGGCTTTGACAAAGATGGCAAGATTATTCTGGCAGACGAATTTTCACCAGATAATTGCCGTCTCTGGGATGCGGAAGGCCATCACATGGACAAGGATGTTTTCCGGCGTGGCCTTGGTGAACTGACAGATGTCTATCAGGTTGTTTGGGAAAAATTGCAGGCGATTAGGTAAGGGCAGGGTGTGAAAAATCATGGACAAGCGTATTTTTGTAGAGAAGAAGAGTAACTTCGGCGTGAAGTCACAGAGCTTGGTGAGAGAGCTGACGCATAATCTTCAGTTGAAAACATTGTCAGATCTTCGGATGATTCAAGTTTATGATGTCTTTCATCTGGCAGAAGATTTGGTCGCTCGAGCTGAAAAGCATATTTTCTCTGAGCAAGTGACTGATAGATTGCTGACGGGGGAGGAAGTAGAGGCTGCACTTGCAGAGACAGCGTTTTTTGCCATCGAAGCGCTGCCGGGTCAGTTTGACCAGCGGGCAGCCAGCTCTCAGGAGGCTCTCTTTTTGCTCGGTGCTGGGACAGATGTTCTGGTGAGAACCGCTCAGCTTTATTTGGTCAACAAAGACATCTCAGACAGCGAGTTGGCAGCAATCAAGAAATACTTGCTGAATCCAGTTGATTCACGCTTTAAAGATATTGAGCAGCCGATCCAACTGGAGCAGTTCTCTGAGTCTGACAAGACCATTCCGGTTCTGGACTTCTTTAAGGACTATACGGAAGCGGACTTTAAAGCCTACAAGCAGGAGCATGGTCTGGCTATGGAAGTGGCAGATTTGCTCTTCATTCAGGACTATTTCAAGTCAATTGGCCGTTTCCCGACAGAGACTGAGCTTAAGGTTTTAGATACTTACTGGTCTGATCACTGCCGACATACGACCTTTGAGACAGAGTTGAAGAAGATTGATTTTTCAGCTTCTAAGTTTGAAAGCAGCTGCAGGCCACTTATGATAAATACTTGGCTATGCGCGATGAGTTGGGACGTGGGGAAAAGCCGCAGACTCTCATGGATATGGCGACTATTTTTGGTCGCTACGAGCGAGCTAATGGCCGTCTGGATGACATGGAAGTGTCTGATGAGATCAATGCCTGCTCAGTAGAGATTGAAGTGGATGTGGATGGTGTCAAGGAGCCTTGGCTGCTGATGTTTAAAAATGAAACCCACAACCACCCAACAGAAATAGAGCCTTTTGGTGGAGCTGCGACCTGTATCGGAGGAGCTATTCGCGATCCGCTTTCTGGCCGTTCTTATGTTTATCAGGCTATGCGGATTTCTGGTGCGGGTGATATTACTCAGCCGATTTCTGAAACGCGGGCTGGCAAGCTCCCTCAGCAGGTCATTTCAAAAACTGCAGCGCATGGCTATTCTTCTTACGGGAATCAAATTGGTCTAGCAACGACCTATGTCCGTGAGTATTTCCATCCAGGCTTTGTTGCTAAGCGTATGGAGCTGGGTGCGGTTGTCGGTGCGGCTCCTAAGGAAAACGTCGTCCGTGAAAAACCAGCGGCAGGTGATGTGGTCATCTTGCTGGGAGGCAAGACGGGCCGTGATGGTGTTGGTGGAGCTACTGGCTCGTCCAAGGTACAGACAGCTGCGTCTGTGGAGACGGCTGGTGCGGAAGTACAAAAAGGAAATGCTATAGAGGAGCGCAAGATTCAGCGCCTCTTCCGCGATGGCAATGTAACTCGTCTCATCAAGAAATCCAATGACTTTGGGGCTGGCGGAGTCTGCGTAGCTATTGGTGAATTGGCAGACGGGCTGGAAATTGACCTTGACAAGGTACCGCTCAAATACCAAGGACTTAATGGTACAGAAATCGCGATTTCTGAATCGCAGGAGCGAATGGCTGTGGTGGTCCGCCCAGAAGATGTGGAACAATTTATCGCTGCGGCAGCTAAGGAAAATCTGCTGGCAGTCGTTGTGGCTAAAGTGACAGAAAAGCCAAATCTGGTTATGCACTGGAACGGGGAAACCATCGTTGATATTGAGCGGAGTTTTCTGGACACCAATGGCGTGCGCGTGGTTGTGGATGCCAAGGTTGTGGATGCTCAAGCAGCATTGCCGGGGCAGGCTGTAACTTCTGAAGCAAGTCTGGAGCAGGATCTCAAGAGCTTGCTCAGCGACCTCAATCATACCAGCCAAAGGGGCTGCAGACGATCTTTGACAGCTCTGTTGGCCGTTCTACTGTCAATCATCCAATTGGCGGGCGCTACCAAATTACGCCGACTGAGGCTTCTGTGCAGAAACTGCCAGTTGAGCATGGCAAGACTGAGACAGTATCTGTGATGGCGCAGGGCTACAATCCTTATGTGGCAGCTTGGTCGCCTTATCATGGAGCAGCTTATGCAGTGATTGAAGCGACAGCTCGTTTGGTTGCTGCTGGTTCGGACTGGTCCAAGGCTCGCTTCTCTTATCAGGAGTACTTTGAGCGGATGGACAAGCAGGCTGAGCGTTTTGGACAGCCGGTCTCTGCTCTGCTTGGTTCAATTGAAGCTCAGATTCAGCTCGGTTTGCCGTCTATTGGTGGTAAGGATTCCATGAGCGGAACTTTTGAAGAATTGACCGTGCCGCCGACCTTGGTAGCTTTTGGCGTGACTACTTCTACTGCTGGGCGCATCCTGTCTCCAGAGTTTAAGGCAGCAGGAGAGTCCATCTACTATCTGCCAGGACAGGTCCTGTCTCAGGATATTGACTTTGACTTAATCAAGAATAACTTTGAAAATTTTGCGGCCATTCAGGATAAGTATGAGATTAAAGCTGCCGCCGCTGTCAAATACGGTGGTCTGGCAGAGACTCTTGCCTTGATGAGCTTTGGTAATCGTATCGGTGCTCAAGTGGATGTTGCTGATCTGCCTTCCGTTTTGCAGGCGCAGCTGGGCGGATTTGTCTTTACCAGTCCGAAGCAGGATATTCCAGGCGCAGTGAAGATTGGTCAGACCAAACCGGACTTTATCCTGATTGTCAATGGTGTTCAGCTTGAGGGAGCAGAGCTTTTGGCAAGCTTTGAAGGCCGACTAGAGCCTATCTACCCGACAGAATTCAAACAGGAAACAGTTATTGAAGAAGTGCCGGCTCTTCTCACTGATACAGTTATCAAAGCCAAAGAGACAGTAGCGGAGCCGCTGGTTTACATTCCAGTCTTCCCTGGAACCAACTCAGAATACGATTCAGCCAAAGCCTTTGAAGCAGCTGGAGCCAAGGTCAATCTAGTTCCATTCGTTACTTTGGATGAAGTAGCCATTGTTCAGTCCGTTGACAGCATGGTTGACAATATTGACAAGGCCAATATCATCTTCTTTGCAGGCGGCTTCTCTGCTGCAGATGAGCCAGATGGATCCGCTAAGTTTATCGTCAACATCTTGCTAAACGAGAAGGTCAAGAAAGCCATCGATGCTTTCATTGCTCGCGGCGGTCTCATCATTGGTATCTGTAATGGCTTCCAGGCTCTGGTTAAATCCGGCCTTCTTCCTTACGGGAACTTCGAAGAAGCAGGGGCTAGCAGCCCAACTCTCTTTTATAATGATGCCAACCAGCACGTGGCTAAGATGGTTGAAACCCGCATTGCCAATACCAACTCGCCTTGGCTAGCTGGTGTGCAAGTGGGAGATATCCATGCCATTCCGATTTCTCATGGTGAAGGGAAATTTGTCGTGACGGCAGAAGAATTTGCTGAGCTGCGCGATAATGGTCAGATTTGGAGCCAGTATGTAGACTTTGACGGTCAACCAAGCATGGACAGCAAGTATAATCCAAACGGCTCTCTCTACGCTATCGAAGGAATTATGAGCAAGAACGGCCAAATCATCGGGAAGATGGGCCACTCAGAACGTTATGAAGACGGCCTTTTCCAAAAATATTCCAGGTCAGAAAGACCAGAAATTGTTTGTATCAGCTGTAAAATACTTTACTACAAAAATAGTTAATTAAAGGAATCGCTATTTTATGTGTGAAAAATCAAGTCAACCTTTTAAGAAATTGATTGATTTACCAGATTTGAACGAGAGAATCGAATTTAGAAAATCAGTATCAAAAAGATAGGGAAAAAATGGAGAAAAGATATAAAAGCCAACCGAATGTATATTGTGGTGGAAGTAGGGAGAGGTTTTTTTGTAATTCTCATACTATTCCCCAGCTATTACTAAAAATATTACAGATTCTGGGATGTTAATTTCTTCAAGTTATCTGGTAGGTAATGATTTACAAGATGATAAGATTGGTTTGAAAAGCTTCAGGAACCATACAAATTATTTGTAATAATTGTGATTCTATCTATTTTAAAGAGTACGAAAATGAGAAAAAAATCTTAAAAAGTTATCCAAGTGATAAAATGTTAGCTCAGATTGCTTTTTAAAAAAATTTTCTATTAGAGATAGTTAGAAGAAGGGAAGAGAAGCATCAACATGATAACTTTTATACAAATGATAATATTAAAAAAAGTTTTAAGATTGCGTATAAAAGAATTTTCAAAAAAAGCATTAGATGATGCTTTTTAAAGAGATAAAAAGATATCCATAATTCCTACGATTATGATATTGAAGATTTCAAAATGAAATATTAATTCATAAGGAAGTTATAGAAAATAATATGAGTGGAGCATACCAAGTTGTTTTTTTCATGAGATACTTCCATATAGAACGCCGATTGCTTTCCAAGGTTCATTGACTTTGATTAAGGATATGTATGGCTATCCCATTAATAATGTGCACAATTATGCAAAAGAGAATCGAATTCAAAAAAATTGCACTTAGGAATTTTCCCGTTGAAAGACATAACGATAGTATTAGCTTTTTACCACAAAAAGATAGAAAAATACAAGTCATTGAAAAGTCAATTTAACAGTAGTTCTTGCTTAGAAAAAAATTAGAGTTCATAAATTATCTAATATTTGCTTATACCGAAAAATTATTATTTTTTTCTCCTTCAATTAAAGAAAAAAATAAGAACAGATAAAAAAATTTGGTACTACTTAGTCAAGAACTATTTGGGGAAGCCTAATTTAGGACAGGATATAGTTGGTAATTTTTCAAAATTATAAACAAGTAAAGCCAAATGAAATACCTAACTTTCTTTTTAAAAAGAGTGGGCTTTTAGTATAATGGGTTAAATTTGTTTTAGAATAGTATTGCAAATACTCTTATATTAACAAGAAGTTTTGGAGTAATTCCCTTATAACAAATCTTAGATAAGTTCTAGATTATTATATATTCAATTTGAAATCGTATAGGAGAAACAATGACATACGAAGTAAAGTCACTGAATGAAGAGTGCGGTATTTTTGGAATCTGGGGCCATCCACAGGCGGCTCAGGTCACCTATTTCGGACTTCATAGTCTGCAGCACCGCGGTCAGGAAGGAGCTGGCATCCTGTCAAACGACCATGGAAAGCTCAAACGCCACCGCGATTTGGGATTGGTTGCAGAGGTCTTTAAAAACCCAGCAGACTTGGATAATCTGACAGGAGAAGCAGCCATCGGCCATGTCCGCTATGCAACATCTGGCGGAGCCTCTATCAACAATGTCCAGCCTTTCTTCTTCAGTTTCTATGATATGCAGATGGGCTTGGCGCATAATGGCAATCTGACCAATGCCCATTCACTGAGACGGGAGTTGGAAAAGAAGGGTTCCATCTTTGCCAGCTCGTCTGATACGGAAATTCTCATGCACTTGATTCGCCATAGTAAGCAGGAAAATTTCTTAGACAAGCTCAAGGAATCCTTGAGACGAGTTCAGGGCGGCTTTGCCTATCTCATTATGAGAGAGGATAAGCTCTACGCTGCGCTGGATCCCTAATGGCTTTTCGTCCTTTGTCCATCGGCCGCATGAAAAAAATGGGGCCTGGGTCGTTTCCAGTGAAACCTGTGCTTTTGAAGTGGTGGGTGCCGAATGGGTTCGCGACCTTGAGCCAGGGGAAATCGTGATTATTGATGATGAAGGTGTCACCTACGATAGCTATACGGCAGATACCCAGCTGGCTATTTGCTCAATGGAATATGTCTATTTTGCTCGGCCGGACAGCGTCATTCATGGGGTCAATGTCCATGCAGCCCGCAAACGGATGGGCCGCAGACTGGCTCAGGAATTCCAACATGAGGCAGATATCGTTGTCGGCGTACCTAACTCTTCCCTGTCAGCAGCCTCTGGCTTTTCCGAAGAGTCTGGTCTGCCAAATGAAATGGGCCTGATTAAAAATCAATACATCCAACGGACTTTTATCCAGCCGACGCAGGAGTTGCGAGAGCAAGGAGTTCGTATGAAATTATCTGCTGTTTCCAGCATTGTCAAGGGCAAGCGTGTGGTCATGGTGGATGATTCTATTGTGCGGGGAACAACCAGCCGACGTATCGTCCAGCTCCTACGAGATGCAGGTGCAGCTGAAGTCCATGTGGCTATCGGCAGTCCAGAACTTAAATATCCATGTTTTTACGGAATCGATATCCAGAATCGGCGCGAGCTCATCTCGGCCAACCATACGGTTGATGAGGTCTGTGAGATTATCGGGGCAGACAGCCTGACCTACCTGTCGCTGGAAGGTCTCATTGAATCAGTCGGTATTGAGACGGACGCTCCGAATGGCGGCCTCTGTGTGGCTTACTTTGACGGTCAGTACCCAACTCCGCTCTATGACTATGAAGAGCGCTATTTGGAAAGCCTGAAGGAAAAGACAAGTTTTTATTAAAACGAGGTCAGCGGTAGTTGTCGCAATCTTTTTCAAAAATAAGAATAAGGAAGAAAATTATGACAAATAAAAATGCATACGCTCAATCCGGTGTGGATGTTGAAGCGGGTTATGAAGTTGTTGAGCGAATCAAAAAGCATGTGGCGCGTACAGAGCGGGCTGGCGTCATGGGGGCGCTGGGTGGCTTTGGCGGAATGTTCGACCTATCTCAGACTGGGGTCAAGGAGCCGGTGCTGATTTCTGGTACGGATGGCGTCGGAACCAAGCTCATGCTGGCCATTCAGTATGACAAGCACGATACCATTGGGCAGGACTGTGTGGCTATGTGTGTCAATGACATCATTGCTGCAGGGGCTGAGCCCCTTTACTTCCTGGACTATATTGCCACTGGGAAAAATGAACCAGCAAAGCTAGAGCAAGTTGTTGCTGGTGTGGCTGAAGGCTGCGTCCAGTCTGGAGCTGCCTTGATTGGCGGGGAAACCGCTGAAATGCCTGGGATGTACGGTGAAGATGATTATGATTTGGCTGGCTTTGCTGTCGGGGTTGCTGAGAAGTCAGAGATTATTGACGGTTCTAAAGTCGCTGAGGGTGATGTGCTACTGGGGCTGGCTTCCAGCGGTATTCACTCTAACGGTTATTCCCTTGTTCGCCGTGTTTTTGCGGACTATACGGGTGAGGAAGAACTGTCAGAATTGGAAGGTAAAAAACTCAAGGAAGTGTTGCTTGAGCCGACTCGTATCTATGTCAAGGCTTTGCTGCCGCTGATTAAGGAAAAGTTGGTTCATGGGATTGCCCATATTACTGGTGGCGGTTTTATCGAAAATGTGCCTCGCATGTTTGCCGATGACTTGGCTGCTGAGATTGAAGAAGACAAGATTCCAGTCTTGCCGATTTTTAAGGCCTTAGAAAAATATGGTCACATCAAGCACCAAGAAATGTTTGAAATCTTCAATATGGGACTAGGGATGATTTTGGCAGTTGCTCCTGAAAATGTGGATCGTGTCAAAGAACTTCTTGACGAGCCTGTTTATGAAGTTGGCCGGATTGTCAAAAAAGAAAGTGAAAGTGTCCTTATCAAATGAAAAAAATTGCCGTTTTGCTTCAGGAAATGGATCAAATTTCCAAGTGATTGCTGAGCAGTTTCCTGTTGAATTTGTCTTTTCAGACCATCGCGATGCCTATGTGCTAGAGCGGGCAGACAAGCTAGGCGTCAAAAGCTATGCCTTTGAGCTTAGAGAGTTTGACAGCAAGGCGGCTTACGAGCAAGTCATTGTAGACCTGCTAGAAGAACACCAGATTGACTTGGTTTGCCTAGCAGGCTATATGAAAATCGTTGGACCAACCTTGCTTAGTGCTTATGAGGGACGTATCATCAATATCCATCCAGCCTACCTGCCGGAATTCCCAGGTGCCCACGGCATTGAGGATGCTTGGAATGCTGGCGTCTCTGAGAGTGGTGTGACCGTTCACTGGGTGGACTCGGGCGTTGACACAGGCAAAATTATCCAGCAAGTGCGAGTGCCGCGACTAGCTGATGATACGATTGAAAGTTTTGAAGAACGCATCCATGCCGCCGAGTATCAGCTCTATCCTCATGTGCTTGAGAGTTTAGGGGTGGGGAGAAGGTAGGAAGTAAATCAAGTTTTGATTGTACAATATTGCTAGGAGAAAAAATGATTGAGCTGAAATTAGTAGATGAGAGCAGTTTTCAGGCAGTGCTGGATTTGAAAATATCTGATGCTGATGAACGAGCACGTTTCGTAGCTCCAAATGTGCGCTCTTTAGCTGACGCATGGCTCTACCGGAAAAATGAAGATGTGTTTCGATGGCAATCTATTGGGATAAGCAAGTGGTTGGCTTTCTCCTGCTGGAAATAGACAAGGATGAAGCGGAATACTTTGTCTGGAGGATAATGATTGGTCAGCAGTACCAAGGAAGAGGCTATGGTCGAAAAGCCTTGGAAGTTCTGATCAAAAAGGCTCAGATGGATAGAGCTTGCAGTCATATTACCGCAGATTATGTGGTTGGAAATGAAAAAATGAAGCACCTGCTGACTAGTCTGGGTTTTCAGGAAACAGGATTTATAGAAGAAAATAACGAAGTCGCTATGCGCTTGGACCTAAAGAAAGAGGAATAGAATGACGAAAAAAGCCCTAATCAGTGTATCAGACAAGACAGGCATTGTAGAATTTGCGAAAGAGCTGAAAGCTCTGGGTTGGGATATCATCTCAACTGGTGGTACCAAGGTGGCCCTAGACAATGAAGGAGTGGGCACCATTGCTATCGATGATGTGACTGGTTTTCCAGAGATGATGGATGGCCGTGTCAAGACCCTCCACCCAAACATTCACGGAGGTCTCTTGGCTCGTCGGGATTTAGATAGCCACTTGGAGGCGGCTAAGGACAATCAGATTGAGCTCATTGACCTGGTCGTGGTCAACCTCTATCCTTTTAAGGAAACCATTCTCAAGCCGGGTGTTGAGTATGCGGATGCGGTGGAAAATATTGACATCGGTGGCCCCTCTATGCTGCGCTCTGCGGCTAAAAATCATGCCAGCGTGACGGTTGTTGTAGATCCGGCTGATTATGCTCTTGTTCTGGAAGAGTTGGCAGCAAATGGCCAAACGACCTATGAAACGCGGCAGCGCTTAGCAGCTAAGGTTTTCCGTCATACAGCAGCTTATGATGCTTTGATTGCGGACTATTTCACGGATCAGGTGGGCGAAAGCAAGCCTGAAAAGCTGACCTTGACCTATGAGCTCAAGCAGCCTATGCGCTACGGGGAAAATCCCCAGCAGGATGCTGATTTCTATCAGACGGCCTTACCACTGGACTATTCCATCGCTTCGGCCAAGCAGCTGAATGGGAAAGAGTTGTCCTTTAATAACATCCGTGATGCCGATGCGGCCATTCGCATCATTCGTGATTTCAAAGAGCGCCCAACTGTTGTGGCGCTAAAACACATGAATCCTTGTGGCATTGGTCAGGCGGATGATATCAAGACAGCTTGGGACTGTGCTTATGAGTCTGATCCAGTGTCCATCTTTGGTGGGATTGTCGTCCTCAACCGTCAGGTGGATGCTGCGACAGCTGAGAAGATGCACGGTATTTTCCTAGAAATCATCATCGCACCGAGCTACTCGGCAGAAGCGCTAGCTATTTTGACCAATAAAAAGAAAAACCTGCGGATTTTGGAGTTGGCTTTTGATGCGCAGACAGCTTCTGGAGCCGAGAAGGAAGTGACCGGTGTTCTGGGTGGTCTCCTCGTGCAAAACCAAGATGTTATCGAGGAGAATCCAGCTGATTGGCAGGTCGTGACCAAGCGCCAGCCAACCGAGCAGGAGCGTGTGGCTTTGGAATTTGCTTGGAAGTCCGTCAAATATGTCAAATCTAACGGCATCATCATTACCAATGATCGTCAGGTGCTGGGAGTCGGTCCCGGTCAGACCAACCGTGTGGCTTCTGTCAAGATTGCTATTGAGCAAGCCAAAGATCGTCTTGACGGTGCTGCTCTGGCTTCTGACGCCTTCTTCCCCTTTGCAGACAATATCGAAGAAATCGCGGCGGCTGGTATCAAAGCTATCATCCAGCCTGGTGGATCCGTCCGTGATGAGGAATCTATTATCGCGGCTGACAAGCACGGCTTGACTATGGTCTTCACAGGTGTGAGACATTTTAGGCATTAAGAAATATAAAAAATCCTCGGGTTGAGCCGAGGATTTTTGAGTAGACTTATACTCAATGAAAATCATGAGCAAATTAAGCAGGAGCAGTCTGCTCAAAGCACTGGTTTGAAGTGGTTTTGAGGAGTGCGAAAGCGACTTATTTAGGATAGATATAGGTCAGGCGGCCCCAGTAGGAAGCAGTTGGGTCAAACCAGCCACGGAAGTTGCTGATGTACTGCTTGCCGAGATAGTTAGACTCTTGGATCTGGATGCGGGTATTGGATTCGACATGCGTGACGACACCGACATGGCCGTAGCCGCCGTCATCCCAGCAGGCGATGGCGCCAACCTCAGGCGTACTGCCGGTACGGAATCCAGCTCTTCTGGCACTAGCTGCCCATTGACCGCCGTTGCCCCAGTAATTTCCAGCCCAAGGAGCTAGAGCCTTGGCTCCCCAAGTACATTGACCGACAGGATAGGTTGTCGCATTAGCAGCGGCATAGTTAGGCTGAATATTAGCTGATTGAACGCTTGATTTTTCAACATGATAGCTAGTTCCAGTCAGGCCAGTCAGTTGTCCCGCTTTTCTACGATAGACATGGGTGTTAAATAGACCGCTTCCCTTGTGATTCTGAGTATCTACGGTAAACTTGTATGTTCCATTGCCGACCTTATTGGCGGTATACCATTTGATATCATCTTGCCCATTGACTTCTGACCAAGTTGGCAGAATAATATCACCATCTCCGTAGGCGTCTGTCACTGTCACCTCGTAGCGATTAGCATCGGATTTCTTGACTGCAACCTTGGCTTGAATTTGGTCGGTAGACATTGGTGTGAGATCAGCTGCGTAGTTGTGTTCGCTACCATCATTGTAAGTGATATAGACATGATTATTATAGGTCCCAGACAAAGCCTGATGATTGCGGATATCAAAGGTCGCACTGAAGGTTCCGTCTCCGTTAGGCATTGCCTTATACCATTTAAGATTGCTCTGATTGCTAGTGCTCCAAATGGGAACTTGGACAGACTTTATGGGTTTAGATAAAGCTGTTTCAGTGATTTTTACAGTATAGGTTCCTTGTTTGGGGTTGATATTTTCTATAGTAAAAAGCGGCTTTTGCTCCTCTTCAGAAGGCAATTTTCCACTATCAACTTCAACTGTCGTTCCTGTTATACCAGTTGATTCCGGTTGAACATAGCTTTGGCCGTAAAGGTGGATATTGTAAGCCCCAGTGTCGTAGTTATGCTTTCTGAGTTCCACCCGAGCGCTGTAGCTACCATCCGGATTTTTGCTTGCTTCGTACCATTGTAAATCATCTTGTCCATTTTTCTCAGACCAAGTTGGAAGAACAATTCGATGCATGGTGTCAGGTACGTTTTTGACAGTAATTTCCATGATACCAGTTTGAGGGAAGCTGGTTTCAACAGTAGGATTAGGTTTTTCTAAATTGAAAGTGGTCCCGTTTAAGCCAATCATCTTACCATCTTTATTTTCATAAGTATGAATGTGATAAGTTCCATAGCCTTGTGATTTGAAAGTTCAAATTCAGTAATATCTTGTCCTGCATTGTACCATTTGATATCATCTTGTCCATTTTCATCAGACCAAACAGCATGTAGAATATTAGAATTTATTTGGTCTTTGTTGCGATTAAAGTGAATTTGAGCGGTTTTCCCTAGGATATTAGAAGTGACATTAATGGCTGGTTTATCGAGAGTAAAGGTTGTTCCATTCAGCCCAATTAATTTTCCATAGAGATCAATATAGGTATGAACATGAAAGGTTCCGTAACCTGGATGGTTACTCAGGTCAATGTCAGTGTTAGTAGTTGTTGTTGACGGTGCTTCATACCATTTGATATCATCCTGTCCGTTCTCATCAGACCAAACAGCGTGGAGAATACGATGAGGTTCTTGAGCTTGGGAACGGGTATAACTAATAGAGGCTGTACGATCGTTCACAGTCACATCGACATTGCTGGCACGATCAGTAGGGCCTAGAATTTTGACTTCAGATTCAGGTGTTTCGGTCGCATGAACTGTTGAGTGGCTCGCAAAGAGACCTAGGACAGCTCCGGATAATAAAAACAGTTTTTGATATTTCTTCATAAAACTCCTTTGTGAGAATGGTTTTGGATGGGCCCACCTGTATTATTCGGAAAACTTATTTGAAAATGATAGTAAATTTGAAAAGCCCTGAATATTTTCTGTCTAAAATAGGCATAATCCACTCAAAAAGGAGAAGGCTGAAGACAACAATAATTACGGCAATCATTATAGAAGAGATATTCTTTTTCTCATTAGAATGGAATAAAACGAACGATTGTGATATAATTTAGATGAATAATTCGTAAAAAATGGCAATGATTTTTACGTGGTGTGTTAGCTTGGTGCGTAAGCGCCTGTGATATTTGATATTGAGGTATCTTAGCTATGAAGCTTTTAGTCGTTGGTTCAGGCGGTCGTGAGCATGCGATTGCCAAGAAGTTATTGGAGTCTCAGGATGTGGAGCAGGTTTTTGTCGCTCCTGGAAATGATGGCATGACCTTGGATGGGGTGGATTTGGTTAACATTGGAATTTCCGAACATTCCAGACTGATCGAATTTGCCAAGGAGAATGATATTGCTTGGTCCTTTATCGGTCCGGATGATGCCCTGGCAGCTGGAATTGTAGATGATTTTAACCAAGCTGGACTCAAGGCTTTCGGTCCATCTCGTTTAGCAGCGGAGCTGGAGTGGTCCAAGGATTTTGCCAAGGAAATCATGGTCAAATACGGTGTTCCGACAGCAGCCTATGGCACATTTTCCGACTTTGAGGAAGCTAAAGCCTACATCGAAAAGCAGGGAGCGCCTATCGTGGTCAAGGCGGACGGATTAGCCTTGGGCAAGGGCGTGGTCGTAGCGGAGACCGTAGAGCAGGCGGTTGAGGCAACTCACGATATGCTCTTGGACAATAAGTTCGGCGACAGCGGTGCGCGTGTGGTTATCGAGGAGTTTCTAGACGGTGAGGAGTTTTCCCTATTTGCCTTTGTCAATGGCGACAAGTTTTACATCCTGCCGACGGCCCAGGACCATAAGCGGGCCTATGATGGGGACAAGGGGCCCAATACAGGCGGTATGGGAGCCTATGCGCCAGTGCCTCACTTGCCACAAAGCGTGGTGGATCAGTCAGTTGAGACGATTATCAAGCCGGTTCTCAAAGGCATGATAACTGAGGGCCGACCTTATCTGGGCGTGCTCTACGCTGGGCTGATTCTGACAGCAGATGGTCCTAAGGTCATCGAGTTCAACTCGCGCTTCGGCGATCCGGAGACCCAGATTATCCTGCCGCGCTTGACGTCTGACTTTGCGCAGAACATCACGGACATTTGGACAAGAAGGAGCCGACTATCACCTGGCTGGATGAGGGCGTGACCCTTGGCGTGGTTGTCGCATCAAATGGCTACCCGCTGGACTATAAGAAAGGCCTGCCTCTGCCGGAGAAGACAGCCGGCGACATCATCACCTACTATGCTGGGGCTAAGTTTGCGGAAAATAGCAGAGCACTGCTGTCGAATGGCGGCCGAGTGTACATGCTGGTCACCACAGCAGATACCGTCTCAGCTGCGCAGGAAAGAATCTACGACCAACTAAAAAAACAAGACACAACAGGACTTTTTTATAGACATGATATTGGTGGTAAGGCTTTGTAAATCAAATCTATGAAACTTTTAGCCGTGAGACTTAAAAATAGACTTCAGGTATTTGAAAAATGAAAAATAGGTTGCTATTTTTAGAAGGTTCAAGCTTGACCTCACGAGAAACTTTGACAGTTTTGTTGAAAGAAGGCTATAAAATTGATGTGTTATCTCCTAGAAGATTTTCCATTGCACACTTCAGTCGTCTAACCCATAGAGTTCCGATAGTTGATGTGAATCGTTTTCCTGTAGATTATCTGAGACAGGTTAGTCAGTTGCTTCATAAAACCAATTACAAGGCCATTTTGCCAACACATGAAGAAGGCTGGTTATTGGCAAATGGGAAACAATTTTTGCCTCAATCGCTACCAATCGCCCTTGCTGATCAAGAGCAGTTTGAAAAGTTGGCTGGGAAGATTGCTTTTGCTGAAACTGCGGATTTGTTAGGACTGCCTACACCTAAGTGGGAGCATGTGAAAGATGCAGACTCCATCCGGCTAGACTATCCTTATTGGCTGAAAGCAGATTATGGTACGGCTGGTCGCTCGGTTTATAAGATTTCAAGTAAGAAAGATTTGGATGAAGTGACGAGCAAATTAACAGCGAGTGATGAGGAATGGATGGTTCAGCAAGACATAGTTGGAGACTATGGTCAGGTTCAAGCAGTGTTTGATCATGGAGAATTACTCGCAGTGCATTCTAGCGTAAAAGTAGGTTCTGGCGCGGGTGGTTCGGCTGCGGCAAGATTAAGCATAGAATCTAAAAGAACGAGAGAGCATGTCGAAAAATTAGGACAATATATACAATGGCATGGTTGCCTAACCCTAGATTTTATACGTAGGGGAGACCAATTTTACTATATAGAGTGTAACCCTAGAATGGTAGAGCCTGCTAACGCCTATAAAGCAGGAGTTAATTTTCCAAAAATCATGATAGAACTAGCCAGTCACAGCTACGCTAAATCTGAGGTCATTCTTGGTCAAGCAGGCGTTGAGACGCATAGTCTGATGGCTTTGATTATTGGAACAGCTGAGAAGACGAAAAGTAGAAGAAAAATATTGCAGACAATAAAGTACTGGCTTTTAAGACGTGATAGTGAAGAAGTGTTGACACCTGTCTGGAAGGATTTGCCGAGCATTATACCTCTTGTGACAATTATACTTCGTTTATTGATAAAACCTAAGAGCGTTGAAAATCTGGTTAATCAGACTGTTCAACATTATAGTGTTGAATCAGCTACTGTAAAAAATATTGAGCAAAAGAATTAGTTTATTCAGAGGAGAAAATATGAAACCAATTATTTCCATCATTATGGGCTCCAAATCCGACTGGGCAACCATGCAAAAAACAGCCCAAGTCTTAGACCGCTTTGGTGTAGCCTATGAAAAGAAAGTCGTCTCTGCCCACCGCACGCCTGACATCATGTTCCAACATGCGGAAGAAGCTCGCAGTCGCGGTATCAAAGTTATTATTGCAGGTGCTGGTGGTGCCGCCCATTTGCCAGGAATGGTAGCAGCTAAAACCACTCTGCCTGTTATCGGTGTACCGGTCAAATCACGCGCTCTCAGCGGTCTGGACTCTCTTTATTCGATTGTGCAGATGCCAGGCGGTGTGCCAGTGGCAACTATGGCTATTGGGGAAGCAGGAGCAACAAATGCGGCTCTCCTTTGCCCTCCGCCTTCTTTCAGTAGAGGATCAGGCTATTGCGACAGCTTTGGCGGATTTTGCAGAAGAACAAGGAAAAATTGCTGAGGAGTCTACGAATGAGCTCATCTAAAACAATCGGAATCATCGGTGGTGGTCAGTTGGGGCAGATGATGGCCATTTCTGCTATCTACATGGGGCACAAGGTCATCGCGCTGGATCCTGCGGCGGATTGCCCAGCCTCTCGTGTGGCAGAAATCATCGTGGCACCTTATAACGATGTGGACGCTCTCCGTCAGTTGGCTGAGCGTTGCGATGTCCTGACATATGAGTTTGAGAATGTTGATGCTGACGGGCTGGATGCTGTTATCAAGGATGGACAGCTCCCTCAAGGAACAGACCTGCTCCGCATTTCTCAAAATCGGATTTTTGAAAAGGATTTTCTCGCAAACAAGGCCCAAGTCACCGTGGCACCCTACAAGGTCGTGACTTCTAGCCAAGACTTGGCGGATATCGACCTGTCGAAAAACTATGTCCTCAAGACAGCGACTGGTGGCTATGATGGGCATGGACAAAAGGTTATTCATTTAGAAGCAGACTTGGAAGAAGCCTATGCGCTAGCTGACTCAGCAGCTTGTGTATTGGAAGAATTTGTCAATTTTGATCTTGAAATTTCCGTCATCGTGTCAGGAAATGGCAAGGACGTCACGGTTTTCCCGATTCAGGAAAATATCCACCGCAACAATATCCTGTCTAAGACCATTGTGCCAGCCCGCATTTCAGAAAGTCTAGCTAACAAGGCCAAAGCCATGGCGGTGCGCATCGCAGAACAGCTTAAGCTATCTGGAACTCTCTGCGTGGAAATGTTTGCGACGGCTGACGACATCATTGTCAACGAAATTGCACCACGTCCACACAACTCTGGCCACTACTCAATCGAAGCCTGCGACTTCTCGCAGTTTGACACCCATATTCTGGGTGTTCTCGGAGCACCATTGCCAGCCATCAAACTGCATGCACCAGCTGTCATGCTCAATGTACTTGGGCAGCATGTCGAGGCCGCTGAAAAATATGTCACAGAAAATCCAAGCGCCCACCTCCACCTGTATGGTAAAATAGAAGCGAAGCACAACCGCAAGATGGGGCATGTGACTTTGTTTAGTGATGTGCCGGATAGCGTGGTTGAGTTTGGGGAGTAAGACAGGACACCAGTTATAAGGTCCGTTGTCTTACCCCTGCAAAGTTGACTAGGCTTGTCGTAGCTGATAAAGTCAGCAAGAGAAGTCAGTCAACTACTGCTAGAAGGGATTGATTTTTAAGAAAACTCTGTGGAGGAAATGTTATAGATGAGACCAATTATCCCGAAAAGTCCAGAAGTTCCGAAAGAGTTCTCTGATAAAGAAATTTCCTTTTTAACTAAGAGTGTTTTCGGGAAAATAATCGAACCTCAGTCGTGTGATGTTTTGTTTGTTTTCAGTGGGACTCACCCAGGTCACTGGGAAAAAGCTATTGAAGCTTATCAAAAAGGCTATGTAAGACGAATTATTGTGACTGGCGGCCGAAGTTTGACAGGTATGCCTCATCCAGATTGGAATGGACATACAGAGGCAGAGGTTATTATTCAGCATCTGCTGGCTGCGGGCATTCCTGAAGAAGCGATTAAATCTGAAAGCTCCTCTAGCAATACTTTAGAAAACGTACTGTTTGCCAAAGAAATTTTTGATTTTAACACTGTTGAGAGCGTTATGTTCATTTGTAAAAGCCATGCGACTGGTAGGCAATGGCGGACCTTGGCTCAGCACTTACCGAAGCATCTTCGCTACATTCCATATACCTTCAATGCCTTTTACAAGGATGTTGAGATTGGTCGGGATAGCTGGATGAATACAGACATTGGCAAGTCCAGAGTTTGGGGAGAATATCTGCGGCTTCTCCATTATGGAGAAAAGGGAGACATTTTAAAATTAGATGTTGAATTGTGATATAGGAGGTTTCTATGATTCAAATCATCGTCAATGCTTTTGTGGAAGAAAGCAAAGAAACTGCTGTTGTAGAAGTGCTCTTTGCCAGCGCCGACCATGAAAAAGTAAAAGCCAAATATCAGGAATTAAAGATTCAATATCTAGACAATTATCTGGCTATCTATGATTTGCCTTTGGATTCGGATCTAAGTAGCTTGCCACACTATCCGTCGGTAGCGATAAGCAAGGAGGAATTTAATTAGTCTATGAAAATTATCGGTCTGATTGGCGGTATGAGTTGGGAAAGTACCACCTCTTACTACCAAATCATTAACGAAACCATCAAAAAAGAGCTGGGTGGCTTGCATTCTGCTAAGATTCTACTTTATAGTGTTGACTTTGCAGAGGTTGAGCATTATCAAGCAGTCGGAGACTGGGAGAAAAGCGGTCAACTTTTGGCAGATATTGCTCAGCGCTTGGAGCAAGCTGGTGCGGATTTCATTGTTATTTGCACCAACACTATGCACAAGGTTGCTCCGCAGATACAAGAACAGATTACGATTCCAATCTTGCATATTGCACAAGCAACTGCGCAGGCCTTGTTGACTGACGGTATTCAAAAAGTCGGCCTCCTAGGAACCAAGTACACCATGACCCAAGATTTTTACAAGGAGAAATTAATAGAGTCTGGGTTAGAAGTGCTGATTCCAGACCAAGCTGGTATTACAGAGGTTAATCGAATTATTTATGACGAACTTTGCCTAGGGAACATCAAAGAAAGCTCAAAGCAGACTTATCTTGCCGTTATAGATGATTTGAAAAAAAGCAGGCGCAGAAGCTGTTATCTTGGGTTGTACCGAGATTGGTCTCCTCGTCAAGCAATCCGACACTGACCTGCCTCTCTACGACACAACAGTGATCCATGCACAGAAAGCAGCGGAGTGGGCGGTAAATAAATGATTATAGAAGACAAGCACAACAGTAAGGTAGGGCATGTGACAGTGTTGAGTTTTGGGAAAGGGATTGATTTTTAAAATGATAGAAGAATTCGATGATGTATTTGAAGATGATATTACTACTCTAACATTTACTTATGCGGATGATGTAGTCATTCCAGAAATTCCGGATGCAGAAGGTATTCATATTGTAGAGATAACAAATAATCAGTTAGTTATAGAGCATACGCGCGATGATGATGAGGTCTATGATTATATAAAGAGTTTTGGATTAACAAGTCGCCCTATAAAAACTTTCGATTGAATTTTGTGTTTACGAAGATTCTAAGGAAGAAGAAAAATTTTTAGAATTTAATGGAGAAAAGAATTAAAACTTCAGTTAGCTGAGTATCAAGACAAACTTTCAGAATTAGAAGAAATTGAAGAAGATATAGATTATCGTGAAGGTCATGCTACGGCTGGATATGTTTATGTTATTTCTAATATTGGCTCTTTCGGAGAAAATGTTTATAAAATTGGTGTTACTCGCCGTTTGGAACCTATAGAGCGTATTAGGAATTGAGCAGTGCATCGGTACCGTTCCAATTTGACATACATGCTTTGATTTTTAGTGAAGAGGCATTTGCTTTAGAAACAGAATTACATAACCAGCTTTCTCAATATAAAGTTAACAAAGTAAATGGTCGCAAAGAATATTTCAAAGTTCCTTTTGCAATCATTAAAGATATTTTAGATACTCACAAAGAGCTAACAGTAGAGCTGACAGAAAATGCAGAAGCATTTGAATATAGACAAACTAAAGCTATTGAAGAACAACGCTAGGATTGGAACTCAAGTTTCCTTAATGTTTATTCTAGCTAAGTGAAACCTCAAACGAAAGGAAAATAAAACATGATTGAAAGATATAGCCGCCCTGAAATGGCGAATATTTGGACTGAGGAAAATAAGTACAAGGCTTGGCTGGAGGTAGAGATTCTGGCTGATGAGGCTTGGGCTGAGTTGGGTGAGATTCCCAAGGAAGATGTGGCCTTGATTCGTGAAAAGGCTGGCTTTGACATCGACCGCATCTTGGAGATTGAGCAGGAGACGCGCCACGATGTGGTGGCTTTCACGCGGGCGGTTTCTGAGACACTGGGCGAAGAGCGCAAGTGGGTGCACTATGGCCTGACCTCGACTGATGTGGTAGATACTGCCTACGGTTACCTCTACAAGCAGGCCAATGACATCATCCGTGAGGATCTGCGTCGCTTCACGGACATCATTGCGGAGCGGGCGCGGGAGCACAAGTTCACCATCATGATGGGACGGACACACGGGGTGCATGCGGAGCCGACGACTTTCGGCCTTAAGCTCGCGACTTGGTACAGCGAAATGAAGCGCAACATTGAGCGTTTCGAGATTGCGGCTGCAGGTGTGGAAGCTGGGAAAATCTCTGGTGCGGTTGGGAACTTTGCCAACATTCCGCCATTTGTGGAAAGCTATGTCTGTGAGAAATTAGGCATCCGTCCGCAAGAGATTTCGACTCAAGTCCTGCCACGTGACCTCCACGCTGAATACTTCTCAGCTCTAGCCTTGATTGCGACGTCTATCGAGCGCATGGCAACTGAAATCCGTGGTCTGCAAAAGTCTGAGCAGCGCGAAGTGGAAGAGTTCTTTGCCAAGGGTCAAAAGGGCAGCTCTGCCATGCCGCACAAGCGCAATCCAATCGGCTCTGAAAATATGACCGGTCTGGCGCGTGTCATTCGGGGCCACATGGTGACAGCCTTTGAGAATGTCTCTCTCTGGCATGAGCGCGACATTTCCCACTCATCAGCTGAGCGGATTATCGCACCGGACACGACCATTCTCATCGACTACATGCTCAACCGCTTTGGTAATATCGTCAAGAACCTGACTGTCTTCCCTGAAAATATGAAGCGGAACATGAACTCGACCTTTGGTCTTATCTTTAGCCAGCGGGCCATGTTGACCCTGATTGAAAAAGGCATGACGCGAGAGCAAGCTTATGATCTGGTGCAGCCAAAGACTGCCCAGTCTTGGGACAATCAAGTGGACTTCAAGCCTCTGCTCGAAGCGGACCCAGAAGTCACTTCCCGTCTGACTCAAGAAGAGATTGATGAAATCTTCAACCCAGTTTACTACACCAAGCGCGTAGATGAAATCTTCAAGCGCGTGGGGCTGGATTAAACAAAAAGATAGGCACTTCGTAAGAAGCGCCTATCTCTTTACCTTAAATTTGACTAGCCAGTTGCCCGATTTTCTTGAGCATTTCTTGGCGTTGTTGGTCTGTTTTGCGTTCTACTCCGTTGAGCTCGGTCAGTTTGACTGGAGAAATACCACAAAGTTTCAGGATTTGATTTTTAAGTACCTTGCCGTAGTCTTGGACGAAGGCAGAGCAAAACCTGGAGTATTGTGGCTGACGATAATCCAGCCAGACTTCCCTTGTAGGTGGCCTTGGAGTCCGACTTTCTTATAAGAGTAGGCAAAGTCAGCCGCAAAGACGCGGTCGATAAAGCCTTTAGAGAATGGCCGGCATACCGCTCCACCAGATAGGGAAAAATGAAAATCAGGTGGTCTGCCCAAGTAATCAAATCCCGGTATTTTGCCATTTCAGGGTCTTTGTGCAGGTCACGGCGTCTATGTTCTTGGTCAAAGCGCAAGATCGGGTCAAAATTTTCAGCATACAAGTCCAAGGTTTTCACTTCATGCTTCTTAGAAAGGTTGCTTTGAACTTCTTTGAGAATAGCAGCATTGAAGCCAGTTGGGCTGGGGTGGGTGTAAATAATCAAGGTTTTCATGATCGTTCTCCTTTGATATAAATGTCAAGCATGTGCTCGATCGTGCTTTGGATAGCTTGAGGGTCAAGGTCTTGTCCGATAGGACTGTTAGCCAGAACGGCTAGGCCTGTGATAAAGCTCCAAAAGTGAAAAAGGCTTTCCGCTTCGCTATTGCTAAAATTTTCCTCCTTGCGAAGCTTTAAAACAAGCTCCTTAAATTTATCAAATCCAGGCAGGTCAGACTCCAAGAGTATGGTGTCCTGCGTCACCTTCATATATTTAAAAGGAAATTTGATAAAGAGAGCTTCGAAAAAATGAGGGTAGGTCTTGGCAAAAATAATGAAATTAAGACCAAGCTGGGTCAGCTGATCACGCGCAGAACCTGTCGCATCAATATTTTCATTGATTTCCTGATTGAGAAACAGCGAAAGCTGGGTCAAAACCACCTTGAGGTAGCCTTCCTTGCTCTCAAAATGGCGGTAAGGGCTGCCGTGAGTCACACCGCAGGCCTTGGCAACAGTCCTGAGCGAGAGCTGTTCAATTCCATGTTTTCCGATTTCTTCAATCCCCGTTTGAATGAGCTGTTCTTTCAGCTGGGCAGTATTGCGTTTCATTCATTTTCTCCTAAAGTATACACTGTCTACTTATCTATCTTTAGTATACACTGTCTACTTTTTCTTGTCAACTAATTTGATGCTTTCTTCTAGTCTAAGATGTGGCAGAATTTGCTTTCGGTAAGATAAAATGTTAAAATAATATCAAAATGATAGCGCTTTCTTTTTAGGGCGAATTGCTCATTTTAGAGAAACGCTGAGAAACGGAGGACACCTATGAAGAAAATTATCAACGATCCAACAGCGGTTGTGGACGAGATGCTGGACGGCTTGGCCTATATTCACAGCGATTTGGTTTATCGGGTGGAGGGCTTTGATATCATTGCCCGCAAGAGTGAGAAGACAGGCAAGGTTGGCTTGATTTCTGGCGGTGGCAGTGGTCATGAACCTTCCCACGCTGGCTTTGTTGGAGAGGGCATGCTGTCGGCCGCTATTTGCGGAGCGGTCTTTACTTCACCAACACCTGATCAGGTTTTACAGGCTATCAAGGAAGCAGATGAGGGAGCTGGGGTCTTCATGGTTATTAAGAATTACTCCGGTGACATCATGAACTTTGAAATGGCTCAGGAAATGGCTGAGATGGAAGGGATTGAGGTGGCTAGTGTCGTCGTAGATGACGATATCGCAGTGGAAGACAGCCTCTATACGCAAGGTCGCCGCGGAGTGGCTGGTACCATCCTTGTCCATAAGATTCTAGGGGATGCGGCGCGTGCAGGCAAATCTCTGACTGAAATCAAGGCTCTGGCTGATGAGCTGGTCAAACATATTCACACGGTTGGCTTGGCTCTGAGCGGGGCAACCGTACCGGAAGTTGGCAAGCCTGGTTTTGTTTTGGCTGATGATGAAATAGAGTTCGGCATTGGCATCCATGGTGAGCCTGGCTATCGCAAGGAAAAGATGCAGCCGTCTAAGGACTTAGCCAAGGAATTGGTCGAAAAACTAAGTCAGTCTGTTGAGCTCAAATCTGGCAAGAAAATTGGTATCCTCATCAATGGTATGGGTGCAACACCGCTCATGGAGCAGTATGTCTTTGCGGCCGATGTAGCAAATCTTCTGGCAGATGCTGGAGTCGAAGTTGTCTATAAAAAGCTGGGTAATTACATGACCTCCATTGATATGGCGGGGATTTCTCTGACCTTTATCGAGCTGGATCAGACAGACTGGTTGACGGCTCTCAACAGTCCTGTCACGACAGCCGCTTGGTAAGGAGGTGCTTATGGACGCAGCAAGAGCAAAAAAATGGATGCAGTTGTTCAACGAGAAGATCCAGGATCAGAAAGCCTATCTGTCTGATCTTGATACTCCCATCGGTGATGGTGATCATGGCGCCAATATGGCCAGGGGAATGGCGGCAGCAGTGAGAGTCTAGCTGCTAAGGACTTTGCCAGTGCGGCTGAGGTTTTTCAGGCTGTTTCCATGCAGCTGATTAGCAAGGTCGGCGGTGCTTCCGGACCTCTCTATGGCTCGGCCTTTCATGGGCATGGCCAAAGCTGAAAAAGACGGCAAAGACTTGTCAGAAGTCATCCAAGCTGGGCTGGACATGATTCAGAAGCGGGGCAAGGCTGTGCCTGGTGAGAAGACCATGGTGGATGTCTGGTCGGCGATTCCCATTTCTCTGCAGTCTGGAGACTTGACGCGTGAAAATGATTGGTTCCCTAGTGGAAGCGACCAAAGGATTTGAAAGGCGACCAAGGGGCGGGCTTCCTATGTCGGTGAGCGCTCTATCGGTCATATCGATCCCGGTTCGGCTTCATCTGGTCTCCTCTTTGAGGCTCTTTCTAGAAACGGAGGCAGGCTGATGGCAGATACTGGCATTCTTATCGTTTCCCATTCCAAAAACCTGGCCCAAGGCTTGTTTGATCTCATTTCGCAGGTGGCGGCAGATGTGGCCATCAGCTATGTGGGCGGGTTGGACGACGGCAGCATTGGGACCAGTTTTGAAGGGATTCAGGCAGCTTTAGATGCCAATGACAAGGACACTATTTTGGCCTTTTTCGATCTGGGCTCAGCTCGGATGAATCTGGAAATGGTCGCAGACTTTTCTGACAAGGAAATCATCATCAACAATGTTCCCTTGGTAGAGGGAGCCTATACGGCTGCTGCCCTTCTTCAGGCTGGGGCAGACTTACCTAATGTTTTGCTTCAGGTCCGTGAATTAGAAATAAAAAAATAGCAGGTTTTCTGGAGACTTGATAAACGACTTTATTTGCAAAAATAAGGAATATTTTATATCAAAAAGCTGAGATTCAATCCCAGCTTTTTTTTGCTTTATCACTGTACCAATTTTCAGGGAACAGCCAGTGTTTCTTATTTTTTCTTCTTTAAATTGATTAAAAATAGGACAAATACATAGGCTGTGTTTACTTTTTGACAGAATTCACTTTTTAATGAACAAAAGTTCTTAGAATGGATTGCAAATTGGTATAGATAGACTTATAATAGATATAAGCACACAAGATGAAAGAAAAAACGACAGCCGATTAGAAGCCATCGTTTTCAATCTTAGTGGTCCCGATTGCAGGAAATGAACTTGATCTTGAAGAAGTCACCGCGTTTGTAAGTTTCGCTGTACTCTAAGATCTGTCCAGTGCTTTCCAGCTGGGTAATCTTCACCTGATGAACGGTCGGGAAGTTGGTATCAACTTCCAGTACTTTCGCAACATCTTTTGGTGTTGGGAAGACAATTTCATTGGTCTCTTCAAAATGCTCATCATTCATGTGAATGTGGTAGTCAGTTTTGAAGCGGTTGTAGATAGAGCTGTAGTAGTCCATATCTGGATAGTTAGGATTGATGTACTGCTCAGGGATATAGGTTTGGTGATAGATATAGATTTTATCGCCAGTCCGTCTGATCCGGTCAATCTTATAGTAGAACTGCGTTGGTGCCAGTTCTAGCTTATCCAAGATTTTCAGGTCATTCCCACGCTTGATGGAGAGAACAGTCACCTTATCTTTTTGGATAGGGAAGGTCTCAACGTCAGAAAATTCCACCAGTTTGTGCTTTCTTGCACGTGAAACGAAGGTTCCCTTGCCTTGCTGGCGGATGATGTAACCATCGTTGGCCAGTTCATTCAAAGCGCGGACAACGGTAATGGAGCTGACATTAAACATCTGAATCAGCTCAGCCTCTGTGTAAAACTTATCGCCATTTTCAAATTTGCCAGAAATGATTTGCTGCTTGAGCTCATCTTTGATTTGTTGGTATTTTGGAATAGCCATTTTGTTCACCTCTCTTTTTTTACTTCTCTTACTTAAGATTTTAACATATTTTTAAAAAAAATGTTGACATTTATGCAAAAATTTATTATATTAATATTAATAAGAGATGAAAGCGGTTTTATACCTGAAGGGAACATCAGATGGCAAGATTCAAAATTGGTCATTCCTTCTGTTTGGATGATCGGGAGTTTAAGATTTTATCGGGAGCCATTCACTATTTTCGGGTACAGCCTGAGGATTGGTATCATTCCCTTTATAATCTCAAAGCTCTGGGCTTTAATACAGTGGAGACCTATCTTCCCTGGAATATGCACGAACCTCAAAAAGGTGTCTTTAACTTCCAAGGGATTTTAGATATTGAGGCATTTTTACAGACGGCTCAGGATTTGGGACTTTATGCCATTATCCGCCCTTCGCCTTTTATCTGTGCGGAGTGGGAGTTCGGTGGTCTGCCGGCCTGGCTGCTCAATGAAAATATGCGCATCCGCTCATCAGATGAGGCCTTTCTGCAGGCTGTAGCCAGTTATTATGACGAGCTGCTGCCGCGACTGACTCCAAGGCTTCTGGACAATGGGGGAAATATCCTCATGATGCAGGTGGAAAATGAGTACGGTTCTTATGGAGAAGACAAGGCCTACCTAAGAGCAATCAGACAGCTCATGGAAGAACGAGGTGTAACCTGTCCGCTCTTTACTCAGACGGACCTTGGCGGGCTACGCTTCAAGCTGGTACGCTGATTGATGACGATGTCTTTGTGACAGGAAATTTCGGCTCCAAGGCAGATTACAATTTTGCCCAGATGCAGGAATTCTTTGACGAGCATGGCAAAAAGTGGCCGCTCATGTGTATGGAGTTCTGGGATGGCTGGTTCAATCGCTGGAAAGAGCCTGTCATCAAGCGAGATCCAGACGAACTGGCTCAAGCTGTTCACGAAGTGCTCCAGCAGGGCTCAATCAATCTCTATATGTTTCATGGCGGTACCAACTTTGGCTTTATGAACGGCTGTTCGGCCAGAGGTGTCATTGACCTGCCACAGGTAACTTCCTATGACTATGATGCTCTACTTGATGAGCGAGGCAATCCGACGGATAAGTACTATGCAGTCCAGAGGATGCTGAAAGAGCATTATCCAGAGTATCCGCAGATGGAGCCGCTGGTGAAAGAGGCTTTTGAACTCAGGAATATTCCGCTCAGTCAGAAGGTCAGTCTCTTTGAGACACTGCCTGACTTGGCAGAGCCTATCGAAAGTCTCTATCCGATGAAGATGGAGGAGCTAGGGCAAAATGTCGGCTACCTGCTCTATCGGACTTGGGCTAGTTGGGATGCTGATCAGGAAAGGCTCCGTGTCATTGACGGCCGCGACCGGATGCAGCTCTATGTGGACGGTCAGCACATTGCAACCCAGTACCAGACAGAAATCGGTCAGGATATTATGGTGGACGGCCAGAAAAAGGCAGAGCACCAGCTTGACATTCTGATGGAAAATATGGGCCGGGTCAATTATGGGCACAAACTCTTGGCAGATACCCAGCAGAAGGGCATTCGTACCGGTGTCTGCAAGGATCTGCACTTCCTGCTTGACTGGCAGCATTATCCACTGCCACTGGACCATCCAGAAAAGATCGACTTTTCAAAAGAGTGGCAGGAAAATCAACCAGCTTTCTACGCTTTTGACTTTAAAATGAAAGCGCTTAAAGATACTTATCTGGAACTGTCCGACTTTGGCAAGGGCGTCGTCTTTGTCAACGGTGTCAGCATTGGCCGCTTCTGGAATGTCGGACCGACCTTATCGCTTTATATCCCGCACAGCCTGCTCAGAGAAGGCGACAATCGCATCATTATCTTTGAGACAGAAGGGATCTATAGCGAAACCATTCACTTAGTTAACCAACCTACATTTAAAACAATAAAGGGGGAAATCTATGACAATAGTAGGTGCACGTATCGATGGACGTTTGATCCATGGACAGGTAGCCAATCTTTGGACTACCAAGCTCAACATTTCACGCATTATGGTGATTGACGATGAGGTAGCTGAAAATGCTATCGAAAAGAGCGGGCTCAAGCTTGCAACGCCAGCTGGCGTGAAACTCAGTGTCTTGCCGATTGCTAAGGCAGCAGAAAATATCTTGGCCGGCAAGTATGATTCGCAGCGACTCTTGATTGTTGCTCGCAAGCCAGACCGCTTCCTGCGGTTGGTCGAAGCTGGTGTTCCGCTGGAAACGCTGAACGTCGGCAATATGTCTCAGTCAGACGAAACTCGCTCTATTACTCGCTCTATCAATGTGGTAGATGCAGATGTTGAAGCCTTTCACAAGCTTCATGAAAAAGGAGTAAAACTGACAGCGCAAATGGTTCCCAACGATCCGGTTGAGGACTTCATGAAGTTATTAAAATAAGACAAAATTTTAGGAGGACATTGTTATGATACAATGGTGGCAAATTTTACTACTCACTTTGTACTCAGCTTATCAAATCTGTGATGAGTTGACCATCGTTTCGTCAGCAGGATCTCCTGTATTTGCTGGGTTTCATTACTGGCTTGATTATGGGTGATTTGACGACCGGTTTGTTTATTGGTGGTAGCCTGCAATTGTTCGTTCTTGGTGTAGGGGACATTTGGTGGAGCTTCTCGTATTGATGCGACATCAGGTGCCGTTTTGGCGACAGCCTTCTCCGTAGCACAAGGCATTAAGCCAGAGTTGGCTATTGCGACAATCGCAGTACCAGTAGCAACTTTGCTGACTTACTTCGATATCTTAGGGTCGTATGACAACGACTTATTTCGCGCACCGTGTGGATGCAGCAGTTGAACGCTTCGACTATAAAGGTATTGAACGCAACTATCTCTTAGGTGCACTTCCTTGGGCTCTGTCTCGTGCCCTCCCAGTCTTTCTGGCTCTGGCATTTGGTGGAGCATTTGTTCAAGCGATAGTAGATGGTGTTGCTGGTGTGAAATGGCTGGCTGCAGGTTTGACGCTGGCTGGTCGTATGTTACCAGGACTTGGATTTGCTATCTTGCTTCGTTATCTTCCAGTTAAACGTAATCTTCACTACTTAGCTCTTGGTTTTGGCTTGACGGCTATGCTGACTGTGCTTTACTCAAACATTCAAACTTTGGGTGGGGCTGTATCTAGTATTGTTGGAACTCTTCCAAAAGATGCTGCGATCACATTTGCCAACAACTTCAAAGGTTTGTCTATGATTGGTGTAGCTATCTTTGGTATCTTCCTTGCAGTACAGCATTTCAAATACAGCCAAAGAACAGTAGTTGCTGCGCCAGCTGCTAGCACAAAATCAGAAAGTGAGGAAATTGAAGATGACGAACTCTAATTATAAATTAACAAAAGAAGATTTTAAACAAATCAATAAACGCAGCTTGTTCACTTTCCAATTAGGCTGGAACTACGAGCGGATGCAAGGTTCTGGCTATCTCTACATGCTCTTGCCTCAGCTGCGCAAAATGTATGGAGATGGCACTCCAGAATTGAAAGAAATGATGAAATTGCATACGCAATTCTTCAATACATCACCTTTCTTCCACACCATTATTGCAGGTTTTGACCTAGCTATGGAAGAAAAAGACGGTGTTAAATCAAAAGATGCGGTCAATGGTATCAAGACAGGTCTTATGGGACCATTTGCTCCTCTTGGAGACTCTATCTTTGGCTCTCTTGTGCCAGCCATCATGGGATCTATCGCTGCTACCATGGCTATTGCAGGCCAGCCTTGGGGAATTTTCCTTTGGATTGCTGTAGCAGTTGCTTATGACATTTTCCGTTGGAAACAGTTAGAATTCGCCTACAAAGAAGGGGTCAATCTCATCACCAACATGCAAAGTACTTTGACAGCTCTTGTTGAAGCGGCTTCTGTATTGGGTATCTTTATGGTGGGTGGTTTGATTGCTACTATGATCAACTTTGAAGTATCCTGGGTATGGAACATCGGTGAAAAAGCTATTGATTTCCAAGACATGATGAATCTGATTTTCCCACGTTTGATTCCAGCAGTCTTTACAGGCTTTATCTTCTGGCTCTTGGGCAAGAAAGGAATGAACTCTACCAAGGCTATCTTCATTATCATTATCATGGCAGTAAGCTTCTCTGCTATTGGCTATTTCCTGCTGGGACAAGTACCAGAATAATGGAGTGATTTATGAGTAAGAAATTAGTTTTAGTCAGCCATGGTCGCTTTTGTGAAGAGCTGAAAACCACTACGGAAATGATTATGGGACCTCAGGAGGACATCCATGCAGTAGCTCTGCTTCCGGAGGAAGGTCCAGAAGACTTCGCAGCTAAATTCTTAGAGACGGTCAAAGATTTTGAGGATTACTTGGTCTTTGCGGATCTCTTGGGGGGCACTCCTTGTAATGTAGTCAGCCGTTTCATTATGGAAGGACAGGATATCGAGCTTTATGCGGGGGTCAATCTGCCCATGGTCATTGAGTTTATTAACTCTTCTTTGACAGGAGCAGAAGTTAGCTATCCATCCAAGGCAGCAGAGAATATTGTTAAGGTCAATGATGTTCTAGCAGGCCTAATGGATGATGAAGATGAATAAAAGCTTGAACAATCACTTCTAGTTGGGTCAAGTCCTTGCGCTGTCAGCAGATGGGAGACTGCTGATAGGTAAAGATTGGCCACAGTGGATGATTCAAGCATATTGGTCTAAGAGGAATTTGGGAGATGCCTCTTGGCCTAGGGAAATGGATGGTTCAGCATTGCAAAATGCAGTTGCTGTCTGGTTTGAAAAAAAGCTTGTTAAAAAGCATATTTCAAGTCTAGCCATCGTTGCGGGGGTGGGACAGCGAGCCGAAAAATCTTTGATTTTCTGGATTCTGTCTCGCTCCCCTTTTTCAAATAATGGAAAGGAATGAGAAAGAGAATGTTAGATTATTCACAGGAAGAATTGCAGCGTCTGGGGGCTGACATCACAACGAGAGAAATCTATCAGCAGCCTGAGGTCTGGCAGGAAGCCTTTTGACAGTTACAAAGGCTCAAGCCGCAGACATCGCTGCTTTTCTGAAAAAAATCGAGGACAAACATGACTACATCAAGGTCATTTTTTTGCCGGAGCCGGCTCATCAGCCTACGTCGGAGATACCTTTGACGCCTTATTTCAGGCAGATTTATGATGAGCGCAAATGGAATTTCAACGCTATTGCGACGACAGATATCGTAGCCAATCCCTTGGTGCATCTGAAGAGAGAAGTACCGACAGTGCTGGTTTCCTTTGCCCGCAGCGGTAAATTCCCCAGAAAGTGTAGCGACTGTGGACTTGGCTAAGCAGTTGGTAGATGACTTGTACCAGATTACCATTACCTGTGCTGCCCAAGGCAAGCTAGCCCAGCAGGCCCAAGGTGATGAAAAGAATCTTTTGCTCCTGCAGCCAGAAGCTTCTAATGATGCTGGCTTTGCCATGACCTCTAGTTTCAGCTCTATGATGCTGACAGCCCTTTTGGTCTTTGACCGGGCTGAACTAGCCCAGAAGGAAGCCAAGGTTGCGGCTCTGATTCAGCTCAGCCAGGATGTTTTTAGAACGCGTTGCATATGTGCAGCAGCTGGTTGATTTGGATTTCAGTCAGGGTCATTTATCTGGGGGCAGGACCTTTCTTTGGTCTGGCGCATGAAGCCCAGCTCAAGATTTTAGAGCTGACAGCCGGCCAAATTGCAACTATGTACGAAAGTCCAGTCGGTTTCCGGCATGGGCCTAAGTCGCTGATTAACCAAGACACAGTCGTTCTGGTCTTTGGTTCGACAGATGGCTATGCCAAAGCTTATGATTTGGACTTGGTGCGGGAAGTGGCTGGTGACGGGATTGTCCGCAGACTGGTCTTGCTGACTGACCGGGAGGAGCAGTTGGAAGGAGTCGAGCAAGTGGTGCTAAGTACCCAAGAGCCTCTGGGAGATAGCTATCGCATCTTCCCTTACATCGTTTACGCTCAGCTCTTTGCTCTCTTGTCCTCGCTCAAGGTCAAAAACCGTCCAGATACACCGTCTCCGACAGGCACGGTCAATCGTGTAGTACAAGGAGTTATCATTCACCCTTTTGAGGAGTAAGAGAAGGAAAAGTTATGGAGAAATTACAAATTAGCCACAAAAAAGTGAGCCATCTGAAAAAACTATCAGACGAGCAGGGGATTATCGGGGCTTTGGCCATTGACCAGCGTGGTTCGCTCAAGAAAATGCTGGCCAGCGGAGAAGATGCGCCTTCTGGTGACCAAGCTCTGGTTCAGTTCAAAGAATTAATCTCTAGTCAGCTAACGCCCTATGCCAGCTCTATCCTGCTGGATCCAGAGTTCGGTCTGCCGGCAGCTGAGCTGCGGGATGAGTCCTGTGGGCTAATAGTGGCCTACGAGAAGACTGGCTATGATGCTACAGCGGAGGGCCGCCTGCCGGACTTGCTGCCAAACTGGTCAGCTAGTCGCATCCGAGACATGGGCGCAGATGCCGTCAAGGTCTTGATTTACTATGATGTGGATGACAAACCAGAAATTAACGACATCAAGCAGGCCTGGGTTGAGCGCGTGGGTAGCGAATGCTTAGCTGAGGACATTCCTTATTTTCTGGAGATTCTGACCTATGATGCCAAGAGTGACAGTGTTTTGGACGCTAACTATGCCAAGCTTAAGCCGCATAAGGTCAACGAGGCAGTCAAGCTCTTTTCAGATCCCCGCTATCATGTAGATGTTTTAAAGGTTGAAGTGCCAGTCAATATGAACTTTGTTGAGGGCTTCACCAAAGAAGGCGTTGAGCCAGTCTACAGCGTGACGGAAGCCCGAGATTTCTTTAAAGAACAGTCAGATGCGACACACTTACCTTTCATCTTCCTCAGCGCTGGTGTCAGTGCCGAGCTTTTCCAAGAAACGCTGCGACTAGCCCATGAAGCGGGCTCACAGTTTAACGGAGTTCTGTGCGGACGAGCTACCTGGAAGGATGCAGTCTCGGTCTTTGCCCAAGAAGGAGCTGCAGCAGCTCAAGCGTGGTTGGACGAGACGGGTCGTCAGAATATCGAGGATCTTAATCAAGTTTTGCGCCAAACAGCTGTGTCTTGGCTGGACAAGCTTGACCTGCCTTTTGAAGACAGGACTTGGCAAGTTCGTGATTTTTAACAAGATAGATAAAAGAGGTTTGGTATGAAATCTTACCGAGAATCCATTTTTGGAAAGCTGGGCGGTCAGGAGATTCTAGCTTACACTTTTGAAAACGATCAAGGTTATCGTCTGATAGTCATGAACTACGGAGCGACCGTTGTCCAGTATGTCACTCCTGATAAGGACAATCGCTTTGACAATATTGTTGTCGGGTTTGATCAGTTTGAGGACTATATTGGGAACAGTCCCAAGCATGGAGCCAGTATTGGTCCGGTGGCCGGACGTATTGCCGGAGCAGCTTTTGAGCTGAATGGTCAGAGCTTTCAGCTAGAGGCCAATAATGGCTTAAACTGCAACCATAGTGGCTCCAGCGGCTGGGACAGTAGCGTTTTTGAAGTAGAGGAAGTCAGCAATGACGGGCTCACATTTTATACAGAGCGTACAGACGGAACTGGCGGTTTTCCTGGCAATCTGAAATCTGGGTTTCCTATACCCTGACAGAGAAGGGCGAGCTGGAAATCTCCTATCAAGTTCAGACAGATCAAGATACCTTGGTCAATCCGACCAACCATAGCTATTTCAACCTGTCTGGTCGTTTCAATCAACCGATAGATGATCATATCCTGCAGCTCAATACTGATGGTGTCTATCCTATCGCAGCTGACGGCCTTCCTGAAAAAAAGGCTGATGCAGAGCGTGACTTTGTCAAGAAGCTGGCCAAGGGCGCTTCCCTTAAAGAAATTTTTGACGCGACTGATGAGCAAATTCGGCTGGTATCTGGCTTGGATCATCCTTTTGCGCTAAGCCCAAGCCGAAACCAGGCAGGCACGCTCTATCATCCAGCATCGGGCCGCCGCCTGACTATTGAGACTCAGGCGCCCTGCCTAGTGATTTATTCAGCGAATTGCGTAGATGATTCTGTTCAGTTTGACGGCCAGCCTATGATTCAGCATAATGGCTTGGCTCTGGAAGCCCAGGCCCTGCCGGATGCCATTCACAGCAGCCAGCAGTCAGATGTCATTCTCAAGGCTGGTCAGATTTTCACCAGCAGGACGGTGTATTTTGCTGATGTACCAGTAACTTTATAAAGAAACAATCGCGAAAGAGCACAAAAAACGGCAGTACCTCCTTCTGCCGTTTTTCTTTGTCCAGTTTTCAGAGACTATGTTTTCAGTAGCTAATCTTGAGCAAGGGAAAAGCCTCCACAATCAACAGCAAAATCTTTTTTGCTAACTGAATTTTACTTTAAGTTTTTCTTAAGCTAAGGCTGCTATACTTATTTTTATCAAATGAAGCCCCCTAACTTTGTTTGATAATCCTAAACTTTTTCATAATAATCTCCCATAAAGGCCACCCAATCCGGTGGTCTTTTTTTGCTCAAATTTTAGAATAAGACGGGAAGTTTATCGGATTGTAACTCAAATGTTAAATTTTAAAGGATACGTTATACAAAGTTAAGATTTCTTTAAGTTAAGGCAGTATACTATGAGTATCAAATGAAGACCTCCTAACTTTATTTGATAGAAATCCTAAACTTTTTCATAATAATCTCCCATAAAGGCCACCCAATCCGGTGGTCTTTTTTTGTTCAGACGTGGATTAGATTTGCTTCCTCTGCTTTATTTTCTGCTATAATAGTTCTATGAGTAGAATTTTAGACAATGAATTAATGGGTGATGAGGAATTGGTGGAGCGCACCTTGCGTCCCCAGTATTTACAGGAGTATATCGGTCAGGACAAGGTCAAGGATCAGCTGAAGATTTTTATTGAAGCGGCTAAGCTAAGGGATGAGGCGCTGGACCACACCCTGCTTTTTGGTCCTCCAGGTCTGGGGAAGACGACCATGGCCTTTGTCATTGCCAATGAACTAGGCGTAAATCTCAAGCAGACTTCTGGTCCGGTGATTGAGAAGTCTGGTGATTTGGTTGCGATCTTAAATGACCTTGAACCGGGTGATGTCCTCTTTATAGATGAGATTCACCGCTTGCCAATGGCGGTAGAGGAAGTGCTGTACAGCGCTATGGAAGACTTTTACATCGACATTATGATTGGCTCAGGTGAGACCAGTCGCAGCGTCCATCTGGATTTGCCGCCTTTCACTTTGATTGGGGCGACCACTCGGGCAGGCATGCTGTCCAATCCTCTGCGGGCTCGCTTTGGGATTACTGGTCACATGGAGTATTATGAAGCTGGCGACCTGACTGAAATCGTTGAGCGGACGGCAGAGATTTTTGAGATGGCTATTACCCACGAGGCTGCGAAGGAGCTGGCTTTGCGTAGCCGAGGCACGCCGCGGATTGCTAACCGTTTGCTCAAGCGGGTGCGGGACTATGCGCAGATTATGGGCAATGGCCTGATTGATGATAAGATAACCGACCAGGCTCTCTCCATGCTGGATGTGGACCAGGAAGGGCTGGACTATGTGGACCAGAAGATTTTGAAGACTATGATTGAGGTCTACGGTGGCGGTCCGGTGGGGCTGGGAACCCTCTCAGTCAATATTGCTGAGGAGCGTGAAACGGTGGAGGACATGTATGAGCCTTATCTGATTCAGAAAGGGTTTGTCATGCGGACACGGACCGGACGCGTGGCTACCCGTAAAGCCTATGAGCATCTAGGATACGAGTATATGAAGGAATGATGACAGAAAAGGAGATTTTAGACCGACTAGGTCAAGATCCAGACATCCGAGCGATTTTGGAAATTATTCGCAGTCTGGAGCTCAAGGATTCTTGGTTAGCAGCTGGATGTGTGAGGAATTTTATCTGGAATATGCTGTCAGAGCGACCAGGTTTTGATTCAGAGACGGATGTAGATGTCATTTTCTTTGATCCGACTTATGCTGAGGCAGAGACGATAGAGCTGGAAGCCAAGCTCAAGGCAGACTGGCCACAGTATCGATGGGAGCTGAGAAATCAAGCCTATATGCACCGCCATAGTCCTGGAACAGCGCCTTATAAAAATGCTTGCGAAGCCATGAGTAAGTATCCTGAGCGCTGCACGGCTATCGGCCTGCGCTTGCTGGCAAATGACAAACTGGAACTTTTTGCTCCCTATGGTTTGGAGGATATCTTAAACTTTCAGGTTAGACCGACTCCTCATTTTCTTGACAATAAGGAGCGCCAGCGTGTCTATGCTGAGCGCTTGGCTAAGAAGAATTGGCAGAAACGCTGGCCACAGCTGGAATATCACTATCCTGATAAATAAGTACAAGATAAGAGTAAAATGTTTAAGTTATTTTAAGGAAGTTTTAAGGAAATGGATATTATACTATAATCAAGTTAAGAAATTAACTTAACTCCTAAAACTTTTTTCTTTTTAAAAAATAATCTCCCTACAAAAAGCCACCAAACGGTGGTTTTTTGCTATTTTCAGACATGAGAGGGGCAGGGCTTGCCAGTTTTCAACGAGAATCAGGAAACTGTAAACGATTCAGGGCTAGTTTTTGCCATTATTTTTGTTATAATAGATAGCGAGGTATTCTATGAAGAAAATTGTATTTGTATGTTTGGGAAATATCTGCCGCAGTCCGATGGCAGAGTTTGTCATGAAGAGTTTAACAGACCAACTGAAAATCGAGAGCCGGGCAACCTCAAGCTGGGAGCACGGCAATCCCATTCATCGGGGAACACAGGCTATTTTTAAGAAATATGCCATTTCTTATGATAGGAACAAGACTTCTCAGCAGATTTCGGCAGCGGATTTTGCGGATTTTGACTACGTCATCGGTATGGATGAAAGCAATGTCCGAGATTTGAAGCGGATGGCGCCTGAGGATTTTCAGCATAAAATTTATCAGTTTGAGGAAGAAAGTGTGCCAGATCCTTGGTACACAGGAGATTTTGACCAAACCTATGATTTGGTCTTGGCTGGCTGCAAGAAGTGGCTAGAGCGTTTGGATGGATAGGAATATGGATAAAGTAAAAGAATTTTACGATAAATACAAGGTCTATCTGACCCGGCAGAATTTAGAACTTTTGGCTGTAACGGTCATTGTACTGTCAGCTATTCTGGTCTTTTACCTCGGGGATTCCTGGTAAGGGCGTTTTAACGCTGGATCAGGGGAAGATCAAGTATGACGGGACCTTGGTTCGCGGGAAGATGAACGGTCAGGGGACTATGACTTTTCAAAATGGGGACAGTTATAGCGGTCAATTTCGCAATGGCATCTTTGACGGCAAAAGGGACCTTTACCTCGCAGGCTGGCTGGAAATATGAAGGGACTTCAGCAAGGGTCAGGCCGATGGACAAGGAAAAGCTAACGACAGAAGGCAATGTCGTTTATGAAGGAACGTTTAAACAAGGAATTTATCAAAATGCGCATTAAATGGTTTTCGCTCGTCAGAATCACGGGGCTGCTTCTAGTTCTGCTTTTATCATTACTTCCAGGGCGTTTTCCCTGGCGGTTTTATTGGCGTGGATATCTTTTTTACCTTTTCTGGCTTCTTGATTACCGCTCTGCTTATTGACGAGTTTGCTAAGAAGAAAGAAATCGATATCCAAGGCTTTTTCAGACGGCGTTTTTATCGGATTGTACCACCTCTGGTCTTTATGATTTTGGTCGTTATGCCCTTTACTTTCTTAATCCGTAAGGATTTTGTGGCTGGGATTGGGACGCAGATTGCGGCCGCCTTGGGATTTGTGACCAACTTTTATGAAATGCTATCTGGCGGCAATTATGAGAGTCAGTTTGTGCCGCACATCCTGATCCATACTTGGAGTCTGGCTTTAGAAGTGCACTATTATGTTCTGTGGGGATTGGCCGCTTGGGGCTTGGGCAAAGTTGCCAAGTCAACGGCCCGCTATCGCGGTATGATTGCGCTGGTTTCTGCAGGTCTCTTTTTGCTCAGCTTTGTATCAATGTTTGCTGGCGCTTTGACCACTAAGAATTATTCTGATATTTATTTTTTTCAAGTTTGACCCACGTCTTTCCTTTTCTTTTGCAGGAAGCATCCTAGCAACCTTTGTCTGGTGTCGGCCATGTTAGCAATCGCTTTAAAGATGCTGGAGCAAAAAGCTGGCTCTCAAGCAAGTGCTAGGAATTATGGGGGGCAGCGCAGCTGTTTTGCTTTTGCTCAGCTTCCTACTCAAGTTTGACAATCTTTGGACCTACCTGGTAGGATTCTTGATTTCAACTATCTTGGCTTGTCTGATGATTTTGGCTGCTAGGATGTTGCATGACAAGCTCCCTGATGTGAAGGAGCCTAGCCTTATCAACTTTATCGCGGATACCAGCTATGGTGTTTATCTCTTCCACTGGCCATTCTATATTATCTTTACCCAGCTGATGAGTAATGGCTTGGCTGTTCTCTTGACTACGTTGCTGTCCCTTACTTTTGCAGCCTTGTCTTTCTATATCTTGGAGCCAACTCTTGCTGGTCGTCAGCCAGTTATCATGGGAACCAAGATGGACCTATCGTCTCTTACCAGACCAATCTTTTACAGCATGATTCCGCTGACTTTGATTACGTTCTTTATCTCGGTGACAGCTCCAAAGGTCGGAGCTTTTGAGGAAAGTTTGATTGTCAATGCTCTGAATCAAGCAGATACAAAAATGCAGACAACTCGCAGTCAGGTTGATCAGTCCAAGGCGACTGAGTACAATGTGGCGGACGGGATTACCATGATTGGTGACTCGGTTGCTCTCCGCTCAAGCGATCAATTGCAGCAGATCTTGCCAGGAATCGAGCTAGACACTGTCGTTAGCCGCAGTCTGAGCACAGGCTTGGAGGTCTACAAGACAGATATTGCTAATAGAGTGCTGAAGAAGCAGGTTGTCCTAGCTCTCGGAACCAATTCGTCTGGTTATTCAAATGAACTTTTGGATGAGTATGTTTCCAGCCTGCCTAAGGGGCATCAACTGATCCTCGTGACTCCTTATGACGGTCGCTCAGAGGGCGGTGTCTTGGCCCAGCAGCGGGAGTATGAGCTAGAATTAGCCAAGAAATACGACTATGTCTTTGTGGCTGACTGGCATCAAACTGCTATCGAAAATCCGCAGATTTGGGAAGGGACAGACTATGTCCACTTTGGCTCGAACTCAGAGTCCATCATTGAGGGGGAGACTCTCTATGCCAATACCATTAAGCAAGCCATAGATGAAGCAAATTCTGGCAATGTGAAACCATAAATGATCAGCTCGGTTCGTCCGAGCTTTTTATATTTAAACAAAGAAAACGCTTTCATATATTATGTGAAAACAAAAGTATGTGAAATCTTTAAAAATGTAAAAAAATTTTTTTCACAATAACTAAAAAGAATAGACTGTAAAATAAGCGAAATTTGTTATGTATTTCACAAAATTAATAGAAAAAGTTTGTGAATGTTAAGTGAAAGTGTTTACAAAAAAATCATTAAATAGGGTTATAATTGAATTGTGAAATGTTTAACAAAGGTTAGGGTTCTTCGTCTAACCTAAGGCAAAACCATTGGAGGAATAGAATGGCTGAAAAGAAGAAAACGGTAGAACAAGAAGACAAGGCTTTGGCAGCGCAAAAGCATGTCGACGAATTGGTGCAAAAAGGTCTGGTTGCACTCGAGGAAATGAGAAAGCTGAATCAGGAACAGGTGGACTACATCGTAGCCAAGGCCTCTGTAGCAGCTTTGGATGCCCATGGTGAGTTGGCTCTGCATGCTTATGAAGAAACGGGTCGCGGAGTTTTTGAAGATAAGGCAACTAAAAACCTTTTCGCCTGTGAGCACGTTGTGAATAATATGCGCCACACGAAAACTGTCGGCGTTATTGAAGAAGATGATGTGACTGGATTGACCTTGATTGCGGAGCCAGTGGGTGTTGTCTGCGGAATTACTCCAACAACTAACCCAACTTCAACAGCTATTTTTAAGGCTTTGATTTCCTTAAAAACACGTAATCCGATTATTTTTGCTTTCCACCCATCTGCTCAAGAATCTTCTGCCCATGCAGCGCAAATCGTTCGTGATGCTGCGATTGCAGCAGGTGCGCCTGAAAACTGTGTGCAGTGGATTACAGCGCCATCTATGGAAGCAACTTCTGCACTCATGAACCACGAAGGGATTGCGACTATCCTTGCGACAGGAGGTAACGCAATGGTGAAGGCAGCTTACTCATGTGGTAAGCCAGCTCTGGGGGTTGGTGCCGGAAACGTACCAGCTTATGTGGAAAAATCAGCTAATATCCGTCAAGCAGCGCATGATATCGTTATGTCTAAAGTCCTTTGACAATGGTATGGTCTGTGCCTCTGAGCAAGCCGTTATCATTGATAAGGAAGTTTATGATGAATTTGTAGAAGAGTTCAAATCTTACCATACTTACTTTGTAAATAAGAAAGAAAAAGCTCTGTTGGAAGAATTCTGCTTCGGCGCTAAGGCAAACAGCAAGAACTGTGCTGGTGCTAAGCTCAATCCGGATATCGTTGGTAAGCCAGCTACTTGGATTGCAGAGCAAGCAGGCTTCAGCGTGCCAGAAGATACGAATATCTTGGCCGCAGAGTGTAAAGAAGTTGGTGAAAAAGAGCCATTGACACGTGAAAAACTGTCACCTGTCATCGCTGTTCTCAAGTCTGAATCCCGTGAAGACGGTGTTGAAAAGGCCCGTCAAATGGTAGAATTCCATGGTCTTGGTCACTCAGCTGCTATCCATACAGCGGACGAAGAGTTGACTAAGGAATTTGGTAAGGCTGTTCGTGCCATCCGTGTTATTTGCAACTCACCTTCTACTTTCGGCGGTATCGGTGATGTTTATAATGCCTTCCTGCCATCACTGACTCTGGGCTGTGGATCTTATGGTCGCAACTCAGTTGGTGATAACGTTAGTGCTGTGAATCTCTTGAACATCAAAAAAGTAGGAAGACGTAGAAATAATATGCAATGGATGAAACTCCCTTCAAAAACTTACTTCGAGCGTGACTCTATCCAATACCTGCAAAAATGTCGTGATGTGGAACGTGTCATGATCGTTACAGACCATGCTATGGTAGAGCTTGGTTTCCTAGATCGTATCATCGAACAACTCGATCTTCGTCGTAATAAGGTTGTTTACCAAATCTTTGCAGACGTAGAGCCAGATCCAGATATCACAACCGTTGAACGTGGTACAGAGATTATGCGTACCTTCAAACCTGATACAATTATCGCACTTGGTGGTGGTTCACCAATGGACGCAGCTAAAGTAATGTGGCTCTTCTATGAGCAACCAGAAGTGGACTTCCGTGACCTTGTGCAAAAATTCATGGATATCCGTAAACGTGCCTTCAAATTCCCATTGCTTGGTAAGAAGACTAAGTTTATCGCGATTCCTACAACATCTGGTACAGGTTCAGAAGTAACACCGTTTGCCGTTATCTCTGACAAGGCTAACAACCGCAAGTATCCAATTGCTGACTACTCTCTGACTCCAACTGTAGCCATCGTAGATCCAGCTCTGGTACTGACTGTTCCAGGATTTGTCGCAGCAGACACTGGTATGGACGTTCTGACTCACGCCACAGAAGCTTATGTATCTCAGATGGCCAGCGACTTTACAGATGGTTTGGCTCTCCAAGCTATTAAACTAGTCTTTGAAAATCTGGAAAGCTCTGTTAAGAATGCTGACTTCCACTCTCGCGAAAAGATGCACAATGCCTCTACTATCGCTGGTATGGCCTTTGCCAATGCCTTCCTGGGAATTTCCCACTCTATGGCCCATAAGATTGGTGCTCAGTTCCACACCATCCACGGTCGTACAAATGCGATCTTGCTGCCATACGTAATCCGCTACAACGGTACACGTCCAGCTAAGACAGCGACATGGCCTAAGTACAACTACTATCGTGCGGATGAGAAATACCAAGACATCGCTCGCATGCTCGGCTTGCCAGCTTCTACTCCAGAAGAAGGTGTGGAATCTTACGCAAAAGCTGTTTATGAACTGGGAGAACGTGTCGGTATCGAAATGAACTTCAAGGCTCAAGGTATTGACGAAAAAGAATGGAAAGAACATTCACGCGAATTGGCCTTCCTTGCCTATGAAGACCAATGTTCTCCAGCCAACCCACGCCTTCCAATGGTTGACCATATGCAGGAAATCATCGAAGACGCTTACTATGGCTACAAGGAACGCCCAGGACGCCGCAAATAAGCGGACAACTTCATCAATTAAAAATAAGACAGTCTGTCGGTCATCCCCTGCCCTTTGGTGGGGGATATTTCTATGTATCTTAGCGAGGCAAGACCATTGGTCGAAGCCGAGCTTAGAGACATTGATGCTGAGGAGCGGAGCGACGTGAGCGCTAGGTCTCTTAACGAAAGGAGCTTGTTATGGTAAAAACTCGTAAACCTTCTGACTACTTGTGATTGAGTGAGCTTTTGTGCTAAGATAGGGGGACAATAGAAAAAAGGAGAGCAATGTGATTGTTTTATCTTTATGGGCTGGGCTGTTGAGTGGTCTTTGCTGGTTATTGGGGGATATTCTGCTGGTTGGCTTTGAGGTTGACAAAGAAAACTATGCATCTTTTACGGAGCAGAGTCGGATTGGCAATAAGAAGCTGGCTATGCTGATGCTGTCTGGCTCTGTCGGTCGGCTGCGCCTGGGCGCTCTGGTGGCTAACTTCTCAATCCCTCTTATGTTAGTCTCGCTTTATGCTCTCTTTGGTTTGACAAATAAGGGCTTGTGGGCCTATCTGTCAATAGCCTTGTTAGGAATTGGATTTGCTCTGTCGCCGGTGGCACATGTGGCCTTTTACTACGTTGGGATCATCAGCAAAAAGGTTTATAAACGAAGCAAAGGACAGGTCTGCTCAGACGAAGATAGCGAGCTTATCAATGAAGCGGTACTCTTTCTAGATATAACCTGGCGGACAGCTATCGCCCTGACCGGTCTAGGCTGGCTCGTTTACTCACTGCTAATAGTTACCGGTCAGACAATATTGCCTGCTTATCTGGGGCTGCTGACTCCTTTACCGCTCAGTCTCTTGACTATCTTACTGGTAGAAAAGCTGAGAATCGGACGCCCCTACCTTAACGGAGCTGGCCTAAACATAGGATTTAGTTTGTTCTATTTACTGCTCCTGCTTCATATAGGTTCTTAGGCGGTGAATCGGTAAAATTTCAGAAAAAAACAGAAAAATCTATATATTAACCTATTGAAGATTTCCTCTTTCTATGGTATGATGAAAGAGGTTTCAAGAATCGTTGGGAGGATAAGACATGAAAAACCCTACTTTACTTAAAGAAATGTTAGATTATCGCGGAAGAGATGAAATGCCCGACGATTTTGATACCTTTTGGAATAAACAAGTGGCAGAGGTGGAAGTGCCTCAGGGACTACCAGTTGCTGGAAAAAGATTTTCAAATTGCATATGCGACTTGCTATGATCTAACCTTCAAGTCTGGAAACGGTGGACAAATCTACGCTAAGCTAGTTGTGCCTAAGTTATCAGAAAAAGTTCCGGTATTGTTTCATTTTCATGGTTATATGGGACAGGGCTGGGATTGGGCTGATATGTTAGCCTATACGGCAGCAGGCTGGGGTGTGGTGTCGATGGATGTTCGTGGTCAGTCAGGCTATTCACTGGATGGTAATAGAGAAGTCCGCGGCAATACTGTTAAAGGACATATTATCCGCGGGGCTCTGGATGGACCGGATCAGCTCTTTTTCAAGGATGTCTATCTGGATGTTTACACCTTGGTCGAGCTAGTGGCTGGTTTGGACTTTGTGGATGAAAACCGTTTGTCTAGTTTTGGAGGTTCACAGGGCGGAGCCTTGGCTTTGGTAGCAGCTGCTTTAAATTCTCGGATTAAGCAGACTGTAGCCATCTATCCCTTCCTTGCTGACTTTAGACGGGTTTTGGAGATTGGCAATACCAGTGAAGCCTATGATGAGCTCTTTCGTTATTTCAAATTCCATGATCCTTTTCATGAGACAGAAGAGCAGTTGTTGCAGACACTTGCTTATATTGACGTGAAAAATCTGGCCCATCGTATTAGCTGTCCAGTGCAGATGATTATTGGCCTGGAGGATGATGTTTGCTATCCTATCACGCAGTTTGCCATTTATAACCGCTTGGCTGGAGAAAAGGAGTATCATCTCCTGCCTGAGTATGGGCATGAGGCTATGAATGTCCGTGTCAGCGATACTGTCTTTAACTGGCTCTGCGGAACCAAAATAAAAAGACTTTCTCTCGTTTCGGACTTTAAATCCGAGAGATAATATTCGTCCCCCCTTTGGGGCTAGGCATTGTCTAGCCCTTTTTACTTGCCTGAGGGAGTATAGAAATGAGAATCTTTTTAGAAGTTTGCTTGCTCTTTCATTGATTTTTCTATAAAACGGAATTCTGAAAGTACTTTCAGGAATTTCTATTTTTCTGGAAAATTCGGAAACTAAAATCTAAATCTCAAACAATATTGAAAGCGCTTTAAAAATTATTTATAATAACATTATGAAATACTCGAGTTAAAAATGGAGTCTAGGATAAGGACGTGAAAATATTTGTTTGCGCCTTCTTCTCTGCTCCACCTGAGGTCCTAGGTAGTTGTTAGACTATCTGATCAGACCGATGTCTTACGAAAGGAGATTGTATATTCATGTCACAGATTTTAAAAGATGACTTGATAGCTAAGATTAAAGACGGCATCATTGTTTCCTGTCAAGCCTTGCCCCAGGAGCCGCTTTATACGGAAGCTGGAGGAGTGATTCCTCTCTTGGTCAAGGCAGCTGAGCAGGGCGGTGCTGTCGGTATTCGAGCTAATAGCGTTCGCGATATTCGGGAGATTAAGGAAGTAACTTCTCTACCCATCATCGGAATTATCAAACGCGACTATCCGCCACAAGAGCCTTTCATCACGGCTACCATGCGGGAAGTGGATGAGTTGGCTGCTCTGGATATTGAAGTCATTGCTCTGGACTGTACCAAGCGAGGAGCGCCATGATGGCTGACAGTTGCGGATTTTCATCAAGCAGGGTCAAGGTCAAGTATCCTCATCAGCTATTGATGGCGAGATATCAGCACCTATGAGGAAGCTGCTGCTGCTGTAGAAGCTGGTGTAGACTTTGTCGGCACGACCTTATCGGGCTACACTTCCTACAGCCCTAAGGTTGACGGACCAGACATTGAGCTTATCCGCCGCTTGTGCCAAGCAGGCTTTGATGTCATCGCTGAAGGAAAGATTCACTATCCGAGTCAAGCCAAGCAGATACATGATTTGGGGGTAAGAGGCATCGTTGTCAGCGGAGCCATTACTCGCCCTAAAGAAATTACAGAGCGCTTTTGTTGCAGGATTAAAAATAAGTGAGGTAGATGAATGACAACCTTAACACTAAATAAACTATATAAAAATATCCTAATGAGTGATTTTTACTCTGTTGAAAATTTTGATTTGGATATTAAGGATAAGGAGTTTATCGTTTTTGTAGGACCTTCCGGTTGCGGGAAATCAACAACCTTGCGGATGATTGCAGGACTTGAGGATATCACAGAAGGGGAGCTCTATATTGATCAAAATCTTGTCAATGACATTGCTCCTAAAGATCGGGATATCGCCATGGTTTTTCAAAATTACGCCCTTTATCCTCACATGACTGTTTATGACAATATGGCATTCGGGCTCAAGCTTCGCAAGTATGACAAGGCTGATATTGACAAAAGGGTTCAGGAAGCGGCGGAAATCCTTGGGCTGAAAGAACTGCTGGATCGTAAACCAGCCGACTTGTCAGGTGGTCAGCGTCAGCGGGTAGCGATGGGGCGGGCGATTGTCCGTGATGCCAAAAGTCTTCCTTATGGATGAACCTTTGTCTAACTTGGATGCTAAACTGCGCGTGTCCATGCGGGCAGAAATCGCAAAAATTCACCGCCGTATCGGAGCGACGACAATCTATGTAACCCACGACCAGACCGAGGCCATGACCTTGGCTGACCGCATCGTTATCATGTCAGCTACTAAGAATGAAGCAGGAACAGGTACTATCGGCCGAATCGAGCAAATCGGTACGCCTCAGGAACTTTATAACGAACCAGCTAATAAATTTGTGGCAGGTTTTATCGGCAGTCCAGCCATGAATTTCTTTGAAGTGAACTTAGAGGGCAATCAGCTTACAGATGGACAAGGCTTTGCTGTTGGACTTCCAGACGGTCAGCGTAAAATCCTAGAAGAAAAAGGCTATCAAGGAAAGAAAGTGATACTGGGCATTCGACCAGAGGATATCTCAGCTGAGTTGATAGCTGCTGATGCTTTCCCAGATTCTGTTGTTGAAGCAGAGATTATAGTTTCTGAACTTTTAGGAAGCGATTCTATCCTTTATTGTAAAGTAGGAGTTCAGGAATTTTCTGCACGTGTTGCTGCTCATAATTACCATGAAGCAGGGCAGAAAATAAACTTAGTATTCAATATTGCAAAAGCACACTTCTTTGAATTAGAGAACGGTTCACGTATTAAATAAAAATTTTTATAAGGAAATTTTAATTATGATTGTAACGAAATTAATAATCTATCAACTTATGTAGAGTAAATCCATATTTTGAAAGATTAATAAATTTTTTAAAAACAGTTGATTTGGGAAGTCTTCCAGAAGGGAAGATAGATATTGAAGGTGATAAATTATTTGGCAATTGTTTTAGTTATGTAGCAGATGGTCAACCAGGAGATTTCTTTGAAACTCATAGGAAATATCTTGATATCCATCTGGTGTTAGAAAAATACAGAAGACATGGCAGTTTCTTCTGTTAAAAAGCACAACAGTTAGTCAACCTTATAATAAGGAAAAGGATATTGAGTTATATGAAGGAAAAGTGGAGCAGCTTATTCACTTGAAATCTGGAGAATGTTTAATAACATTCCCTGAGGATTTGCATCAGCCCAAAGTTCGTGTAAATGATCTACCCTTAAAAAAGTAGTATTTAAAGTAGCTATTTCTTAAATAGAAAGAGGTAAACTATGAAAAATCTAAAGAAATTTTTATTCGTTCTTCTAACAGGACTTGTTGCACTGATAATCAGTGGTTGTTCTCCAAGTGGGGAAAATAGTAAAGGAAATGATTCAGGTGAATTATCTGGGGAAATCGTTATGTGGCACTCATTTACACAGGGACCTCGTTTAGAAAGTATCCAGAAATCTGCAGATGAATTTATGAAGAAGCATCCAAAAGTTAAGATTAAAATTGAAACTTTTTCTTGGAATGACTTTTACACCAAATGGACAACAGGCCTTGCTAACGGAAACGTACCTGATGTCAGTACAGCTTTGCCGAACCAAGTAATGGAAATGATTAACTCAGATGCTATTGTTCCATTGAATGATACAATTGACAAAATTGGAAAAGATCGTTTCAATAAAACAGCTCTGAATGAAGCAAAAATTGGCAGTGATTACTATTCTGTTCCTCTTTATTCCCATGCGCAAGTGATGTGGGTACGAACAGATTTATTAAAACAACACAATATTGAAGTACCTAAAACTTGGGATGAACTTTATGAAGCATCTAAGAAATTAACAGCTGATGGAGTTTATGGTATGTCAGTGCCGCTTGGTACGAATGACTTTATGGCTACTCGTTTCCTGAATTTCTATGTTCGTAGTGCAGGAGGAAGCCTGTTAACAAAGGATAAGAAGGTTGATTTAACTAGCGATTTGGCTCAAGAAGGAATCAAATACTGGGTGAAAATGTACAAGGACGTTTCTCCCTAAAGATTCACTCAATTATAATGTATTACAACAAGCCACCCTATTCTATCAAGGTAAGACAGCCTTTGATTTTAACTCAGGTTTCCACATTGGAGGGGTTGAAGCGAACAGTCCACAATTATTAGAATCAATTGATGCCTATCCTATTCCGAAGGTCAAAGCATCCGATAAAGATCAAGGGATTGAAACTTCAAATGTTCCAATGGTTGTATGGAAAAATTCTAAACATCCAGAAGTTGCAAAAGCATTTTTAGAATATCTGTATGAACAAGACAACTATGTTGGTTTCTTAGATTCTACTCCAGTTGGTATGTTGCCAACGATTAGTGGTATTTCTGATTTACCAGCTTATAAGGAAAATGAAACACGCCAAAAATTCCAACATGCTGAACAAGTAATCAACGAGGCTGTTCAAAAAGGTACTGCTATTGGTTATGAAAATGGCCCAAGTGTTGAAGCTGGTATGTTGACAAACCAACACATTATTGAACAAATGTTCCAAGATATTATCACAAATGGGAAAGACCCTATGGCTGCAGCAAAAGATGCTGAAAAGCAATTAAACGATTTATTTGAAACGGTTGCAGTTGATGTGAAATAATACCTAGATTATTAGGGCTATGGTGCAGTAGCGCTATAGCCTCTTATTTTAAAGAAAGGGGTAAGAGATGGTCAGAGATCGTAATTTGACGCGTTGGATATTTGTACTACCAGCGGTGATTATCGTAGGATTACTCTTTGTTTATCCATTTTTTTCAAGCATCTTTTATAGCTTTACCAATAAGAATTTAATTATGCCCAACTATCGTTTTGTTGGTTTGGATAATTATAAAGCAGTATTGTCAGACCCTAACTTTTTTAGTGCATTTTTTAATTCAATAAAATGGACTGTCCTTTCCTTAGCTGGACAAGTTATCATTGGATTTATTCTGGCTCTTGCTTTGCATAGAGTGCGACGATTTAAAAAACTTTATCGGACGCTGCTAATCGTACCGTGGGCCTTTCCTACAATTGTTATTGCTTTTTCATGGCAATGGATTCTAAATGGTGTCTATGGGTATCTGCCAAATATCATTGTTAAGCTTGGTTTAATGGAGCATGCTCCAGCTTTTCTGACTGATAGCACGTGGGCCTTTATTTGCTTGGTGTTTATCAATATCTGGTTTGGAGCTCCAATGATTATGGTTAATGTTTTATCTGCACTTCAAACAGTTCCTCAGGAGCAGTTTGAGGCAGCTAAAATTGATGGTGCGACAAGTTGGCAAGTGTTCAGACATATTACTTTTCCGCATATTAAGGTCGTTGTAGGATTGCTAGTGGTACTGAGAACGGTTTGGATCTTTAACAATTTTGATATTATCTACCTCATTACTGGTGGTGGTCCGTCTAATGCGACTATGACCTTGCCGATTTTCGCTTACAACTTAGGTTGGGGAACGAAGTTATTAGGACGAGCTTCAGCAGTCACAGTATTGCTCTTTATCTTCCTATTGACAGTTTGCTTCATTTACTTCTCTGTAATTAGTAAATGGGAAAAGGAGGGTAGAAAATAATGAAGAAAAAATCAAATTTCTACTTAGATATCGGAGCTCATTTGGTTTTGATAATTGCAACAATTGTTGCAATCTTCCCGCTTGTATGGATTATTATATCTTCGATTAAAGGAAAAGGGGAGTTGACACAATTCCCAACTCGCTTCTGGCCTCAGACTTTTACGCTAGACTACTTTACACATGTTATTAATGATTTGCATTTCGTTGATAATATCCGAAATAGTTTAGTAATTTCTTTGTCCACAACAGTTATTGCAACGATTATTTCTTCCATGGCTGCTTATGGTATTGTTCGTTTCTTCCCTAAACTAGGAGCAATAATGTCACGGCTTTTGGTAACAACTTATATTTTCCCACCTATTTTGCTAGCAATACCTTATTCTATTGCAATTGCAAAAGCAGGTTTAGGGAAATAGCATCATTGGCCTTATCATCATTTATTTGTCATTTAGTGTACCTTATGCGGTATGGCTGCTGGTTGGCTTCTTCCAAACGGTTCCAATTGGGATTGAAGAGGCAGCCCGTATTGATGGAGCAAATAAGTTTGTTACTTTTTATAAAGTGGTATTACCAATCGTTGCTCCGGGAATTGTTGCAACAGCGATTTATACCTTTATTAATGCGTGGAATGAATTCTTATATGCATTGATACTGATTAACGATACAAGTAAAATGACCGTTGCAGTAGCACTTCGTTCATTGAATGGGTCAGAGGTGCTAGACTGGGGAGATATGATGGCGGCATCTGTGATTGTTGTATTGCCTTCTATCATCTTCTTCTCAATCATTCAAAATAAGATTGCAAGTGGTCTTTCAGAAGGGTCTGTAAAATAGACATTTCGAAACAATATTTAAAAATAGGATATTGTATTAAACAACAGGAGAATAAAAATGGTTAAATATGGCGTCGTAGGAACAGGATATTTTGGAGCTGAATTGGCTCGTTATATGCAAAAAAATGATGGTGCAGAGATTACGATTGTTTATGATCCAGAAAACGCGGAAGCAGTAGCTGAAGAGTTAGGAGCGAAAGTTGCAGCTTCGATAGATGAATTAGTGGCTAGCGATGAAGTTGACTGTGTATTGTAGCTTCTCAAATAATCTTCATAAAGAGCCGGTTATCAAAGCAGCTCAGCATGGAAAAAATGTTTTTTGTGAAAAACCAATTGCTCTTTCCTATGAGGATTGTCGCGAAATGGTAGATGCTTGTAAAGAAAATAATGTGACCTTTATGGCGGGGCATATCATGAACTTCTTTAATGGTGTTCATCATGCCAAAGAATTAATCAATCAAGGTGTGATTGGGACGTTCTATATTGTCATACGGCTCGTAATGGATGGGAGGAGCAACAACCATCAGTATCTTGGAAGAAAATCCGCGAAAAATCTGGTGGTCACTTATATCACCATATCCATGAATTGGACTGTGTTCAATTTCTTATGGGTGGGATGCCTGAAACTGTTACAATGACTGGTGGCAATGTAGCTCATGAGGGAGAAAACTTTGGTGATGAAGATGACATGATTTTTGTCAATATGGAATTTTCAAACAAGCGTTTTGCTTTGCTAGAATGGGGCTCTGCTTATCGATGGGGTGAACACTATGTCTTGATTCAAGGGACAAAAGGAGCGATTCGTCTGGACTTGTTCAACTGTAAAGGAACTCTCAAATTAGATGGTCAAGAAAGTTATTTCCTAATCCATGAGTCACAGGAAGAAGATGATGATCGTACTCGTATTTACCATAGTACCGAAATGGATGGAGCGATTGCTTACGGAAAACCTGGTAAACGTACTCCATTGTGGTTATCATCTGTTATTGACAAGGAAATGCGTTACCTTCATGAATCATGCAGGGAGCACCGGTAACAGAAGAATTCAAAAAATTATTGACAGGAGAAGCAGCTCTAGAGGCTATTGCAACAGCAGATGCATGTACTCAGTCTATGTTTGAAGATCGTAAAGTTAAATTATCGGAAATTGTAAAATAAAAGATGTGGGGATGAAACAATGATTTTCGTCCCTCTCATTTCTAAAACATTAGGAGAAAACTATGTCAGATTTAAAAAAATACCAAGGTGTCATCCCTGCTTTCTACGCCTGCTATGATGAGGAAGGTGAAATCAGCCCGGAGCGGACTCGCGCTTTAGTGGAATATTTCATCGCCAAGGGCGTGCAAGGTCTTTATGTCAACGGTTCTTCGGGCGAGTGTATCTATCTGAGTGTAGAAGACCGAAAACGGGTTCTAGAAGAAGTGATGAAAGTTGCTAAGGGGCGTCTAACCATCATTGCCCACGTGGCTTGCAACAATACTAAAGACAGCGTGGAGCTGGCTCGTCATGCGGAAAGTTTGGGTGTGGATGCTATTGCAGCTATTCCGCCGATTTATTTCCGTTTGCCAGAGTATTCGGTTGCCCAGTATTGGAATGACATCAGTGCGGCGGCGCCTAATACTGATTTCGTGATTTACAATATCCCTCAGCTAGCTGGTGTAGCCTTGACTCCTAGTCTTTACAAGGAAATGCTCAAGAATGAGCGCGTGATTGGTGTGAAGAACTCTTCAATGCCAGTGCAGGATATTCAGACTTTTGTAGCTCTTGGGGGAGAAGATCATGTAGTCTTTAATGGTCCAGATGAGCAATTCTTAGGTGGCCGTCTTATGGGTGCTGCAGCCGGTATCGGTGGTACATACGGAGCTATGCCAGAGCTCTTCCTCAAACTCAATCAACTGATTGCTGACAAGGAATTGGAACGGGCTAAAGAATTGCAATATGCGATTAATGCCATCATCGGAAAATTAACCAGCGCCCACGGCAATATGTACGCTGTTATTAAGGGTGTTTTGGAAATTAACGAAGACTTGGCCATCGGATCTGTTCGTTCACCTCTGACACCAGTGCAAGAAAGTGATTGGCCAATTGTGGAAGAAGCTGCTCAGTTGATTAGACAAACCAAGGAGCAATTTTTATAAGCAACAGGATAAACACTGAGAGAAGGTGTGCTATGAAACACTATGTTGCTATTGATATTGGCGGTACCAATATCAAGTATGGCTTAATCGACGAGGCGGAAATCTTGGTGGAAGCACATGAAATGCCAACGGAGGCCCACAAAGGCGGTCCGGGAATTATGCAGAAAGTTGAAGGCATTGTTGCAGGCTATTTAGAAAAAGGACCTCTGGTTGGGATTTGTATTTCTTCAGCTGGTATGGTGGATCCAGACAAGGGTGAAATTTTCTATGCCGGGCCACAGATTCCGAATTACGCTGGGACTCAGTTCAAAAAAGTGCTGGAAGAAAAATTCTCCCTGCCTTGTGAGATTGAAAATGATGTCAACTGTGCTGGTCTGGCGGAGGCTATGTCGGGCAGTGGCAAGGGAGCCAAGATTGCCCTTTGTTTGACGATCGGTACAGGTATCGGAGGCTGTCTGGTCGTAGATGGTCAGGTCTTCCATGGCTTTAGTAACTCTGCTTGTGAGGTCGGTTACCTGCATCTACCAGACGGAGCCTTTCAGGATGTGGCATCTACAACTGCTTTAGTCAATTATGTGGCTGAGCTACACGGAGAAGACGCTGAGCATTGGAATGGCCGTCGGATTTTCAAAGAAGCAACTGAGGGCAATAAACTCTGTATCGAGGGCATCGATCGCATGGTTGGCTATCTAGGTCAAGGAATTGCCAATATCTGCTATGTCGTTAATCCGGAAGTTGTCATCCTAGGAGGCGGCATCATGGGACAAGAAGCTATTCTTAGACCGCGTATTCAGGCGGCTTTGCAGGATGCTTTGGTTCCAAGCATTGCTGACAAAACCAAACTGGCCTTTGCTCATCATCAAAATACTGCAGGTATGTTTGGAGCCTACTATCATTTCAAAAATAGACAAGTTTAACCTGAGATTTTTCTCAGGTTCCTTGTCTTTCAAGAGGAAAATCAAATGGCAGAAAGAAGTTTCATTCAGGAAGCTGCTCAGCTTCTAGGTTCCTTGATGGAAGATTTTCAAAAGAAGACAATTCAATCAAGTGATGAAATCCGCTTTTACGAGTGCTTAGCAGAAGTTTTGAGGAGTTTGGAGAAAACCAAAGCTCTGGATAACCGTCTCCTCATTGCTCTTGAAAGATTCCATAAACGTGCTAGTTTTTTAATTGGTCTTAGTAGCCTCAAAATGGATCAGTCTACTTATCAAAAGTGGCGTGCCTACGATGCTTTTCATATGGAAAAAGTTCAGCCTCAATTAGAAATCTACGGGCCAATCCTTCTCTTGTGAAAGAAAGAGGAAAAAGTTAGACCGAAAAAGAAAAACGAGTCAGAAAATCCTGATTCGTTTTTATCTTTTATGGGTATTGTGACGGTAGTAGGTTGAAGTCTATCGGGGTTTCACTTCAATAGGGTCAAGGCCAAATAAATAATTATCTCTAGGAACAATTGTAGCTTTAATATGGACATTTTGATTTATTCCAGTGACTCCTTGTTTAGATAGATTGGTAAGACTAACTCTATGAAGTTGGAAAGCTGGACCTGTGAGTGCTCCTGTATCGCCTGCATAAATCAGTACGTCAGCATTATATTTTGTATTCGTAAGGCGTTGGATGTCTGCGATATATCCATCAAATTCAACAACTTTCCCAGAATATTTCTTTGTAAATTCTTTTATTTTTCCCTCTTCATCAGTTTGTAGAATGGATGCAAATTCGGCATTGTTTTTCGGTAGTTATTACTTCTTGAGTAGAAGAACTAGAGTTTTTGTATGTTCTTTTTCAGTTGAAGCGACTGCACTGGAATTTTCAACATTACTCACAGGTGATTTTTCTTCAATTGTCTGTTCAGGAAAAGTGTGGTAAGAAACAATTATTTCAGTATCTTTTATTAATTTTTCATTTTTCTTGAAATCTGTTATTCCATCTACTTTAACTTTGATCAATTGTTCCATCTTTTTAACCACCCAAATACCAAATCATCAATTTTTCAGTTTTTATGTTAGTGAATCCAGCTTTTTAAGTTTTTAACAATATCTTTATAATTTTTGTTTTGAAATTTCTTTAGAAGAAAAAGGGGAGACTAATTAAATTCTCATCCGCTTCTGTTGGAAGCAAAAGAGTGATATGAGATAGTACTAGGAATCCTTTCGAGAATTTATCACTACTATTGAATTTTGTTTTTCCGTCAATTTTAACTTCTTCAACATCACCATTTTCAATGTCCCTTCTTTAGTAAAAACTCCGAGTGGTAAATCCTTAATTTCATTGGTTTTTATATTAGTAAAACCTGCATCGTTTAACTTTTTTGATAACGTTTTGATATTCTTGATATTTAGCTTCTTTACTGAAATAGTTACCTTAATGGAATCCGTAGAATTTAAGTGTTGACAACATAAGCCGTTTGTAATAAGTTGATAATAAACCACAAGAAAGATAAATTCTAATTTTCATAATAAGCTCCTTTTAACCTTTTTAGTTAGAGTATAACATAACAAGTAGGACAATAATATAATTTGTAAAATTATTTCAATATTTATTTTCTTGTTATCTTCTCCGATAATAACCATTCAATTTCTGATTTTTCCCAAAAACTGTTAAAGATTCTTTCTTTTCTTCTCGCGGTTAATCTCGAGGAAAAAAGGCATAGATGAGGTCAATCATAAGAAGCATGGGGGAATTGTGCGGAAATCCGCAGGATAAACTCAGGCTTGCTTTGAAGAGCAACAGGAACGACTTCAGTGAAGTCCTCTTGAATCTTTTCAGGCTGTCCTGTCACCAAGATGGTTTTTGCTCCCATATTTTTAGCGTCAATCAAGCTGTCAATGATGGACTGGGTCTGTCCGGATAGAGAAAATCCGATAACGAGGCAGTTCTTGTCCAGAATACTAGTTGTCCAAGCGAAAGCCATCTTGGTCAGTTAGAGCTACAAACGACTCCCAGTCTCATGAAGCGCAGCTTCATATCACGTGCTACTAAGCCCTGAGCTCCCTGTTCCAAAAGAAATAAACTCGAGTCTGCCTCTTCTATGATTTGAGCCACTCGCTCCAGCTTTTCCTCATCTATCAGTTCTTTTGTCTGCTGGTGGATTTGGTTGTAGTTGTACAAGACATGACGGGATAAGCTGCTTTGCATATTATCCGCCTCGGTTTGCGCCTTTTGTAGGTCCTGTAAATATTGAAAACTAAATTCCCGATAACCTTTAAAGCCGCATTTTTGGCGAAACGGGTCAAGGCTGCTTGAGAAATGTGCAAGGTTTGAGCGACTTGCAAAGAGGATAAATCCTCTTGAATACTATTTGGATCCAAAAAATAGTGACCAATCCTCTGTTCCAAGTCGGTCATCTTGTCAAGATGGCTCTCAATGATGGCCAAGATATTCTGCTGACTCATAAAATCACTTTCTTCATGGGATAATGTTTAGTAAAAGTTTAAGGGCTGTTCTGGCTGGAAAGGTACATTTGAAGCCACTTTTACTTTTCTGCTATTCTATATTTGTCTTAGAATTTGTTTATATTATAACATAGTTATGAGACAAATAAACCGTTTGCAAGACTGAAACTTATCAAGAGTGTACAGTTGAGACTGATTTGTAAGTATTGAAATGAATCAAATCTATATCGGCTTTTCCTATCAGTTTGAGATGCCTGTTTAGTAATCTCTGACTGTTTTTCTGAAAATATGTTATAATTTATGCAAGTACGAAGCTGTATTCCAGAAGATGACCTTGCCAGATGCTGGACTAGTCAGTCAGGAATGCAGATTTTAAAAATCCGTTTTCGAAGGTTTTTGAAAACGAGGGGGTGAATAGATGGCCAATGAAACACTTGAAAAAATGCAGGAAATTGAGACTGCTGCAGAAGAAGTTTTGATGGGCTACAGGAAGCAGACTCAGGAGCTGCGGCAGCAGGTAGATGAAGATCTCAGGCAGCTGGGTCTGACCTATGACAATGAAACGCAGAAGCTGGCAGAGGAATTAACTGCAAGTTCTCAGCAACAGTTGGTGCTCCTGCAGCAAGACTTGGAGCAGACAACCAAGCAGAATGAGGACAAGGTTGAGGCGGCGCTGACGGACAAAAAAGCAGACTTGGCGCGAGCCATTGTAGACAAGGTGGTAGAAGCCTATGGCCATTAGTCAAATGCGGCAGCTGTCTCTGCTTCTGCCCAAGGAACTGCTGGACCAGCTTCTCTTTTACCTACAGGGCTTAGAGTCGGTTCAGATTCATGACTTGCGGCAGGAAGAGGACTGGAAGGCAGCCTTTGAGCAGGCTTTAGTCGGCCGGCCAGATCGGCAGCTATCTCAGCAGGATTTGCTCAGTCGTCAGGAAAAGCTCAAGAGGCTGGTTGAAGAGCTGGAGCCTTTTATGCCCAAAAAGAAACTGCTGGAATCCTTAAAAGAAGAGCCTTTGGAGCTGTCCTTTGCTGCTTTGGAGCAGGCAGGGAAGGCTCGCGATGAGGTGGCGCTATTAGAAGGAATCAGCAAGCAGCTCAAGGTCTTGCAAGAGGCCAAGGATCAGATAGAAGCTGACCGCTTGGAAGTGGCTGCGCTGGAGAAGTGGGAGCCGCTGGAGCTAACACCGCAAGCAGCTGCGACTTTCAGTCATCTGGGAGCGTTGATTGGGACGATTCCCAATACCGACGACGATGCTCTGCGCCTGACTCTGGGAGCACATCCTGACCTGAAGTTTCAGGAAGTCTTTACCGATGATACAGAGCAAGGGGTTCTTATTTTTTACAAGACAGGCTCTCTGGAAGATGTTCGCAAAATCTTGAAAGAGTATGGCTTTAAGCCTTTTGAGTATGACTATGCGGAACTGCCTGCTGAGCGGATAGCCCGGCTCAAGGCCAATATTCGACAGCAGGAGGCGGTGGCAGATGCTATGACCAAGAGTCTGGCAGCTTCCAAGAATGAACTGGATCAGCTCAAGGTTCAGCTGGACTATCTCTGCAATCTCTCCTCTCGCCAAGAAAGTAAAAATCAGTTAGCCAGCACGCAAAATCTGGCAGTCTTGGAAGGCTGGATCGAAGCAATCAAGTTCAAGCTCTTGAGGCTTGCTTGACGGAGCAGTTTGGTCAGAGCATTCTCATCCAGACCAGAGAGATTCGACAGGACGAGGAAGATAAGGTTCCGACCAAGCTAAAAAACAATGTCTTAGTGGAGCCTTTCGAGCTTGTGACGGAGATGTATTCCTTGCCTAAGTATGGTGATAAGGATCCAACCCCTGTCGTTTCCCTATTTTATTTTGTATTCTTTGGCATGATGGTTGCCGACATCGGCTACGGTCTCTTGCTCTTTTTGGGCACCAGCCTGGCGCTGCATTTCTTGCATGTCAAGCCGGGATTGGCTAAGAATCTGCGATTCTTCCGCCTGCTGGGCGTAGCAGTCATCATCTGGGGACTGGTTTATGGCTCTTTCTTTGGATTTGAACTGCCCTTCGCTCTGATTAGTACCAGCTCTGATGCCATGACGATTCTGGTTATTTCTGTTGTCTTTGCCTTCATTACAGTGCTGGCGGGCCTCTTCCTCAGCGGTCTGAAAAATATCCGCCTCAAGGATTATGCAGAAGCTTATAATGCGGGCTTTGCTTGGGTGCTGATTTTGCTGGGGCTGCTACTCTTGGCCTTGGGAAATTTCTTCCCATCCTTGGCCTTTGCTGCAACGATTGGTCAGTGGCTGGCTATCATCAATGCTCTGGGCATACTGGCAGTATCCATTGTCAGTGCTAAGAGCTTGGCAGGATTGGGGTCAGGTCTCTTTAATCTTTACAATGTCAGCGGTTATGTAGGAGATCTTGTCAGCTTTACGCGGCTGATGGCTCTGGGGCTTTCAGGAGCCAGCATTGGCTCGGCCTTTAACTTGATTGTCAGCCTCTTTCCACCTGTCGCTCGCTTTAGCATCGGCATTCTGCTCTTTATTGCCCTGCATTTGGTCAATATGTTTCTATCTTTTCTGTCCGGTTATGTGCACGGAGCGCGTTTGATTTTCGTGGAATTCTTCGGGAAATTCTACGACGGAGGCGGCAAGCCTTTCACTCCGCTCAAGCCTAGTGAGAAATACGTTCAGCAAAGCAAGAAATAAAGATTAGGAACTATGGTAAGAGATGAGAAGCTCATCTTTAGAAAAACACTTTCTAAAACATCAAAACAAATATTATTCATTCAACTAGCTGTTGGTTTTACGACAATTACAGCATTTTCATAGGAGTAAATCATGGAACATTTAGCATCATATTTTGGAACTTACGGCGGCGCCTTTTTTGCAGGTCTGGGAGTAGCTTTGGCGGTCTTTCTCAGCGGAATGGGCTCAGCTCTGGGTGTTGGAAGCACTGGTCAGGCAGCGGCAGCCCTCTTGAAAGAGCAGCCGGAAAAATTCGCTCAAGCTCTGATTTCTGCAGCTTTTGCCAGGTACCCAAGGTCTCTACGGCTTTGTTATCGGGATTACCGTCTTCTTTAATATCAAGCCAGAATTGGCTCTGCAATCAGGCGTGGCTTATTTCTTAGCTGCTTTGCCAGTTGCGATTGTTGGTTACTTTTCAGCCAAGCATCAAGGACGAGTGGCGACCGCTGGTATTCAGATTTTGGCCAAGCGTCCAGAAGAGGTCATGAAAGGGGTTATCCTAGCGGCCATGGTTGAAACCTACGCCATCTTGGCCTTCGTTGTTTCCTTCATCATGGTTCTGAATGTGAAGTAAGGAGGCTTTTATGTCTGACATATCAGATCTCAAAGCTTCTGTCTTGGAGCAGGCTCACGAGAAGGGGCGTCTGCTTTTTGGCCGAGGCTACTGAGAAAATAGAACAGGAAGCCAAGGAACGTGAGGCCCAGCTGGTTCGGCAAAAGCTTGGACAGCGAGAGCAGCAGCTGAAAGAAATCAGTCGGCGCAGTCAGCGCGATATTCAGCAGCTGGAAAATCAAAAGCGCCAGTCTACTCTGGTCATCAAGCAGCGGGTTCTCAGAGAGCTTTTTGAGGAAGCCTATGCTCAGATGGCGGCTTGGTCACCAGCTGAAGAAGAGCATTTTCTGAAGAGTGTCTTGGCTAAATATCCCAGAGGAAAGAGTTGACACTGGTTTTCGGTGCTCTATCAGCTGAGAAATTCAGCTCCAGCCAGTTAGAAGACTTGAAAAAGTCTTTCCGCAAGTACACTTTTTCAGACCAGTCCATAGCCGGTCAGGCAGGCTTTGTGCTGAGCCAAGGACGAGTGGATGATAGTTATCTCTATCGTGACTTGCTGGACTCTGTCTGGCAGGAGGAAAGCTACCGTCTGGCTCAGGATATTTTCAAAGACCAGGCAGAATAGGAGGCGGACCATGAGTGAAACAAGCTTCTCTCAAGTCAATACAGCCATTAGCGTGCAGGAGGCTTCCTTTTTGACGCCCCAGCAATATGATCAATTGCTGCAGGCTGACAATCCTGCCAGCCGTTCGGCTCTTCTGCAGGGAACGGTCTATGCCATGGATGCTGAAGCTATCAAGGATCTCAATACCATTGAGAAAGTACTGATGAAGCATTTGTATTCCGTTTATAATTGGGCGCTTGAGATTAGTCCTAGTAAGGAGCTGGTGGAGATTTTCACGCTCCGCTACACCTACCATAATCTCAAAGTTTTTCTCAAGGGCCGGGCGACAGGTCAGTCCTTGGAGCATTTGCTGATGCCGGTGGGGACCTATTCGCTGGAGGTTTTGGAGCACCTGGTCATGGCCTTTTCGGCTGAGTATTGTCCAGATTTCATGCTGGACGAGGTGCTTGCGACCTGGCAGGAATACCAGGATTATCAGGATATGCGCGTCTTGGAGATTGGCATGGATATGGCTTATTTCCAGCATCTCAAGCGCCTGACACAGGTGTTGGAAGATGACCGCTTGCTGCAGCTGGTGAATCTGACTATTGATTTTTACAATGCCATCACCGTTAAGCGGGCTGTTGACTTGGGAAAACCGCGCAGCTTTATGAGGCAGCTCCTGTCTGATGAAGGGAGCCTCTCTGCTGCCAACTGGATTGCCATGGCAGAGCAGGGAGATTTCTTGACCTGGTTTAGTCAGGTCAATCCCTGTGATTACGATCTGGATCTGCGCTCCTATGAGGAGAAAATGCGGAACCAGACCCTGACGACAGTAGAGTTAGAATATCTAGCGGACCTCTTGCAGGCCAAGTTGCTGGCGACTGGTCAGTTTGAGACAGATGGCCCGCTTCCTCTGGCCCGCTATCTGCTGGGCAAGGAGTTGGAAGTCAAGAATCTGCGGCTGATTTTGACCGGTATGGACAATCAGCTGCCAGTAGAGCTTATCAGAGAAAGGATGCGACCGATTTATGGACAAGACTAGCTACAAGATTGCTGTCGTGGGGAATCGCGACACCATTCTCCCATTTAAGCTGATTGGTTTTCAGACCTTTCCAGTGAAAAGAAGCTCAGGGAGACGGTCAATACCCTGCGTCAGCTCGCCCGTGAAGATTTCGGCATTATCTATCTGACGGAGGATATGGCTGCGGATATTCCAGAAACCCTGGCCTACTATGACCAGCTGGAGATTCCTGCTCTTGTGCTCATTCCTACCCATAAGGGGAGCACGGGACTGGCTCTTTCGCGGATTCATGAAAATGTCGAAAAGGCTGTCGGACAAGATATATTGTGAGGTTTTTATGCGAATCAATCAACTAGGTCAGCCCATTGGGGATGCTCTGCCGGATTTTCAGCCGGGGGACTTGCCCTAATCTGGAGCGAATCGAAGGCCAGTATGTTGTCATTGAGCGTCTATCCAAGGACAAGCATGGAGCGGATTTGTATGAAGTGTATGGTCCCAGATTCTCCTGCGGATATGTGGACCTATCTCTTTCAAAATCCTGCCCAAAATCAGGCAGAATGGTCACAGAAGCTAGATCAGATGCTGGCAGCACAGGATCGTTTCCACTATGCGATTGTGGACAAGGAGAAGCGGCAAGGCTCTAGGAACTTTTGCCTTGATGAGGATTGACCGAAATAACCGCGTTATCGAAGTGGGAGCGGTGACCTATTCACCCAAGCTGAAGCGCACCAGACTGGCTACGGAAGCCCAGTACTTACTGGCACGCTATGTCTTTGAAGGGCTGGAGTATCGCCGCTATGAATGGAAATGCGACTCCCTCAATCAGCCTTCAAGGCGGGCAGCAGAGCGGCTTGGTTTCATCTATGAGGGTAGGTTTCGTCAGGCGGTAGTCTATAAGGGGCGCAATCGAGATACTGACTGGCTGTCCATGATTGACAAGGATTGGCCGGCCGTCAAGAATCGTCTAGAAAAATGGCTAAGCCAAGACAATTTCGACGAAAAGGGCCGACAAATAAAAGCCTTATCTGATTTTTAAAATAAAAAGCAACAATAATACTCTTTGGAAATGAAATTCAAACTAGGTCCGCATCTAACTTAATTTGAGCTTTGATTTTCATTGAGAAACAAGAAAAATCTCCCAAGAATGGAGGAAGATTGTGAGTCAAGGAAAGATTATCAAAGTTTCTGGTCCTCTGGTGCTGGCATCAGGGATGCAGGAAGCGAATATTCAGGATATCTGCCGGGTTGGCGATTTGGGGCTGATCGGTGAAATTATTGAAATGCGGCGGGACCAAGCATCTATCCAGGTTTATGAAGAAACTTCTGGCTTGGGTCCGGGAGAGCCGGTCATCACGACTGGAAGTCCTCTGTCCGTTGAACTGGGTCCAGGTCTGATTTCTCAGATGTTTGACGGGATTCAGCGGCCTTTGGAGCGTTTCCAAACCATCACGGCGAGCGACTTCCTCGTCCGCGGTGTCCAATTGCCAAATCTAGACCGGGAGGCTAAGTGGGATTTTGTTCCAAGTCTGTCTGTCGGAGATGCGGTTGAGGCTGGGGATATTCTGGGAACGGTGCAGGAGACCAATCTGGTGGAGCACCGTATCATGGTGCCGGTCGGCATTAGTGGACGCTTGACCAACATCTCGTCTGGCAGTTTCACTGTTGAAGAGACTGTTTACGAGATTGAGCAGGCGGACGGTTCTGTCTTTAAAGGGACTCTCATGCAAAAATGGCCAGTCCGTCGTGGGCGTCCTTTTGCTCAGAAGCTGATTCCAGTTGAGCCTTTGGTGACAGGTCAGCGGGTCATCGATACCTTCTTCCCAGTAACCAAGGGCGGAGCAGCAGCCGTACCAGGACCATTCGGGGCTGGTAAGACTGTCGTTCAGCACCAGGTGGCCAAGTTTGCCAATGTTGACATCGTTATCTATGTCGGCTGCGGAGAGCGTGGCAATGAGATGACCGACGTACTTAATGAATTTCCAGAACTAATAGACCCATCAACTGGCCAGTCTATTATGCAACGGACGGTGCTGATTGCCAACACCTCCAATATGCCGGTGGCGGCTCGGGAAGCGTCGATTTACACAGGGATTACTATTGCAGAATACTTCCGTGACATGGGCTATTCAGTGGCCATCATGGCGGACTCTACCTCTCGCTGGGCAGAAGCCCTGCGGGAAATGTCCGGCCGTCTGGAAGAAATGCCGGGTGACGAAGGCTATCCAGCCTATCTTGGCAGCCGGATTGCTGAGTATTACGAGCGGGCAGGCCGAGTCAAAACACTCGGTTCGACTGCGCGCGAAGGCTCTATAACCGCTATCGGGGCCGTATCACCTCCGGGCGGCGATATTTCTGAGCCGGTGACGCAAAATACCCTGCGGATTGTCAAGGTCTTCTGGGGCTTGGATGCCCAGCTGGCTCAACGCCGGCATTTCCCAGCTATCAACTGGCTGAGCTCTTACTCGCTCTATCTAGACGAAGTGGGAGCCTATATCGACCAGCATGAGAAGATTGCTTGGGCTGAGAAAGTCACCAAGGCCATGAATATCCTGCAAAAGGAAAGCGAACTGCAGGAAATCGTTCGTTTGGTGGGCTTGGATTCCTTGTCTGAAAAGGACCGCCTGACCATGAATGCAGCCAAGATGATCCGCGAGGACTATCTGCAGCAGAATGCCTTTGATGATGTGGACACCTATACTTCTTTCAAAAAGCAGGTGGCTTTATTGAGCAATATCCTGACCTTCGATGCGGAGGCCAATCGTGCCTTGGAGCTGGGAGCTTATTTCCGGGAAATCATGGAAGGAACGGTGGATCTGCGTGACCGAATTGCCCGCAGCAAGTTTATCCATGAAGACCAGTTGGAAAAAATCCAGGCTCTCAGTCAGACTATCGAGGAAACTCTGCACCAGATTCTTGCCCAAGGAGGACTGAGACAATGAGCGTCATTAAAGAATACCGCACCGTCAGTGAAGTTGTCGGCCCTCTGATGATTGTCGACCAAGTCGCTGGCGTGCATTTCAATGAATTGGTAGAAATCCAGCTGCATGACGGCAGCAAGCGTCAGGGCCAGGTCCTGGAAGTCCAAGAAGACAAGGCTATGGTCCAGCTTTTTGAGGGATCTAGCGGCATCAATCTGGAAAAAGCCAAGGTCCGCTTTACCGGCCGTCCGCTAGAGCTGCCAGTGTCAGAAGACATGGTGGGACGGATTTTCAATGGCATGGGCAAGCCGATTGACGGTGGCCCAGCTATCTTGCCAGAAAAATATCTGGATATTGACGGTCAAGCCATCAATCCAGTAGCTCGGGACTATCCGGATGAGTTTATCCAGACCGGTATTTCAGCCATCGACCACCTCAATACCTTGGTTCGGGGACAAAAATTGCCAGTATTTTCTGGCTCTGGTCTGCCCCACAAGGAATTAGCTGCTCAAATCGCCCGTCAGGCAACTGTGCTCAACTCTGATGAAAACTTCGCCGTGGTCTTTGCGGCCATGGGTATTACCTTTGAAGAAGCCGAGTTCTTCATGAATGACCTCCGGGAGACAGGAGCCATTGACCGCTCGGTGCTCTTTATCAATCTGGCTAATGATCCGGCTATCGAGCGGATTGCAACGCCGCGTATTGCCCTGACAGCAGCCGAGTACTTGGCTTATGAAAAGGATATGCACGTTCTGGTCATCATGACCGACATGACCAATTACTGTGAAGCCCTGCGGGAAGTTTCCGCAGCTCGTCGTGAGGTGCCGGGCCGCCGTGGGTATCCGGGTTACCTCTATACCAACCTGTCCACCCTCTATGAGCGGGCTGGTCGTCTGGTCGGTAAGAAAGGCTCGGTGACGCAGATTCCGATTTTGTCCATGCCAGAGGATGACATTACCCATCCGATTCCAGACTTGACGGGTTATATTACGGAAGGTCAGATTATCCTTTCACGCGATCTTTACAACAGCGGCTATCGTCCGCCCATCAATGTCCTGCCATCTCTGTCCCGTCTCAAGGACAAGGGCTCAGGTGAGGGCAAGACTAGAGGTGACCATGCCGCAACTATGAACCAGCTATTTGCTGCCTATGCGCAAGGAAAGCAGGCTAAGGAGTTGGCTGTCGTTCTGGGGGAATCCGCCCTGTCCGAAACGGACAAGCTCTATGTGCGCTTTACTGACCGTTTCGAGCAGGAATACATCAATCAAGGTTTCCAGAACAACCGAACCATCGAGGAAAGCTTGGATCTGGGCTGGGAACTCCTGTCCATCTTACCTAGAACGGAGCTTAAGCGGATCAAGGACGATATGATTGATCAATACCTGCCGCAAACCAAGGAGGAAGAAAGATGACGCGACTCAATGTCAAGCCGACTCGGATGGAGCTGAATAACTTAAAAGCCCGTCTCAAAACGGCTGTCCGTGGGCATAAATTGCTCAAGGACAAGCGGGATGAGCTGATGCGGCGCTTCATTGAGTCTGTCCGTGAGAACAATCAGCTCCGCCAAAAGGTCGAATCCGCTCTGGTCGGTCACCTGCAGGACTTTGTCATGGCAAAGGCGCTGGAGAGCGACCTCATGGTCGAGGAGATTTTTGCCGTCCCTACGCGGGAGGTCAATCTGCATGTGGAGACTGAGAATATCATGAGTGTGCGCGTGCCCAAGATGCACGCTCATATTGACAATCCGCATAGTGATGACGAGGGAGACGTGGTTTATAGCTATGTGGCGTCTAACAGCCAGATGGATGAAACCATTGAAAGCATGAGCGATCTGCTTCCTGACTTGCTGCGACTGGCTGAGATTGAGAAAAGCTGCCAGCTCATGGCGGATGAAATCGAGAAAACCCGCCGTCGGGTCAACGGGCTAGAGTATGCTACCATCCCTGACCTCAAAGAAACCATCTACTACATCGAAATGAAGCTGGAAGAAGCCGAACGAGCCAGCCTCGTCCGAATGATGAAGGTGAAGTAAGATGCGTAGGCGTTAAAAAACGACTGAAAAATAGGAACTGGACGATGGATTCGATGAATCCAAGTCCAGTTCTCTTTTTTCCGAGTTTTTAGCCGTAGTTCGATTTAGCTGAACTAAGCCAGAGTAAATAGATATATTCACAGCAAAAATAGACGAAGAAGCGATAGCTTCTAGGGATTTTATCTTTTTTGCCAAGAGCTTAGGTCGGGTTCAGTTTAGCCGAATACCAAGAGTTTAAATAAGTCCAAAAGAAACAGAACCTCTCTAAACGGGGTTCTTTTGCTTACTGCCATTTTTTATATGTTACAAAAAAATCTCCATATTACAAAGGGCGGACAGTTTTGTTAAATAGGTCGAAAAAGGCTTTTTTCTTAGAAAAATTATGGTAAGATGGTTTTCGTATCATGAATGATTAGGAAGGTGCATTTTGCATATGAAAATGAATAAGAAATTACTTTTGGCTTCAACTGTTGCTTTGTCAGCATTGCCTTTGTTGACAACGCGAGCTGAGGAGCAGCCACAAAACTGGACTGCTAGAACAGTTGAGCAAATCAAAGCAGATATTACGAGTAATGAAAATCAACAAACTTACACTGTTCAATATGGAGACACTTTGGGAAATATTGCTCAAGCGATGAACATTGATCTTGTTGATTTGGCTAAAATCAATCAAATTGCCAATGCTGACTTGATTTTCCCAGGTACTGTTTTGACCATTACAGCAAATGGGCACAACGAAATTACCTCTGTAGAAATCCAAAGCTACCAAGCAGGAAATAATGCAGGATTGGTAACGGAAGATTATACAGCAAGTGAGATTTTTGGTACTGAAGAAGCCGCTCCAGCGGCACCGGCTCAAGCAGCAGAAACTCCAGCTCCGGCTGTTGAGGAAGCTGTTGCAGCTCCAGCAGATCAAGCACCAGCGCCTGCTGAAGAAGCTCCTGCCCCAGTAGCAGAAGTTGCAAGTGAAGCAGCCCCAGCTGCGGAAGCAAAATGCAGCCGCTCCTGTAGAAGCAGCGCCACAGCCAGCAGTAGCTACAAGTCCAGAAGCACCAGCAGAGGCGGCTCCAGAAGCTACTGAATTAGGCCAAGACCAAGTCAGTCAAGCAACTGCTGCAGTTGAACCTACAACTTACAACGCTCCAGCTGTAACAGACGCTGCTAGCGTGACAACTAACAATCCTGCTAATGAGGGTCTTCAGCCACAAACTGCAGCTCTGAAAGAAGAGATAGCAGCTAAATATGGAATTACAGAATTTAGTCTTTACCGTCCAGGTGATAGCGGAGATCATGGTAAGGGCTTGGCGGCTGACTTTATCGTTGGTGAAAATACCGAGTTAGGAAACCAGGTCGCAGCCGATGTTACTTCTAATATGACTGAAAGAGGAATCTCTTACGTTATCTGGCAGCAACAGTTCTATGCACCATTTGAAAGCATTTATGGACCAGCTAATACTTGGAACCAAATGCCAGACCGTGGCAGCGTAACTGAAAACCACTACGATCACGTTCACGTATCAATGAATGAATAAGATGAAAACAAGCTCAGAAATGGGCTTTTTCTTATATTCTCTGTGAAAAAGCGAGAATTTTCTGATAAATTTTGGTATAATAAAGCGAACTACAGATAAAGGATGAGAGAGAATGACCTTAGTTTATCAATCAACACGCGACGAAAAGAATAGAGTAACAGCTAGCCAGGCGATTCTGCAAGGCTTGGCAACAGACGGCGGGCTCTTTACGCCTATTACCTATCCGCAGGTCGATTTAGACTTTGCCAAGCTCAAAGACGCTTCTTATCAGGAAGTAGCCAAGCTGGTTTTGTCTGCTTTTTTGGATGATTTTTCTGAAGCGGAGCTGGACCACTGTATCAACCATGCCTATGACAGCAAGTTTGATGATGCGGCGATTGCTCCCTTGGTCAAGCTGGATGGTCAGTACAATCTAGAGCTTTTCCACGGAGCGACCATTGCCTTCAAGGACATGGCTCTGTCCATCCTGCCTCACTTGATGACAACTGCAGCCAAAAAGCACGGCTTGGAAAACAAAATTGTCATTTTGACGGCGACTTCTGGCGACACAGGTAAGGCAGCTATGGCAGGATTTGCGGATGTTCCAGGAACTGAGATTATCGTCTTTTATCCGAAAGATGGTGTCAGCAAGGTCCAAGAGCTGCAAATGACGACGCAGACAGGTGCCAATACGCATGTGGTGGCCATTGATGGCAACTTTGACGATGCCCAGACCAATGTCAAGCACATGTTCAATGACACAGACCTACGAGCTCGTCTCTTGGAGCACAAACTCCAGTTTTCATCAGCTAATTCCATGAATATCGGCCGTTTGGTGCCGCAGATTGTTTACTATGTCTATGCTTATGCTCAGCTAGTAAAGACGGGAGAAATAACAGCAGGAGACAAGGTAAACTTTACCGTTCCGACTGGTAATTTTGGTAATATCCTGGCGGCCTACTATGCCAAGCAAATTGGTCTGCCGGTTGGCAAGCTGATCTGTGCATCTAATGAAAACAATGTTCTGACAGACTTCTTCAAGACTCAGGTTTATGACAAGAAGCGGAGCTTCAAGGTAACATCTAGTCCATCCATGGATATTCTGGTTTCCTCTAACTTGGAGCGTTTGATTTTCCACCTGTCTGGTAACAGCGCTGAGAAAACAGCTGCCTTGATGGCGGCCCTGAATGAGCATGGACAGTATGAACTGACGGACTTTGACGCTGAGATTTTAGAGCTCTTTGCGGCTGATTATGCGACAGAGCAAGAAACAGCAGCTGAAATCAAGCGGGTCTATCAAGAATCTGACTACATCGAAGACCCTCATACTGCCGTTGCGTCTGCTGTCTATCAAAAATACTTGGCAGAAACAGGTGATCAGCGCAAGACTGTTATCGCGTCTACCGCTAGTCCTTATAAATTCCCAGTTGTGGCTGTTGAGGCTGTGACTGGCCAAACAGGACTTAGTGATTTTGAGGCTTTGGACCAACTGCACGAACTTTCTGGTGTAGCCTTGCCACCAGCTGTGGATGGCTTAGAAACAGCCCCAGTGCGTCACAAAACGACGGTCGCTGCAGACCAAATGCAGGCAGCAGTCGAGGATTACTTGGGATTATAAAAAACAAAAACATCAGCTTATTCATTGGCTGATGTTTTATAATCTATTTCAACACAATCAACTGCTTGCCAGCTAGGCTGTAATTGTCAGCTAGCGGTGCAATTGGTTTTTGGACATCAATGGCTGGATACTGGAGATGCAATCTTTGCTTGTTTTTATTTTCGTAGACAGCCTCTTGGTTGCCAAAGTTGATGACAATGGTCATGCTCTCTTTCCTGTCTTGAATTTTGTACTCCAATAAACTGTCTGTCAGCCAGTTGACCTGACAGGCTTGCTTGATGGCGGCGCTGGTTTTTAGATGCAGCAGCGGATGTGCTCTGCGAAAGGCAATCAGCTTTTTAAGAAAAGCAATATCCTCTGTGTAATGCAGGGAGCGCAGCCAGTCTAGTTTATTGATTTCGTCAGGCATATTGTAGGTGTTGTCAATCAGATTTTTAGTCCGGAAAAATTCCTGACCGCTGTGGATAAAGGGAACACCTTGAGCCAGCAGGACGAGATGGAGAGCCAACCGCGAATTGGCCAGCCGATCCCGCAGGGTGATAGCAGGGTTGACGATGTCAAAGTAATCAAAAACCGTTGCATTGTCATGGCACTCGACATAATTAATGGCCTGCTGGGGCGCAGTGAAGTGGGTTTCGTCTTTTAGTCCGACATTGGCTGTCAGGACATTTTCAAGCTGACTGGCAGGAGTCTTGCTCTCGATTTGCCGGCCTTGGGCGATGGTCTGCTTGAGACTGTCGCGAAAATGGTCGCTGAAAAATCCATAATCTGGCAATTGGGCAGCATTGTACTGATGGGCCAATCGCTCACTTGCCAGTCCAGTATCCATCTGCCAGCCTTCACCATAGAGATAGATGTTAGGATAGAGCGCCTTGAGCTCGTCGGCTATCTGCTGCATGGTTTGGATATCTAAAATCCCCATCAGATCAAAGCGGAAACCGTCAAAGCCATAGAGGCTGACCCATTGTTTGACCGACTGCTTGATATAGCGGCGGATCATGGCCTTCTCACTGGCTACATCATTGCCGCAGAAGGTCCCGTTGGTCCGGTAGCCCATGTCATTGAGACGGAAAAAATAGCCGGGCACGATTTTTTCAAAAGCATAGCTGTTGGCATCATAGACATGATTGTAGACCACGTCCATGATGACGCTGATATCAGCATTGTGGTAGGCAGTAATGGCCGCCTGCAGTTCTAAGATGCGGGCATAGGGGTCTCGCGGATTGCTGGCAAAACTGCCATCTGGGACATTATACTGGACAGGGTCATAACCCCAGTTGTAGACGAGCTCTGGATGCTTTTCATCAACGCTGCCAAAATCGTAGACAGGCATAAGCTGCACGTGGCTGATGCCTAGCTCTTTCAGATAGTCCAAACCGAACTTCTGGCCGTGGACGACTGGAGATTCGCTCAGCGAGGCAAACTTCCCAGGATAGGAGAAGCCAGCTTCTTTCTGCATAGAGAAATCACGGACGCTCATTTCATAAATGACGGCTTCTGTCGGATCCAGCTGTGTTTTCGCTCGTTTGATAGGCTTTTTAATCTTTTCTAAATCAATGACATAGCTGTTGCCCGAATTGACATCTGAGGATAGGGCGTAGGGATCGTGGACTTCAATCCATTTGCCATTAATCTTATGGAGATAAGAATAGGAGGATCCCTCTAAATCTCCCTCAATCCGGATATGCCAGACTCCCTTATCCAGACGCTTGAGATGGTGAACCTGGTCTTTGAGATGCAGGAGGACTTTTTCGGAAATCGGCGCCCAGAGTTTGAAATCGGTGGCTTGGGGACTGTATTGAGCTCCCAAATCGTCACCTGCATAGTCAAAAATCTCATCGAAAATAGGCTTTTTCACGATATGGCGGTACTGAAGGTCGGTATGGTTGCGGTCCTGGTCATAGACCTTGTAGGACTGCGTCAGGTCAATGGGCTCATTAGCCGACACGGTGTAGATAATCCGCTCTTCCTGATTGTTGATGTTTTTGATGGTTAAGGGGCTGGAGCTGTGCTTATCCTCCAGTGTAAAGTGGATGGAGTAGGCTTCAAAGCTCTTTTCCAGTTCGATGGTGATGATATTTTCGTCATCTAAATAGGCTTGAAAAATACGAAAGGCCATGTTTTTCCTCTTTCTTTGTCGGTTTCTCTTTGTGTAATTGTTTTGAGTTTAGGCTCTGCCCTGGGTTGGGACAAGGCCGTTCTGTGAATCGTTGATAAATGAGCAAAAGCACTCGGATTAGCGAGTGCTGATGCTATGCGGGATCAACTGGCGATAGCAGATTTGCTTGTCTTCTTTATTGTCCTTGATGATTTGGAAGAGGGTCCGGAAGGATTCTTTCCCAAGCTCGAGGGCATTGATATCGATATAAGCATCCACATCAATCCGCGGTTTGAGAGAATCAAAGGTGATAATGGGAATATGGTAGTCCTGATCTTTGAGATAGTGCAGGGCTCCTTCTGCTACCAAGGTATCAGAGGTCACGATGGCTTCAATCTCGTCCAGCGGCAGCTCCTCCATAATCTTGTAACTGTTGTCTTCCAGAAGGAAACCGAAGGCAAATTTGATAATGCGTTCATCTAAAGGCCGTTCTGCTTCATTCAGAGCTTGCTTGTAGCCTGTGTAACGATCCTGAGAAACGACCAGCTCCTTATTCCCGGCTAGAAAGGCAATTTTCTGATAGCCCTTGTCAAGGAAATATCTGGTCGCGTCATAGCCAGCCTTGATATTGTCATTGTCCACCAGAGAGATGAAAGGTGAGACAGCTTTCCCTAAGATGAGGAAAGGGAAGTTGTTTCTAACTGCAAAGTCGACCAAAGGATCGTCCTGTTTAGAATAAAGGAAGATCAGTCCGTCAACTCGCTTGCCCAAAATCATCTGCTTCAGATTTTCCAAGCGGTGCTCTTCATCTTGCCCAGTGCTGATCTGGATGGCATAGTCATAGTCAGAAGCGATTTGAGAAATCCCCCGCAATACAGTTGGGAAGAAAGGGGATTTTGATAGAAGACATCTGAGTCGTCCGGCAGGACCAAGCCGATGACCTGGCTGGACTGGCTGACCAGACTTCTGGCATTGAGGTTGGGATGATAGTCCAGCTCCTTCATAGCAGCACGGACCCGTTTTTTGGTTTCTTCACTGATGGTTGATTTGTTTTGCACGACGCGGGTCACAGTAGAGGGCGACACGCCTGCTAGTTTTGCGACTTCTTTGATAGTAACTCGCATAAAAACCTCCTAAAGGCCTGCATTTTCTGGAAATCCTTTCTATAACATCAACTATTTTAAATCTACTAGTAGAAGCACTTGCTTTCTAAGAGTCATGCAAACCTCTGCCCAAAATGGTTCTTATAACCAGTGATTTTGCTTAACTATGATGGTCGAAAAAACAAGTATAAAGCAGTTTCTCAGTAAACGCAAACGTTTTCTGTTTGTAAGAACATTTTAACACAAAAAGAGAACGCTTGCAAGAAGAGAAAAACGGCAAATAATTGGGGCTGTAAGAGAGTCCTAAAAGAGCATTATATCCATTAACCAATAAATTGAAAAAAATCTCAAAAACCCCTTGCACTAAAAAAAAAAAAAAAAAAAAATAGGTTATAATCAAGTCGACGCAAACGTTTGCATTAAGTAAAAATGAAAAGGCGTAGAGGAAAAATAACGAGGTGACAAAATGAAAAAACGTCAAAGCGGCGTGCTCATGCACATTTCATCCCTTCCGGGCAAGTACGGTATCGGATCTTTTGGCCAAAGTGCTTATGATTTTGTAGACTTCTTGGTTCGCACCAAGCAGCGCTATTGGCAGATTTTGCCACTGGGAACGACCAGTTATGGTGATTCTCCTTATCAGTCTTTCTCTGCTTTTGCGGGGAATACCTACTTTATCGATTTTGATATTCTGATAGAAGAAGGTTTGCTGAACGAGGCAGATGTCAAGGGAGCTGATTTTGGAGATGATCCTAGAAAAGTGGATTATGCAAAGATTTTCGATGCTCGCCGTCCAATCATGGAAAAAGCAGTTGCTCGCTTCTTGAAAGCAGAAGATCTGTCTGACTATGAGAGCTTTGTGGAGCAAAATGCAGCTTGGTTGGAAGTTTTCGCTGAGTACATGGCTATCAAAGAGCATTTTGATAATCTAGCTTGGACTGAGTGGCCGGATGAAGCGATCCGCCGCCGTGAGGCTGCTAGTCTCGCTTCTTATCGTGAGAAGCTGGCTGACAAGCTGACCTATCATCGTGTGACCCAGTATCTCTTCTTTAAGCAGTGGTTAAGATTAAAAGCCTATGCTAATGAACATCACATCGAGATTGTCGGTGATATGCCAATCTATGTGGCAGCTGACAGTGCTGATGTGTGGGCACAGCCGCACTTCTTTAAGACGGACGCTGTTGGCAAGCCAACTTGTGTGGCAGGCTGTCCGCCAGATGAATTTTCAGAAACTGGCCAGCTTTGGGGCAATCCTATCTATGACTGGGAAGCTATGGATAAGGATGGCTATGCTTGGTGGATTGAACGCCTGCGTGAAAGCTTCAAGATTTACGACATTGTCCGTATCGACCACTTCCGCGGCTTTGAGTCTTACTGGGAAGTACCTGCTGGCTCAGAAACTTCTGCTTCTGGTAAGTGGGTCAAAGGTCCAGACTACAAGCTCTTTGCAGCAGTTAAGGAAGCCTTGGGTGATTTGAATATCATCGCAGAAGACCTAGGTTTTATGACGGATGAAGTGATCGAGCTGCGTGAGCGTACTGGTTTCCCAGGAATGAAGATCTTGCAATTTGCCTTCAATCCTGATGATGAAAGCATCGACAGTCCGCATCTGGCGCCAAATAACTCAGTCATGTATACAGGAACCCATGATAACAATACTGTTTTGGGCTGGTACAAGGATGAGATTGACGACGCTACTCGCCAGTACATGGCACAGTACACCAACCGCAAGGAGTACGAAACAGTACCTCATGCAATGCTGCGCACAATCTTTGCTTCAGTCAGCTTATGGCCATTGCGACCATGCAAGACCTGCTGGAATTAGACAGTGCAGCACGGATGAACTATCCATCCACAATTGGTGGCAACTGGACTTGGCGGATGACAGCTGAAGAGCTGAATCCAATCGTCGAAGGTGAGCTTTACAGCTTGACTAAGACTTACCGTCGTATGAATACTGATTTAATTAACAAATAAAGAATAGCTAATTAGGCTTGAAGGGATTAATCATGTCAAACTTACAAACTTATATCAAAAATACTTATTCAAAAAATCTTGCTGATTGCAGCAACGAAGAACTCTACCTGGCTCTTTTGAACTACACTAAATTAGCCAGCGCTCAAAAGCCAGTCAACACTGGTAAGAAAAAACTCTACTACATCTCAGCTGAATTTCTGATTGGTAAACTCTTGTCTAACAACTTGATCAACCTTGGACTTTACGATGATGTGAAGCAAGAACTGGCAGATGCCGGTAAAGACTTGATCGAGGTAGAAGAAGTTGAGTTGGAGCCGTCTCTGGGTAACGGAGGCTTGGGTCGTTTGGCTGCCTGCTTCTTGGACTCTATTGCGACCTTGGGTCTCAATGGTGATGGTGTAGGGCTGAACTACCACTTCGGTCTTTTCCAACAGGTTTTGAAAAACAACGAACAGACAACTATTCCTAACTTCTGGCTGACTGAGCAAAACTGGTTGGTTCGCTCTAGCCGCAGCTACCAAGTGCCATTTGCTCACTTTACCCTGACATCTACTCTTTATGATATTGATGTGCCAGGTTACAAGACAGAAACTAAGAACCGTCTTCGTCTCTTTGATTTGGACTCAGTGGATGCGGATATCATCACAGACGGTATTGACTTCGATAAGACAGATATCGCTCGCAACTTGACCCTCTTCCTCTATCCAGACGATAGTGACAAGCAAGGGGAATTGCTCCGTATCTTTCAGCAGTACTTCATGGTTTCAAATGGCGCTCAGCTGATTATTGACGAAGCCATTGAAAAAGGCAGCAACCTGCACGATTTGGCAGACTATGCTGTCATCCAAATCAATGATACCCACCCATCTCTGGTTATCCCAGAAATGATTCGTCTCTTGACAGAGCGTGGTTTGGATCTGGATGAAGCAATTGCCATCGTACAGAAGATGACTGCTTATACGAACCACACGATTCTAGCTGAAGCTCTTGAAAAATGGCCTCTGGAATTCTTGAAAGAAGTAGTACCGCATCTGGTACCAATCATCAAAGAGCTTGACAAGCGCGTGAAAGCTAAATACGCAGATCCAGCAGTGCAAATCATTGATGAGGACGATCGTGTGCACATGGCTCACATGGATATCCACTACGGATACAGTGTCAATGGTGTTGCTGCTCTGCATACAGAAATCCTGAAAAACTCTGAGCTTAAAGCCTTCTACGATATCTACCCTGAAAAATTCAATAACAAGACCAACGGTATTACTTTCCGCCGCTGGCTCATGCATGCCAACCCACGTCTGTCTCATTATCTGGATGAGTTGCTGGGCCGCGACTGGCACCATGATGCAACTAAGCTCGAAGGCTTGTTGGAATTCACTGGCGCTGCAAATGTTAAAGAAAAATTGGAAGGTATCAAGGCTCACAACAAACGTAAATTGGCTCGTCACTTGAAGGAAGCCCAAGGTGTGGAAATCAATCCAGAATCTATCTTTGATATCCAAATCAAGCGTCTGCATGAGTACAAACGCCAACAAATGAACGCTTTGTACGTTATCCACAAGTATCTGGACATCAAGGCTGGTAACATCCCTGCTCGTCCAATCACTGTCTTCTTCGGTGGTAAGGCTGCTCCTGCTTACACAATTGCACAGGACATCATCCACCTCATTCTTGCTTGTCAGAAGTGATTGCTAATGACCCTCAAGTGGCTCCACACTTGCAAGTAGTTATGGTAGAAAACTACAATGTTACAGCGTCTAGCTTCTTGATTGCAGCTGGTGACATTTCTGAGCAGATTTCCCTGGCTTCTAAGGAAGCATCTGGTACTGGTAACATGAAGTTCATGCTTAACGGTGCTTTGACTCTTGGTACTATGGACGGAGCGAACGTTGAGATTGCAGAGCTGGTCGGCGAAGACAACATCTACATCTTCGGTGAAGATTCTGAGACTGTTATTGACCTCTACGCAAAATCTGCTTACAAGTCTAGTGAGTACTATGCGTGAAGCTATCAAGCCATTGGTTGACTTTATCGTCAGCGATGAAGTATTGGCAGTTGGTAAAGCTGAACGCTTGGAACGTCTTTACAATGAACTGATCAGCAAGGACTGGTTCATGACCCTGCTGGATCTGGAAGACTATATCCAAGTGAAAGAGCGCATGCTGGCGGACTACGAAGACCGCGATGCTTGGATGGACAAAGTCATCGTCAATATCGCCAAAGCTGGCTTCTTCTCATCTGACCGTACTATCGCTCAATACGAAGAAGAAGTATGGCACTTGAACAGCTAATATTCTTTAAATCAAAAAAGCCGAGACAGCAGTGTTTCGGCTTTGATTTTTAGTCGAAGAAATGAATAAGGATTTAGCTATTGTGTGGGCTTCTGAAAAGGTGAAAGCTTCTTGGTCTTGTCAGCTTTTTCTTTTCGGTGTATAATAAGTGAAAATATTTCTTTACAGGAGGCGTTCATGAAAAAGAAACCAATTTATCTTTATGTTTTGCTGGGCTTGTCAGCAATCGGAACTTTACTGGGAGTATGGAGCCGTTTTTTCTCAAAGTTTTCTGAGGTAGATTATACACAAATCGGTTTCTCAAAAGAGTTGAGTGATCAGACAAATCAGTTTAATAAACTTTATTTTGAATTTCTTCGTAATGGAATGAATATGATGATTTTTTTCGTTATGACGGCTCTGTTAATAGCATCTATCGTCTTTTTGGTTAGAAAAAATCTGCAGATGGCTAATATTAGCTATATCGTTTATATACTAGTCAGTTTGTTATCTCAGGTTTACGTCTATATTTCATCGAAAAGGGATTGTTGGCAAGGTATTTACAAGCCCTGAGAACGTTGCAACGCATTCAAACAGTCTTCTTTTAGGAACAGTGCTGGGCTTTGTTATCAGTTTAATTTATCTTTCCATCGTCGTCTTTAAGCTAATCCAGCAGCAAAAAGAGGCTGAAAAAGCGGAACTAGCTGCAAACGAATAGATTTGACAAATAACAGATAAGTGCTTACAATTTTAAGAAGCAATATCTGTTATTTTTTAGAATGGAGAGTAAAATGACAAAGGTTTCCTTGGTTTACATCAGCCTGAGCGGCAATACAGAGAGTTTTCGTCCGTCGGCTGACAGACTATTTGCTGGAGCAGCATCCAAGCCTAGAAGTAGAGAAGATTCATATCAAAGACATGGTAAAGGAAGGGCAGCCCTTTTTTTTGAAATGGACAATCCTTTTCATCGCTTTTTCTGCCGACTTATCTGGAGGGTGGCAATGGTGTGGACAATGGCGATGTAGAAATTCTGACAACCGATGTGGGGGACTTTATCGCCTATGGTCAGAATGCCAGCAAGTGTCTGGGTGTCATTGGTAGCGGCAATCGTAACTTTAACAATCAATACTGTTTGACCGCCAAGCAATATTCAGAGCGCTTCGGATTTCCGGTTTTGGCCGATTTTGAAATGCGTGGCATGTTGGGAGACATTAAGAAGGTTGCGGGGATTATTGAAGAGCTCTATCATATTGAAAAAAACGAAAACCAGTGAGGTTTTCGTTTTTTTGATGTTCTAAATCAAGCTTACATCTTTTCTGGTGCTTCTACTCCCAGCAAACGCAGAGCTTCTTTGAGGACAACAGCTGTTGAGTAGCTGAGAGCCAGACGGCTGTCGCGCTCAGGGCTTTCGTCCAGAATCCGAGTGTGTGCATAGTATTTGTTAAAGGCTTGGGCCAAGCTGATAGCATATTTGGCAATCAGAGATGGCTCATAGTTATCAGCAGCACGCTTGACAACGCGACCGAAGTCTTGGAGCAGCTTGATAATTTCCCAGCTTTCAGGATCATTCAGGCTGTATGTAGCCTCTGCATCTGGCTGGAAGTTCGCCTTGCGCAGGATAGACTGGATACGAGCATAGGCATACTGGATGTAAGGACCTGTTTCTCCCTCGAAAGAAACCATAGCTTCCAGATCAAAGTCGTAACCATTGCGGCGGTCGGTTTTGAGGTCGTAGAACTTAACTGCTCCAACCCCAACTGCACGAGCAACAGCTTCCTTGTTTTCTAAATCTGGGTTTTTAGCTTCAATTTGGCTCTTAGCCCGGCTGATAGCTTCCAGCAGAGTTGGTTCGAGAAGGATGATGTTTCCTTTACGTGTAGACAGTTTTTGACGGTTTTTAGTCACCAGACCAAAGTCAACGTGAATCATGTCATCGCTCCAGTCAAAGCCCATCTTTTTCAGAACGGCCTTGAGCTGTCTGAAGTGGTTGGCCTGCTCTTGACCTACAACATAGACATTTTTGACAAAGTTGTAAGTGCGAGCCCGGTAGATGGCTGTTGCGATATCACGTGTGATGTAGAGGGTAGCACCGTCTGATTTTTTAATCATAGCAGGCGGAAGGTTAAAGTCTTCAAGGTCTACAATGCTAGCTCCTTTTGACTCCTGTAAAAGCCCTTTTTCTTCGAGGATTTGAATCCCTTCGTCCATCTTGTCATTGTAGAAAGCTTCACCGTTTAGACTGTCAAATTCGACACCTAGGAGTTCGTAGATACGGTTGAACTCTGTCAGACTTTCATCGCGGAACCATTGCCAGAGCTCAGTTGCTTCTGGGTCGCCATCTTCCAGCTTCTTGAAACCAAAGGCGGCCTTCTTCATCCAGAGATGGGTCGTTTTCAATCTCGGCATTGATACGCACGTAAAGTTTGAGGAGCTCGTCGATAGGGTTAGCTTCAACAGCTTCCTGACTTCCCCACTTCTTATAAGCTACCATCAAGAGACCAAACTGTTTGCCCCAGTCTCCCAAGTGGTTGATTTTGATGGTGTTGTAGCCAATCTTGCGGAAGATGTTGGAAAGAGCATCACCAATAACAGTAGAGCGCAAGTGGCCGACTGAGAAAGGCTTGGCAATGTTTGGACTGGACAGGTCAATGGTGATATTCTGGTTATTTCCTTCGTTCTGCTGGCCGTAGTCAGCTCCGTCTTTGATGACTTCTTTGATGACTTGGCCAGAAATTTCAGCCTTGCTGAGGAAAAAGTTGACATAAGGACCAGTCGCAACGACTTTGTCAAAATGCGCTGTGTCAATCTTTTCAGCGATGTCAGTAGCGATGATTTGAGGAGCTTTGCGCTCAGTCTTTGCCAGAGAAAAGGCTGGGAAGGCGATATCGCCAAGTTCAGAGCTCTTTGGCTGCTCCAATAAATTTAAAATAGCGTCTTGATCAAGGCTGTCAATAACCTTGGCCAATTCGCCGGCAATCAACTGTTTGTTATCCATATTTGCTCCTTTGTGTCTTTTTGTTATTATTTTATCACATTTTTCAAGGAATCTTCAATTTTTTTGGGGAATAATTTTTTTGGGCTAATAGGAATTTTTCTGATATAATAAGAGGGATAAGAACCTGTATTTATAGATGAGTTTTCCATCTAAATGCTTCCTTCCCTGTCACTCTTCGTTAAAGTTTTTTGTTTATTCTCAGTATTCCTGCAAATCTTTGCCTAGATTGATGGAGAAGCAGTCTTTCGTCGGATGGAGTATTCTTCATGAATGCAGCTTCTAAATATTCAATAATGAGGTAAAAATGAGAAAGAATGACCGTCATCAGTTAGTCAAAACGATGATTAAGGAGGAAAAGCTAGGAACGCAAAAGGAGATTCAGGATCGTCTGGAAGCGCAAGGGATTTATGTAACACAGACTACCCTGTCGCGTGACCTCCGTGAAATCGGCCTGACCAAGGTTAAGAAGAAGGGGCTGACTTATTATGTTTTGGCGCATGAGACTGAAGAGATTGATTTTATAGAGTTTTTAGCCAAGCATGTGGAGAGTGTAGCCAGGGCAGAGTTTAGTCTGGTTCTTCGTACGGGCCTGGGAGAGGCAACAGTGCTGGCCAATGTCGTGGATAGCTCGTTCGATAGCCGCATTCTGGGAACCGTTGCGGGTGCCAATACTCTTTTAGTGGTTTGCCGGGATCAGGCAGCTGCTCAGGAGATTGAAGAGCAAATACAGGAAGTGATGTAGGAGTCACAGTTTTTTCAGGAAAAATGGAGAGGTTTGAGACGGAAGTCCTGACCTCGTTTGTTTTTAGAAAGGATAGAGATGGCAGTAGAAAAGTTATCGCCAGGCATGCAGCAGTATTTGGATATCAAAAAGGACTATCCAGATGCTTTCTTGCTCTTTCGGATGGGGGATTTCTATGAGTTGTTTTATGATGATGCGGTCAATGCCGCCCAGATTTTAGAGATTTCTCTCACTAGCCGAAATAAAAATGCAGAAAATCCCATTCCCATGGCCGGAGTTCCTTATCATTCGGCACAGCAGTATATTGATGTTTTGGTCGAGTCAGGCTATAAGGTAGCGATTGCGGAGCAGATGGAAGATCCCAAGGAAGCCAAGGGAGTTGTTAAGCGGGAGGTTGTTCAGGTTATCACTCCGGGGACGGTGGTGGACTCCAGTAAGCCGGACTCTGCCAATAACTTTCTGGTGGCTCTGGATTACTCAGATGGCCTCTATGGTCTGGCTTATATGGATTTGGTGACCGGTGAGTTTCAGGTGACCAGTCTAGAGGACTTTGCCTTGGTCTGCGGGGAAATCCGTAATTTGAAGGCTAGGGAAGTGGTGCTGGGCTATGCCTTGCCAGAAGCTGAGGAGCAGGTCTTGGCTGGGCAGATGAACCTTTTACTGTCCTATGTACAGACGGCCTTGGACGATGTCCAGCTGCTGGGCGAGGAGCTGTCTCCTATGGAACGTCAGGCAGCGGGGAAATTGCTTGAGTATGTGCACCGGACTCAGATGAGGGAGCTCAGCCATTTGAAGAAGGCCCAGCATTATGAAATCAAGGACTTTTCTGCAAATGGACTATGCCACCAAGGCGAGTCTGGATTTGACAGAAAATGCTCGCTCGGGCAAGAAACACGGAAGTCTTTATTGGCTGATGGACGAGACTAAGACGGCCATGGGAGGCCGCATGCTGCGCTCTTGGATCCAGCGTCCGCTGATTGATGAAGCGCGAATTAGCCAGCGGCAGAATGTCGTCGAGGTTTTTCTGGATCATTTCTTTGAGCGGAGTGATTTGACGGAGAGCCTCAAAGGGAGTCTATGATATCGAGCGGTTGGCTAGTCGGGTGTCTTTTGGCAAGACCAATCCCAAGGATCTGCTGCAGCTGGCAGCAACATTGGGCAATGTGCCTCAGATTAAGGCTATCTTGCAAGGAATCGGCAGCCCGCATCTAGCTCGTTTGATTGAGGGCTTGGATCCTATTCCAGAGTTGGCAGGGCTTGATTAGCTCAGCTATTTCGCCGGATGCACCTCATATCATCACCGAGGGCAATATTATTCGGACCGGTTTTGATGAAACCTTGGATCAGTATCGGCTTGTGCTGAGGGATGGGACCGGATGGATTGCGGAGCTGGAAGTCAAAGAACGTGCTAACAGCGGCATCAGCAATCTGAAGATTGATTATAATAAAAAAGATGGTTACTATTTCCATGTGACCAATTCTCAGTTGGCTCATGTGCCTAGTCATTTCTTCCGCAAGGCGACCCTGAAAAAAATTCGGAGCGTTTCGGAACGGAGGAGCTGGCCCGGATTGAGGAGAGATGTTGGAGGCGCGTGAAAAAAATCTGCTAATTTGGAATACGAGATTTTCATGCGGATTCGCGAGGAAGCTGGCAAATACATCCAGCGCTTGCAGGCCTTGGCACAAACGCTAGCAGCTGTAGATGTCCTGCAGAGCTTTGCTGCGGTGGCAGAACAACTGCATTTGGTGCGTCCTGTCTTTACTGCGGAGCGCCGTCTGCAGATTGAAAAAGGCCGTCATGCTGTTGTGGAAAAGGTCATGGGTGCCCAGAGCTACATTCCAAATAGTATTCTGCTGGACCAGGAAACGGACATCCAGCTGATTACCGGGCCTAATATGAGCGGGAAATCGACTTATATGCGCCAGCTGGCTATCATCGTCATTATGGCACAGATGGGATCTTATGTGCCTGCTCAGTCTGCCAGTTTGCCGCTATTCGATGCGATTTTCACTCGCATCGGTGCAGCAGATGATCTGGTGTCTGGCCAGTCCACTTTTATGGTGGAGATGATGGAGGCCAATCGGGCCATTCGGCAGGCCAGCGAGCGTTCGCTCATTCTCTTTGATGAGCTGGGCCGTGGGAACGGCTACTTATGATGGGATGGCGCTGGCTCAGGCTATTATCGAGCATATTCATCACTATACTGGAGCCAAGACCCTCTTTGCCACCCACTATCATGAGCTGACAGCCTTAGAGGAAAGCTTGGAGCATTTGGAAAAATGTCCATGTGGCAACCTTGGAAAAAGGACGGGCAGGTGACTTTCCTGCATAAGATTGAGCCGGGTCCGGCTGACAAGTCCTACGGGATTCACGTGGCGAAAATTGCCGGTCTTCCTGAGAAATTACTGGAGCGGGCGGATAACATTTTGAGTCATTTGGAGAGTCAGGATACAGGACTAGGCTCAGAGCTTCCTACCGAATCCAGACAAAAACGGTCACAAGTGGCGGAGCAGATGTCTCTTTTCGCAGAAGGAACGGAAAATCCAATCCTGACTGAACTCCGAGACTTGGACATCTACAATATGACTCCCCTGGAAGTCATGGCAGCAGTGGCCGAGCTCAAGAAGAAGTTGTAAAAACAAAGAGCAGACTTGCTAATTTCACAAGTCTGCTCTTTTTTTATTTCTCACGATTTGCTAGACAAACCGCTATTGATTTTTTGAATGTTGCGGTAAGTGCGGTAGTAGATGGCACCTGAAATGATTAGATAGATGAGGGTGAATTCCCCGACGGCAGTCAGTGTCAGGCTGAGTATTTTTTCTCTTGGGAAAAATCCAGCTAGATTAGCCAAAAGTGCAAAGGTCAGAATCATCACGCAAAAGTGGCTAACGACGGAGCGCAGGATGCTCCAGTCTCTTTGGAAGAAGCTTCCACTCCATCTGAAAATAGCTCCCATGATAAACCAGATAAGCAGGCAGTAGAGCATGATGAGGGAAACATGGACATGCTGGCTCAAAAAGAAGTGGCCGATAGGAGAGCGAGGGTGCAGCGGTAGATAAGCTGGATTGTAAAAATAAGAAACAATCATGGAGAAGAAGAGACCGATGAAAATCCCTCCAATTCCTCCGAAAAAGAGTTCTTTAAGACGAGTTTTCATAATTGCAACCTTTCTTTGATAGATTTGAGATAACGGCGGGACGAGTATGTCTGGTCGCCGTTTTTCAGAAATATTTGAATCAGACCATTTGGAGTCAGCTTGAGATGGCTGATTTGTCGGCTGTTGATAATCTCCGACTGAGAAATCTGCAGAAAATAGTCCGGCAGGACCTGCAGCAATTGATAAAGAGCTTGTTGAGCTCGATAGCTGTCTTTTGCCGTTCGGACCTGAATATGACGATTTTCTGTATAGATTCGGTGGATTTCCTTAGCATCCAGCAGATAGATTTCGTCTTCTTTCTTGACATGAATCTTGTCTTCTTTGCCTAGATGTTGAGCAAAGTGGACCAATTCCTGAATACTTTCTGTCATGAGGCGAGCCTCAATGCTGACGGAGTCTTCGGTGACTTGAGAATCGATTCTTAGCTTAACTTTCATAACTTCCTCCTTTCACCTTTATTAAACCGCAACATGGCAGAGAAAACAAGCCCTTTTGTCTATGTGGCAGCTATTTGTGTCTATATGGTTTGGCTTGCGGACAGAATGGTCGAGAAAATGCTGCCCTCTGATAGAAAAAGCCCAATGTGTTATAATAGATAGCAGAACAAATACGGAGAAAAAAAGATGTCAAAAAAATTATCGAACTTCCAGAAATTTCTAGCCAATCAGATTGCGGCCGGTGAAGTCATTGAGCGGCCTAGCAGCGTGGTCAAGGAGCTAGTGGAAAATTCAATTGATGCGGGTGCAAGCCAGATTACCATCGAAATCGAGGAGGCCGGACTCAAGAGCATTCAGGTAACGGATAATGGCGAGGGCATAGATCACGAAGATGTCCCTCTGGCCCTTCGACGCCATGCTACCAGTAAAATCAAGAAACAGGCGGATCTCTTTCGGATTCGGACACTAGGTTTCCGAGGCGAGGCCATTCCTTCCATTGCTTCTGTCTCGCGTTTCACCATTGAGACAGCGACTGAAGCCGGCCAGCACGGGACTTTGCTAGTTGCCCAAGGCGGTGAGATAGAAGAGCACGAGCCTACCAGCAGTCCAGTGGGAACGAAAATCAAGATAGAAGATCTCTTCTTCAATACTCCCGCCCGGCTCAAGTATATGAAGAGCCAGCAGGCTGAGCTGTCCCATATCGTTGATGTGATTAATCGGCTCAGTCTGGCCCATCCGGAAGTGGCTTTCACCCTTATCAGCGACGGCCGCGAAATGACACGGACTGCCGGCAGTGGTAATCTGCGTCAGGCTATTGCAGGCATCTATGGTCTGGCAACAGCCAAGAAAATGGTGGAAATCTCTGCTTCAGATCTGGACTTTGAAGTGAGCGGCTATGTCAGTCTGCCTGAACTGACTCGCGCGAATCGGAATTATATTACGATTCTCATTAACGGCCGCTATATCAAGAATTTCCTGCTCAATCGTGCTATTTTGGACGGCTACGGCAGCAAGCTGATGGTAGGCCGCTTTCCACTCGCGGTCATCAATATTCAGATTGATCCCTATCTGGCCGATGTCAATGTCCATCCGACCAAGCAAGAGGTGAGGATTTCTAAAGAGCGCGAACTCATGGCCTTGATTTCGCAAGCCATTGCGACTAGTCTCAAGGAGCAGGACCTTATCCCTGATGCTTTGGAAAATCTAGCCAAATCAACTGTTAAGCGTGCCACTAAGCCCGAACAGACCAGCCTTCCCCTTAAAGAAAATCGCCTCTACTACGATAAGGAGCAGAATGACTTCTTCCTCAAGCCACAGGTGGCCGAGCAACAACTATCCTTTGAAGAATCAGCGGAGCCTATTCATGAAGCGACCGATGAAAAAAAGCAGAGTCGCAACCGACTTCAGTCAAATTTGCAGAGAGAAAGCTGGCCAGCTATGACCAACTAGACCATCCAGAGCTAGATCAAGCCAGTCTGGAGCGGGCTGTGGATAAGTTGGAACAGGAAGAGAAGTCAAGCTTCCCAGAGTTAGAATATTTCGGCCAGATGCATGGCACCTATCTCTTTGCTCAGGGCAAGGGCGGTCTTTACATTATTGACCAGCATGCTGCCCAAGAGCGGGTCAAGTATGAGTATTATCGAGAGAAGATTGGGGATGTGGACAATAGCCAGCAACAGCTCTTGGTGCCCTATATCTTTGAATTTCCAGCGGACGATATGCTGCGAATCAAGCAGCGGATGGAGCTGTTAGAAGATGCTGGCATCTTTTTAGAAGAGTACGGAGCCAACCAGTTTATCCTCCGTGAGCATCCTATTTGGTTCAAGGAAGAGGAGATCGAGGCTGGCATCTATGAGATGTGTGATATGCTTCTCCTGACCAAGGAAGTTTCTATTAAGAAATATCGAGCAGAGCTAGCCATTATGATGAGCTGCAAACGCTCCATCAAGGCCAATCACAGTCTGGATGACTACTCTGCGCGTGACTTGCTCTTTCAGCTGTCCCAGTGTGACAATCCTTACAACTGCCCACACGGCCGACCGGTCTTAGTCAACTTTACCAAGTCGGATATGGAAAAAATGTTCCGCCGCATTCAGGAAAATCATACTAGCCTGCGGGAGTTGGGGAAATACTAAACTCTATAGAAGATCAAACAGCCCTAGTCATAGAACTAGAGCTGTTTTTTAGAATTTTGAGCTGAACTTGTGTTCCAGCAAGCAAATCAGCTGGATGGCGTTTGTCCTTGCGAAGCAGTCCCATCAGCAGAAAGATCAAGAAGAGAATCCCTGCTGAAGTTGACAAGAAAATTGACAGGGCATCTGCTTGATAAGCACTACGGATAGCTCCCATATGTCCCAGCTGCCAAGGGAAAAACTTGATAGCAGAGCGCAAAAGGCTGTGGGCAAAGGCTCCTATGCTTGTAAACCAACTGTAAACCTGCCCAACGCTTGCCAAAACTTCCTTTTCTATAGTCTAGCCAAGCAAAGATGATAGTTAGAGGCAGGACGGAGCTAGAAAAAGCCAGAAGCTGGCTCTGAGCTTCAGTGAATGCAGGAATGCCTCCTAGAACTAGATTGTAAAAAGCCCATAGCTAGTAAAAAAAGAACAATGAGGTAGCCCGAAATGAAGAGCCAGTCTCCAATCAGCTCTTTCAGACGAGTTTTGACAGGTATGGGATTGTCAGTTTTTAGTTTCATCTTTAGCACCTTCTTTTTTAGAATCCTCATCAAGGCCTATAACCTTGTCCAGATACTTTTTCTTGATCTTTAGCGCCTTGTTAATAGCCATTGCTGATGCGATTAAGAGGAAAAAGCTCAACCAGACCAGGGCAGTAAATTTTGCTGGAAAGCTGGAACCTGCGAAAAAGAGAAAGATAGCCAGAGCTGATACAAAAATATACAGAACCTGCCAGAAGCTATAAGATTTCACTTCCTTATAGTAGCGATCTTTTTCGTCTTCTGAGAGGACGGGTTTTATTTCCGGCTTATCGCTGTCTTCTATAAGCAGATAATCTGTCGTCACTTGGAAAATCTTGCTCAGTTCTACAATTTTTTCCAGCTCTGGCAGCGCTTGGCCAGACTCCCACTTAGAAATGCTTTGGCGAGAGACATTGATTTGTTCAGCCAGTTTTTCTTGTGACCAGCCTTTTTCTTTTCTTAGTTCAAATAATTTATAAGCGAGTTTCATGATCACAGCCTCCTTTTTCTTTGCTAACTCTATCCTAACAGCTTTTATTTATCTTGAGAATACAGCTTCCTGTACATTTTGTCAACCGCTGGTTGCACTTCTATTTGCAGTTTCCAGACAGAAAATATGATATACTAGATAGGCAAAATGATACAAAAAGAAGGAAGATTATGTACGAATATTTTAAAGGAATCATCAGTAAAATTACAGCCAAGTACATCGTATTGGAAGTCAACTCTATCGGCTATATTCTTCATGTGGCCAACCCCTATGCATACTCAGGGCGTCTTCATCAGGAAGCTAAGGTCTATGTGCACCAGGTGGTGAGGGAAGACGCGGAGCTCCTGTACGGTTTTGCGACCGAGGAGGAGAAGCAACTCTTTCTCAGCTTGATTTCAGTCTCAGGTATCGGCCCAGTGTCTGCCCTGGCTATTATTGCGGCGGATGATAATGCTGGCTTAGTGCAAGCCATTGAGCAGAAAAATATCACCTACCTGACCAAGTTTCCTAAAATTGGCAAGAAAACAGCCCAGCAGATGGTGCTGGACTTGGAAGGCAAGGTAGTGGCGGCGGATGGTCTGGCAGAAAGCAAGGCACCTGTCCAGACTGTGGATAATCAGGAGCTGGAAGAAGCCATGGAAGCCATGCTGGCTCTGGGCTACAAAGCTGCTGAGCTCAAGAAAATCAAGAAATTCTTTGAAGGAACGACGGATACAGCAGAAAACTATATCAAGTCAGCCCTTAAGATGTTGGTGAAATAGGAGAAAGTTATGACCAAACGATGCGGCTGGGTAAAAATGAACAACTCCTTGTATGTAGCCTATCATGATGAGGAGTGGGGCAAACCCCTCCATGATAATCAGAAATTATTTGAATTGCTCTGCATGGAGACCTATCAGGCTGGACTTTCTTGGGAGACCATTCTGAATAAACGTCAGGCTTTTCGGGAAGCTTTTCATTTCTATGATGCCCAGAAAATTGCTCAGATGACAGATGCAGATCTGGATGGTTTGTTGGATAATCCCGACATCATCCGTAACAAGATGAAGATTTATGCAACTAGGGCTAATGCCCAAGCTTTTTTGGCTGTTCAAAAGCAGTTTGGCTCTTTTAATGACTTTGTCTGGTCCTTTGTAGATTTCAAAACGATTGACAATCAAATTACGAACTACAAGGAAGCGCCAGCTAAGACAGAGCTGTCAGAAAAGCATGTCCAAGGCGCTGAAAAAGCAAGGCTTCAAATTTGTCGGTCCCGTTTGTGTCTATTCATTCCTAGAAGCCGCTGGCCTTATCAATGATCATGAAAATGATTGTGACTTTAATCCACATAGAAATACCGTTTGAGAAAGATTCTCAACGGTATTTTTCAATTTCTTCTTTTAGAGATTTTACTAGCTCTTTTTCATCGGCAAGTTGTAGTAGAGCAATCCCTTTTTTTATTAATTCGTTATCATTTTTGCAAATTCCAAGTCGAATCTGTGAAAGCCCGAGGGAATCATAACGTTTTTCTTTTTTTGACAAATCGTAAATGTACTTAGTAATGTCAGCGCATTCTCTCTTTAATCCATTATAAAGATAGATAGTAGAAAGGTTGACTAAGAGTCCGATATGTAGATTATTCCCATAGCGAAATGATTGGTATTTTTTTATGCTATTTAAAATCTTTTGGGTAAATTGTTTGATATTTTCTAAAGGGAAGAAATAAAGGATAGTAGAAAGAAGTCGAAAGTCACTTTCATACCAAGTATCCTGTTTCTCTAAATACGCCCAAATTTTATTGGTAGTAGCATTAATTTCTTTTGTCTCAGAAATGCCATTTTGTCTCAGATGAATAGTAATATTGATGCTATCTAAAGCATGTTTAATCGGAATATCGGAATGTTTATATAGATATGCCTCGCATTCTCTCTTCAATTGTAACAAACCTTTCGTCCCTACAATAGACTCACCTTGGTTATAAAGAGAATTTAAAATTTTCTGCCGTTGACTAGGTTGATAATAATCACAAATGTATTTAAATTCTTCTAGTGTCATATCTATCTGGCGAAGTAAAAATCATGGTATCGAACTTTGGCACGACTTGCCCGCTTTCAATTCGTGCCAAAGTTGAGCGAACTAAAAAATCTCCACAAATTTCTTCTTGAGTCAACCTTTTTGATTTCCTAATTTCTTTATAGATTTTTTTCCATAATCCCAGCGCATAAGAACTCCTTTTTTAAAAATGTTACTAAAAAGCTACATTTTGAAAAAAATATTTTAAAAATAGTATATCATGAAATAAAAAGGAGGGCAAAAAAATGAAGAAAGTGAAATACAATTCTATTTTATTGGCAATGACGCTAATAATGCTTGTAAATGCACTCCCATGGTGGTGGCCGTGGAGTTAAGGTGGATAGGATAGAAGGGAGTGAGTTCAATGTTCTAAATATTTCAAATTATTGATGAATGGAATTATGGTGTGAATGATAACTATAGTTATTCTAATTACTATGTTAAATCTCCGAATAATATTGGTTCAAAATCTTCGATAACTAATCTTTGGGGAACTGTTAAGTCATCTGATTCTCAAAAAAATATGGATGGGCAATGTCAAGTTCAACAAAAAAGTTGGAATGATGTTCGATTAAATGCACATTGGAACTACTTTAAATTTTAACAATAGTTTATGAAAGTTGGAAGACCCAATAATATTATAGGGTCTTTTATAATATAGGTAGGAGCTTATGAAATTAAAATTAGGTGTTATAGGACTCTTTTTTTGCTTAATTGCTGCCATTGGTCTGGTTAGTATTAGTGATACTCAAAAACCAATACCTTTACCAATTGATGGTGCCTTCTCCATTCAAGGGAAAAGCAATCTTTCTAATGAAGAAATATATCAAATGATTAGTGGCCTATCAGAAGAGAAAAAAGTTAAAATATACAAGCCGGTGGTTCAGAATTCAGGACAGTTGACTTATATAAATCTTGATGATGCCAGCCATGAACAATTAAAGTCTATACCGATAACAGGGATGTACTATACTCTAGGGGAAATAGATTCAAATGGTTTAAAAAAACTTACGTCTACAGGTCTGCAAGTAGTATATATGGCTTACCCTTGGTATATGGGAGGAATGATACAATTTACTGGCTCTTTAAGATTTTTGTTAATGATTTCAATTTACTTAACCTTATTAGTTGTTTTATTTGTTGTTAGAGCGAGACAGATTAAAGAAGGGAGTGATACGACGTTCTTTAGGATTGCCTGTATATAACCTAAAAAAGGATTATTTAATTTCTGTTACTTTTGAGCTGATTTTAGTTGCTTTATTGATGGTTTTCTATGGCTCTTTTCTGGGGAGTGGTCTCTTCACCTATAGTTCCAAGTTATTCTTCTCTCTACTTCTAACCAATTTTATAATTTTTCAAATCATTGATCTCATCACCTTTGTTTTATTTTGGCTGACGATTCAGGTTGAAAAGCCTATTGAAATTATAAAAAATAAGGCCAAAAACAGCCTGATTTTTATCGTATGGCTTGCGGTTATTTCTAGCATAATAGTTGTTTCAGGAGTCTTTTTACGGGAAACAAAGGCTAGTCAATCAAAGATAAATATACAGATAAAGCATTTAGAACCATGGAGTGCAGTAAAAGATTGGAAAAGACTAGAGTTTTTGGGTATTGAAAATGAATCTGTTACTAATGGAGAAGAAGCAAATGACTCAGGAGCTAAGTATATAGAGATTGCTAAAGCCTTAAAAAAACTGGATTTTATATATATCAAATCATCTTCAGCCTATGTTCCAGATTTTATGAAAACTTCTCATGTTACAGAAGATTTTTCTAAGCAATTAAAAAGTGATGGGATAACGAATCCAGAGGTTAATAAAGAGCTGGTTTATATCAATCAAACAGGTGCTAAGGTACAAAATAAAGTTAATGGAACAAACTATCGTATTTTAGATAATAAAATAGCAACCATCTATATTCCTAATAAATTTAAAGAGAATAAGGCATCAATCGAGAATACGGTTGTAGCAGAACAATTTACTGGTACAAACTATACAAAAGATGATCTTACGGTGCAAGTCATTCCTGATGGGCAAGAATTTTTCTATTTCAATGAAAATGGCAGTAGTGTCCTGAAAATAAAGATAATCTACCTTTGGAAAGTGTGACAAATAGTAAGAGTAATATAGTGGTTGTATTAGATACTGATAAAAATGGTAGAAACTAACGATTTTTATTTTTGGCAAGCAATATCATATATAACTCACTTTTTTTAGTCCAGAAGCAATTAAGGACATCAACGATTTGAGTGCTAGTTTGAATTTTTTTCAATCAATCCAGTCGAGGTTTACAAACTGTGAAACTTAATATTCAATCTTTAGAGCACCAAATTCTCCTTTCAAAAATACTGCAAATAATTATTTGTGGAATTGTATTTCTACTCATTTATCAATATGCTCAAATGTTTGTTGCCTTAAAACAGAATGACTATGTCAAAAAATCATTTTAGGCCTATCGAAAAACAGGTATGGCCATTTCAAGTCTAAAATATTTTTATGATAACGATTATAATGGTTATCTTATTGACATTTATCATGACAGGACAAATAGAGTTATTGTATATTGGTCTTGCTTCTTTAACGGTTTTAATGATGTCAATGATAATAAGTTTCAGAAAATTATCTGATAGATACACTCAAATTCTAAAAGGGGATGACTAATGACAATTGAAATTGTGAATGTTACAAAAAAATATGGCTCAAAAGAAATATTTACAGATTTAAATTTAACCTTTGAAGCTGGGAAAAAGCTACGCCTTGATTGGCGGTTCGGGTTCAGGTAAAAGTACCTTGCTAAACATTATAGGAAGGCTAGAAAAAATTGACAGTGGAAAAGTGTTAGTTGATAAACAGGATATTTGGAAAACCAAAGAAAGAACCTATTTTAAAAATACTATTGGGTATGTATTCCAAAATTATTCTTTGATAGAAAACAAAACAGTATATGATAATTTAAAACTCCTCAATAAAGACAAAAAGATTATATCTGAGATACTTGAAAAAGTAGGCCTTTCTACGGACTATTTAAAACATAAAATATATGAATTGTCTGGGGGACAGGCTCAGCGTGTAGCTATTGCAAGAATGTTAATGAAACCGCGTAAAATTATTTTAGCGGATGAACCTACAGGAGCCTTGGATAGTGAGATTGGGAATGAAATCATCAACTTATTATTGAGTGAAGCAGCCAAGAATAATTATGTTATTATAGCAACACATGATCCAGCTGTATATAGTAAAGTTGATGTTATCGTTGACATAAAAGATATAGGAAGTCAGGCATGAAAAAGAAAATTTATATTAGTTTGCTACTAGTCATTGGAGTGCTCGCAATCGTCTTAATTGGCAAACAAGTGATTAAAAAAGAAAATCCCAATAAACCTTCGGTGGATTTAACAGTCTATACAATCTCTTCGAATGATACCGAAAGATGGGATAAGGTAAGGCAAGTAGAAACAGAAGATGCTGTCTATCTAATATCTGTCAAAGAAGTAGCATCTTCAGAAGAAGTGTTTTCAAATATTATTGCAGATGGCACTGCTATGGGGTTTGGGGTTAGTGAAGAAGAAGTTAAACAATTTAACAATAATTTAGGAACTACTGTAGTAGATGCTAAAAATAATAAATTGATTGGGATAGAATTCTTCACTTTTTCTGATGATGGCAAGGGATTTTCAGTAGCGAATTTTGATTACGGCAAAAAAAGAGTTTAATAATCAAAAAGAAAAAGAAAAGAGTTCTATAAAAAAACTATACGAAGCGTTTAAAAAAATAATTTATGATGACACGACAAACGCATAAAGACAAAAAGTTCCAATAAATTTTTTTGAAATACAAATGATTGCTTTATCGGATTTTTTTCATACTAATCAGGAAGATATTTGATACAAATTTAGTAAAAAGGAGTCGGATATGTTAAAGGGTTACCAGCGGAGTTAGAAACTGAAATGCAGCAGCTTGGAGTTAGTTATTCAGGTGCGGATCTTCCTTGGTATCTAGTACCTGTTAATTTTCTTTTTATGAATTTACGTTCTCTGGCAATTTGGACTCTATTCTTCGTTTTTGCAGTCCTCTTTTTTGCAGTCAAGATGCTTTATATCAAAAAAGCCATGGTTCAGCGTAGTCTAGGGCTCTTTGATCGGGACTTTAAGCGTTCTCTTTGGTTGGATGCGACCATTCTCTTAGGTGCAGGAATCTTTTCTTGGTTTATGGCAAGGAAGTTTGTCTAATGTCTATGTAAAAACATTCAGCATTCTATCATGTTTAATTTTTTTGGTAAGTATCTGAACAAGGTGATTGCAGTTTTACTTTCCTCTTTTTCTTTGCGACTTTACATTTTAGACATCTCTTTTTAACAGAATTGAGTCAAACAATTTGCCGATTTTCTAGTGAAATTTTCTTTGCTATCTTATATGTAAAAAGCGAACGCAATCTTTGCTTGCCTGCTCTCTTTCATATGTCTCATAATAGGGTGACTCTGTTTCTTATTTCATAGAAAAAATTCCTTGGTTTTCTAACATCCAAGGAATTTTGTTTAGTTATCCTTCTGCATCCAAATCTTTTCCTTGATAAAGATGCGCAGCTCGAAGAAAAGCATAAAGAGAGTGGAAATGAGGAAGCCAGCCATAAAGATATGGTGTAAATAGGCAAAGATGGCAATTTCAACCAAAGCGGAGAAGAGGTAGAAAATGACCAAATAGTGCCATTTCTTGGCCTTGCTGTCTTCGATGACCTTTTTCTCCAAGCGCTCATCCTCCTTGATGAGTGTGTCCAGACTGATATCAAATTCCCGACTGATAGCGATGAGATTTCCAATATCAGGGATACCTTTTTCGCTTTCCCAGCGGGCAATGGCAGAGCGGGAAACCTTGAGCCTTTCTGCCAAAAGCCTCCTGAGTGAGTTGATTTTGTTGACGAATGTCTTTGAGCACTTGTGAAATTTTCATGATGATCTCCTTTCTTCAAATAAAAATATTTAGATGATTTTCCTTTTTTTCATCTTTATTATAAAAAAATAATGAAAACCATTTGCCAATAGCATTTCCCTAACAATCTAGTTATTCTGCATAACACCAGCCCTTTTTAAAAGTTTTCCACAGCATGTTGACAAGTTTGTCAAGTAGCTTGACAACTCTATTTATTTCCTGAAATGAAAATCAACTTTTTTAAGATTTTTTGTGATAAAATAAAGCCAATTCCGAATAGTAAGGTAGGAGGTTCTATGAAAGCAGAAATTATTGCTGTGGGCACCGAGATTCTGACGGGTCAGATTGTCAATACCAATGCCCAATTTTTATCTGAAAAACTGGCGAGTCTGGGAATCGATGTCTATTTTCAGACAGCAGTGGGAGACAATGAAAACCGTCTCCTCTCTGTTTTGGAAATTGCTCAAGGACGTAGTAATCTGATTATCCTGACAGGTGGCTTGGGGCCAACAGAGGATGATTTGACCAAGCAGACCTTGGCTAAGTTCTTAGGACGTGAGCTCAATTTTGACTCACAGGCTGTGGAAAAGCTAGATCGCTTTTTTGCTGGCCGACCAGATTACGCTCGAACACCCAATAATGAGCGTCAAGCTCAGCTGGTCGAAGGCTCAACTCCGTTACCAAATGCGACCGGCTTAGCTGTCGGAGGCTTGTTAGAAGCAGACGGAGTGACCTATGTAGTCTTGCCTGGCCCGCCTAGTGAGCTCAAGCCCATGGTCAATAACGAGCTGGTTCCCCTCTTATCCACAGGCCAGAAATTGTATTCACGGGTGCTGCGCTTCTTTGGTATCGGCGAGAGTCAGCTAGTGACTATTTTGTCAGAGATGATTGAGCAGCAGAGTGACCCCACCATTGCTCCTTATGCAAAGACAGGAGAAGTTACCCTACGACTGTCTACCAAGGCTCTGAGTCAGGCAGAAGCCGACACTAAGTTTGAGGCTGTGGAAAAGGAAATTTTGTCCCATAAGACTTTTGAGGGACAGTCACTGTCAGAGATTTTCTATGGTTACGGGGATGACAATTCCTTGGCACAGGTGGCTTTTGACTTGCTGAAGAGTCAAGGAAAGACGATTTCGGCGGCGGAGAGTCTGACAGCAGGGCTCTTTCAGGCGACCTTGGCTGATTTTGCTGGAGCCTCTTCCATTTTTTCAGGTGGCTTTGTCACTACAGCATGGAGGAAAAGAGCCGGATGCTGGATATTCCGTTGGGAGACCTGGAGAAGCACGGTGTCGTTTCCGCTTTTACGGCTGGGAAAATGGCAGAGCAGGCTAGAAAGCTGACCGAAAGTGACCTAGCTGTCAGTCTGACAGGTGTGGCTGGTCCAGATTCACTGGAAGGTCATCCAGCAGGGACCGTTTTTATCGGCTTAGCAAGTGCTTCAGGAACAGAAACTATTAAGGTCAATATTGCTGGACGAAGTCGGCGTGATGTGCGGAAAATTGCTGTTCTACATGCCTTCAACCTAGTACGAAAAACTTTATTAAATAGCTGATTTTTGGTATAATGACGAAGATGGCCAAAAGACATTTTAGAAAAAACAGGAGAAATAAATGGCAAAGAAACAAAAGAAATTAGACGAAATCTCAAAGAAATTCGGCGATGAGCGCCAAAAAGCCTTGGATAATGCTCTTAAAAACATTGAAAAGGACTTTGGTAAGGGAGCTATTATGCGTCTTGGCGAGCGGGCAGAGCAAAAGGTTCAAGTTATGAGTTCTGGCTCTTTGGCCTTGGATATTGCCCTTGGTGCTGGTGGTTACCCTAAGGGACGGATTATTGAAATCTATGGTCCGGAGTCTTCTGGTAAGACAACCGTTGCTCTTCACGCTGTTGCTCAAGCGCAAAAAGAAGGTGGTATCGCAGCCTTTATCGATGCTGAGCATGCTTTGGATCCGTCATACGCGGCTGCTCTAGGTGTTAATATTGATGAGTTGCTGCTGTCTCAACCTGACTCTGGGGAACAGGGATTGGAAATTGCCGGCAAGCTGATTGACTCAGGTGCGGTGGACTTGGTGGTTGTAGACTCAGTTGCAGCCCTGGTACCACGTGCAGAAATCGATGGCGATATCGGTGACAGCCACGTCGGCTTGCAGGCTCGGATGATGAGCCAGGCTATGCGTAAACTGTCTGCTTCTATCAACAAAACGAAGACGATTGCGATTTTCATTAACCAGCTGCGTGAAAAAGTTGGCGTTATGTTTGGTAATCCTGAAACAACACCAGGTGGCCGTGCATTGAAGTTCTATGCTTCTGTCCGTTTGGATGTCCGTGGCAATACTCAAATCAAGGGAACTGGTGATGAGAAGGATACCAATGTTGGTAAAGAAACCAAGATCAAGGTTGTTAAAAATAAGGTTGCTCCGCCATTCAAGGAAGCCTTTGTAGAAATCATGTACGGAGAAGGCATTTCTAAGACAGGTGAGTTGATTAAGATTGCGACTGATTTAGATATCATCAAAAAAAGCGGGTGCTTGGTACTCCTACAATGATGAAAAGATTGGTCAAGGATCTGAAAATGCTAAGAAGTACTTGGCTGATCATCCAGAAGTCTTTGACGAAATTGACCGCCAGGTTCGTGTTCGCTATGGTTTGATTGAAGGCGATGACTTGGCAGAAGCGGTTGGCAGCAAGGCTGAAAGCCCTGTGGAAACGATGGAAGAAGTGACCTTGGATTTGGACGATGCTATCGAAATTGAAGAGTAATTTTGTAAAATAGGTCGCAAGACCGATGGTTTTTGTGATATAATAGACTACGATATTAGTATCGTGTAGCGAAAGGAGTACTTACATGATCACAATCTATACTGTCTCAAGTTGTACTAGTTGTAAAAAAGCAAAAACCTGGCTAAACGCTCATCAATTAACTTATAAAGAACAAAATTTAGGCAAAGAAGGCATCACCAAAGAGGAACTTCTGGATATTTTAACCAAAACAGAAAATGGTATCGCGAGCATTGTTTCATCAAAAAACCGCTATGCTAAAGGTTTGGGTGTTGACATTGAGGAATTAAGTGTTAACGAAGTTCTTGACATCATCATGGAGACCCCGCGTATTTTGAAAAGTCCCATTTTAGTGGATGATAAACGTCTCCAAGTTGGTTACAAAGAAGATGATATCCGTGCTTTTCTGCCACGTTCTGTTCGCAATGTTGAAAATGCAGAAGCTCGTCTGCGGGCAGCTCTCTAATCTTTGAATATAACTGAAAGAGTCGGGAAGAGGATCTCGGCTCTTCTTTTTGTTCGGGTTGACAGCAGTCTTTAGCGACTGGATGGATTGACAAGGAGCAGAACTGTGATACAATATCTCTGAGGAGGATGGAAGATGAAGAAAATTTTGTTAGGACTGGGATTGAGTGTGGCACTGTTAGCAGGCTGTGGACATAAAAAGACAGAGACGAATTCGAATGCGGCTGACAAGAAAGAAATCAGCAATAATCTGCCTATCATTGATAATGCCAAGCAGCAGGAAGTGATTACTCGGACACTTGTTTTTTTCCAAAGGATGAACGAGGAAACCAGCAGAGCCAGACAGTGACTTATCAGGAGAGCATTTTAAACGCTTGGTTATTGAAAGGGCTGACCGCGACTGATAATGAGATGAAAGAAGCTATCAAGCAGATGGGACTGGAGGAAGCGCAGAAGTCGCTCAATGAGTCACTGGAGCAGGGATGCAGACTATGTGCAGGCTCGTGGACTTCAAGGCTTTTAGCGGCTCAGTGACAATTTTGAATGAGAACGAGCTGAAAATGACTTCTAGCTATGATTTTGAGAGTCTGGATATCGAAAAAAAGCAGCGGCTATGCCTTTATTTTCAAAAATCTCAAGCTCAAAGAAATGATTAAGCTGACGCCAGAAGAGTACATCAACAATCTCCTGATGAATGGAGCAGAAGAGCAGAAATAAGCTGCTCTTTTTATTACATTTTAATGACAGAGTGACAATCAGTTTGACAGCGCCGTTTTTATAATGATATGATAAAATCAGCTCAATATTGAAGGAGATAAGACATGAGAAAATTAATTGTCTTTTTGCTGGCAGCTTTGGCAATTTTAACAGCTTGCAGTCAGCAGTCAAATAACAGTTCATCCTCACAGGAAGGGGCTGGAAAAGGAGATATTGTCACTAAGTCCTATAAAACTGAGAAGCAATTAGAACATGGAAAAGAAACCAGAATCTTAACCGTCAGCTACAGCGGACAGAAGTATGATAAGGTTATCCTGCATGTCAGCAAAGCTATTCCTGACAACATCAAGGAAGCTCTGTCAAAACAGGATGTTTCCACTGTAAAGAAGGAAATGCTGTCTTTGATCGAGGAGGCACTAGGTCTGAAAGAGGCGGTGAATATCACTGGTCTTGACTTGAAAACAGATATGACAGCGGAAGAGATTTCTCTGGAGATGACTATCGATCCGGAGAATCTAGACTACGAAGCAGCCAAAAAGCTTCCAAACTACGCGCAGCTGTTTGAGCAGATCGAGACCCTGACTCCGGAAGAATTGCTGAACAAGTTTAAGGGAAGCGACGGCGTGGAAGTGCCCGCTTCAAATTAGGAAGTTTCCATCCAGTTCTCTGAAGAGAGCTGGATTTTTGCTGGATTTCAGAGTCAGACTTCGGATAAATATTAGTTAAAGCTTATTGAAAAATTAGGGAAATTCAGGTGAATTAAATTTGTGATAAGCCTATAATTATGCTATAATAGGGATATTCTAAAGAAAGAGGGTGTAATTGTGGGATTTACAGATGAAACAGTACGTTTTAATCTCGATGATTCAAATAAAAAGGAAATTAGCGAGACTTTGACCGATGTCTACAAGTCGCTCAATGAAAAAGGATACAATCCAATCAATCAAATCGTGGGATACGTACTCAGTGGTGATCCTGCGTACGTACCTCGCTATAACAATGCCCGCAATCAAATCCGCAAATACGAGCGCGATGAGATTGTTGAGGAGTTGGTTCGTTATTATTTGAAAGGACAAGGCGTCGATCTCTAATGAGAATTATGGGATTAGATGTGGGCTCGAAAACGGTTGGGGTTGCCATTAGTGATCCTCTTGGTTTTACGGCTCAAGGACTGGAGATTATTCCGATTCATGAAGAAAAGGGCGAATTCGGCTTAGAGCGCTTGGGCGAGCTGGTGAAAGAGTATAAGGTTGATAAGTTCGTTATTGGTCTGCCTAAGAATATGAACAATACCAGCGGGCCTCGAGTGGAGGCTAGCCAGGCTTATGGTCAGCGTATTGCTGAGCTTTTTGGTCTACCGGTTGACTATCAGGATGAGCGCCTGACGACGGTGGCTGCTGAGCGCATGCTGGTGGAGCAGGCGGACATTAGCCGCAGTAAGCGCAAGAAAGTTATTGATAAGCTGGCGGCGCAGCTGATTTTGCAGAATTATCTGGATCGAAATTTTTAGAAAAGAAATGAAGGAGACACTAGTATGACACATGATCATAACCATGACCACGAGCATGAAGAGCGTGAATTAATCACCTTGGTTGACGAGCAAGGAAACGAAACTTTATTTGAAATTCTTTTGACCATTGATGGTAAGGAAGAGTTTGGCAAGAATTATGTTCTTTTGATTCCAGCTAATGCGGAAGAAGATGAGAACGGTGAAGTAGAGATTCAAGCTTATTCCTTTACTGAAAATGAAGATGGCACAGAAGGCGACCTGCAGCCAATCCCAGAGGACTCAGATGCTGAGTGGGATATGATTGAAGAAGTCTTCAACAGCTTTATGGAAGAGTAAGACTGGGCTAGCCTCGCTTCCAGAAATGGACAAGCGCAGGCGAGATGCTAGCTGAACTTGACAGATGAAGGAAGTAGCCAAGGCTGGGCTATTTTCCATCTCATATCATAAACATTAGAAAGAGGAGCGAGTTGCAATTCAGATTTGAATTCTGCTTCGCTGCTCTTTTTTGGGTAAGAAAATGAATGAAATTGAAGAATGGCTTAACAGCCGAATTGGTCTAAACTTTCGTTCGGGTCTAGGGCGGATGCAGCGGGCTGTAGCTCTTTTTGGAAATCCTGAGCAGAGTTTTCCAACGATTCATGTAACTGGTACAAATGGCAAAGGCTCTACTATTGCCTTCATGCGTCAGCTGTTTGCGGGGCATGGTCGCAAGGCAGGGAGTTTTACCTCGCCCCACATGATTAGTATTCATGATCGGATTTGTATCAACGGTCAACCGATTGCCTCGGCTGATTTTATCCGTCTGGGTCAGCAGGTGCAAAAGATGGAGCAAGAACTGATCAAAAGTCATGACCAGTTGTCCTATTTTGAAATTCTGACCTTGATTGCCTTTCTCTATTTCAAGGAGCAGGAAGTGGACATAGCCTTGATTGAGGTAGGGATTGGCGGATTCTTGGACACGACTAATGTCATTACGGGAGATATTGCAGTCATCAGCTCTGTGGGCTTGGATCATCAGGAGACTCTGGGAAGGAGCTTGACGATGATTGCGGAGCAAAAGGCTGGGATTTTCAAGCCGGGGCGGCCAGCGGTCATCGGACCGCTGCCAGAGGAGGCACGATTGGTTTGTGCGCAGCGAGCTCAGGAGCTGGGAATAGAACTCTATCAGTATGGTCGCGATTTTTCTCTGGCAAATCAGACTTTTTCCAATTCGACCATGACCCTATCCAATCTTGAGCTGGGCCTCAAGGGAGGTTATCAGGAGGAAAATGCGGCGCTGGCTTTGCAGGCATTCTTGCTCTTCATGCAGCAGCAAGGCTGGGAAGTAGATTCTGCTAAGATTCGGACGGCCTTGCAGGAGACTCGCTGGGCAGGGCGCTTGGAAGAATCCAGTCCAGGTATTTATCTAGATGGAGCCCATAATCTGCCTGCGCTGGAGAGGTTAGTAGAGTTTATCCAGAGCCAGAATGACAAAGAGTGCTTGCTTCTTTTCGGTGCTCTTAAGCGTAAGGACTATAGCGCTATGCTGTCTTATCTGCGAGAGGCTCTGCCAAATGTTCAGTTGACGGTTACTTCCTTTTCTGATGGAGATTCCCTTGGTCAAGCTGAAGCGGAAGGCTTCTTATACATAGAGGATTATCGGCAGCTTATTCAGAATTTTCAGGAGAGACAAAACGATAATCAGCTGCTTTTCATTACGGGGTCCCTCTATTTTATTGCGGAAGTCAGAGCTTATTTGACAAGTTTATAAATTGACCGCCAGAGTCTTGCTTTGGTACAATAAAGACAGAAGAAAAAGGAGAATACTATGGCAATTTCTAAAAAGTTAATCTTTCGGGTCTAACTGCTGCGGCTGTTTTGGCCTTGACAGCTTGCGGTTCTAATCAGAACCAGACGGCACCTTCCTCTCAGTCTCAGTCAGCCGCTTCCAGCAAGCCAGCAGAGTCTTCGTCAGTAGCTAGCACGTCTAGTGCGGCCAATAGCAGCTCATCTGCTTCTGCATCCTCTTCCGAGCAAGTAGCCAATGGCGAGCTGGATGGCAGCTATCAGACAAGCCATGAAGGCGATCAGCTGACCTTGCAGATTTCAGGAACTACTGGCCAGCTGACCAAGGTCGAGTCGGATGGTGAGCAGGAAATTGAACAGGTTCAGATTGATGCTACCAACCAGACCATGATCATCGGAGATGATGTCAAGCGCTATCGCATTGAGGGCAATCAGCTGACAATTGAGGATCTTTCCCAAGAACCTTATGATGATGACACACTGGTCTTTACGAAACAATGATGAAAGAGCCCTGTCTTGAATAGGGCTTTTCCTTTTATCAGTTGTAATCTTGCAGTGCGACTTAGAGGATAGTAGTATTCAAAAGCTGTACTTAGATTTTTATCAATCAGAAATACAGTTTGCATTGATATAAACGTTGTTTTAAGGCAGTTTTACTGCTATACTAGAATATATGCAATGAGATAGAGAGTGTATGACTTTCAGGAAATTCCGCTTATTAATGTCAAAATACGGTTTCAGCATCATTATTATGCTGCTGGAGCTAGCCTTTGTCTTTGTTGCGTTCTTCTATTTTAATGAGATTGCACCCAACTGGCTGTCAGTGGCGATGATTGTTTTCCTGTATATTGGGACTATTTTAGCGATTGTCAACCGCAATATGCCGCCTGAGAGCAAGGTGACTTGGCTCCTGATTGCTGTGGTACCCGTATTTGGCTTCCTGCTCTATCTGATGTTTGGTGAGCGACGGTTGTCTAAAAAGGAAATGATTCAGCTGGAAAATATGGACTCTATGAAATTTCGTGAGGACAACAGCTACGATCTTCGTGTCCAGCTGAAAAAGAAAAACAAGTCAGCCTACGGTATTATCAAATCACTGCTGAGTATGGACAATAATGCGGATGTCTATGACGGTACAGCTTCTCGTTATTTTCCTATCGGAGAGGGGATGTTTGAGTCCATGCTGGCTGATCTGCGGGCTGCTGAGAAATTCATTTTTCTGGAATTTTATATCATCGATGAAGGACTGATGTGGGACAGTGTTCTGGAAATCTTGGTCGAAAAAGCTTCGCAGGGCGTTGAAGTCAAGCTGCTCTATGATGATATTGGCTGCATGGCTACTTTGCCGGGCGATTATACACGTAAGCTGCGCAAGATGGGCATCGAGGCTTATAAGTTTAACAAGGTGATTCCGCGGATGACGGTATCCTATAACAACCGTGACCATCGCAAGATTTTGGTCATTGACGGTCAGGTTGGCTATACTGGCGGCATCAATCTGGCTGACGAGTATATCAATCATATCGTCCGTTTTGGCCACTGGAAAGATGGCGGTGTGCGCTTGGAAGGTCGGGCGGTCAAGGCTCTGACGCGGCTCTTTCTCATGAACTGGTACATCAACCGCGGGGAAATCACAGATTTTGACAAGTACCATCTGGAAAATAAAGCTGTCGAGGGTAAAGGGCTTTACGTTCCCTATGGCAGCGGGCCTAAGCCTATTTATAAGGGTCAGGTTGGCAAAACAGTCTATCAAAATATTATCAGTCAGGCTACGGACTATGTCTACATTACCACGCCTTATCTGATTATTGACTACGACCTGACGGAGGATATCAAGAATGCTGCTATGCGGGGAGTGGATGTCCGCATCGTGACTCCATTCATTCCGGACAAGAAGCTGATTCAGATTGTTACCCGCGGAGCCTATCCGGATCTGATGGAAGCGGGGGTTAAGATCTTTGAGTACACACCAGGTTTTATCCACAGCAAGAACGTGGTGGCCGATGATGAATTTGCTGTGGTAGGGACGATTAACTTTGATTACCGCAGTCTGGTGCACCACTATGAAAATGCAGTTCTGATGTACCATACGGAGAGTATCCCAGCTATCAAGGAAGATTTTGAAGCCATTTTTGAGGCTTCTGAGGAAATTCTTCCTGAAAATCTTGATAGCAGCTGGTATCGTCGCCTTATCAAAGAAATCATGCAGCTCTTTGCACCTATGCTCTAATGCCGGAGGAGGGTAAGTTCTGCAGAAATATACAGAAAATCTGAGGCGGAAGTCTCAGATTTTTTTGTATGTGCTTTTGCGGTTTGTGCTGAGATGTGTTCTTGTTATTTTTGCTTTTATATGGGGACGGATTTTTGCTCTGTTTTTACGAATGTAAAAAATAAAGGAATTTTTTAAGATGATAATGGAGAAAATTTCCAGTCAGCCGCTTGCTTATGAAACGAGAGAATATCGCTGTTTTCGGGAACTGGAGGAGCTGGCTAGAAGCTATAATGCTCAGAAGAAGGGTCAAGAGAAAGCTGACAGGAGGACAGGAATTTGATATACTAGATGGGACTGATATCAAGGAGAATATTTTATATGCATGATACAACGGAAGAAAAAGTTTTAGAAGTTTCAGAAGAGCAGCTGACTAGGGCTGAAAGGTCTGAGCAAAAATTCACCAAGCCAGAGCCGACGCCCTATTTTTTGACGCTCTTGTGTAGTTTGGCTATCAGCCTGCTGAGTGTGGTCAATCCTTTTTTGACCAACCTAGCAACGAATTTACAAAGTCAGAATCTCTATGCCGGCTGGGCCATGACTCAGGGGCAAGTGCCTTATTCGCAAATATATGGGACTAGTGGTCTGCTTTACTATCTGATGGCTTGGACCAGCAGTCTGGCTTTTGGCCAGCTTTTGTGGATGGTCTTTCAGACGCTGGCTCTGTGGCTGGCTGGACTTTTCCTGCACAAGACCTTGGTGCTCTTACAACCTAAACAGGACCTATCACGCAGTCTCTTGCTGCTCTTTTACCTGCTAGTCTTTGCCCTTGGATTTGGCGGTCTTTACTCTAGTATTTTTGTTCTGCCCTTTATTTTTTGGAATCTATCTTTTTTGGTGCGCTATTTGCAGGATTCAATCAAGGATGAAAAGTTCATTCTATATGGAGCTTTCGGAGCTCTTGCTTTTATGATTGATCCGGTTTCCAGCCTAGTCTTCTATTCTTTGACTGCTCTGGTGCTTTTGGTCTACAATATCGCAGCCAAGCGTGCGGCTCGAGGCTTCTATCAGCTTTTAGCCGGTCTCTTTGGCTTCTCAGTGATTTTTTATCCTATCGGCTACTTTACTGTTGCCAATCAAACCTTTGGCCAGGCTATCAGTCAGGTGACCTATGCTTGGGATTCCATCAGCTTGATTGGCAGTCATAGTCTTTCTAATTTGATTTATTATGGCTTGCTGACAGTCGGTCTAGGTTTTATTTCCGCTTTGGGTGTCAATCTCTTTTCAAGAGAAAAGGGACAAGCAACCAGCCTGCGCGTCTTGCGCTTTATCGGTCTGCTAGGGCTCTTCATTACTGTCTTTGCGGCTTTTATCCTGCCAGATCAGGGCAGTTATCAACTGCTTCCTGCCCTGCCTTTTGCCATGATTCTTTTTGCTTTGTGGTTCAATAAAGGCAAGCAGCAGGAACCAGGGCGTCATCGTCGGGATCGTCGTCGCCCTACGATGTGGACTTCTTATCTCTCAGGCCAGTTCTTTCTGCCACTCTTAGCCATCTTTTATCTGATTGGCTATCCTTTGGTGAATGAGTATATCCTTTCCAGCGGTGTCTCTGCTGAAAGAAGCGAGGCGGCTCAGTATATTAAGGAAAAGACCAAGGATGGGGATACCATCTATGCTTGGGATACCTCGGCTAGTCTGTATCAAAAGAGCGGCCGCCTATCAGCTGTCTCTCTCTTGTCTCCAACTTTGTATGTGGGAACGGCTGAAAATCGTTTGGGTCTTCAGAATGGACTTGAAAACAGTCAGCCCAAGTATATTTTGGTTAACAATGATGTCAAACTGCTGTCAGATGTGAAACAGCTAATTTCCAAAAATTATAAGGAAGCTGACCTCAAACTTGACCATTTCAAGCTTTATCAACTTAAGTAGTAAAAAATCAATATGTTGTGTATAAAAAGAAAAAAATAACTTTTTGCCACAACATATTGATTTTTAATTTTAACGTGCTATAATGAGTCTTGTATCGACTTATTTATAAAATACTGTTCTTTGGATGAAGAGCTATCGGAGAATTCCTAGAAATATCTCCCTAGTTACCTGGTCTGAAGAGGCTTGATTTGTCCTAAGGGCAGGAAAAGGAAGTGTTCGTGATGATTTTAAGGGAAGAGAAGTTTGAAATTGCTCCAGCGATTTATGTGGAGAAGCGGGATGGCCGTAGGGTGGCTTTTGATGTGTCAAAGATCTATAAGGCTATGGTGCGGGCAGCTCAGGAAGTCGGTCCGCTGAATCCAATGCTGGAAGCCAAGCTAGAAGCTATCACAGACCGCATTGTGGCAGAAATCAGCAGTCGCTTCGCTAAGTATGTCAAAATCTATGAGATTCAGAACATTGTTGAGCATGAGCTTTTGAATGCCAAGGAATATGCCATTGCAGAGAACTACATCACTTACCGCACCCAACGGGATTTTGAGCGCTCAAAAGCGACTGATATCAACTTTACCATCGACAAGCTCCTCAATAAAGACCGCACGGTAGTCAATGAGAATGCCAATAAGGACAGTGATGTTTTCAATACCCAGCGGGATTTGACAGCTGGGATTGTTGGCAAGTCCATTGGGCTTAAGATGTTGCCGCCTCATGTGGCCAATGCCCACCAGAAGGGGGACATCCACTACCATGATTTGGACTACAGCCCTTATACACCGATGACGAACTGCTGTCTGATTGACTTTGACGGCATGCTGAAAAATGGCTTCAAGATTGGCAATGCAGAAGTAGAGAGTCCCAAGTCTATTCAGACTGCGACAGCGCAGATCTCGCAAATCATTGCCAATGTAGCTTCCAGCCAGTATGGCGGTTGTTCGGCCGACCGGATTGATGAAGTCTTGGCGCCCTATGCTGAGCTTAATTATCAAAAGCATCTCAAGGATGCAGAGCAGTGGGTTTTGCCGGATAAGCGGGAAGAGTACGCCTGGGCGAAGACCAAGAAGGATATCTACGATGCCATGCAGTCGCTGGAGTATGAGATTAATACTCTCTTTACTTCTAACGGTCAGACTCCTTTTACTTCGCTGGGCTTTGGTCTGGGGACCAATCGTTTTGAGCGGGAAATTCAGAAGGCTATTCTCAATATCCGTATCAAGGGACTGGGAAGCGAGCACCGCACAGCAATTTTCCCTAAGCTGATTTTCACCCTTAAGCGCGGGCTTAATCTTGAGCCGGGAACGCCTAACTACGACATCAAAGAACTGGCTCTGGAGTGTGCCACTAAGCGTATGTATCCAGATGTCCTTTCCTATGACAAGATTATCGACTTGACTGGTTCTTTCAAGGTGCCGATGGGCTGCCGTTCTTTCCTACAAGGCTGGAAGGATGAAAATGGTCAGGAAGTCAACTCCGGCCGTATGAATCTAGGTGTCGTTACTGTCAATCTGCCGCGGATTGCGCTTGAATCTGAGGGGGATTTAGATAAATTCTGGGAACTCTTTAATGAGCGGATGAATATCGCTGAGGACGCTTTGGTCTACCGAGTGGAGCGGACCAAGGAAGCCAGTCCAGCCAATGCGCCGATTCTTTATCAGTATGGGGCTTTTGGCCAACGTCTGGGCAAGTATGATCAGGTAGACCAGCTCTTTACTCACCGTCGTGCAACGGTTTCCCTAGGCTATATCGGTCTGTATGAAGTGGCAGCAGTCTTTTACGGCGGCGACTGGGAGACCAATCCTGAAGCCAAGGACTTTACAGTTGCCATTGTCAAAGATATGAAGCGCCGGGTGCAAGAGTGGTCAGATCAGTATGACTATCATTTCTCTGTCTACTCAACTCCATCTGAAAGCCTGACCGACCGCTTCTGCCGTTTGGATACAGAGAAGTTTGGCGTCGTTCCAGATATTACTGACAAGGAATACTATACTAACTCCTTCCACTACGATGTGCGCAAGAATCCAACTCCTTTTGAAAAGCTGGACTTTGAGAAGATTTATCCTGAAGTGGGTGCTTCAGGCGGCTTTATCCATTACTGTGAATATCCTGTTCTTCAGCAAAATCCAAAGGCACTGGAAGCTGTCTGGGACTATGCCTATGACCGAGTTGGTTACTTAGGTACAAATACACCGATTGACCGCTGTTACAAGTGTAACTTTGAGGGAGATTTTACGCCGACCGAGCGGGGCTTCACCTGTCCAAACTGCGGCAACAGCGATCCCAAGACGGTCGATGTGGTCAAGCGGACCTGCGGCTACTTAGGAAATCCGCAAGCCCGCCCAATGGTCAATGGCCGTCACAAGGAAATATCAGCTCGGGTTAAGCACATGAATGGCTCGACTATTAAGTACGAAGGAAATTAAGATGGGAAAGTATCAATTGGACGACAAAGGAAAGGCTCAGGTGCAGCGTTTCCATGAAAAACATTCGCAGGGAGGCAGCGGCAAAAAAGAACGATTAGCCAAACTACGTCAGCAATTTTTAGAAAAGAACAAGAAACAATAGAAGTCAGAGTGGGGCGCAAGGCGGTCTCACTCTCTTCGTATCAGGAGGCACTATGGAGCTAAGACGACCGAAACTAGAAGACAAGGAAAAGATTTTAGAGATGCTGGCTGACTTTGAAGCGGCTGGTAGCCGACAGGACGGCTTCTTTGGTGGAGCAGATTTTGTTTATGAGGACTGGCTGGAGACGATTCAGCTAGCTGAGGCAGGTCTAGGCTTGCCGCAAGGTTTTGTGCCTTACATCCAACTAATCTCTTTTGCTGCGGATGGTCAGGTTGTGGGCTTTCTCAATCTGCGCTTGCGGCTCAATGACTATTTGCTCCAAGAAGGCGGGCATATCGGCTATAGTATCCGTCCGTCTGCGCGTGGGAAAGGATTGGCCAAAGAGCAGCTGCGACAAGGATTGCAAGTAGCCAAAAGTAAAAATATTAAACGAGTCCTAGTGACTTGCGATGGTGACAATGAAGCCAGTCGAGCAGTGATTCTGGCTAATGGCGGAGCTTTAGAGGATATTCGAGGCGGGAAGGAACGTTATTGGATTGATATAGATTGAGGAAAGCCTATGAAGTTACGACGACCAACTTTGGAAGATAAAGACGCGATTTTAGAGATGATTGCTGAGTTCGATGCAGCAAAATCCTATATGCACGGTGGCATGGGCTCCACTTGGAAGCGAGCAAAGGATTATGAGGATTGGTTAAAGATTGTAGAGCAGCAGGAGGATGCTGCTAATTTGCCAGCAGGCTGGGTTCCTGCCATTCAATTTTTATCCTTTGATGAGACCGGCTTGCCTCTGGGCTTTTTAGCTCTGCGCTTGTCTTTGAATGACAAATTATTTGTGGAGGGCGGGCATATTGGCTATTCTATCCGCCCCAGTCAACGCAGAAAGGGCTTGGCTAAGTTGCAGCTAGAGTTAGGGCTGGCAGAGGCTAGAAAGCAAGGATTAGAACGAGTGCTGATTACCTGCGATGAAGACAACGAAGCCAGTCGACGCACGATTCTCTCCGCTGGCGGTGTTTACGAAAATACAATTGATAACAGCCAGCGCTACTGGATTGATTTGGAGGATGAAGATGAACAATCCCAAACCTCAAGAATGGAAAAGTGAGGAGCTGAGTAAGGGGCGAATCATTGACTATAAGGCCTTTAACTTTGTGGATGGCGAAGGTGTCCGTAACTCCCTCTATGTCAGTGGCTGTATGTTCCACTGTGAGGGCTGCTATAATGCAGCAACTTGGTCCTTCAACGCTGGCATTCCTTATACCCAAGAGTTGGAGGATCAGATTATGAAAGACTTGGCGGAACCCTATGTGCAGGGGCTGACCCTCCTAGGCGGCGAGCCTTTTCTCAATACAGGCATTCTCCTGCCCTTGGTCAAGCGGATTCGGAGAGAGCTGCCGGACAAGGATATCTGGTCTTGGACGGGCTACACCTGGGAGGAGATGATGCTGGAAACGGAGGATAAGCTGGAGCTGCTGAGTTTGATTGACATTCTGGTGGATGGCCGTTTTGACCTTACCAAGAAGAATCTCATGTTGCAGTTCCGCGGTTCTTCTAATCAGCGGATCATCGATGTGCAGAAATCCCTTGAGGCAGGCAAGGTTATCATCTGGGAGAATCTCAATGATGGCTTGCAGGCCTATGAGCAAGTTGACAGAGATAAGATGCTTTAAAAAAAAGCAAAATACTGATATAAAAGAGGTTTCACCTCTTTTTCTGTTGCCAAAAACAGCATAAAATATTGGTTTTTCGAAAAGGGAGAAGGAATTTACCGAAAAATTAATACAGACTGTCCTTTTTGTCAACAAATTTTGGAAAAAAACTAAAATATTTTTAAATATTTTAGTGTATCATAATGCATTTATGATATAATAAAAATGTATTTATATCTCAGGGGAGAAAAAGGGAGAATTATGAATCAACATAGGAGAAATGTGCCTGCTTCTAAAAAGGGGAAGAAGCTGAGGCTCTTTAATGCAGCTTTACTGACATTGGTAAGCTTGGTTTCAGGTTTGCTTGTTTTTTCTATATTTAAAAATAATGTTCTGGCGTTTCATCACCTGAACCTTATTTTGTCTGCTCTTTTGGCGGCTGTTATTTTACTGGCAGCCTTCTTTGTATGGAAAAATAAGTTCAAAGTTCTGACAACCTTACTTTTGCTTGTGACTCTGCTGGTATCTTCAGGAGCCATGTACGGGGTCAAGGAGCTGATGGACTTATCTAGAGGTGTGAACTCCACTTCAAATTACTCTGAAATTGAAATGGCCGTTTATGTCCGGACAGACAGCGATAAATCAGATGTAACTCAACTGAAGAAGCTGACAGCTCCGACTGAAAATGGGGATAAGGACAATGTGACAGCTCTTCTGGAGCACATCAAGAAGACTAAAAAGACAGAACTCACAGTGGAAAACAGCACGTCTTATATCGCAGCCTACAAGGCCCTCATCAATCAAGAGACTGAGGCCATTGCCCTCAATAGCTCGTTTGGAGACATGCTGGCTTCTCATGATGCTGACTATGCTTCAAAGATAAAGAAAATCTATACTTATAAAATCACCCGTCAAGTAGAGACAGGCAAGCGCAGGGATGCTGCCAATGCGGATGTCTTCAATATCTATGTCAGCGGTATCGATACTTATGGCTCGATTTCATCTGTCTCTCGCTCAGATGTCAATATCATCATGACGGTCAATCGCAAGACCAAGAAAGTCCTCTTGACGACAACTCCTCGTGATTCTTATGTGGCGATTGCAGATGGAGGAGCTGGGCAGATGGACAAGCTGACCCATGCAGGTATTTACGGAGTAGATGCTTCTGTCCACACGCTGGAAAATCTTTACGGCATTCGCATTGATTACTATGTTCGTCTGAATTTCTCTTCTTTCCTCAAGCTAGTAGACCTGTTGGGAGGGATTGATGTTGAAAATGACCAAGAATTTACCAGCCGACATGGTAATCATCATTTCCCAGTAGGGAAAGTTCATATGAACTCAGATCAGGCATTAGGCTTTGTTCGCGAGCGCTACTCTCTTCAGGGAGGCGACAATGACCGCGGGAAAAATCAAGAAAAGGTTATCGAAGCAGTCATTAAAAAGCTGACTTCAACTAGTGCTTTGAAGAACTACAACGAGATTATTTCCGGCTTGCAGGACTCTATCCAGACCAATATGGAGCTGCCTGTTCTTATGAATCTGGTCAATACCCAGCTGGAGTCAGGTGGAAACTATCAGGTTCAGTCACAAGCTATCAGCGGAAACGGACGCATGGATCTACCATCCTACGCTATGCCAGATTCCAATCTCTACATGATGGAAATCCAGCCAGAAAGCCTTGATAATGCTAAGGCAGCGATTCAGCAGGTAATGGAAGGGAAAACACCATGATTGATATCCATTCTCATATTATCTTTGATGTGGACGATGGTCCTAAGAATTTTGAGGATTCCAAAAAACTGCTGGAAGAAAGTTATCGACAGGGAGTTCGGACTATTATCTCTACCTCTCATCGCAGAAAGGGCATGTTTGAAACGCCTGAGGAGACCATTAGAGCTAACTTTAAAATGGTAAAAGAACTGGCAGAGCTTGTAGCGCCTGACTTGACGGTTCTCTATGGGGCAGAGATTTATTACACCAGTGATGTGGCGGATAAGTTGGAAAAGGGGATTTTCCCCAGTCTAGCTGGCACACGTTACGTGCTGATTGAGTTTAGCATGGCAACGCCTTATAAAGACATCCATAAAGGTTTGGCTCAGATTCTGCGGCTTGGTTTGACACCGGTCGTGGCTCATATTGAGCGCTATCACTGCCTGGAAAATGATGAAAAGAAGGTTCAGGAGCTCATTAATATGGGCTGCTATACTCAGATTAACAGCTCCAGTGTTCTGAAGCCTAAGTTGCTTGGAGACTCGCATAAATTTATGAAAAAACGGGCTCAGTTCTTTTTGGAGAAGGACTTAGTCCACTTTGTTGCCAGCGACATGCACAATCTAAGCCAGAGACCGCCCTTTATGAAAGAGGCCTTTGACATCGTCGCTAAGAAATACTGTTCCCGCCGGGCAGAAGCCCTCTTTGGCGGCAACCAAGCATTATTATTGAAAAATGAATTGATTTAGGGGAAAAATGGAAAAAACAAGAAAAAGCAAATCGTAGAAATCGATATTCTGTCCTTGCTGAGAGCCTTATGGCTGAAGAAATTTACCATCGTATTGGGAGCGGTGCTCTTTTCTTTACTGGCTTTTGGCTACAGCGTCTTTATTGCTAAGAAAATGTATCAGAGTACCACGCGCATCTATGTGGTCAGCCGTCAGAACGAAACACAGGCAGCTTTGACTAATCAGGACTTGCAGGCAGGGTCTTACCTCGTTAAGGACTTTAAGGAAATCATTCTGTCACAGGCGGTTCTATCACAGGCAATTAGTGAGCTGAAACTGCAAACGTCACCAAGAGAGCTGACGCGTCACATCACCGTTTCCGTTCCGGCGGATACTCGTATCGTTTCGATTACGGTTAAAGATGACAATCCAGAGGAAGCGGCTCGCATTGCCAATGCCTTTCGGAATATCGCTGCTGAGAAAATTATTGAAGTGACAAAAGTTTCTGATGTGACAACTTTGGAAGAAGCAACAGTCCCAGCAGAGCCTTCTTCACCAAATATTCGGCGTAATGTTATCTTAGGATTTTTAGGGGGCAGTGTCCTGATGTCGATCTTTATCATCGCGGTAGAAATCCTGGATGATCGGGTGAAGAAGCCAGAGGACATTGAAGAAGTCATGGGCTTGACGCTGTTGGGCGTTATCCCAGATATGAACAGAATGTAAGGGAGAGAAAATGGCAACCTTAGAATTAGTTAGGAAAAAAAGGAACCTTGTCAAACTAACCGAGGAATACTACAATGCTCTAAGTACTAATGTACAGCTGAGTGGCGCCAATATCAAAATGGTCGAAATAAGCTCGGTGACGGCAAATGAAGGAAAGTCTACAACCTCAGTGAACCTCGCAGCCGCCTTTGCCAGAGCTGGTCACAAGACCTTGATGATCGATGCGGATATCCGCAACTCAGTCATGTCAGGTGTGTTTAGCAGTCAGAGAAAAGTATCAGGACTGACGGACTATCTGTCAGGACAGGCTGCCCTGCACGAAGTCATCAACGATACAGATCTGGAAAATCTGGATGTGATCTTATCTGGTCCAGTATCACCTAATCCGACGGGGCTTTTGCAAAGCAAGCAGTTTGATGCACTTTTGACTGACTTGCGTGTTCGTTATGACTACATCATTGTGGATACTTCACCGATTGGTCTGGTCATTGATGCGGCTATCATCGCTCAGAAATGCGATGCTAGCTTCTTGGTGACACAAGCAGGCCATATCAAACGAAAAGCAGTCATGAAAGCTAAAGAGCAGTTGGAACAAACGGGAACTCCTTTTTTTGGGTGTTGTCCTCAATAAATATAACATTGATTTGGAACGCTATGGCGCCTACGGAACTTATGGGGGATATGGCAGCTATGGCAATTATGGGAAATAATAGGGATTAAAGAGTTTTAGGATAATTGGGAGATTATTATGTTTAGGGACAGGAAGGAATTTCAAAAGGCAGAACTTGCCTTTGTTCAGCTTTTTGCTGTACTCTTTACAGGATTTTTAGTGAGTCCTTTAAGGGAAACGGAAATCAATCAGCACAGTATTTTAGTGCTTGCATTCTTGCATGTCATTGCTTTTTATGCCAGCGATTTTTGCTATGACATCCTGAAGCGAGGCTATTTAGAAGAGTTTATTTTCACTGTGAGATATAGTATTTTTTATAGTTTGGCAATTAGTTTTGCTTCTTTCATGATGCAAGATAGTTTTTCTATTTCTCGAAGAGGGCTTATTTACTTTGTCATTGTAAATGCAGCGCTAGTCTATTTTGTTAATTTGGCTTTTAAACGTTATCAGAAGACTGTTTATCCAAACTTGAAAAATAGTAAAAGAGTTTTTCTAATTACAACAGGTGATTCTCTGGATAAGGTCTTTGAACGCCTGCAAGAATCATTCGATATAGGGGGGCAGGATTGTTGCGGTGTCTTTGCTAGATGATGCTCCGTTTAGCAATCCCAATGTAAAAATCGTTCCTAAAGAAGAAATTGTCTCATTTGCGACACGCGAAGTAGTGGATGAAGTATTCATCAACCTGCCAAATGAGGAATATAACATTGAAGGCTTTATTTCACAATTTGAAGCAATGGGAATTGATGTTTCTGTTAATATCAATGTCTTTGATTTTATTTCTATGGGAGAAAAGCGGGTTCGAGAAGTTGCAGGCTTGAGTATGGTCACTTTTTCGACAAACTTCTACAAGTATGGTCATGTGCTAGCAAAACGCACGCTGGATATTATTGGTGCTCTGGTAGGTCTCTTCTTCTGTGGTTTGGCTGCTCTTGTTTTAGTTCCGCTTATCAAGAAGGATGGTGGACCTGCTATCTTTGCCCAGGAGAGAATTGGAAAGAATGGGCGTCGTTTCAAGTTCTATAAGTTCCGGTCTATGTACACTGATGCTGAAGAGCGGAAAAAAGATTTGATGGCGCAAAATACTATGGTTGGCGGTATGTTTAAGGTCAATAATGACCCACGGATTACGCCTATCGGCCACTTTATCCGTAAAACTAGCTTAGACGAACTACCGCAGTTTTATAATGTTTTAATTGGGGATATGAGCTTGGTTGGGACGCGACCGCCAACTGTTGATGAGTATGAGCAATATACACCAGAACAAAAACGCCGCCTCAGCTTTAAGCCAGGTATCACAGGTCTCTGGCAGGTTAGTGGACGCAGTCAGATTACAGACTTTAATGAAGTGGTGCGTTTGGATGTTGCTTATATAGATGAATGGACGATTTGGTCAGACATCAGAATTTTTGCTAAAGACTTTTAGAGTTGTATTGGCTAGAGATGGAGCAAAGTAGGGGGAGAAACAGTTTTTTTGCAGTTAGGAGGAGTATGAAAAAGTCAGTTTATATCGTGGGATCTAAAGGTATCCCAGCTAAATATGGTGGATTTGAGACCTTTGTTGAGAAGCTGACCGCCTGCCAGAAAAATTCTAATATCCAGTACTATGTGGCTTGTATGAGGGAGAATTCAGCCAAGTCTGGGATTTTAGAGGATACTTTCGAGTATAATGGAGCTATATGTTACAACATAGATGTGCCTAAGATTGGCTCAGCTCGAGCGATTGCCTACGATATTGCTGCGCTAAATAAGGCTATTGAGCTAGCTGAGCAGAATCAAGATTCTGAGCCAATTTTCTACGTTCTAGCTTGTAGAATTGGCCCTTTTATCGGAAACATCAAAAAGAAAATCAAAGCACTGGGCGGCAAGCTCCTTGTCAATCCCGATGGTCATGAATGGCTGCGAGCTAAATGGAGCATGCCAGTACGCAAGTATTGGAAAATTTCTGAAGCACTGATGGTTAAGCATGCAGATCTCTTAGTTTGTGATAGTGAGAATATCGAATCTTACATAAAAGCAGACTATGTGAGATATGCTCCAAAGACAACTTACGTTGCCTATGGGACAGATACAAGCAGATCTGAGTTGTCTGCTAACGAAGACAAAAGTTCGATTATGGTATCAGGAAAAAATATTGCTGAGAATGAGTATTACTTAGTTGTTGGGCGCTTTGTGCCAGAAAATAACTATCAAGCCATGATTAAGGGGGTTATGGCATCTCATTCTAAAAAAGACTTTGTCCTGATTACCAATGTTGAAGAAAACAAGTTTTACAATCAGCTGCTCAAAGACACAGGATTTGATAAAGATCCAAGGATTAAATTTGTTGGAACAGTTTATGATCAAGAATTGCTCAAGTACATTCGGGAGAATGCATTTGCCTATCTTCATGGCCACGAAGTTGGCGGAACCAAATCCGTCTCTTTTGGAGGCCTTGGCATCTACTAAATTAAATCTCTTATTGGATGTTGGCTTTAACCGTGAGGTTGGTGAAGACGGGGCCATTTATTGGAAAAAAGATGAGTTGGCTCGTGTCATTGAGGAAGTAGAAGGATTTGATCAGGCAGCAATAACTGACTTGGATTTCAAGTCAAGTCAAAGAATCCTCTCAGCTTTCACATGGGAAAAGATTGTGTCAGATTATGAAGAAGTGTTTAAAGGATAGGGAATGAAACGGATTTTATACTTGCATGCTGGTGCAGAAATGTATGGAGCAGATAAGGTTTTATTGGAATTGATCAAAGGATTGGATTCCAAAGAATTTGAAGCTCATGTCATCCTGCCAAATGATGGTGTTTTAGTCGAGGCCTTGCGTCAGGTTGGGGCTCAGGTCAGTGTGTTGGATTATCCGATTTTACGAAGGAAGTATTTTAATCCCAAAGGCATTGCCGACTATATTCGCTCTTATAATTTCTATGCTAAGCAAATCGCCCTCTATGCTCGAGAACACAATATAGATATGGTTCACAATAATACAGCGGCTGTTTTGGAGGGCATCTATTTGAAACGCAAGCTCAAGCTGCCTTTGATTTGGCATGTTCATGAGATTATCGTCAAACCCAAAGCTATTTCTGACTTTATCAATATGCTCATGGGACGATATGCAGACAAGATTGTGACGGTGTCCCAAGCGGTCGCTAATCATATCAAGCAGTCTCCCTTTATCAAAGATAGCCAAGTGGAAGTGATTTATAACGGTGTCGATAATGCTGTCTATTATCCAATGGATGCGTCTTCTATTCGTGAAAAATTTGACATTGCGCAAGATGCACTTGTGATTGGCATGATTGGTCGGGTCAATGCTATCAAAGGACAAAATGATTTCATAGAAGCAGTCGAGCCACTTTTGGAAAAGAATGAGCAAGCGGTGGCTTTCCTAGCTGGAGGTGTTTTTCCTGGTGAAGAATGGCGCTTAGAAGAACTAGATAAGAGAATAGCTTCTTCATCTGTTGTGTCACAAATTCATCGTATTGATTACTACGATAAGACTTCTGAACTTTATAATATGTTTGATATCTTTGTCTTACCAAGTATAAAACCTGATTCCCTACCTACAGTAGTCCTAGAAGCCATGGCTTGTTCAAAACCAGTTGTTGGTTATAACAATGGGGGAATAGCTGAAATGGTAGTAGATGACAAAAGTGGTTGCTTAGTCAAACCAAATCGTCCTCAAGAACTTTCTAATGCCATTTCTCTCTTACTAGATAGTTCTGAAAAAAGAGAAAAATTTGGGCGAGTAGGATATCAGAGACAAAAAGAGCTGTTTTCTTTGGAGAGTTACATCAAGAACTTTTCGGAGTTGTATAAAACAGATAGAAAAGATTAGTTATGAATAAAATAGATTTTGTTGTTACTTGGGTTGATGGGAATGATCCTGTGTGCAAGAAAAATCAAGCTATGATGGCTCGGTTAATACTTCTAAACAGAGTATGAATTCAGTCAAGGCTTACCGAGAATGGGGGACCTTTAAATATTGGTTTAGAGGAGTTGAAAAATTTGCTCCTTGGGTCAATAAGGTCTACCTCGTGACCGACCAGCAAAAGCCAAGCTGGTTAGATATAAATAGTGAAAAATTGGTGTTGGTAGATCATACAGAGATTATCTGTAATGACTACCTGCCAGTTTTTTCTGCCAATCCTATCGAAAGTAACATCCATCGAATCCCTGGTCTCTCAGAGCATTTTGTTTTTTTTAATGACGATATGTATTTGACAGCTCCAGTCGAGCCGACAGATTTTTTCTCAGAGGATGGTTTACCCAAATATAATACGGCTCTTTCACCGATTATTCCTGAGCGATATGGAACGGGGAATTTTCAGATAAATGACATGGAGATTGTCACTAGCTATTTCAGTCGAAATGAAATTTTGAAGAATGGCCAATTCTTTGATCCAAAGCAGGGATTAAAAAGTATCGTTAAGTCGCTACTATATAGAAACAGTCAGTTTATCTGTGGTTTCTGGGAGAGTCATCTGCCCTATCCTCTACTAAGATCAACGATGAACTTGGTATGGGAAAAGGAAAAAGCTGTCTTGGAAAGAACCTCGGCTAGTCGCTTTAGAAATCCTTCTGATACCAATGTTTGGCTCTTTAAGTATTGGCAGATTGCCAGTGGTCAATACGCTGTCGGAAATCCTAAGTTGGGGGGACTCTTTTCTTTGGATAATGCCGGACCAGATTTTTGGAAGATACTAAATTCTGGCAAATACCAAATTATGTGTATCAATGATGGATTTAACATTCAAGACGAGGAGCAGGTGATGACAGACTTCATCAAGTCTATGGATCAACTGTTTCTAGATAAAAGCTCATTTGAGATTTAAACTATAAAACTAAGTAAGAGAAAGAAAAAAGATGATTTCGGTAATTGTGCCTGTTTACAATGTGGAGGACTACCTGCATTATGCCATGGAGAGTTTGGAACATCAGACCTACAAGGATATGGAAGTCCTCTTGATTGATGACGGCTCGAGTGATGGCTCAGGACACTTGTGTGACCAGTATGCCCAGCAATATGATTGGGTGACTAGCTACCATAAGGTCAACGGTGGCTTGTCTGATGCTCGGAACTATGGGGTCTTGAAAGCCAAGGGTGACTGGATTACTTTCCTAGATCCAGACGACTATCTGGAACCTTGCGCCTTGGAACTGCTAGCAGAGCTACAAAGTCGTACCCAAGCAGATATGGTGAGTGGCAAAGTAGAGCCAACAGCTCACTATCATCGTTTTCAAAATTTTCACTTGGATCAGCTTGATTTAGACCAAGTTAAGGTCTATGACAAGGCAAAGGCTCTGACTGAGATGCTCTACGGAGACCTTGTAACGGTCTCTGCTTGTGGGAAACTCTATCGGAAAGAACTTCTTGAGAAAGCTCCCTTCCCCAAGGGGCGCATCTACGAAGACCTCTATGTTATCAGTGAGCATCTCAACCAAGTCCAATCTGTGGCCTTGTACCATCTTCCGATTTACCATTATTACCATAGACCTGGTAGCATTACTGCCTCAGCTTTCACGCCAAAACAATACGAGTTTTACGAAGCAATTGATCATTTAAAAGAGGTTGTGAATGCAACCTATCCTGAGAGTTCAGAACTCCAAGAAGCCATCATTTCACGCTTCTTTACAGGAAGTCTTCTTATTTTTACGATGATTCAGGATGGCAATTCAGCAGAGTTCAAGCGTCTTCAGGAGAAGACGAGCCCCTATTTGCCTCTTGTCTTGAAGAATGCTAGAGTTAGTAAGAAACGTAAGATTCTATATATTTTGATTAGTAGGTATCCACACCTCTATTTTTACTTTAAAAAGTGGAAGCAATAAACGACTGAATGATTCAGAGATTAGAAAAGGAAAAAGAAAATGTTAAGGATAGAACGAGATAAATTACTGATAGGAGCGGTTTTAATTCTTATTATTTCGCTTGATATGTTTAATACATCTATGTTGACAACTATTCTACCAAGGATTTCAAATTCAGCTCCTTTTTTTGCAATTTTTTTATTGCTCCTTCGTTTTCGCTATATCTACCACTATTCTTTAAGTTACTTACTGATAGCAACTATTTTGTTTTCATCTGGATTGTTGGTTTATTTTAATGCAGGGAATCTCAATTTTCTTATGTATATGCTTTTAGTCGTCCTTCTTTACAAGGCGGATATGGAAAGTGTTTTAAGGATTTACGTTGGAGTAAGTAGCTTTTTTATAGTCATGGCTGTTTTGCTGTCCTTGTTAGATGTGATTCCTAATCTCCAGTTTGCACAGTACCGTTCAACAGGAATAGTGGTTCGAAACTCTTTTGGATTTATTTATCCGACAGATTTTGCCTCTCACTGTTTTTATCTTTATACTGCTGTCTCCTATCTGTTAAGAAAAAAATTTATTTTTTTGCGTACTGTATCTGGTTTAGGGTTAGCTTTTTTCATTATTAAATATTGTGATGCTCGTTTAAATGCGGCCTCTATTGCGTTAATGTCTCTTGTTTTTCTGTATTTTTATTATAGAAAAGACTTGAAGTCTTGGCTAATGGCTTTCTTGCCGTTATCATCTGGTTTGGCATCTTCGCTAATGATTTATCTCTCTCAAAATTTTAGCTGGTCGAATCCAACATATGTTGCCTTGAATAATTTTACCAATATGCGGTTGCACTTGGGGCATGAAGCGTTTAAGAAGTATGGCTTAGAGTGGTTTGGTATTCGGGGGATTTCCTTTATTGGCTACGGCGGAAAGACGGAAACTGTTTTGAGTTATGACTATGTTGATTCTTCTTATGTCCAGATGCTGTTTACTTATGGGATGATTCCAGTCATTATCTTGGTTTTTACTCTATATATTTCAGTCTTGGAAACTCTATCAAAAGAGAGTATTTGCTCTTAACAGCTTTTGTCCTTGATTGCAGTCAACTGTATGTTTGAAGCCTTCTGGGTTCGTCCGTCTTACAATATTTTTATGTTTATTTTATTTGCAGCATTGCCAGCAGCCGACCTTGTATCAAAGAAATCTAAAACGAGGAACTCCGTGTGAGAGTATTAAAAAATTATTTATATAATCTATCTTATCAGTTGCTAGTAATCGTTTTACCAGTCATTACTACACCTTATATCACTCGAGTTTTCTCGTCCAATGACTTAGGTTCCTACGGATACTACAACTCAATAGTGACCTATTTTATACTTTTAGCGACACTTGGAGTGGCCAATTATGGGACTAAGGAGATTTCAGGGCATCGCAAAAATGTTCAGAAAACCTTCTGGGGGATCTATAGTTTGCAAGTCTTGGCGACTTGTTTAGCGCTTGTTCTTTACATAGCTACATGCCTACTCATTCCGTCCATGAATAATCTGATAGCCTATATTTTGGGCTTCAGTTTACTTTCTAGAGGCCTAGATATTTCCTGGCTTTTTCAAGGGATGGAAGATTTTAAAAAAATCACGGTTCGGAATACAGCTGTTAAACTCCTAGGCGTTACTTCCGTTTTTATCTTTGTAAAAAAGCCATCGGATTTATATCTGTATATTATCCTGCTGGTTGTTTATGACTTGCTAGGACAGTTAAGCATGTGGCTTCCGGCTAGAGAACATATTGGCAGACCTCATCTAGATATAGTTTATGCTAAGCGGCATATTAAACCAGTTATTTTATTGTTTTTACCCCAGATTGCCATTTCACTCTATATCACCTTGGATCGGACCATGTTAGGTGCCTTGTCTTCAACAACTGATGTAGGGATTTATGATCAGGCTCTCAAGCTTTTAAATATTTTGTTGACGATTGTGACTTCCCTAGGAAGTGTTATGCTACCGAGGGTATCTAATCTGTTGTCATTGGGGAATCAAAAAGCAGTTAATAAACTACATGAAATGTCCTTCTTGGTATATAATTTAGTGATATTTCCGATGATTGCTGGTATTTTGATTGTAAACAAAGATTTTGTCAATTTTTTCTTGGGAAAAGACTTCCAAGAAGCGCGGCATGCCATTGCCATTATGGTCTTTAGAATGTTCTTTATTGGCTGGACCAATATCATGGGGATTCAAATCCTGATTCCTCACAATAAGAATCGTGAGTTCATGTTATCTACGACCATTCCGGCTTTCTTTAGTGTAGGATTGAATATCTTATTGATTCCACCTTTAGGTTATGTAGTAGCATCTATCGTTTCGGTGGCTACTGAAGGTTTGGTCTGGTTGATTCAGCTTTATTTCACTAGTTCTTATTTGAAGGAGATAAAGATTCTTCCATCCATGTTGAAAATACTAGCTGCTTCGCTGGTCATGTATGGGATTTTGTATATCATCCAGCCCTTTGCTTCACTTTCCATCCGTCGTCAATGTATTGATTAGTGCATTATTGGGATTGTTAATCTATGCTGGATTAGTGTTAACGTTGCGTGTCTTGGATTTTCAAGAATTGAAAAGCGTATTTAAGAAATAAGGATATGTTATGTATGATTATTTAATTGTTGGTGCGGGACTTTCAGGAGCTATTTTTGCTCATGAAGCTATGAAGCGCGGCAAAACTGTTAAGGTGATTGATAAAAGAGACCATATTGGCGGGAATATCTACTGTGAAAATGTTGAGGGAATCAATGTCCATAAATATGGAGCCCATATTTTCCATACATCTAACAAGGAAGTTTGGGATTATGTGAATCAATTTGCTGAATTTAACAACTATATCAATTCACCTCTAGCCAATTATCAAGGTCAACTTTATAATCTTCCCTTTCAATATGAATACCTTTTATGGCTTGTGGGGGACTAAAACGCCACAAGAAGTCAAGGATAAGATTGCAGAGCAGACAACCCATATGCAAGATGTTGAACCCAAAAATTTGGAAGAACAAGCTATTAAGCTGATTGGAACGGATGTATATGAGAAGCTAATCAAAGGCTACACAGAAAAACAATGGGGGCGTTCAGCGACGGATTTACCACCTTTTATTATCAAGCGTCTACCTGTGCGTCTGACTTATGACAACAATTATTTTAATGACCGTTATCAAGGGATTCCAATTGGCGGGTATAATGTAATAGTTGAAAAATTATTAGTGGGTATTGAACTGGAGCTTGGTACTGATTTCTTTGAAAATCGTGAGAGATGGGAAGCGTCAGCTCAAAAGATTGTCTTTACTGGAATGATTGATCAGTATTTTGATTACAAATTTGGTGAGTTAGAGTATCGTAGTTTGCGTTTTGAGCATGAAGTTTTAGACGAAGAGAACTATCAAGGAAATGCTGTCATCAACTACACTGAGCGTCCTATTCCTTATACACGCATCATTGAGCACAAGCATTTTGAGTTTGGGGCTCAGGAGAAGACAGTTATCACTCGGGAATATCCAGCTGATTGGAAAAGGGGAGACGAGCCTTATTACCCAATAAATGATCAGAAAAATAACGAAGTCTATGCGCAATATTTGGCAGAATCTAAGAAGAACGATAGAGTTATCTTTTGTGGGCGCTTGGCAGATTATAAATACTACGATATGCACGTAACCATAGAGCGTGCACTGGATGTTGTTAAAGAGGAATTGGGAAATTTTTAGGAATAATGGGAGATGAAGAGGACAAATGGTCAAGTATTATCTGAAAGATTCATTTCTGCATAATGCACATGATGCGGGAAATAAAGGCGCGAGACGATGCAGAAGCAATCTTTATTTCTGCAGGCTATAAGGGACTAGAGCCTCGAGTAGAGAATTGGTACGAGATGAATTTTTTCAAAGCTCAAGCACACAAGTATGCTGCGACAAAAGCCGTTTTCGACCAATTGAGTGCTGGGGATGAATTAGTCATTCAGTTTCCTATTATTCACCATACATTTTTTCATGCTCATTTGATAAAGCAGGCGCAAAGACGGGGAGCCAAAGTATTTTTCCTGATTCATGATTTAGCCATTTTGCGGGATAGCAACCATTCCAGCGTCAGATTCCGTCAGAAAGTCAGAACCTTATTGCAGGAGAAACAAGTCTTGCGGGCAGCGGATGGTCTGATTGTGCATAATGATAAGATGAAAGAGTTTTTGAGCAATCATGGAATCCAACAGTCTAATATGGTTAGTTTAGAAATTTTTGATTATCTCATACCTGATTTTCAAGAAAAAGAAGAACCAAGTAAGGACAGCCCGATGATTGTCGCTGGCAACTTAATGCCAGATAAGACGGGCTATCTTTATTGCCTGCCTCAAGAACCTGACTACAATCTTTATGGACTAGGTTTTGAAAGCGATAGAGCACTAAAAAATCAAACTTATTTCGGTTCTTTTATGCCAGACCAACTGCTGGCTGTACTCAGCGGCAGCTTTGGCTTGATCTGGGATGGAGACAGCGCGGAAACCTGTAGTGGAGTATATGGAAATTATCTGCGTTTTAATAATTCTCATAAAGCTTCTCTTTATTTAGCAGCAGGATTTCCTGTAGTAGTTTGGAAAGAGTCGGCTCTGGCTCATTTTATATTAGAAAAGAAATGCGGTTTGGCAGTTGCTTCTCTATATGATTTAAAAACTGAGTTGGATACGTTGACAGAGGAAGAATATAAGGAAATGCTGCAAAGTGCCAGACAGATTGGCAGCCAACTTCGAGAAGGCCGCTATTTAAGTACTGCATTAGCAAAATTAAAGAGAGTTTAAGGGTTTACTAGAGGGGAAATATTATGAAAAAAATATTAGTTACAGGAGGAGCAGGTTATATAGGTAGTCATACAGTGGTTGAATTAGTTGCAGAAGGCTACGAAGCTATTATCGTGGATGACTTTTCGAATAGCTCCGCCCAAGTACTAGCTAGATTGAAGTCTATCATATGCAGAGAAATTTCCTTTTATCAAGGTTCCGTTTCGGATAAAGAGTTTATGAATCGGGTTTTCGAAGAGAATCATATTGATGCGGTCATCCATTTCGCAGCTTATAAAGCAGTAGGAGAGTCTGTTCAAGAGCCGCTCAAATATTATGAAAATAATGTCGGTGGCACTATCGCTCTTCTTGAAGTTATGAAAGAGAATAAAGTAGACCATATTATCTTTAGTTCTAGTGCCACTGTCTATGGTATGAATAATATTTCACCACTGACAGAAGATTTATCTACTTCAGCGATCAATCCATATGGTTATACCAAGCTGATGATGGAGCAGATTTTGACGGATCTTGCTCTTGCACATTCAGATTGGTCTGTGACTAATCTTCGTTATTTTAATCCGATTGGTGCTCACGAGTCTGGTCTGATTGGTGAGGCCCCAAATGGAATTCCTAATAACCTCATGCCTTATATAACTCAGGTTGCGGTCGGTAGATTGCAAGAGCTTAGCGTTTTCGGAAACGATTATGATACGCATGATGGTACAGGGGTGCGGGATTATATTCATGTAGTCGATTTAGCCAAGGGCCATGTTTTGGCTTTGAAACATAATTTAGAAAACAAGGGCGTCGCTGTTTTCAATCTTGGTACAGGAATCGGTTATAGTGTACTGGATATGGTTAAGGCCTTTGAAAATGTCAATGGTGTGAAAATTCCTTATGCTATCAAGGATAGACGACCTGGAGATGTGGCGACTTGCTATGCTGATGCAAGCAAAGCGAATGACATTTTGGGCTGGAAAGCTGAGAAAACTCTCCAAGATATGATGCGAGATTCTTGGAGATGGCAAAGTTCAAATCCTAATGGCTATGAAGGCTAATGTAGAATTATCAGTCAGGTAAATAAAACTCTTCTGTAATAGTGCAGAAGAGTTTTTCTATATAAGAGCTGTCTTCACCTACAGATGCAAAACTTTTTAAAGAATGTCATCAATTGATATGTTTTTTAATGGGCGTGTAATCTGGTCTTGATGAGCTGTAATAATAAACATGCTATAATGTCTGCATGAAGACTGAAAACACAACTTTGCACGCTTTTAAGGCCCTAGCTTGCTTTAGTATTGTTTCCTTACACTTTCTGCTGCCGGGGCAATTTGGCGTTTTTTATCAAATTGTGGCCCGCTTTGCAGTTCCATTTTTCATGATGCTGTCGGGCTATTTTTCCTTTAATATTTCCAGAGATAAGGTCAAGTATCGTCTCAAGCAGATGCTCCTTTTGACAGCTGCCAGTCTCCTATTTTACACGATTGTGCATTTTGTCAACCTAGTGCTGACCAGAGAATTAACAGAAAAGATGGCAGCTATAAACCTGTCTGATTTTGCGGACTTTTTCCTCTTTAACAGTCCCAGGGACTTGATTGGCTCGGCTGCTACACCGACTTGGTATTTGCTGGCTATTTCCTATATCTACACGCTTTATCTGGTTTTTTATAAGCATTTTCACCGCTTAACTAGCTTTGGTGTGTCCTTATTCTTGTTGGTCCTGGCCTTTGTATTGAGTTCAATACAGATAGCGAATTTTACTATCGCAACTTCCTGTTTATGGGTCTTCCCTTTTTCATTCTAGGGATGCAGTTTGCCAAGCATCGGGATCGGATTTTAGCCTACGACTTGTCGTCTGTCAGGAAATGGGCGATTGGCCTGGGAATAGCGGGTTTGATTTTGCTCGAGTACTGTTTCATGGGTACGGAGTACGACCTCTATCCTAGTACCCTTTTTGTCTTCCAGTGCAATTTTCTTCTACGCGGTCAGAAATGGGACCAATATTGATATTCCGATTTTTGAATAATATTGCCAAAAAAGTACGCCACCATGATTTATATCATCCATCCTTTTATTATCTTCATTTTCAGGTCGATAATGCCTCGGAATACTATTTATAGTTTTGGCTTTTTTATCATTTTCTTACTGTCTTACTTGCTGAGCATAGCTTTTCAGAAAACCATCAGGCCCAGACTTATCAGTGCACTTCCGGCTCAGTGATGTAAGCTGTCATAGCTTATCCTCGCTTTGACTCCAAACTAAAAGCAACAGAGAATACTGTTGCTTTTCTTGGTCTATCTTGGGTTCAGACTGCTCAATACTTTTTCAAAACTGTCAGAGCGGGCTTCGACTGTTATTTTTTCTAGCGTAAAAGGGTGGGTGAAGGTCAGCCGATGGGCGTGGAGCATAAGCCGCCCTTTGGGCTGTGGATGATAAAGGGGATCGCCGACCAGTGGATGTCCGTGGTGAGCTAGATGAACACGGATCTGATGGGTGCGGCCAGTCTTGAGTTGGCATTTGACCAAGGCAGCCTGTCCAAATTGCTTGATCCGAGTCACATGGGTCTCTGCATAGAGTCCTTTTCGGGGGTCAACCAGCCGTTTCCTGCGGTCATGGCGGTCGCGGCCAATCTTGTCTTTATAGATAAGCTTTTTAGCTAGGGAACTTGCCTTGGACCAGAGCCCAATATTCGCGGCTGATTTCTCGCTTTTCCAGCAGTCGATTGAGGATGGGCAGGACAAAGGGATTCTTGGCAAAGAGGACAGCACCGCTGGTTTCTTTATCCAGCCGGTGAACGACATAGCAGGTCTCGCCGACATAGGCAGAAACATGATTAAGCAGGGCTAGCTCTGTTGGTTCATTAGCATGGGTTTTCATACCCTCAGGTTTATTGACGATGATGAGGTGTTGGTCTTGGTAGAGCTCTTCTACGAGTTCGCCATTTCCAAATAAGATTGTCTTTTGAGGATAATCCTCCTCGTCAAATATCAGGCAGATATCATCTCCAGGTTTGACTACAGTCTGCCAGTTGATAGCTAGACCGTTGACGGACACATGCTTCTTGGTCCGCAGAAAGTGCCGGATTTTTCGCGGAATGAGAAATTGTTCTTCCAGCAGCTCTTTGACTGTCATGGCGGGCAGTCCATCTGGGATAGTGAGTGTAAATTTCATACATTTATTGTAGCAGAAAGCTAGAACTTTGGAAATAGGCAGTGTCGGATAAGACTTGCTGCAGAGGGTTTTAAAAGGCTATTTAATATACCCTTTTTCTTAAAAATAACTAAAAATCAGACGGGAAATAGGGTACTTTCTTGTCTGCACCTAAATAAGGTGATAAAATAAGGTTTATGAAGAATTTAAAAGATTTGTTTGAAAAAAATTAGTAGATTATTTTACTATACAGAAACCTCAAAAAGAAGCAGCAGAGGAGGTGGAGCTGACAGAAGAGCAGGCTAAGTCTGGTCTCAGCCGTTCGGGCAAGACCAAGAAGAAACCTCTCTCTCAGCATCCTATCCGCCGTTTTTGGCGCAGGTTTCATCTGACCAAGATATTCCTGATTCTCAGCTTGACCTTTGGTCTGGTGGTCGGTGGCTATCTCTTTTTATGTTGCTAAGACGACCAATGTCAAGGATTTGCAGAATGCCCTCAAAGCTACCACGCTCATCTTTGACAAGGATGGCAATGAAGCAGGGAGCCTGTCTGGTCAGAAAGGAACCTATGTCGAGCTGACTGAGATTAGTCAAGACTTGCAAAATGCTGTTATCGCAACAGAGGACCGGACTTTCTATGAGAATGGCGGGATTAACTACAGTCGGTTTATCCTAGCTATCCTGACAGCTGGTCGCTCGGGTGGGGGGTCTACCATCACCCAGCAGCTGGCCAAGAATGCCTATCTGTCTCAGGACCAGACCATTGAGCGGAAGGCCAAAGAATTTTTCCTGGCTCTGGAAATCAATAAGAAATACAGCAAGCAGGAAATCCTGACCATGTACCTCAATAACTCCTATTTTGGAAATGGTGTCTGGGGTGTGGAAGATGCCTCTAAGAAATATTTCGGAGTCTCAGCTAGCCAGCTCAGTCTGGACCAGTCGGCTGTTCTGGCTGGTATGCTCAAGGGACCAGAGATTTATAATCCACTGTATTCGGTTGAAAATGCGACCAATCGCCGCGATACGGTGCTGCAAAATATGGTTGCTGCAGGCTTTATTGATCAGGGGACAGCTGATCAGGCTGCCGCTGTAGGAATCGGTGGCCAGCTGGTTGATGCTTATGCTGGTAAGTCAGAAGACTATCGCTATCCGTCCTATTTCGATGCGGTCATCAATGAAGCGGTCAATGACTACGGCTTGACTGAAGAAGAGATTGTTAATAATGGCTACCGCATTTACACTGAGTTGGATCAGAACTACCAAGCCAGCATGCAGGTTATTTACAGCAATGTCTCTCTCTTTCCTGTGGCAGAAGATGGCACTATGGCTGAATCAGGCAGTGTTGCTTTGGATCCAAAAACTGGCGGTGTCCGGGCATTAGTTGGACGAGTCAATAGTGCAGAAGGCTCGACTTTCAGAAGCTTTAACTATGCAACCCAGTCCTCCCGTAGTCCCGGATCTACTATCAAGCCCTTGGTTGCTTACAGTCCGGCCGTTGCTGCTGGTTGGCCGACAGATAAGGAGCTGGATAATACCAGAACCACCTTTGGCGACTATACCATCAACAACTACGGCAATATCCAAAGCTCCCCTAAAGTTCCGATGTATCAAGCCTTAGCAGAATCTCTGAACATTCCAGCTGTTTCAACTGTAGACGAGCTAGGTATTAATAAGGCCTTTGAGTACGGGAAAAAGTTTGGTTTGAATATGGACAAGGTTGATCAGACCTTGGGAGTAGCCCTAGGAAGCGGAGTTACAACCAATCCAATGCAGATGGCTCAGGCCTACTCAGTCTTTGCCAACGGCGGGGTGATGAATGATGCCCATCTCATTACAAAAATTGAAAATGCCAGTGGTCAGGTCGTCAAGACCCATCGCCAAACCTCTACTCGGGTCCTTAATAGCTCAACAACGGATAAGATGAACAGCATGATGCTGGGGACCTTCTCGAACGGTACAGGTATCTATGCGGCTCCGTATGGCTATACTATGGCTGGTAAGACCGGTACGACTGAAACGGACTTTAACCCAGATCTATCTGGTGACCAATGGGTTATTGGTTATACGCCAGATGTGGTTATCAGCCAGTGGCTAGGCTTTCCAAAAACTGATGAGACCCACTATCTGACTGGGACCAGTGCGAATGAAGCCTCGGCAGTTTCCGAAATGTTGCCAATAGCATTCTGCCATATACAGAAGGAACTTCCTTTGAAGGGCAGAAGAATGCCTATGCTGCCAACGGCATTGCCCCTGTGGACACCTATGGTACCGAGGAAACGGGTACTACAACTGAAAACAAAGACTTCCTGCAGGACGTTCAGGACCGAGCTCAAAATCTGGTGGATGAAGCCAAGAAAGCCTATTGATGACACTGGTATTCCTGAGAAAGCGAAAAACCTCTGGGATACTGTTACCAGCTGGTTTCAATAGGATTTAAAAGAGCTGAACGGCTTGTCAAAAGCATAGAATCCTGCTATAATAAGAAAGATGGAGGCGTTATGGCATTAAAAAAAGCGAGTCTAGCGTGTACAGTCTGTGGTTCTAGGAACTACTCGGTTAAGCTCAGTAGCACTCCAAAAACCAACGCGTTTAGAAGTTAATAAATTTTTGTAAAGCATTGCAGTAAATATACGCTGCATAAAGAAACTAGATAGGAGATTGTTGTGAAATTCTTTAAAGATGTTTTTAAACTATTGAAAGATACAACTTGGCCTACCCGAAAAGAAAGATGGACAGATTTTATCTCTGTCATGGAATACACTGCATTCTTTGTAGTAATCATCTATATCTTTGACAAAGTAGTGGCAAGCGGTCTTTTTCCAGATCCTGAATATTTTTCTCTTAATGATTTAAGTAGAAATAAAAAAGTCTACAACAGGCATATTATTCAAAGTTCCCACCTATTGTGAGTAGGTGGGACTTTTGATGTATCTCCTTATTTACGCGCTGACAATTTCAGCTTCAAAAAATCAAATCTATCTATAATTCATCGTTTGAAATAAAAAAATTTCTCATACTAGACAACGCTGATTCAAGAATTTTTGGGCAGAATTGCAAGACTTTGATTTGTCAGGAAAATAGTTATTAAATTCCTTTGCATTTGAGGAAATTATGGTATAATAGGGCTAGAAAGAAGCAGAAGCCCGCAGGCTTTTTTATTTAGGAAAGGATGAACTCATGGACAGTTTTGACAAAGGCTGGTTTGTACTGCAGACCTATTCAGGTTATGAAAAACAAGGTAAAAGAAAATCTTTTGCAGCGCGCTCAGACTTATAATATGCTGGAAAATATCTTGCGCGTGGAAATCCCCACTCAGACCGTGCAAGTAGAGAAAAATGGCAAGACCAAGGAAATCGAAGAAAATCGCTTCCCTGGTTATGTCTTGGTGGAAATGGTCATGACAGATGAAGCTTGGTTTGTCGTGCGGAACACTCCGAATGTAACAGGATTTGTCGGTTCGCACGGAAACCGCTCTAAACCAACGCCACTCTTGGAAGAAGAAATTCGCAACATTCTCATCTCCATGGGCCAAACAGTGCAGGAATTTGACTTGGATGTCAAGGTTGGTGATACTGTTCGTATCATTGATGGTGCCTTTACTGACTATACAGGTAAGATTACTGAGATTGATAATAACAAGGTCAAGATGATTATTTCCATGTTTGGTAATGACACCGTGGCCGAAGTCAATCTTAGCCAGATTGCAGAGCTTTAATTGACGAAGCCGTTATCCTCGTCAAAAATAAAATCCAAGACTAAAAACGTCTTGGATTTTTGTGTTTTTGGAGCCAATTGTAAGATTACTTATCCTTAATGACAGAGTCAATAATGTCTTTGGTTTGTTTCATTTGATAGGTAGACATTACCCCAACGATTTGATTGTTCTGGGTAGAGAAATTAAAATGTTCATCATTAGAATTTTTATAGACAAAGGTTGTATCGCGTTCTGAACGTATAATCATTTCCGGACGACCAAGCTTGTCGAAAGCTGTCTTGGGAGTGTCGGATGTGGTGATGCTAGAGTAACTGCTTTTGGCTGGCTGAGCGTCTTTTAGGCTAAAACTCAAATTCGTCAGGACATTATTGGTAAAGTAGCACATAATGTCTCCGTTGTCTAGTGTGCCAGATGTTGACAGAGTTGCTCAGGGTCATTCTCATCAGTGCTGAATGTAGGTTGACCTAGAGCCGCTATTACCTCATCGTAAGACGTTTTAGGTTTGTCACCATTGATATCCTCTCCGTTTACCTGAATGACAAAGCCAGTGGAAATATGAAAATTTCTTATTTTCTCTAATTCAGGAATAGAAGCTGCATCTGGTATGTATTGTAGTGTAGAAGCATCATCTGGATCAAAGCTAGCACGTTTCTGAAATACCTCATCACTACTTTCATAGGTGCTAGAGCTACTGCTAGATGATTTGCTGGATGTTTCCTTAGAGGATGAACTTTTCGAAGCTTTGAGGGAGCTAGGCGTCTTTTTTCTTTGCTGCGTCTGCTTGGCAGGCATGCAGGCTGAGAGAGCTAGCAGAGAGAGAAGGCTGAGGGCATAGAAGCTGACTTTTTTCATAATCAATCTTTTTTCCTTTCGCTGATGATGAATGATGTTTTTATAATATTATATCAGCAAAGTTTGCTAGAAACAATAGGAAATGCAATAAAAAAGCCCTTTGGTGGGCTTCTGGAAATATATCTATGAAGGCGGTAGACGGATTTGAACCGACGATCAAGCTTTTGCAGAGCCGTGCCTTACCACTTGGCTATACCGCCGCAACTCTTATTATTCTATCGTAAATACTTGCTTTCGTCAAGAGTCTTTCAAAGTCAAATCAGAAAATGTTAGACGCTACCATTCTGAACGCTTCAGGGAACAAATGTTCAGCTGAGAGGTAGAATTCGTACTTAGTGGCAGAAAATCTGGTAAATGCCTTGTCAAAGAGCTGCGCATTTGTTATAATAGAGAGTGCCGTGTAAATGGCAAAATACTCATTTTAGATGAATTGTGGGACTGTTGCCCTCGGGTGGTCCTGCGAGCTGAAATCTAAAAAGAGGAAAAAACAAAAAGGAGAATTTACTCATGGCAGTAATTTCAATGAAACAACTTCTTGAGGCTGGTGTTCACTTTTGGTCACCAAACTCGTCGCTGGAACCCTAAGATGGCTAAGTACATCTTCACTGAGCGTAACGGTATCCACGTAATCGACTTGCAGCAAACTGTAAAGTATGCTGACCAAGCTTACGACTTTTATGCGTGATGCTGCTGCTAACGATGCAGTTATCCTCTTCGTTGGTACTAAAAAAGCAAGCTGCTGACGCTGTCAAAGAAGAAGCAGAACGTTCAGGTCAATACTTCATCAACCACCGTTGGTTGGGTGGAACTCTTACAAACTGGTCTACTATCCAAAAACGTGTAGCTCGTTTGAAAGAAATCAAACGCATGGAAGAAGACGGAACTTTCGAAGTTCTTCCTAAGAAAGAAGTCGCTCTTCTCAACAAACAACGTGCTCGTCTTGAAAAAAATTCTTGGGCGGTATCGAAGATATGCCTCGCATCCCAGATGTGATGTACGTAGTTGACCCTCATAAAGAGCAAATCGCTGTTAAGGAAGCTAAGAAATTAGGTATCCCAGTGGTTGCTATGGTTGATACTAACACTGATCCTGATGATATCGATGTGATTATCCCAGCTAACGACGATGCAATCCGTGCGGTTAAATTGATCACTGCGAAAATGGCTGATGCTGTTATCGAAGGCCGTCAAGGTGAAGATAGCGTTGAATCAGTAGAAGCAGAATTGGCTGCAACTGAAACTCAAGCAGATTCTATCGAAGAAATCGTTGAAGTTGTTGAAGGTTCAAACGAATAATCAGTAAACTAACCTAAAGGGGCAGGGGCTCAGCCCAGCTCCTTTATTTACGATAAAAAATAGGAGAAGAAAAAAATGGCAGAAATTACAGCTAAAGCTTGTCAAAGAATTGCGTGAAAAAAATCTGGTGCTGGTGTCATGGACGCTAAGAAAGCACTTGTTGAAACAGATGGTGACATCGAAAAAGCGATTGAATTGCTTCGTGAAAAAGGGTATGGCAAAAAGCAGCTAAGAAAGCTGACCGTGTTGCCGCTGAAGGTCTGACAGGTGTTTACGTAAACGGTAATGTTGCCGCTGTTGTTGAAGTGAAATGCTGAAACTGACTTCGTTGCGAAAAAATGCTCAATTTGTTGACTTGGTAAATGCAACTGCGAAAGTAATCGCTGAAGGCAAACCAGCTAACAACGAAGAAGCACTTGCTTTGACAATGCCTTCAGGTGAAACTCTTGAAGCTGCATACGTATCTGCAACTGCAACTATCGGAGAAAAAAATCTCTTTCCGTCGCTTTGCTTTTGATTGAAAAAGACAGATGCTCAACACTTTGGTGCTTACCAACACAACGGTGGCCGTATCGGAGTTATCTCAGTTATCGACGGTGGAGACGATGCTCTTGCTAAGCAAATCTCTATGCACATCGCTGCGATGAAAACCAACTGTTCTTTCATACAAAGAATTGGATGAGCAATTTGTTAAAGATGAATTGGCACAATTGAACCATGTCATCGATCAAGACAACGAAAGCCGTGCAATGGTTGGTAAACCAGCTCTTCCACACTTGAAATACGGTTCTAAAGCTCAATTGACTGATGCAGTTGTTGCTCAAGCTGAAGAAGACATCAAAGGCTGAGTTGGCTGCTGAAGGCAAACCAGAAAAGATCTGGGACAAGATCATCCCAGGTAAAATGGACCGCTTCATGCTTGACAACACTAAAGTTGACCAAGCATACACACTTCTTGCACAAGTATACATCATGGATGACAGCAAGACAGTTGAAGCTTACCTTGAATCAGTAAATGCTTCAGTAGTTGAGTTCGCTCGCTTTGAAGTTGGTGAAGGTATCGAAAAAGCTGCTAACGACTTTGAAAACGAAGTAGCTGCAACAATGGCTGCTGCTCTTGGTCAAAATCTAATCGTTTTTAGCTTAGAAAATAGAACGATAAAAAGGTCTGAGATTTTTTCTCAGACCTTTTCATTTGTAGCATTTTGAAACATCAAGTTTAGAATGGTGAGTAGCATCACTTAGCTGCTTTTTCTCTTTCTTCCTTATGAGCAATCAAGCCGTTGGTAAAAATCAAGACTACCAATATGAAGAGAAGAGCTGTGGTTTGGGGGTAAGTCAGGCTAAACTGGTAGACTTTGGTAATAAACAAAAGGGGCAGAGTAACCACCATCATAATCAGAAAGCTATACCATTTGACTCGGTTGCTGACCAGCTCCTGTTCGAAGAGCAGGGGAGCATAAAGACAGGCGATGAGAGCTCCGATAGGAATATCAACATAGTCAGCAGAAAAGATGGTGAAAATACTCAGAGCTGCAAAAGAGCCATTTGAGTACATGACGAGAATAGTTGAGCCAATCCATTTTCATTGGATTATCCTCCTTGTTTAGATGATCGTTGGCAGGCAGGAGTTTCTGTCTGTCTTTTCCTTGTGGATTTCCACCTATATTATAACGCTTTAAAAGCAAAAAGCAAGCGGTTACACAAACCTGACAAAGCTTTTTCACTAGTTTGAATTGTCAGATCTTTCAGTCATCCCTTTTTCTTTTAAAATAGAGACTTTTTCCGGTATAATATTAGTCAAAAGATAGTCAATGTTAGAGAAACAAGGAAAAAAAGAGATTTATTCTGAAATTTCTCAACTGGAAAGGGAAGTCATGGGTGCAAAAAACACATCGGACAGTATTGAAGCATATATCAAGTCTATTCTGGCTCAGGCTGGGAATGGTTGAACTGAAACGCAGTGAACTGGCTGATGTTTTTCAGGTGGTTCCCAGTCAGATTAACTATGTGATTAAGACGCGTTTTACGGAAAGTCGGGGCTATATCGTTGAGAGCAAGCGTGGTGGCGGCGGCTATATTCGGATTGGAAAGATTGAATTTTCCGACCGGCATCAGATGCTTTGCGGCCTGTACGACAGTGTGGGAGAGCGTGTCAGCCAGCAGGTTTTCACAGATGTTATTCAGCTTCTTTTTGACGAGAAGATTATGACTGAACGTGAGGGCAATCTAATCTTGTCAACAGCATCGGACTCGATTTTGGGTGATGGGGCTGCGGTGATTCGTGCCCGGATATTAAAAAAGATTTTACAACAACTAGACAGAAAAGGAATGGAATCATAAATGAAATACTCAAAAGCCTTAATAGAAAGCTTGGAAGCAGCCCAGCTCTTGGCCGGCCATTTTACGACAGATTATCTGGAATCATGGCATCTGCTGATTGCTCTGGCTAATAATCCCTACAGCGTTGCTGGCTCAGTCCTCAATGAGTTTCCTGTGGAAGTTGATGGATTTGAAGAAGCAGCTTTTCAGATTACTGGTCAGGCTTATCAGAAAGACGGTCACTTTGAGCTGCTGCCTTTTTCTTATCGCTTAGAGGAGTTGTTTGAGGAGGCGGGGCAGATTGCAGAAGCTGTTCGGGCTAAGCATGTAGGTACTGAGCATGTGCTGCTGGCCATGTTATTTGACCGAGGGACCTTGGCCTCTCGTATTCTGGAATTTACCGGCTTTAGCTACGAGGACAAGGAGCAGGGACCGAAAATTCAGTGATTTGCGAAAGGTCTTGGAGCAGCGAGCTGGCTGGGGCAAGGAAGATATCAAGGCTATTCGCAGTCTGAATAAGGGAGTAATGGCCGCTAAGCAGACCATGGCTAATATGATGGGGTATGCCGGCTTCTACCAGCGGGGGGCTAGAAGACTACACTCGTGATCTGACGGAGCTGGCTAGAGATGGCCGATTGGAGCCCGTCATTGGCCGTGATCAGGAAATTTCACGGATAGTTCAGATTCTCAGTCGCAAGACTAAAAACAATCCAGTGCTGGTTGGAGATGCTGGGGTTGGTAAGACAGCTCTGGCTTTAGGACTGGCTCAGCGTGTAGCGGCTGGTCAGGTTCCGGCTGAACTTGCTAAGATGCGGGTTTTGGAGCTGGACTTGATGAATGTAGTCGCTGGCACTCGCTTTCGCGGAGACTTCGAGGAGCGGATGAACAACATCATCAATGACATTGAAGAAGATGGTCATGTCATTCTCTTCATCGATGAGCTGCATACTATCATGGGCTCTGGCAGCGGTATTGACTCGACCTTGGATGCGGCCAATATCCTGAAACCGGCTCTGGCTCGCGGCACTCTGCGGACAGTTGGCGCTACGACGCAGGAAGAGTATCAGAAACATATTGAAAAAGATGCGGCTCTTTCTCGGCGTTTTGCTAAGGTCAGCATAGAAGAGCCTAATGTGGCTGACAGCATTGCTATTTTACAAGGTCTGAGAAAGAGCTATGAGGACCATCACAAGGTACAGATTAGTGATCAGGCGATTGAGACGGCGGTGAAATATGCCCATCGCTATCTGACTAGCAAGCATCTGCCAGACTCTGCCATTGATCTTTTGGACGAGGCCAGTGCAACAGTGCAGAACAGAGGACCGCAGAATTACGAGCAGTCGGATTTGACGCCAGTGGATCAAGCCTTGATGGCAGCAGACTTTAAAAAGGTTTCACAACTGCTTGAGCAAGAGCAGCAACCCAAACTCTATAAACTGAAAGTGGAAGAAGACGATGTCTTGGCAACACTTAGTGGCTTGTCTGGTATTCCAGTGCAGAAGCTGACTCAGACAGATGCGAAGAAATACCTCAATTTGGAAACAGAACTGCATAAACGCGTGATTGGGCAGGACGAGGCGATTTCAGCTATCAGCCGAGCTATCCGACGGAACCAGTCTGGTATCCGCAGCAGCAAGCGGCCGATTGGCTCCTTTATGTTCCTAGGTCCGACAGGAGTCGGGAAAGACAGAGCTAGCTAAGGCCTTGGCCGAAAGTCTCTTTGATGACGAGTCTGCTCTCATCCGCTTTGATATGAGTGAGTACATGGAGAAATTCGCGGCTAGCCGCCTCAATGGAGCGCCTCCAGGCTATGTAGGCTATGAAGAAGGAGGGGAGCTGACGGAGAAGGTGCGCAACCGACCTTATTCTGTCCTGCTCTTTGACGAGGTGGAAAAGGCGCATCCGGATATTTTCAATGTTCTCCTGCAGGTCTTGGATGATGGTCAGTTGACTGACAGCAAGGGCCGCAAGGTGGACTTCTCCAACACGATTATTATCATGACCAGCAATCTGGGGGCGACCAGTTTGCGGGATGATAAGACGGTGGGCTTTGGGGCGCGTGATATTCGCTTGGACCATGCCAATATGGAAAAACGGATGTTGGAAGAACTCAAGAAAGCATATAGACCGGAGTTTATCAACCGTATCGACGAGAAGGTAGTCTTTCCACAGCTTATCTGCAGAAGATATGCAGGAAGTGGTCAAGGTTATGGTCAAACCGCTCATTGCCAGTCTCGCTGAGAAGGGAATTGAGCTGAAGTTTCAGACTAGTGCCCTTAAGCTACTGGCTCAGGAAGGCTACGATGTGGAAATGGGGGCACGGCCATTGCGCCGCACTCTGCAGACTCAGGTAGAGGACAAAGCTGTCTGAACTCCTCTTGACAGGAGATTTGATGACGGGTCAAACTCTTAAGGTCGGGGTCAAGGCTGGCCAACTCAAGTTCGAAGTGGCCTAGAAAGTGCAGTCTTTTAATGGAAAGTTGAGTGCTCGCGGTTAATTTCTGATAGCAAGCATACCTATAGATACCGAACAGTTATTTCATCATTCAATGAAACTGGGAAATTGAAGGATTGAGGCTGATATGTCGTTTTTAAAGATTTGTTTGCTGGCAAGAAAGCCAGAGTGAAAAACACCAGAAGAGCGCAAGGCGGCTAGTATCCAGCGTTTGAAAAAGGAAGGTATTCCTTACATAGAGCATTTGCCGGTCATCGAAAGTGCTGAGCAGGTGCGGCCGCGCTCGCTAGAAGAAATTGCGCGTCGAGCTATTACTAGCCTCTTGATTATTCAGGCGGCCTTGGATATCGAAAATAATAATTATAATGAGGAGAGCCGCCAGTGGCTGCAGGATAAACTGCAGCAATACGGGGTGCAGGAAGAGCTGACGCCCAAAGAAAGGGCAGTCTTGGAAGATCGTGCTGACTCGTCCACTATCATCAATATGGTTTGGAAATACGAGGCCTATTGGTCCCTGATTTGGTACTTAGGTCTAGTAGATACTTTGCCATTTCCAGATAAAATCTGTGATTGTGATGCTGCTATTGACGCAGTCGCTAGTGCGGTTGACTTTCAGGAATTTCTGGGTAAATGCCAACCGCGCAGCTTAGAAGAATTACTGGATGAGGATGATTTGATTTATCGTTATCACTGGGCTTGTGTGGATGCTCGGATTCATAACCAGCCAGCACCGGCAGGCCTTGATGAAAGTGTTGTTCTGGAGAGGCGGTCTGGTCTTGACTGGCTGCTGGGGCTGAATACGGCCCAGGACTGGGATGCTGTTGAGCTGCATACCTAATCCAACTTGTCTTGATTCACTCAATTAGAAAGGAGGTACCTTTGTCTGCTCGCAAAATGGCTAAAATTGCCATCCTATCGGCTCTATGTGTGGCCTTTCGCTATGCATTTTCCTTTCTGCCCAATGTGCAGCCTATCTCAGCTATCTTTTTCCTGATAGTCATTTTTGAGGATTTGCCGACTTCACTCCTAGTGATGGCTGTGACGATGTTTACATCAGCCTTTCTTTTGGGAATGAGTCCAATCGTCCTCTTTCAGTTGCTGTCCTTTGGACTGATTCTTTGCCTTTGGCGGCTGCTCTATCCTCGGTTAAATCTAGTGGGACAGGGAATAGCAGCAGCTCTCCTATCCTTTGGCTATGGCATTGCCATCGATACACTGACAGCCTTGCTGTACAACTATCACTGGTGGTCTTATGCGATTATCAATGCTTTGACCTTCAATATAGCGCACGGACTGTCGACCTTGTTTTTTTACCCACTCTTGTACCCTATTTTAAGGAGGCTCTATAATGAAAAAAATCTTTAGTTTGCTCACACTTGCTTTTGCCCTTCTCCTTGTTGGTTGCGGCAGCAGCCAGACAAATACTGACAAGAGCTCTAGCTCCGCTGATTCTTCTGTTAAAAAGGAACTGAAAATCAGCATCAGTATTGCACCAGATGGGTCAGGAGAAGAGCGAGAAAACGGTGGCTGTTGAAGAAGGAAAGACAGCTATGGATGCTTTGAAGAAGGCCTATAAGGTCGAAGAAAAAGATGGTTTTATCACTTCTATTGACGGCCATGCTCAGGATGAAGCAAAGGGCCTCTACTGGATGTTTAAGGTCAATGGAGAAATGGCTCCTAAGGCAGCCAATCAAATCACTGTCAAGGATGGAGACAAGCTGGAATTCTACCAAGAAGTCTATCAGCAATAAATCTTTTATAAAAAGAATCTGATGCTTAAGGCATTAGGTTCTTTTTTTGCGCTTAATACAGTTTTAAAGTGTCTGAAAAATATTTTTTTATAAAAATTTTATAAAAAAACTATTGACAAAAAGAAAAAAATATAGTTTATAATAAAAATCATAGAAAGAATAAAAATATAAAAAAATAATAAAAAGGTTAGACATATGAAAGAAAAAATTGCAATCGTCTTTGGAACATTTGCTCCCTTGCATCAGGGGCATATTGATTTGATACAGAAGGCTAAGCGTTCTTACGATAAGGTGCGCGTGGTGGTTTCAGGTTATCAGGGAGACCGTGGGCAGGAAGTGGGTCTGTCTCTGCAGAAGCGATTCCGCTATACGCGGGAGACTTTCGCAGATGATGAATTGACCCAGGTTTACAAACTAGATGAAACTTCCTTTCCCCGCTATCCTCTGGGTTGGGACAAGTGGCTGTCAGCTCTATTAGAGTTGGTGAGCTATGATGCAGAACGCGAGCAACTGATTTTCTTTGTCGGAGAGGCTGACTATCAGGAAGAGTTAGAAAAGCGTGATTTCAAAACTTCCTTGCAGGAGCGCCAGTTTGGTATCTCAGCTACGATGATTCGGGAAAATCCTAGTCGTTATTGGAAATATATCGCCCAGCCTTTCCGCCGTCACTTTACCAAGAAAGTGCTGATTATGGGTAGCGCCAGCAATGGTAAAACGACCTTGGCTAAGGATTTGGCTCGCTTTTATGATGCTCCGGTTAGTCTGGAATATGCTCGAGAATACCAGATTCAAAATAACGTGCGAGACGATGAACTGACCCCTAAAGACTACTATTATCTGCTCTTAGGACAATATGCTCAGACTTCCCGATTAATTGATAGCAGCGTTAACCGTGGTCTGGTCGTGGCTGATACAAATTCGCTGGTAACCAAGGCTTACTATGATTACTATCTGAAAGAAAGTCCGGTTCAGGACGAAGAGACAGATACTTTTGATAATCTCTTTGCCAGCATTTTGTCCAAGGAAAAAAATGGGATTTGATTCTCTTTGCTGAGCCGGTCGGCACCTATGTTAACGATGGCTTTCGTGATATGAGCATGGCGGACGAGGCTATCCGCAGTGATTTTTCAAGCCATCTAAAAAGGCTGAAAGAGCAGTGTTTGGCTCATATTCCGACGGTCTATCTGGCTGGCAGTTATTTGGACAATTATCAGGCGGCCAAAGAAGCGATCGACATGATTTATCAAGCAGATTAAAAAGAAAGTGGTAAAATAGATGGTAGTAAAAAATCAAAAACTCTCTCCTGCAGCTCTTTACGCAGGACTGAAACAAAAATCTCAAACTTTTGCTCGGAATTTCCGCAATGTCTGTGCCGCAGCTAAAAAGCAGGGGATAAAAGGGGTCGCGAAATTGCTCTGGCAGGATTTATTTGGCGGGCGTAGCTTGACTCAATGGCTCTACTTGCTTGCTCTTTCTAGTTTGCCTTTCATTTTGGAGTTTACCAGTGGTCAGGAGCAGCATGACTGGTTGGGACTCTTTGCTTCCTGGACAGGCATCGTCTGCGTTATTCTAGTAGCCGAGGGGCGGGCCAGCAATTACCTCTTTGGAGCGGTTAATTCGGCAATTTATCTCCTATTGTCCTTTCAGGCTAGCTTTTATGGAGAAGTGCTGACTACGGTCTACTTCTTTATCATGCAGCCGATCGGCCTTTATACTTGGCTGTCCAACCGGGTCAATGAACAAGATAAGGAAGAGCCATCTCATTTTGAAGCTAAGAAGTTAGACTGGCGTGGCTGGCTTAAATATTTGGCCTTGACTGCCTTGATTTGGATTGGTATGGGCTTTGCTTATAAGAGCATTCACAGTCACCGGCCTTTCCGTGATAGCGTGACAGATGCGACCAATGGTATCGGTCAGCTTCTCATGACTGGTCTCTATCGCGAGCAGTGGATTTTCTGGATTGCGACCAATCTCTTCAGTATCTATCTCTGGTGGGGTAGTAACCTTCATATCCAGGCTATGTACTGGGTCTATACCCTTAATAGTATCGTCGGATGGTATCAGTGGACCAAGGCGGTGAAGAAAGCTTAGACTAAGATTTGAGATTTTTTGATAGAAAAAATAGCTTAGGAAAGGAAGAAACTCATGACCAAACAGGATATCCCAGCGGGAATGTCGGAAAAAGAGTACTATGAAACCATGGCGGATGAGTCCGCCTTTTTGGCATGGTACAAGACACAGGATTTACCTAAGTATGAAACGCCTAGTGTAACAGCGGATATGGTAGCCTACTGTTTCGTGGAAGGTCAGATAAAACTCTTGGTCATCAAGCGCAAGGCTCACCCTTATCAAAATAAATATGCTTTGGTCGGAGGTTTTGTAGACAAGCATGAGGATGCCTATCAGGCCTGCATTCGGGAAGTCAAGGAAGAGGTGGGGCTGGAGATACCGCTGGAAAAGGTGGAACAGCTGATGACGGTATCTACTCCAGGGCGTGATCCGCGCGGTTGGGTCATCACCATTGCCCATCTGGTCTATCTGCCGGCTATAGCAGTAGACCAAGCTACAAGCTGGGGATGATGCCAAGGAAGTCACCTTTCTTGATGTAGATTTTAAGACAAGGAGTTTTAGAGACGGTGAGCGGCTCCTGACAGCAGAGGACTTTGCCTTTGACCACTACCAAATCTTGCTGGAATCTATCAAGCGGATTCAGGGCAGACTGGACTGGAATCCAACTTTTCTCCATCTGCTGGAATCACCGTTTACTGTCTATGAAGGGACTGAGCTGGTCAATCTCATCACGCCTAGACGACCTATTGTCAGCAATAATTTTTTAGTGAAATTTGGAGAATACCTAGAGGAGGCAGGCGTTAAGCGCGTGCCAAAGAAGAAGCCGAGAAAAGTGTATCGGCTGAAGGCAGAAAAATCAGATTAAAAGAAAGCTGATCATATATTTCTCTTTGCAGGACAAATTTGTCCTGTTTTTTCGTTTTTAATTACGAATAGATAAGTAGGAGCAAGTTTCTCATGACAAAAGAAGCAGATTGAGAAACAAAACTTCGCTTGAGTAAAAAATTTTTTGAAGAATCTTGCATAAATGATTGACATAGTAAATTTACAGTGTTACAATAATGTTACAAAAAGATTTCTTAAATATTACAAGGAGACAAAAGATGAAAAACACGTACTTATACAAAAAAATGATGGCGGCTGCAGTTCTGGCTTCTAGTTTGCTTTTAGGGGCATGTGGTAAGAAAGAAGAAAGTGCAACAAGTGCTAGTTCTAGCAAGACTGTTCAAGCTTCTTCTAGCTCAAAAGCTGCGTCATCCAGTAAGGTCAGCGCTTCTCCTAAGGTTAGCAATAGCGCTTCTTCAGAAGGAGCAGTTAGCCAGCCTGGACAAGCCCAAGCTCCTGCCAGTCAGCAACAGTCTACTGTCGAAGCTCCTCAAGCCCAACAAACGCAGCCACAGCAAGCCTCAGGTCGACAAAACACTCAGAGTCAAGCAACTCAACCAGCCCAAGCTCCCGAAAGCAATCGCCAGCTTCAGAATAAGCAGGCAGCCAGCAATGCTCGCTATAAAGGTGTCTTGACTATGGTGGATGGGGATTTCTCAGCCGCTGCTGGAACTTGGAAGGATGCCAATGGAAATACTGTGACTGTATCAGGTAATGGTCAATTCACAGTCCAGTCTGCAGATGGAAAGACAGATAATTATTCCATTGCTTCCTACTCTTATACACTGGATGATGGCAAATACAATGCGCAGTTAAGCGGGCAAGGCAATGCCAATCTGCAGATTACAACAGGAGCAGATGGCTCAGTAACAAGCGTTGTGGTGACTCAACCCTAAACAGAACAAAAAAGGAAGTCCAATTGGCTTCCTTTTGTTTTTATTTTTGAATTTGTAAGAGTTCTTCAATTTCAGCCAGACTTTCAGCTTGTGAAATAGCACCGCGGAGCTTGGCTGCTCCGGCAGTACCACGCAAATAATGCGGAGCTAGACCACGGAATTCGCGGATGGCCACATATTCTCCTTTGAGATTTACCAAGCGGGAGAGGTGGTCGTGGGCGATTTTCATCTTGTCCTCAAAGCTGAGGTCTGGAAGAACTTCGCCGGTTTCAAAGTAGTGGTTGATTTGGTTAAAGAGATAAGGATTTCCCATAGCTGCTCGACCTACCATGACGGCATCGGCACCGACTTCCTCGATACGCTGTTTAGCATCATGCACACTGCGGATATCACCGTTAGCGATGAAAGGAATCTTGGTCAGAGCATGGGCTACGTCGTGCAAGGTCTCAAGGTCAGCATGACCAGTATACATTTGCTCACGGGTGCGACCGTGCATAGCCAGGGCTGAGACTCCAGCGGCTTCGGCTGCTAGAGCATTTTCTACAGCTAGTGAGCTGTCGGACCAGCCCGTCCGCATCTTGACTGTCAGGGGAATATCCAGAACGGACTGGACCTTGTTGATGATTTTATAGATTTTCTCAGGATCCTTGAGCCATTTAGCTCCCAGCTTCGTTTTTTTGACAATTTTATTGACCGGGCAGCCCATATTGATATCGACGATATCCGTCTTGGTGTTTTCTTGGATAAATTCTGCTGCGCGGGCTAAACTGTCCTCGTCGCTACCGAAAAAGCTGGATAGAAACGGGATTTTTCTCCCTTCATCAATATGGAGCATATGAAGGGTTTTTTCGTTGTTATACTGGATGCCCTTGTCAGAGACCATTTCCATGACAACGAGTCCAGCTCCCAGCTCCTTGGCAATGGTCCGAAAAGCAGAGTTGGTTACGCCGGCCATAGGCGCCAGAACCGTACGGTTGGGGAATTTTCGACTTTCCCAATCATAAAAGGGGTATTAAGATTTGTCACGAATCAGTTCCTCCAGGTCATTTTGGTCAAAGTGATAGGCTGTCTGGCAGAATTGGCAGACGATTTCAGCTCCTTGGTCTTGGTCACGCATCTCTTCTAAGTCAGCCTTTGGCAGAGTAGCCAAGGCATTCATGAAGCGCTCTTTGCTGCAGTCGCACTGGAAGCGGATTTCCTCTTCAGACAGGCGTTTGTATGGCTCATCACCATAGATGGCAGCCAGCAGAGCTTCGATATGGTCATCGGATTCCAGCAGTTTTGAGATAGCAGGCATTTCTTGGATCCGCTTCTCAAAGCGGGCGATTTCAGCTTCCTTAGCACCAGGCAGAACTTGTACCAAGAAACCGCCAGCAACCTTGACTTTATCATTCTCATCCAAGAGGACATTGAGGCCAACTGCGGAAGGTGTTTGCTGGCTTTCGGTCAGGTAGAAAGCTAGGTCTTCGCCGATTTCTCCAGAGATGAGAGGAGTCATGGAGTTGTAAGGATTGCCCGTACCATAATCCGTGATGACGAGGAATTCTCCTTGGCCAACAAAAGGACCAACCAGAACTTCGCCGGTAGCTGTCTTTTTGATATCTACACCGGGATTCTGTACATAACCTTTGACATTACCCTCGGTATCTGCCACTGTGATAATCGCGCCTAGTGAGCTGGTCCCGAGAACCTTGACGGTAATCTTGGTCTGGCCTTTTTCATTTGCAGCCAAAATCTGGCTGGCAATCAGTGTGCGGCCAAGTGCAACAGTAGAACTTGCTTGAGTTTGATGTTTTTCTTGAGCGGTCCGAACCGTCTCTGTGCTATCCAGCACATAAGCACGGAAAGAACCATTTTCTGAGATAGTTTTGATAATTTTGTCCATACCTTTTATTTTAACACAAAAAAGAAAAACAAGCGCGCGACTGCGCTTGTTTTTTGGAGTTAGGAAGCATTTTAAGACTAAAAATAGTATAATAAAACAAAGGAGGCTAGTATGAACCAATCTTTGAAAGCGGCAGTCTATGGTTTGGCGGTAGCTGATGCATTAGGAGTTCCGTATGAATTCTTGACCCGTGGCAGTTTTGAAGCGGTTGAGATGGTGGGCTATGGCAGCCATCAGCAACCTGCTGGAACTTGGTCAGATGATACCAGCCTTGTTTTGGCGACCTGTGATTCTATCAGGGAAAAAGGTAAGATTGATCCTGTTGATATGCAGCAGCGGTTTAAACATTGGCTCTTCGAGGGAGCCTACACACCAGATGGTTTGACCTTCGATGTAGGAAATGCGACTCGCGAAGCTTTGACAAGAGGACACGGTCTGTCTGATGAATATTCCAATGGAAATGGTTCTTTGATGCGGATTCTGCCCCTTGCCTTTACGGAAGCCGGTCCATCTGACGTTGAGGCTGTTTCCAGTATTACACATGCCCATGCGACTTCTGTGGAGGCCTGCCAGCTTTATGTGGATATTGCTCGTAGGCTCTTAAAAGGCCAGCAACTATCGGAAATACTATCAGGCTTAGAGACTAGTACGACCTATGCTCGTTTGCAAACTTTAGCAGAGCTGACCGAAGATGACATTCGCTCTAGTGGCTATGTGGTGGATACCTTGGAAGCAGCACTGTGGTGTCTGCTGGCTAGCACTTCTTATCCGGAAACTGTCCTGAAAGCTGTTAATTTGGGCGATGACACTGATACAGTAGCAGCAGTTGCTGGCGGCTTGGCTGGTATCATCTATGGTTTGGAAGGAATTCCTGACAACTGGCTAGCCCAGCTACGCCATAAAGAACTGTTGGAAAGTTGCTTGTTTTAAGCTTGTAAGTCAGATGCTTGTTGTCCTTGTTATAGAGTTTTGCCATAGCTATCAAACAAAAATCGCAAGGAATACCCTGCGATTCGTCTTTTATCAGTCCATTTCTGGGAAAAGTTTAGCCAGTATTTTAGGGGTGATGCTTTGTCCCGGCCCCTCAGCACAATAGGTGTGCATATACATAGAGGGGTTGAAGTTGAGCTCGATGCAGGTACAGTTGGGATTTTCCTTTGTGGAAATGGCAGAGCTGTCAGGGATGATTAGGTCAACGCCACAAGCCCAAGCTCCCATAGCCTTTGCCATGTCAGCAGCAAGTTCCTTATAAGACGGGTGCATACTTTCAGTCACATCAATCGAGTCTCCGCCAGTAGAAATGTTGGAATTGCGCCGCAAGTCAACCTTGACTCCAGCAGGCAGGATATCATCTGGTCCATAACCTTGCTGGTCCAGCATGAGCAGTTCAATGTCCCCTAGTTCAATGATTTCAAGTGGTGAGCGATGATCTCGCCCTCGCAGAGGGTTATCGTTTTTGATGGCAACCAATTCTCTCACGGTATGCTGACCGTCTCCGACGACATTGGCTGCTACTCGCAAGAGGACTGCCTCACACTGACCGTCTAAGACAAAGAAGCGGTACTCTGTTCCAGCGATAAATTCTTCGACTAAGACAGCAGCGTCTTCTGAAAAAGCGATCTCCAAAGCCTTGCGATAAGCTTCCAGACTAGCTGGTTCTTGGAAGATGGAGATGCCTAGTCCGAAGTTAGTTGACTTGGGTTTGACGACAATTTGATGATCCTTAATCAAAGGGTAATAGGCCAGTCCCTCTTCAAGAGAAGAAAATTCTGCTCCAGCTGGAACGGGAAGTCAGCTTCTGCCAAAATCTTTTTGGTAACGGTTTTATTGGCCATAGCCAGAGGAATGACATAGTTATCCTTGGAGGTCATGTTGCCGTTCTTGACATACTCCACATGGTGACCATACCAAAGTTTGAGAGATTGGTCATTTTCATCTAAAATTTCGACATTCAGCCCCTTTTGAATAGCATCAAAGAGCAGCATCTGGGTGGACAGTTCCATATTTTCGTAGCCTTTAAGAGCATAAGGAGCCGTCCAAGCATAGCGGTGATATTCCTCTGCTTTTTCTAGTCCAAAGGCCATTAAGGAATCCTGCTGGATATGAGGCAGGAGTTGACCAGATAGGGTTAGCTGAGGATTTAGTAGTGCCTCCTTAAGCTGCTCAAGCAAGCTTTGGTAGTAAGTTGGCAGTTCAAAATGCTGGATGAGCTCTTCCATGGCTTGGAGAAGTGCTGAGCTGTCTGCCTCTTCTGGCAGGGCAGTCAGCGGGTGGCTACAAGCAATCTTTTGGTTCAAGTCGTGGGCAGCTTTTAATGCCGTATCAACATTTTCTACATCATCTAGCCAGAGCAGGCTCAGTAAAAAGAGATGGACAGTATCTAAGGTCTCTTGGCTAATACCTAAATGGTCAAAAGGATTGAGATCGAAGCAGCGGAATTCCAGATAAGTGATCCCTTGCTCCAGATAGGCGCGATTGTGCTTCTGTCCACGGAAGCGAACGGCTGAGTAAAATTCCTTTTCAGCGCTGAGCTCGCCTGACTGAACGTAGTTTTCAATATCAGTTATATATTGTTCCAAAGAAGCGTAGGATACCTGAATATTCTCGTCATTGACATAGCCATAGTCGCTGTTACGAAAAGAGCGGATAGGCTGGGAAATTTCCTGACTGTAGAAACCGGCTTCTGCCCAAGGGGCAGCCCCGTAGAGATAGGTTAAAATCCAGCGGAAACGCAGAAAGTTTCGAGCCAGCTTGAGATAGAGGTCATTTTTAAAGTCCTTGAGTGAATGGTAGGAGCTGACTTGAAAGAGAGAAGTGACCAGATCTTTTCCTAGCTCCATGTTGTAGTGGATGCCAGAGATGGCCTGTAGTTTTTTGCCATATTTTTTCGCTAAACCCTCTCGGTAGTGGCGTTCGTAGTCGTTTTCCAAACGGGCGATGACAATCTCTTCTTCCGTCAGCTGCGGTGGCATGGACAGGAGCCACAGGCGTTCACTCTGGTCAATCGAGCGGCCAGCCACATCGCTGATAGCTCCCAGCAAGCGTCGTGCTTCCTTAGTCGAGTGAGCGATAGGTGTAATTAGTTCCAGTTGTTGCTCGCTGAAGTCTGTTTGGATGGTCGGGTGGAAATTGCGGGAACCCAGCTGACTCGGATGGGCAGTTTGAGCTAAGTGTCCGTCAGTTGTTACCCGCAGATTTTCTCTCTCCAGACCAAAGGTCGCTTGGAGAATGGGGCTTGCTGTATCCAGTTTCTGCAATAATTGATTAATCGTCATCATTTCACCGTCCTATGGTAGTAATTTTTAGTCTATTACAAACAGAAAAGAAAACAAATTTCCGCTACGATTTTACAAAAATTCCGAACTTTTTATTTTTAATAAACTAACAAAATTTCAGAAAATACAGATTTTTGAAAAATTTAATTCGTTTTCAAAAAGGAAAAAAGCAAATCAAGAATGGATCCCACCTTGAAAAATTGTTAAATTTTTCATATAATGAGGTATAAAACATAATCGCAGGTGAGATTCCTGCCCTGCTTTTCAAGAAAGGAAGAGCTGCTTCAGCTCAGACAGAATTATGACATCAGTAGTTGTTAGTAGGAACCCAGTGGGAGATGAAGGAAAGGAAGATTAGCAGACTTCCTTTCAGCTAATGCCGAAGTGATTGCCCGCCATCAGGGTGGTGATAATGCAGCCATACCATCGTGATTGACGGCAAGAAGTACAAGCTGCACTTCGATTCCGTCAGGGATTTTTCTTCCCAGAAAAAATCTCTGTCATTGGAAAATGGAATGGTGGTGAATCCTAAATCTCTGGTCAAAGAATTGAACTATCTGCATGAAGAGGTGTGACGACAGATAACCTTCGTATCTCTGATCGAGGCGCATGTCATCCTGCCTTACCATATCGAGCTGGATCGTCTGCAGGAAGAGCAAAAGGTGACAATAAAATCGGAACGACAATCAGCGAACTGGTCCTGCCTATATGGACAAAGACGTTCTCGTGTCGGTATCCGCATCGCTGACCTTTTTGGATAAAGATATTTTCAGAGAGCGCTGGAGCATGAATTTAGATGAGAAAAACCGCCTCTTTGAGAAATTGTACGATAGTACAGCAATCAGCTGATGATATTTTTGAAGAATATTATGAATATGGTCAGCAAATCAAGCAGTATGTGACCGATACCTCTGTCATCCTCAACGATGCGCTGGATCAAGGCAAAGCTGAGTGCTCTTTGAAGGAGCTCATAAGGGTTATGCTGGATATTGACCAAGGTACTTATCCATTTGTAACTTCTTCTAATCCGAGTTGCGGGGAGTGACTATTGGTTCCGGTGTTGGTCCGAGCAAGATTGACAAGGTGGTTGGTGTCTGCAAGGCCTACACCAGTCGGGTCGGAGATGGACCATTCCCAACAGAGCTTTTTCGATGAAGTAGGTGACCGCATTCGTGATATTGGCCACGAATATGGCACTACCACTGGCCGTCCGGCGTCGGGTAGGCTGGTTTGACTTCTGTTGTTATGCGCCATAGCCGCCGTGTGTCAGGGATTACCAATCTTTCGCTTAACTCCATCGACGTATTGAGCGGTCTGGATACAGTGAAAATCTGTAGCCTCATGACTTGGATGGGCAGCGAATTGACCATTACCCAGCTAGTCTGGGACAGCTCAAGCGCTGCAAAGCCGGTTACGAAAGAGCTGCCAGGCTGGTCAGAGGACATCACTGGAGTCCGCAGTCTGGAAGACTTAGCCAGAAAATGCTCGCAACTATGTCGTCAGTGAGTGAGTTGGTTGAGTGTTCGTATTTCTACCTTCCAGTCGGCCCTGGCCATGAGCAGACCAATATCTTGGAAAGCGTCTGGTCTAATTTATAAAAAGTCAGCACTAGAAATTGCTCTTGTGCTTTTTGTAGAAAATTCCATCATTAAGATCTCGTTTAAGATATATATTTATACTAACAGCATAAACAAAGACTCCTAACTTTGTTTAAAAATCCTAAACTTTTTTCATAATAATCTCCTGAAAGTCACCCCAGTGGTGGCTTTTACTTTTTCTGAGAAGTGCAGCAGGCTTGTGGTATAATGAGATAGACGACTATAGATTTAGAAAGACAATGATGAGATTATACGATTGAAGAAAAAGAAGCATCTCATGCAGGAAGCTTTTAAAGGAGGCTGAATTGCCTAGCTCACGATGAAATTCCCATCGGCTGTGTCTTGGTTAAAGAGGTGAGATTATCGGCGCGGTCACAATGCACGTGAGGAGCTGCAACAGGGCTGTTATGCATGCGGGAGATTATGGCTATCGAAGAGGCGAATCGGCATGAAAAATAGCTGGCGCTTGCTGGGTACAACGCTTTTTGTGACCATTGAACCCTGTGTCATGTGCAGCGGAGCAATTGGTCTGGCACGCATTCCTCATGTTGTCTATGGGGCAGCAAATCAGAAATTTGGAGCAGCTGGCAGCCTTTATGATATTTTGACAGATGAGCGCCTGAATCACCGAGTAGAGGTGGAGACAGGTGTCCTCCAAGAAGAGTGCACTCAAATCATGCAGGAATTTTCAGACAGAGAAGATAAATTAGCCAAAATCAAAAAGTTTGTGTTATACTAATTAGTGGAGCAACAGTTTTGCGTGAAGCTGGGTCAGGGAGGAATCCAGCAGCCCTAAGCGAAGTAAGCTGTGTGCTCTTTTTCTATGCCTCTTAACGAATCAAGCCTGAAAGGCGCAGATGAATCTTAGAGCAATGGATGCAGTTTTTCCCATAAGGGAAAAATCTGTAAACCGGATAGAGTCTTTTAACGAATCAACTCCGAAGGAGGAAGATGAGTTTAGAGACATTGACGCAGTTTGAGCGAAGCGAACGCGTTCCGATGTTGAATGAATCAAGCCTGAAAGGCACAGATGAATTTTACGCAATGGATGCAGTTTTCCCATAGGGAAAAATCTGTAAACCGTAGAGCTCTTTTAGTGAATCAAAGTCCGAGGAGGCAGATGGGTTTTTAAAGTATTGATGCAGTTCAATTTACATGTTGGTTTTTAAATTTTAGTAGAACTTTATAAAGAATTTACTGCAAGAAGTAATGGCAATAGCTAACCTCGTTTTTATAAGATATATGCAAACGATTGCTCTCAGTCATGTCCAGTTATCTTATTTAGTAAAATAGTATGGAATAAAAATGCCAAACGTTTTAAAATAGTAAAAAGCACTTGCTATTTTCTTAAAAGCGTTATCATAAGAGAAAAGAACAATTGGAGGACAAACATGACACATTAAATTTGACTACTCAAAGGTACTAGATAAGTCAGCACCACATGAAATAGATTATATGCAGCCTCAAGTGACTGCAGCGGATTCTGCTCTACGAAATGGAA